>Ga0209253_10001117_pt1 | contig 23415 bp, 16 predicted proteins | sample FrelakmetBRP12BR_FD_187145 | JGI IMG/M metagenome (GOLD analysis project Ga0209253, IMG submission 187145) | Freshwater lake sediment microbial communities from the University of Notre Dame, USA, for methane emissions studies - BRP12 BR (SPAdes)... | ecosystem: Environmental > Aquatic >...
TGAACACAAATCGAATAATCAAATTCAATACTTCCTGGGGTGTCCATACTCTCTCTTCAATAGAGTGATGATCGAAATTGACTCTATCACCTACGCTTATGACCAGGGTACCCCGGTATTTCTAAATTACAGCTGGAATGCCGAACGTGGTGACGCGTGGTCAATCCTGGGACCCTCTGGCTGCGGTAAGACGACACTGCTCTACCTTTTAGCAGGATTGCGATATCCTAACAGCGGGCGAATCCTGATCGATAGTCAATTGGTGATTCGGCCTCGCCCTCATACCGGGTTGATACTCCAGGATTATGGATTGCTGCCTTGGGCAACAGTCCGACAAAACGCCGAGCTTGGCATTCGGGTGCGCAGTTTTTACGGCCCGGACGGGAAACATACCCCGGAAGACTTCAAGCCGGATATCGATGTTGAACCCTGGCTGGATCGCTTGGGATTGGTACCATTTGCAGACAAATACCCCGGTCAGATTTCCGGTGGACAGCGCCAGCGTACCGCCATCGCGCGCACCCTGGCACTAAGACCTGACCTGCTCCTGATGGATGAGCCGTTCTCTTCATTGGATGCCCCCACACGTGAAAACCTGCAGAATTTATCTCTAGAGCTTCAAGTCGAGCAGAACCTAACTATGGTGATCGTTACCCACTCTATAGAAGAAGCCGCAATGATGGGGAGGAAGATCCTTGTTCTTGGGTATCCTCCCAATACCGAGACGGTCGTCGTTGAAAATCCTTGGATCAAACAGCCCGGTTATCGCCAAACTGTGGAATACCTGGAGCTTTGCCGTGATTTAAGGGGCATGTTGGGTGACGGCGGAGCCGCTCTCAAGGCCTGACGAGTGTGAGTTTATGAAGCGCCGAGATTTACTCCTAGCTGTTTTTGCTTTGATCCTGGTATGGCAACTGGCATCCTGGCTGGTACACCGTCCCATACTACCCCCTCCCTTGGTGGTTGGGCGCGCTTTTATCGAGGGAATGCAAGGCCCTTTGGTTGGGCATTTTATGGTCAGCCTATGGCGCGTAATTGCCAGCACCGCGCTGGCAATTACGGTGGCTGTACCTGCCGGGCTGATCCTTGGGCAGTCGAAACGCATGAATAGTATTTTCTCGCCGGTAATATACATTATCTATCCGATACCAAAGGTGGTGTTCGTGCCGATTGTTCTGCTATTTCTGGGTCTGGGGGATATGCCAAAAATTGTGATTATTTTTTTGATACTTTTTTTCCAGATCCTGGTGCTCGTGCGCGATCAAGCTGCTGGATTGCGCACTGAATTGATCCAGAGCGTACGCAGCCTGGGGGCGGGTCGAAGGGCATTGTTTCGTTTCGTCTATCTACCCGCCAGTTTGCCCGCTGTTCTTACCGCCCTGCGTCTGTCCGTGGGAACTGCGGTAGCTGTGCTGTACGTCGCTGAGCTCTATGCTACTCAGAAGGGCTTAGGCTATTATATTTATCTCAACGGCAGCACCCTTTTCAACTATCCTGCCATGTATGCCGGCATCGTCGCGATGAGTATACTGGGTTTAATGCTTTACTTCAGCGTCGATTGGTTGGAGAAACGTATCTGCCGCTGGCAGTACGCGACTTGACCGCAGATGGATGTATCCTGGTAAGGTATAATCAATTATATTCATGAGCAATCAGTAACCATATCGAAAATGCCGAAATTCATAGATTGAAAGGAGCATTACCGTGGAGAAATGCCAGCGAACATACCACTGGACCAGGATCGCAGCCGTCACACTATTACTTCTGACTGTCCTGGTGGCTGCATTGCCTCATCAGGCTCAAGCTGCTTCGTGCATGAAGTATTACACGGTGCAAAAAGGCGATAAGAAAGGAACAATCGCCAGTGAGTACGATGTTAAATGGATTGAGATTGCTCAAGCGAATAATTTGGCAGACAATTATCAGCTTGGGGTGGGCGATGTATTATGCATCCCCTTCCCCTACAGCGTTACCTTGAAAAATAACCTGGCGGTGAGAAGCATTAACAATCTGGTCAGGGTCTCCGCCAGCGACTTCCAGAATAAAGGGAGCTATACGGTGAGAGTCCGGGATATTACCCACGGTCCCGGTGACTGGTATAAGCTTGGCAAGATGAAAATCAGCAAGGATAAGACCGCCATCGCAGATTTCATCTTGCCAAAGGAGCTACGCAGCTCAATTTTCCTGCAAGTTTGTGTGAAGAATGTGACGACGGACAAGGCAGTATGCAAACTTGTGAGGCATGGTTTCAGCCAGCCGCAGTAGCAGATTCTATATAAAATAGTTACATTTCTGCGCCCCATCTCAGGGGCGCATTTGTTTTCATAACAGTCTCATTTTCTATTGGTATAATCCCAGCCGATGAAGCCGATACGGGATTTTCTTGAACTGATCAAGTTCGAACATACGATCTTCGCCTTGCCATTTGCCTACCTGGGGATGCTGCTTGCGGCTGGAGGGCTGCCCAGTTTCTTCCAGTTCTTCTGGATTACGGTTGCGATGGCTGCCGCCCGCACAGTAGCGATGGGGTTCAACCGTATTGCCGACCGTTGGTATGACAGCCACAACCCGCGTACATCGAATCGCCCGCTGGTGATTGGGTCAATATCTTTGCAGACCGCCTGGGCTGGCACTCTGATCGCATCCCTGATCCTGGCTTTTGCTGCCTGGCAACTTGGACCGTTCACCTTTAGACTGCTTCCAGGAGCATTTATCTTTCTTTTCGGATATTCTTTTACCAAGCGTTTCACCTGGATGTCGCACTTCATCCTGGGTTTTACCGATGGTTTAGCCCCATTAGGTGCTTGGGCTGCGATCCGCGGGTCACTTTTCACTCCCGAAGACTTGCCTGCCTGGGTTCTTCTGGCTGTAGTTACCTTCTGGATCGGCGGTTTCGACCTGATCTACTCCTGCCAGGATATTGAATACGATCTACAGGATGATTTACAATCTATCCCGGCACGGTTCGGTCCTGCATTCGCATTACAACTTTCCTCTGTCTGCCATATTGTCACTGTGGTGCTTCTCGCCGCCCTGGGCCTGATGATGGGTTTGATTTGGCCTTATTGGCTGGGCTTAGCGGTAGTGGTTGGACTGCTGATTTGGGAACACACGATGGTCAGGCCGGACGATCTCAGCCAGATAAATGTTGCTTTTTTCAATATAAACAGCTATATTAGCATTACACTCTTTATCTCAATCCTGGGAGCTTTATATCTTGCTTAAAAAACCGGAAAACTTTAAGATGCGACGACTGGCGGTAGTTTTTCTCTACCTGATCACCTCCCTCTCGCTATACCAGCCTGTAGATGCAGCACCTGCCAGCGGGCTGCAGAAGCAGATGGTCCACAATACCGGGTCGGATGAGGGCGTCCTATGCCTGCCCGGGATCTATGTTCTTGATCCGGGGGACTGCACCCCGCGTGGTCCATCGCAGTACCTCACGGAGATGGGCGAGAAAGGGATGGTATTTCCGATAACCCCCCTTTCTTACAAGAAACCTGATTTCGCTCTGACTTCAATCGAGTACCATTATGGCTATGTGCGCACTCCGAACGCCCCGGTATACGCCTCGGTGGAGGACGCATTGAAAGCCAATAAAAAGGACGCTCCCCGTCGGATCGATTCACCCTTTAGTTATATCTCTTATGGGGAAGAGGCGCTGGTGGATGGGAAGCGCTTTTACATGATTGATTACAACAATTGGATGACCGCCAACGACGTCTCCCGACTCGGCGCGGTGCCGCTATTCCAGGGTCTTACCTTCACCCGTACACCGGATACTGCCTTTGGTTGGGTGCTCGGCTTCCTCAGCCCGGGACCGGTGGAAACCAAGCGTACTCCCGGCTACGAAAACCAGGATTATACCGGTCACATATTAAACCATCACGAGATCGTCCAGGTTTTTAGCGAGCAGAAAGTTGGTGAAGAGAGCTGGTATTTGGTCGCTCCGGATGAGTGGGTAAATGAGAAAGTGATCGCCCGCGTGATACCGAACACTACCCCACCAGCTGGGGTAACAAATGATCGCTGGATTGAGGTCAATCTGTATGAACAAACTCTCTCGGTATACGATAACCGCCAGCTCGTCTTTGCAACACTGATCGCCAGCGGTCTGGAGCCATTCTGGACCCGCCCGGGAGTATTCCAGATCTACCAAAAGCTCGAATCGACACTGATGCGCGGCTCCTTTGAGGCAGACCGGTCAGATGCCTACTATCTGGAAGACGTCCCCTGGACCATGTACTTCGACAAAGCCCGGGCTTTGCATGGCGCCTACTGGCGCGCCAATCTTGGCTTCCAACAATCCCACGGATGCATCAACTTATCAGTCGGCGATGCCCACTGGTTGTTCAACTGGGCAAATAATGGGGATTTTGTCTACGTTTGGGATCCATCCGGTAAAACCCCCACCGATCCGGCTAGCTATGGCGAGGGTGGGGCTTAGTTATTATCAATGTCTCTCCGGCACCAGTTACTACTGATCCTACCGCTACTAGCTGCCAGCTTCTCGTGCCGGGCAGCCTCAGCGCTGTTCGCTTCTCCCCCTACAGAGCCTGTGCCCACCGGGATACCGTTGATCAGCCTGGCAGCTTCACCAACACCCCAACCGCCAACCCACACACCTATCCCTCTCCCAACTTTAACCCTAACTTTCACTCCGACTTCCACATCGACCGGTACAGCATCAGCCACCCCACTGCCGACCCCCTCCCCAATCCAGTTCAGCATTTTCGAGGATTTATGGTCGACGGTTCAGAAAGATTATCTGTACCCGGATTTTAATGGTCTGGATTGGGATGCAATCCATAAAGAATATCGCCAGCGCATCGAGGCTGGATTATCCACAGCAGATTTCTACACTGCGATGGAGGAGATGGTCCGGGCTTTGAATGACAATCACTCTTTCTTCTTGAGTCCTGAAGAAGCTTCCAGTGAAGATGCCGAATATGCCGGCCAAAATGATTTTGTAGGGATCGGAATTCTCACTATTCCGGTGCCTGAACGTGATCGGATATCTATTGTGCTTGTATTTCCTGATAGCCCGGCCCAGCGTGCGGGTTTGAAGGCACACGACAGTATTCTGGCTATCGATGGTAAACCTGTGTTGAACGAAAACGGGTTTCGGCGTGACCTGCTGCGCGGTCCAGAGGGCACCGAGGTGGAAATTACCGTGCAAACACCAGGAAAAGATCCGCGTTCAGAGAAACTGGTTCGCAGTCGTGTGACCGGTTCGATTCCGGTCCCCTGGTCAACTCATATCAGCAACCAAGGGAACCGCATTGGGTATATGCTGATCCCATCCTTTGCAGACGAGACCATCGATGACCGGATTGCAGAAAATCTCAAGGATCTGACTGCTGAAGGCCCGCTCGACGGCTTAATCCTTGACAACCGCCAGAACTCCGGAGGAGCTGATAACGTTGCCCGGGGAGTATTATCCTATTTCACCAACGGCATCCAGGGTTATTTTGTAGACCGTTTCGGGACGAAACGACCATTAAGTGTGAGCGGCATCGACATTGAGGGCTCCGACAGCCTGCCTCTGGTTATTTTGATTGGACCGGACACCGCCAGCTTTGGAGAAATATTCTCTGGAATTCTCCAGGAAACTGGTCGCGCCTACCTGATTGGCGAAGTTACGGATGGAAATATGGAATTGCTTTGGGGCTATGATTTCGAAGATGGGTCGAGAGCCTGGATAGCACGTGAGGCTTTCCATCCACTAAAACATCCGAACCTGAATTGGGAAGAGACCGGCATTATTCCGGATGTTACCATCGTTACCCATTGGGATGAAGTTACTTCAGATACTGACCCGGCAGTTATTGCAGCCCTGGAATATTTTGACCAACAGCCTTGAATCCGGTTCCCACAGGTCCCGGTGTTATAATCCCCGCTCAGCTCATTGCTAGACGAGGTTTCCGTCTGAGGGGTACAGCCAAAAAATTTAGAAATCACCGTCCCCAGGAGAAAAAATGCTGACACTCCCGGAAAAGGTTTTGTTCGTTTTAGCAGTACTGGCATCCTTATCAAGTGCTATTTTCGCTGCGAACCGCATCATCCGTACGATCCGACGGGGACAAGGCAAGTTCGATTGGGAGATTGCTAGCAAGCGCCTCCGGGGGACACTCTATAAGACAGTAACCTTTCAACCGGTTTTTCGGCTGCGATTCTGGCCCTCCCTGTTTCACGGTCTGGTGGCCTGGGGATTTATCTACTACCTGTTGGTCAACCTGGTAGACGTTACCGCTGCCTTTTTCCCCGGATTCCATATACCGGGTTTTCAAGGGAATCTATTCAGACTCGGTGGAGATATCCTCAGCGTTGGTGTGCTTGTAGGAATGACAGCGCTGATTATTCGCCGGTTCATAATTAAACCCGAGACGCTGAGTACACGGAAAGATGTCCTTCTGCAGCCTGTGGCGCGCGCTGGCATCCGCAGGGATTCTGCCATTGTCAGCGGGTTCATTCTGCTCCACGTCGGCTCACGCTTTCTGGGACAGTCCTTCGCCATCGCCGGGACTGCGCCGGACCCCTGGCAGCCCTTCGCCTCAGCCATCGCAAATCTATGGGCAGGTTGGAGCGAAGCTGCCCTGATCGTTGCGGAACACATCTGCTTTTGGGGCGCGATCGGTACGATCCTGGCATTTATCCCATATTTTCTTTATTCCAAGCATCTGCACCTGATCGTAGCCCCACTCAACTTCCTGCTGAAGCCGGAGCGACGCTCCATCGGCGAGTTAAGCAAGCTGAATTTCGATGATGAGAGCATCGAACAGTTCGGTGCCACACGGCTGGAAGAGTTGGGGTGGGAGCAGATCATGGATGCTTATGCCTGCATCATGTGTTACCGCTGCCAGGAAGTCTGTCCTGCCTACAATACCGGCAAAGTGCTGTCCCCGGCGGCAATGGAGATCAATAAGCGCTATTTCCTCAACCTGGAAGGAGGCCGTCTGGCAAAAGGTGAAGCCAGCCAGCAAACCCTCCTGGAATTTGCAATTACCCCTGAAGCAGTCTGGGCCTGTACCGCATGTGGGGCCTGTATTGATATCTGCCCGGTTGGGAATGAGCCAATGCGGGATATTATGGATATCCGTCGTGCACTGGTTTTAATGGAGAACGATTTCCCAGACCAACTTCAGACCGCTTTTCGCGGTATGGAACGCACTTTAAATCCCTGGAACATCCCTCCCGCAGAGCGCCTGAAATGGGCAGATAGGCTCAACGTACCGACAATCGAGGAAAACCCCGAGCCTGAACTTCTCTGGTGGGTAGGATGCGCCCCGGCTACAGACGCTCGCGCCCAAAAAACTGCCCAGGCTTTCGCCAAGATATTGGAAGCTGCTGAGGTGAATTATGCCGTGTTAGGCGAGATGGAACAGTGCACAGGCGATTCTGCCCGGCGTGCAGGCAATGAGTTCCTCTTCAACGAAATGGCATCTGCAAATGTGGAGATGTTGAACGAGGTCGCCCCAAAGCGCATTGTCACTACCTGCCCGCACTGCTTGCATACCCTTAAGAACGAATATCCATCTTTCGGCGGCAATTATAAGGTCATCCATCACACCCAACTGATCAATGAGCTCGTACAGGGCGGAAAGCTAAAGCTTAAGAATACGGAAGACGGTAAGACGACCCTCCACGACCCTTGTTATCTGGGCAGGCAAAACGGCATTTTTGCCGAGCCGCGTCTTACGCTCCTGCAGGCGAATTCTGAGCTGATCGAAATGCCGCGTAGCGGTGCCAAATCATTCTGCTGCGGCGCGGGCGGGGCGCAAATGTGGAAAGAAGAAGAGCACGGCAATGAGCGCGTCAATGCACAGCGTTTCCGTGAAGCCCAAGCGACGGGAGCTACTATCCTGGCCGTGGGTTGTCCCTTCTGCATGGTCATGCTTACCGATGCGAAAAAAGATGCCAGCAGCGAGATGCAAGTGCTGGATGTGGCAGAGATTGTCGCACAGGCACTCGTGAAATAAGTGGTAGATTTTCAGCATTTCGTTATTGTTTACAAAAAAGGGCGATATAATCTAAGTATCTTTCCTAAATTTTCGGGTAGATTCCAAGATATTCCCCGATAGCGTCATGGATGTTGGTGGATTCCTGTCAATACGCGGTTTAATGGCTGGTAAAGCGATACAGGGGTGAAACCGGGACTCTACCGGGATCCGAACAAAGATACCTATCTAATGGCTGATACATTGATTGAGGTGAAATCAACAGATTCTAATCTCTCGCTCTGTAATGATGAGGTCTTGCAGGATTATCGCCTGGCATTCCGCAGCCGCCAGGCCAGCTTGATCGGTCGTCGAGAAGTAATGGGTGGAAAAGCGAAGTTTGGCATCTTCGGCGACGGGAAAGAGAGTGTCCAGCTGGCGATGTCAAAGGTATTTCAAAAAGGCGATTTCCGCTCCGGCTATTACCGGGATCAGACCTTGATGTTTGCGGTTGGAGAAGCAACGATCCAATCTTTCTTCGCCCAATTGTACGCCCACACAGACATCCAACACGAACCTGCCACCGCAGGTAGGGCGATGACTGCTCACTTCGCCACACGCAGTCTGGATGAGAATGGCAATTGGAATGATTTATTGAAACTGCACAACTCAGCGGCTGATGTTTCTCCGACAGGATCGCAGATGCCGCGCCTGGTAGGTCTGGCATATGCCTCCCGCCTATACCGGGAGCTTGAAGAGCTGCAACAATTCACAAACTTTTCCGATCACGGGAATGAAATCGCCTTCGGGACAATCGGCAACGCTTCTACTTCCGAGGGCATGTTTTGGGAAGCAGTCAATGCCATCGGTGTCTTAAAATCACCCGCCATTATTACGATATATGATGATGGCTACGGCATTTCGGTGACAAACGAACACCAGATGGTAAAACAGAACCTGTCGGAGCTGCTTCAGGGGTTTCAGCGTAGCCCAGACAGCCATAATGGATACGATATTTACACAGTCCGAGGTTGGGATTACCCTGCCTTGTTAGAAACTTACCGGAGAGCCGCACAAACAGCCCGGCAAGAGCACATACCTGCCATTATTCACGTTATCGAGCTAACCCAACCCCAAGGGCATTCCACATCTGGCAGTCACGAGCGCTATAAATCCAAAGAGCGGCTGCATTGGGAGCAAGAATTTGACTGCCTGCGAAAGCTGCGCCAATGGATCATTGATCAAGAAATTATCTCTCCTGATGAGCTTGATGAGATTGAGAAAGAAGATCGTAAGGAAGTAGAAGAGATACGCAAGCAAGCATGGCAAGCCTACATCAGCCCGATACAGAAAGAAACCAGAGAAGCTGCGAAAATCATCGACCAGCTCATCTCAACCTCCACTCACGCCGAGGACTTAATCCAGATAAAAAATCGCCTGGTCAAAAATCCAAACCCTCTCCGGCGGGATATCCAGATCACGATCCGCGAAATCTTAACCCTGGTTCGAGGTGAGCATCTGCCTGCAATCCAGGAGTTAACCAAATGGCTAAGAGATATGGAGCCGGTCAATTCCAGCCGCTACGGCACACATCTCTACAGCCAATCCGACCAATCCGCCCTGCTCGTTACCGGGACGAAGCCAATTTATTCTCCCACATCTCCCAGGCTTTACGGCTTTGAGATTATTAATGCCTGCTTCGATGCCGCCCTGAAACGCGATCCGCGGGTGATCGCCTTTGGCGAAGACCTGGGTCGCCTCGGAGATGTGAACCAGGGATTCCGCGGTCTTCAGGAAAAATATGGGGCGCTGCGTGTCTCAGACACAGGCATCCGAGAAGTGACCATTGTGGGGCAGGCAATCGGGATGGCAATGCGCGGGCTGCGTCCCATCGCAGAAATCCAATATCTGGATTACCTGCTATACGGTCTCCAGATCCTGTCGGATGACTTGGCACCATTGTTGTGGCGCACGAAGGGCGGGCAAAAAGCGCCGGTCATTGTTCGGACTCGGGGCCACCGCCTGGAGGGAATCTGGCATTCTGGCTCATTGATGGCTGGAATCATACACCTGGTGCGTGGCATGTACATGCTGGTACCGCGCAACATGACGCAAGCTGCCGGCTTTTATAATACCCTGTTGCGATCCGACGATCCGGCAATCATCGTAGAAGTGCTGAATGGCTATCGCATCCGTGAACAACTGCCGGATAATATCAGTGAATTCACCCTACCGTTGGGAGTGCCTGAGGTGATCCGGGAAGGCAGTGATATAACCCTCGTCACTTATGGCGCCTCGTGCCGGATTGTGTTGGAAGCAGCCGAACAATTGAGCAAAGTCGGAATACAGGCAGAGGTCATTGACGTCCAGACGTTATTACCGTTTGATATTCACAGCGCCATCCTCGAATCTCTTAAAAAAACAGGCCGCATCATTTTCATTGATGAGGATGTCCCTGGTGGAACCACTGCCTATATGCTCCAGGAAGTAATCGAGAGGCAAGGAGGCTACTATTGGCTCGATTCGCCACCCCGTACCCTGCCCGGCAGTGCACACCGTCCAGCCTACGGCTCGGATGGGGACTATTGGTCGAAGCCCAATGTTGAGTCAGTTTTTGAAGCAGTCTATGAAATCATGCACGAAACTGATCCGTACAGATACCCGATGTTCTATAAATAAGCGTGACGATCTCCTAATAGCTCTGAGATACGATCCAAACGAACGGCCTGGGTGCAAAAATATATTACGGAGGAAAAATGCCCATCCAAGTTATCATGCCTCAATTGGGGGAGTCGGTGGTCGAAGGCACAGTTACCAAGTGGCTGAAAATTAAAGGCGAGCATGTCGAAGAATATGAGCCGCTGCTGGAAATTAATACCGATAAAGTCGATTCTGAAATCCCTAGCCCAGCCGCCGGGATGATATTGGATATATTGGTACCCGAAGGTTCCACGGTACAAGCCGGGACTCTATTGGCCTGGATCGGCGATTCTATAGAGGCTGCGCTTGTGAGCGAGCAGCCTGCAGATCGATCGGAGATATCCGAGCCTCCCAAGAAAACTGCTTCGCAGGAACCGGCCTCATCGAGCGAACAAGAGCGTGGTCGTGAGCTGGGATTCATATCTCCAGTTGTCGCCCGCATCGCCGGTCAAAACCAGGTGGACCTCTTCCAGGTGACTGGTACCGGTCAGGGTGGGCGGATTACGAAAAATGATGTCCTGGCATATATCGATCAGAGAGATAAATCCGCCGGAGAGGGGAGACTCCCTACCCCTGCAACAGCTAAAACATCACCCGCCCCCAGCGCTCCACCCCTGGCAGCTGCTCCACAACTGCCTGTGCAGCCTGCCTCTGCCCTGGATACTGGAAGCGGGATGATAGTGCCGCTCACCCCGGTGCGCCGCGCCATTGCGGAACATATGGTGCTCAGCAAGCGCACCTCCCCCCATGTTACAACGATCATGGAAGCAGATCTGAGCCGGGTCGTGGCGCACCGACAGGCAAATAAAGAGACTTTCACCCGGGATGGTGTCAATCTGACGTTCACTGCTTATTTTGTCAGCGCAGCGGTGTTGGCGCTCAAGGCATATCCAATGGTAAATTCTTCCTGGACAGATGATGGCATCTTGCTGCACCCAAAAGTGAACATCGGTTTGGCAACTTCGCTTGGAGAAGAAGGTCTCATCGTGCCAGTCATTAAGGGCGCGGAAAACCTCTCTTTGCTGGGGCTTGCGCAAATAATCAATGATCTGGCAAACCGCGCTCGAGCGCATAAGCTGCAGCCGGATGAAGTTAAGGGGGGTACATTTACTATCACAAACCATGGCATCAGCGGCTCTCTCTTTGCCAGCCCAATCATCAACCAACCGCAGTGCGGTATATTGGGTGTCGGTGCAATTCAGAAACGCGTGGTGGTGATCAGCGATAGCCAACTGGGAGATACCATCGCAATCCGACCTATGGTGTACCTGGGCATGACATTTGACCACCGGATTCTGGATGGAGCAACCGCAGATTACTTCCTGGGTAAGGTGGTAGAATCTCTTGAAAATTGGAGCTGAACTGTCTGCCAGCTTCCAGTAAACCAATATTTACTCCAATTCATGGGTTAGTGAGGGAAATTTATGAGCGATTATGATGTCATCGTTATTGGCGCAGGGCCTGCAGGGTATGTCTGCGCCATCCGCGCCTCCCAGTTGGGCTTAAAAACTGCGATCATCGACAAACAGTGGTTGGGAGGAGTGTGCCTGAACGTCGGATGCATCCCCTCTAAAGCCTTGCTCAAGAATGCGGAGGTAGCCCATATCTTGCGTGAGCGAGGAAAGGAATTTGGTTTTTCATTTGAGAACCTCAACCTGGATTTCAGTGCCGCTGTTAAGCGCAGCCGTCAGGTATCCAGCCGGATCACAAAGGGTGTGGGATTCTTGATGAAAAAGAACAACATCGATGTGCACATGGGCACAGCCAGGCTGGTATCAAAAGACACTGTGAGTGTGATTGACGAGAAAGGTGAAAACAAGGAATTGAAGGGAAAGAATATCGTCATTTCAACCGGAGCGAATGCTACTGTACCGCGCGGTTGGACGATAGATGGCGAGAAAGTGGTCACTTATTTGGAGGCAATTCTACAAGAGAAGCTCCCAAAGTCTGTCATTGTCATTGGATCCGGCGCGATCGGTGTGGAATTTTCCACGGTTTGGAACTCTTACGGAGCTGAAGTAACTATCGTCGAGATGCTGCCGCGTATGGTTCCTCTTGAAGACGAAGAGGTAAGCGCCGAGCTTGAAAAAGCTTTCAAGAAACGCCGAATCAAAATCCTGATAGGACATAAGGTTGAAGCAATCGAGACAACCGGTACCGGGGTAAGTGTGACAGTCTCAAGTGACTCGGGTGAAAAGACACTGGAGGCTGAACAGGCTATGGTGGCGATCGGCTTCACACCCAACAGCCGAGGCCTGGGACTTGAGGAGGTAGGGGTAGAAATTTCCGAGCGTGGCATGGTCCAGATCGATGAGCGCATGGCGACCAATATCCCCGGCATTTGGGCAATCGGGGATGTGACCGGCAAATTAATGCTGGCGCATGTGGGATCTGCTATGGGGATCATTTGCGCCGAAAATATCGCTGGGGCTGAAACCATTACGCTAGACTATGAAATGATGCCAAAAGCAACATACTGCCAGCCCCAGATCGCCTCATTTGGGATGACGGAGACTCAGGCAAAGGAACGTGGTTATGAGGTAAATGTTTCTCGATTCCCATTTCAGGTGTCCGGCAAGGCTTTAGGGCTGGGTGAATCCACCGGCTGGGTCAAGCTGCTCGTCGATTCGAAGTATGGTGAGATCCTCGGCGCGCATATGATTGGACCAGAAGTTACAGAGCTTCTGCCCGAGCTGACTATCGCCCAGATGATGGAGCTTACCCCGGCTGAGATCGCCCGAAACGTGCATGCCCATCCAACGTTGAGTGAAGTATTAATGGATGTCGCTCATGTAGCAGAAGGGCATGGTATTAATATATAATATAAGTGTTTTATTCGATCCAGGGAAGCGGGACAGGGGGTTAGATAATGCCGGATGACCTAAACCAGTTGCTGAAGAGAGCCCGAGGAGCTTATAAGTCGGGCGATCGGGGTAAGGCGGCTTATTATATCGATCGTATATTGAAGCAGGACTTCCTGCATCGCGGCACCTGGAAACTCCTCTATCGCGAATATGGCAGCGGCCTTTCTTTCGAAGAATTCCAGATCGAATTCACAGAACAGTACTATCCCGATTCCAAAGATTTTCTGAGGGTCGGCACATCAGGCCGAGCAAAGGTAGGCCGCCTTAAATTTAAGCCGCAGGAAGCGCAGTCCGCTTCATCCCCAGTGGACTCTTATCCCCCAAAAGAACCTTCGACGGAAAAGCCGAGAGCTGCTTCTCCGGAGATAAAACCCGCGCCTCCGGTGAAACCGGCGATGCCGGCGCGATCGGCGCAGCCATCACAGCCACCGGCGCCTCCTCTCATAGTTGATAGACCCACACAGCCAGCTGTCTATCTTTCTCAGGAGCCATCCGCTGCGCCGAAAACACAGAGTGAAATCAAGCCCGTCCCGCAGAGTCCAAAACAACCACAGACGAGCACAAAGCCGCTGAAAAAAGCTGAGCAGCCTCCGGCAATACCCTCTTCTGCGTCCCAACCAGCAGATAAAAGCCCCAAGATTCGCGTGCTGGTGGCGGATGACACTGCCCAGACGCGGGAAACGATTATCCGCTCGTTGAGCTTTCAGCGCGAAGTCGAGGTGATTGCAACTGCATCGAATGGCATCCAGGCCATCGAGCTGGCCAGGCAAACCAAGCCGGATGTTGTCCTTATGGATGTCAATATGCCGGATATGGATGGGATCACTGCCACCACTGCCATTCTGGAAAGAACACCTTTTACCCAGATTGTCATTCTCACGGTTCAAAACGATCCCGATTACATGCGTAGAGCGATGATGGCAGGGGCACGCGATTTTATAACCAAACCGCCGGCTCTCGATGATCTCCTCAACGCCGTCCTCCAGGCAGGCAAGATCGCCCACCAGGAGATTCGCAAGGCGTCACAATCGTCTTTTGGCAGCCTTGGAACAGCCCCGGTTCTGAGTGCGCAAGGGAAGGTTATCACCATCTTCAGTCCGAAAGGTGGGGCAGGCTGCTCTACAATTGTAGCGAACCTGGGGGTTGCCCTGCATAATGAAGAGACGAATGTCCTGCTGGTGGATGGGAACTTGCAGTATGGGGATATCGCCGATCTATTTAATATCCGCGCTGGGCAGACAATCCTCAATTTGGCAATGCGTGCTTACGATCTGGATATCGATATTGTTGAAGAAGCGCTCGTCACTCACGAATCTGGCTTGAGGATCCTCGCTCCTCCCGGTCTGGAGCAGGCAGAGTCGATAAGCGGCGATCAGCTCATCGAAGTCCTTAAGTACCTGCGCGAACTCTATCCCTATGTGCTGGTCAATACCACCAGCCAGCTCTCCGACGCCACGATTGCAGCCCTGGAAGTGAGCAACCTGATCATCTTGCTCACCACTCAGGATATCTCCTCAATCACCAAGGTACGGCGATTTCTGGATGCACTGAACCTGCTAAAAATTGACCGCAAAAGAATCTTGTTGGTTCTCAATCAATATGATAAAAACCAGGAGATATTGACGGATATGGTCGAGAAAAGCCTCAAGCATGAGATTGCCAAACTTATCCCAAAGGATGAACGCGTTACTATACCGGCAATCAATCGAGGGATTCCATTTATGCTGAAAGAAGACCTGAAAATCCGCCCAATAGCCCGGTCAGTTCTGGATTTAGCTGAGTTGGTACGCAGCAAACTTCTGGAGTTATCCACGATCACCGAGATACAGGAGAAGCAGGCTGCCCAGGTAAGGTAACCAATCGCTGATAGAATTCTTCTGCTTCTCTCATCACCCGCCAGTATTCTGCCCGCTCGGCAATCAGGCGGGTGTTGTATTTAGCGGCTGACACGCGCAGATCAAACCGTTCACTCGCGTACAGGATTGCGTCTGCCAGGGATTTTGGATCATTAGGATCGAATAATAAACCGTTGATGCCGGGTTGAATCCATTCATGGATCGATTCAATGTCACCAGCTATTGGAAAGCAGCCACAAGCCATGGCTTCCAGGAGCGTATTCGGTGTTCCATCATGCAGGCTGGGAGAGACGGAAACCTCCGCCTTACGATATAGGCTCGCCATACCTGGACGAGACTGCCGTGGGAGCAGCTCGACTGCCATATCAATACCCAGCTCTTGGACCGAGCGCCATGCCTGGGGTTCATCCGCCATTGCCGGGCAGATGAATCGGATTGCGGGATCCTTGTCCAATACCAATGGGATGGCTCGAAAAAAGATATCGTTACGCACATACGCCCGAAAACCGCGCGGGTTAATGACCTTAATGCTTTTGCCCGAACCCTCTTGCCTTTCATCAATATCCGAATAGAACACGTCAAGCTGGACACCCCCTGCCCCAGGCAATACGACGGCTGGCTTGGCGGGGTTGAATCCCCACTTTTCTGCCAATCGCATATCTCGCCCGCAATCTGTATGCAGCGCATCCGTCCGCATAAGGGCGAGGCGAGTATAGCGGCTCATGAATGGCGTGGAAGGGGCGTGCATAGTGAAGTCGTTGCCCCAGACTGAAAGGAGCATAGGCAGCTCCGCGATATTCTTGAGCGCCATTGCCGCAACCATGCCTTCGTAAGGTATGCGCATGGCATGGAGGAGATCCGGCTGGATTTCCTCTACCAGCACAGCCAGCCGCCTGGCTGCATTCGCGAGAGTCAGGGGAGCGAGCCAATGGCGTATCTGCGTTCGCACTGGGACCGGCATCATTCGGCGAAGCATGCCTCGATATGTATTTCTTGCAGAAGTAGAAGCTCCGGTCGCTGGCTGGAACTCACTAAAGCCGACGGGCAGGATGTGCAACGAGGAAAACGAAAGATCTGGGATACAGTCAAAAGTGGAGATTAAATGCACTTCGTTCCCGTTCTCCACGAAATACCTGATCCAGTTCAATGCGATCGGTGAGCGTCCATCGGCAACAAATAGCAAACGCATATCCAGGATAGGTTAATTCAACTCACCCAAAAAAGCAATAACCAAATCAGGCCTCTGCTTACCGGGCTTCACCCGCCTTCCATTTCCATTGCGTCCGTTCTGTCGAATCCATCCTGGCTGACCTCCCGCGAATGACCTGCCAGAACATTCTCCAAAACCGGCAAAAAATATGCTACCCTTTTCGTCCGGATAACCCAATCCCATAGAGGTTCGAACTTTTTCCAACCCGCAGCGTAAGCCAGGTGCCGCAGCCTTCCGGGAAATGTGGCCTTTGTCCAGGCTCCTTTGAAGATCGATCCCCACCGGTAGAAGTCCTGGTACGCACGCCAATAGCCTGCTTCCAAAACATCAGGACTCATCTTTGCTGGCTCGAACACCACATGGCGAGTGTCATAAAGGTCCCAATTATTGGTGGTTATCCTGCCTTCAGCGTGCATTCGCCGGTGAAGGGCTGTGCCGGGATAAGGGGTGAGAATATGAAATGTAGCCGTTTCGATGCCCTGACCGGTCGCCCACTCAACGGTGCGCTCGAACACACTCTCATCGTCATTGTCCATGCCAAATACAAAGCTGGCGTTAATCATGACCCCCAGGTCGTGAAGGCGGCGGATTGCCTCTTTGTAATCGCGATTCAGGTTCTGAACTTTATTCTGCTCGAGAAGATTGCTGGGGTCCAGAGTTTCGAAACCTACAAATAAACTACGCAACCCGCAGGCGGCCGCTTTCTCTAACAGCCCGGGCTTGAGCACCGACTGCACGGTACCGGCTGCCTGCCATAATCTCCCCATACCCAGCATGCCGTCGAAAAGGCTGGATGCAAATCTTGCATTGCCGAAAAGGTGATCATCCAAAAAGTAGAGATGGCGTCCGGGTAACCGATTAATCTCCTCCAGGGCTTCATCCACTCGTTGGGTATAATACGTTTTACCACCGTAGAAAAAAGCGTCCTTGTAGCAGAAGTCACAGTGGTGTGGGCAGCCTCGAGATACAACGATGGAGTTTGGCACCAGATAGAGATGCCGCTTGATCAAATCCCGCCGTGTGCGTGGAATTCCTACTATACTGCGATCACGTGAGCGATAGACTTTATACGGAAACCACCCGCGATAGTCGGCTAAAAATTGCGGCCAGATATCCTCACCGGGACCGATAAAGATGCTATCGGCGTGTTGGGCGGCTTCCTCCGGCACAGATGTAACGTGCAATCCTCCAAGACAGACGTAAGCTCCCTTCCTACGATAATGGTCAGCTATCTCATAAGCGCGATAGGCCGAGGTGATGTAAACTTGAATGACGACCAGGTCTGGTTCATCGTCTAGATCCAGGACCTCCACATGCTCATCTTGCAGCGTCACTTCGTCTTCCGGGTTAAGATAACCGGCCAGGGTCGCTAAACCCAGTGGCGGGAAGAGGGAATACTTGATCGGTCTCCAGAAGGGACTCTTTGCTTCAGTTAGAGCGGGTAAGATCATTTTTACTTTCATATTCACTCCTTTATGATTTCGTCCCTTTATTTGTATCTGATAAAGTCTTCCTCTTCCACCATCCAGAACCGCAAACTCGCGCACTTATGTGCTTGACAAACCTGCAGCTCCTGAACTATGCTTGATCTGTCAGATCCATGATCCATCTTCTACTCGTCGAAGACAATCCGAAGCTGCGCGCAGCTTTGAGAACCGGTTTAGAAGCTACCGGACAGGTGACCGTTCGTTATGACTGCGAGAGCGGTGAAAAAGCTCTGGAATACTGTCTGGCTTCGCTTAGCGGAGATAGTCGTATAGGTTTGAGCAGTCCGGATGTCGGCTCGAACTTCATTCCGTCTGCTGCTTTGATGGATGTGCAGCTTGCCGGAAAAATGAATGGCATCCAGACCGCGGTTGCCATACGGCGCGAGCTGCCGCGCTTTCCGGTTGTGTTCTATTCCATCCAGGACGATGAAACTTATTACCGGGATTTTCAACACTCACGCATATTGAGCCACTACTCCTACGTGCGCAAGTCGAATTATCTGCTGCCTCAGATGATTTTGCCCCTGCTAAAAGATGCTATCGCCGGTAAGAGCTTCATCGACCCAGAAATTGAGGCGCGTGTCCAGGAGGTACGCCTGAAAGAAGAACACGATCCTATGGCTTTGTTGGAACCAAACGAGCAGACTGTTGCCAGGTTCCTGGCGCAAGGGCTGACAAATGAGCAAATCGCCGTGCGCATGGGCTTCCATGATAAACGCACGATCAGCCGCACGAACGGGCAGATTTATATCGCCTGGGATTTATCAGAATCTGCAACCAATGAGAAAGTAGCGCGCACGCGCGCAGCGCTTATCGTTCGTTCTGGCAGGTTGATCCACTGGGATGAGAGTGGCGTTCCACATATCTTGGATGAGGGCGGAGAATGGATCCCTTGGGAATTTTAGCGGGAGCAGGTGTATTCCGGCGCAAAACGCCGCAAAATACCTGCCTCTCCCGAACTCTCGGATAAGTTCTTACCATTACATTCGGGGCATTCCATATTCATGACTGGCAGGCATATACTCGACTGGGCCAGTATGGCCGTCTCACTCTTTAACACCATCGTCCTGATTTGGCTGGGGCTGACGGTGATATTCAACGCCCAAAAGCGAACTGTTGGGATGTGGATTGTTGCCAGCCAGCTTTTGCTTGCCGGTATATTTTTTCTGAGTCACACGGTCATCTTGAGCCAGCCTTTCATTTCATCAAGCCCGGATTTGAACTTCTGGTGGCAGGTGGGATGGCTACCGGTCGTTGCTCTCCCTTATGCCTGGTATGCTGTGATGCTCTGGTATAGTGGCTTTTGGGAAAGCCGCAGCTCCTCTTTATACCGTCGCCATATTTACATTTTCATACTATCTTCAGTATTCGCACTCCTGATCACTGCGATGCTCTATCTGGCAAATCCGCTCCCCTCTGTCACCCAACTAATGCGATTAAATATTAAGGCAGGGCTCTCTCTTTTCGGTCTGCCTCTGATTATTTTGATATATCCATTTTACATTGGAGCATGCATCGCTCTTTCAATCGATGCACTTCGACGACCGGCGCCTACTGCCCGCATGATGGGTGATCTTGCCCGGCAACGTGCACGACCCTGGCTAATGTCTGCCTCCATTATTTTGGTGCTCGTCGGTCTGCTGGTTGGCGGGGTAATGGTTTGGGCATTCACAATCGCAAGGGCGGGATTGATTCACCCATCCTTCGCCAATACGATCGCATGGTTCGATCTGATCATTGCATCCCTGATAGCCGTAGTTGTAATGTTGGTCGGTCAGGCAATCGTCTCTTATGAAGTTTTTACGGGTCAGACCCTACCGCGCCGCGGTCTGCGCCATCATTGGAACAGGATTATCATTCTGGCAGCAGGGTTTTCGGTCGCCGTCTCGGGGGGTCTCACATACAAACTCCCTTCTATTTACCTATTGCTGGTCAGCGCCTTAATGATTGCAATTTTTTACGCCTTATTGAGTTGGCGCTCGTTTATAGAGCGCGAAGAGTACCTGTCTCATCTGCGACCTTTTGTGCGCAGCCAGAGACTGCTCGACCAGTTGTTATCATCCTCGGATCCAAATCTGGTGGATAGCCGTAGCCTGCTTCCATTTCAATCTATGTGCTCGGATCTCCTGCGGACCCAGCGCGCCGGTTTGATCCCTCTGGGAACAGTTAGCGGAGTTTTTGGAAAACCGGCTTTTTACCCGCCCACTTTTTCACCCGATCTTCCGGATTTGGGTGAAGTCACCTCACAGATCACATCCACCAGCACTCTTTGCGTGAGCTTGAAACCTCTCCGCTGGGAAGGATTATATTGGGCGCTTCCCCTTTGGAACGACCGTGGTTTGATCGGCATTCTGCTATTGGGCGAAAAAATAGATGGGGGGTTATTTACTCAGGAAGAATTTGAGATCGCCCGCGCGGCCGGAGAGAGACTGCTGGACACACAAGCCAGCCTCGAGCTCTCCCGCCGCCTGGTAGCATTACAACGGCAGCGGCTGTCACAGAACCGTCTTATGGATCACCAGGCGCGCCGGATCTTACACGATGATGTGCTTCCTCTCTTGCACACTGCTATGCTCAACCTCAATAAAACGGGAGAGAAAGACAGCGACCAATCCGGCGAAGCAATGAATACCCTGGCAACCGTACACCGACAGATTGCCAGGGTCATTCGAGAGATGCCGCATACGCACGCGCCGGATCTGGCGCAATTAGGCCTGGTAGGTGCATTAGAAAAGATGATTGACAGCGAACTACCAGACGCTTTCGACCAGGTTACCTGGCAGATTGAACCTGAAGCCGAGAGGAGACAACGCTCCATACCCGATTGGGCATTGGAAGTGGTGTTCTATGCCGCGCGTGAGGCAATCCGGAACGCAGACAGGCATACAGTTCGTGGTCATCCAAACTCGAAGCTGTTATTAGATATCTGTATGGCCTGGAATAAAGGGTTGGAAGTCCGCATCCGGAATTATGGTGGCAGAGAAACAATGCCAAACGCATCCACGAGCGGCAGCGGGCAAGGTCTTGCCCTGCACAGCACAATGCTGGCAGTAATTGGTGGAACGTTGGCGGTCGAAACTATGCCGGATGACTCTACTCAAGCCTTGATCAATTTGCCGGATAGCAATTTCCAAGATCTACAATCTCTCGAATAGATGATCATCAAGTCAGCGCATCCGGATAGAATTTAACGCTGTCACAAAGGCACCGGCCATTTTTTCCACGTTCACTTCTTCTGCGACGATCCGGTAGGCTTCTTCTCCCATACGTCTCAGTCGCGGAGAAGACAGAGCATCCTTTAAAGTGGCTGTCAGCGCCTGCAAATCACCTGCAGGTATACGCCAACCGCTTTCAGGCCGAACAAGGTCATCATGTGTGCCGTCCCCCTCGGCGACAATCACCGGAAGGGCATGTGCCATTGCCTGCTGGACGGCCAGACCACCTGTACCGGGCAGTACAAATAAGTCCGCTTCAGAATACAGGGGCTCCAGCTCCGCACCATGCCGGGCTCCAAGGAATATGGCTCTCGGATAGATAGTAGCTGCCAGCTCTTCAAGATTCGTTTTTACAGGACCATCTCCAACGATGAACAATCCCGGTTGGAGATTCTCGGGCAGCGCGCTGCAGGCAAGCAGCAGATTGTCAATCCGCTTTCGAGCTTGCAGCCGACCGACAAACAATATATTTAAATTTTCTTTTGTTGCGATTGGGCGTGGGGGAGGTGGAGCAGTGGGTCGGAAAGCAACCGCATTCGGAGCGATATAGACCCGTTCAGGGGGAAACCCAGCCTCGATATATTCAACAGCGCCCTTCTGGCTGTATGAGATGATCCCATCAAACAGGCGATAAAATTCCAGACGCCTTGAGCTACGGAGCCTTTGCCAGTAGCTGCCTCGAGAAGTACCAGACGGTGGCACGCCCAACCCCCATCCGATTACCGGGCGCTGGCGATGGTGCATCCAGCTGATCCCTCTGGGCGTGCTTATGGTTCGAGGATTTGCCTCAACAATCAGAATATCAGGCTGCCAGCTCTTAAGCCAGTTCAAAATACCTCGCTGCCAGCATAGGTAACGGGGAGAGCTGATCTGGCTAATATGGACGTTGCGGGCTCTTTGATAATGCACGTGATGGAGTTCACCCGCCGTTTCTATCCCTTCTCCAGTCCCTGGCTGCCCGGCAAAGACGCTCAAACCTCCCGTGCACGCCTGGGCGAGCGTATCGAAAAAACCCGCCCTGTAATTGGGTAAAACCCGCTGCTGGACAGCCACCCTGCCGATATATGATTGGAGAGCGGCGAGCTGCCCTGAATCAGAGATTTGATTTGGCATTCGCTTTCATCTCTTCGGAAAGGCTACGATGTATGCTTTCCAATCCAAATCCTGGAGGGAAGGAACTTCCGGATAGCCATTCGTTATGGCGGCAATCCGATAATCTGTATTGGTCAGCTCTTGCCAGGCAGCTTGCGCAGCTTCTTCGCCGTGTAGCTCCAAAAACATCAATGGCCTGGCCTGTCCCAATACACGCCGCATCCCCGGGAGCGCCAAAACCTCACCCCCCTCAATGTCCATCTTGATCACGGCAGGTTCTGAATGATTCTCTTTATAGGCAAAGTCATCCAAAGCGATACCATCGACGGTAATAACATCTTGATAATCTGTAGAGTGGCGCCCAGACGAGCCCTCAACCTTTCCCATTCTGCCGGATGGGCCGAGCAAAAAGTGTATCGGCTGACTGCGATCGACGACCGCCGCAGGCACAACCGTGATGGTATCCTCCAGGCTGTTTAATCTCACATTTCGATTCAAGCGTTCTATATTGGCCGGCAGCGCCTCAAAGGCAAAGACTTTCCCGGCATGTCCGACCGTGCGCGCCAACAGCAAGCTGAAATAGCCGATATTCGCACCCAGATCATAAGCGACCATCCCCGGCTTCACCAGATCTGCAATTGCTGATTGAAGATCGGGTTCATACGTTCCCAACCAAAATTCCTTCTCTGTTTTCATATCCAGGGAGAGGCGCATCCCTACCAGGTGACCGGCAGCCACGTTCACCTCAGCCATCTCCTCCGGGGCAGCACGATTCAGACTGCCGCGAATGATTCCGGCCAACCAGGGGGTACGGTACAGACTCATCTTTACGTTCGTTGGCAGCAAACGCGCTACAACGCCCGCCAGGGATAAAATCAGGTTTGGCATCGCTTCTCAATCCAGCAGGACCTGTAAATATCCCTGCACCATATGATCCACGTTGAAGGCTTCCTCGGCTTGCTGGCGTGCGTTCTGGCTGAGGATCTCCCGGTTCTCCAATATCTGCATGGCCCCTTCGACCAATGTGGGGTTATCTGGTGTGTCCAGATGCCAG
>Ga0209253_10001118_pt1 | contig 23387 bp, 29 predicted proteins | sample FrelakmetBRP12BR_FD_187145 | JGI IMG/M metagenome (GOLD analysis project Ga0209253, IMG submission 187145) | Freshwater lake sediment microbial communities from the University of Notre Dame, USA, for methane emissions studies - BRP12 BR (SPAdes)... | ecosystem: Environmental > Aquatic >...
GGGTTCGAGTCCCTTCCCCGGCGCCACATCGGCTCTACTAGATGGTGTAAGCCCTTCGGCACATCCAAAAGTGGAACGTATAGAGGGCAAATGAAAATGAGAATCGCGCGCTGCAATTTGATGTGTGGGGTTACCTGCTGATCCTAGTTGTGGCCAGTGCCTTGATGGACCTACTTTCTTGTGGGATGTTTACAATCTTCAGCAAGGTGTTTCTCAAAGTCTGCTCTGCGGCTTGTCTGGCCTCTCTTCTCGTATGGTATTCTCCTTTAAGTTCAATCCACGGTAAGGTTTCGTTTATTCTTATCCAGACTGTGTACAAACCTGCCACCACAACTTTGAAAGAAGAGTCAGCTGCTGTCATTAAAACGATTATGAAGCCCAAATATTGACTTTGAATCAAGATGCGCCGCTAGGCTTGATGTAGATGGCGAAGGAACCGAGGCATTCGCTTATTCAGGATACTGATTCCTGCTGCATTAATACTATAAGGGGCAGAACCTGAGTTGATAGAAGAGGGCCTGTAATGCCTAGGAAGAAAGATCGCGCCGAGACCGAAAGCAAGTTTACATGTCCGAACGTTGCATGTGGTCTTGTCTTTTCTAAACCGTTGAAGGCCAAGAACCTGTCGATGCAGGATTCGGAAGTTTACGACGCGTGCCCACGCTGTCTGACAGAAATCGCCACAGTTGAGGCTTCTTTGGTGGTTGAAGCCAAACCGAGTGCAGAAAGCGATGAGAGCGTGGAGGCCACTTTTTCAAGCAAGAAACCAAAAACTGAACCTCAGCCTGCGGTTCACTGTTCACTTCATTTTGGGTATTTGAGCGAACGTTCGAAGAATGAGAATATCCCCGACGAATGCGTTGTATGCGAGAACATAGTGAAATGTATGCTCAAGGCTGTCACTGAAGCAGCTAGCTGAAGAAAAGATAACGCTATGCCGAGACGGTCAGTTTAAAGAGTCTTCGAGCTAAAAATAGGTGTTCGCGGGACAAAAGAGCGGGGTAGTTTAGGTCTTTTTCTTTTCAGGTTTCTTTTCTTCTTCTTTTGGCGCCTCTTCTACTGGTTTCTCTTCAGCAGCCTTCTTTTCTTCTTTTTCCATTTCGCTGGTTATTTCCTCAATCGGTTTTGGCGGGGGCGTTGTTGCCATCGTCCAGCCTATCCATGCTCCTATTCCCATTATAGCTATGAATGCGATGAGAACCGGCACGGCGATGAGCCAGAATTGAACGCTAGACATCCAGCTTGTGTCGACTTTCAGTCCTATTGATGAGAGCCATTGAGGATAGAAAAGTGTAACAACGTACAAGAGGCCAACGATTGCGCAGATAATGAATATTGCTCCACCTATTGCTTGATCCTTATTAGCCATTTCAACTTCACCACATGATAGCGGAGTTTATCTCTCTAATACCTTTTAAAGTTTACCATGTTAAAGTGCAACTGTCACGTCGTGCCTAGTTCCCATGCAGACAAGTATTTCTTCTGTTCCCTGGTCAATTTGTCTATTCCCATGTGCATCGAGGCAAGTTTCAGTTTAGCCACAGTCGCATCTATTTCTGCGGGTACCTGATAGACTCTGGGTTCCATTCTGTCTGTGTTGGCGATGTATTCAACACATAGGGCCTGATCTGAGAACGACATGTCCATGACCTCTGATGGGTGTCCTTCAGCCGCAGCCAAGTTCACAAGTCTTCCTTCTGCAAGCAAATACAGTTTCCGCCCGTCTTTGAGTGTGTATTCTTCCAGGTTTGGGCGTATGTTCCTTCTCTTTGTGGAAAGCGCGGTGAGGGCTTTCTGGTTCACTTCCACGTTGAAGTGACCGCTGTTAGCCATAATTGCTCCGTCTTTCATCCGTTGCATATGTTCCCTTCTTATTATGCTCGTGTCGCCTGTTGCAGTCACAAATATGTCACCTTCCCTGGCTGCGTCAGCGATCGGCATGACTCGGAACCCATCCATAGCCGCTTCAAGGGCCCGCAAAGGGTTTACTTCGGTGACAATTACGTTTGCTCCCATCCCTTGTGCCCTCATCGCTATGCCTTTTCCACACCATCCGTAACCGGCAACAACGAAGTTTTTGCCTGCAAGAAGTACGTTTGTGGACCGTACTATTCCGTCTATGGTGCTTTGGCCAGTTCCATATCGGTTGTCAAACAAATATTTCGTATACGCGTCGTTCACGGCTATTATCGGGTATTTCAATGCACCTTTCTTCTCCATTGCCCGCAAACGGAGGACTCCCGTTGTTGTCTCCTCCGTTCCTCCCTTGATCTTCGGTAGAAACTTCTTTCTCTTGGCGTGAAGAGTGCCTACGAGATCTGCCCCATCATCAAGGGTTATTGTCGGAGCGAGATCCAACACTCTTTCAACACACCAGTAGTATTCGGCCGTAGTTTGCCCTCGCCAAGCAAAAACACAGGCTCCCTTCTTTGCGAGTGCCGCTGCGACGTCGTCTTGCGTTGAAAGGGGGTTAGATCCACACAACGCGACCGTTGCCCCGGCCGCAAGAAAAGTATCCACGAGAACGCCTGTCTCTTTTGTGACGTGCAAACATGCGCCCAAGGTTATGCCCTTGAAAGGTTTGTCTTCGCCAAATCTTTCCTTGATTTGGGTCAGAACGGGCATGTGTTTCGATGCCCATTCTACTTGTAAGTCACCGTTTGAAGCCAAGGTTGGATCTTTGACTTTGAATTTGTCCATGGTTGTCTCCTCTTACTCTCTTTCCGTGTTTACTATTTAAGAATACGCGCATTTTAAGGCAGGAACTCGTCTCTTGAGGCTCGTTTTAAGGGGGCAGGGGCGCATCGTTACGCTTTTAACCTGTGGTTGAATATTCTCGCTTTAGGTGTCTTCATGCCTGAATTGAAAATCGAGAAGCTGGAAAGGTACCTCAACGAAGTCTACAAGTCACCTGCCAAGATCTCAGGTGTTTACCCTTTGCGGGGAGGTCGAGTTGCCGATGTCAAAGGCTTCGGTTATGGTGTCCCATATTTGATAGAGTTCACGGTTGAAGGAAGACTTGAGCATGTGATTCTCGAGACCCTGAGCCCTGATGGTTTGGGACGCGACTTCTTTTCTGATAGAGCTGGGATTTTGCTCTGGCAGCACTCTGTCTTCAACAAGTTGCCCAACCATGTGCACAGTGTTGATGTGGGCTCTTTTTTGAGCGACAGTGAGACTTTGTGCTCGCTCGGTGGCTGTGCAGAGTTCTTTCTGTTGAGGGAGTTTGTTGAGGGGTCTCCGTACCAAGGAGATTTGGACCGTATCAAGAGTTCTTTCTCGGTCACAGATCAAGATGAGGAGCGCTGCGTGGCCTTGTCTGACTATCTTGTTAGGATCCATTCAGTCAAGAAGGACGCTCCTGGATTGTATCTTAGGCGAGTCAGAGACTTGCTTGGATTCGGAGAAGGCATCTTCGGTTTGACAGATGGTTATCCGGAAAGTTCAGATTACATGGATGAGAAGTATCTCCTTGAAATTGAGAAGAGCTGTCTGGAGTGGCGTTGGCGTCTCAGACGCAAGGCACAAAGGCTCTCTCAGGTTCATGGAGATTTTCATCCTCATAACATAATGTTCAAGGAGGGAGAAGTGGAATTCAAGGTCTTAGGTCGAAGCATTGATGAGTGGGGTGAACCTGCCGAGGATGTTGCCGCGATGACGATGAACTACATGTTCCATTCTTTGAAAGTCTTTGAAGAAATGAACGGCCCCTTTGGGAGGTTGTTCATACTCTTCTGGAAGAACTACCTCGACAAGACGGGTGATGACGAAATACTAAAAGTGATACAACCCTTTTATGCATGGCGTAGCCTTGCCATGGCATCTCCTTCGAGAAATCCGCATTTGACATCTGCCGTGCGCAGGAAGATACTTCGTTTCGGCCGCAAAGTGCTAGATGCAAAGGAATTTGAATTTGAAAGTGTAAACACCTACATATGATAACAAAGTAACACGTTTCAGCCGTAATGGGCTCTATGATTGAAGGATATATCAGTTTCAAGACTAAGCTATAAATAGCCTGAAAAACTAAGTCGTAATGGGGCGAGGAGTCCTTTGACTGTGGAGTCCATTGATGACCTTACGAGGTTGCTCAAGGAGATGGGCTATTCTCCGAACGCTGTGGCTGAAATATTGAAATGGTACAGAGCGGATAGTTCCAGTCGAAGAGCATGAAGGGCATCTACGTTCTAGTAGTCTCTGTTGAGAGAAACATCACTGTCAGAGTCGGCAAGCTAGGATCTTTGAGATTTGAAAGGGGTCTGTATGCCTACGTAGGTTCTGCCCAAAACAGTCTAGAAAGCCGTGTTCGAAGGCACCTTGGTCGAGAAAAGAAGAAGTTTTGGCATATTGATTTCTTGTTAGATAGTCTTCACGTCAAAGTCTTACGGGTTCTGTATAGAAATGTGGGAAGATTCGAGGAATGCAGAATAGCGAAAGAGCTTGGCAAAGAGGGAGTTGCAGTTCCCGATTTCGGCAGTTCTGATTGCCGGTGTAAGAGCCATTTATTCAAGGTTCAGGGAGCCGAGTTCTTAAGAGGTTACATGAACGAAATGAATGCGGAAACCAAGGTCAGCAGCTAACCACTTCTGACATAGTTGAGAACGGCGCTGGCTTGCTCCTCTGCTATCTTTCGGTTTTGAAGAAGATTTTGTGCGAGTTCTGTGATTCTCGCCAAGGCATGGACTTTGTAGCCTAGTTTTCCAAGGTTTTCTTTGCCTTGCTGTTCCCTGTCAACTACCACCAATATGTTTTCAACTTTGGCTCCTAAAGCTTCTAAGGGTTTTATGGCCTCAAGCTTGGATAAACCTTCACTTATGACGTCGTCGAAGAATAAGACTTGGTCATCTTTCGCAATTCCTGCACCTGCGATTCTTCCAGTTGCACCGTATGCTTTTTCCTCTTTCCTTACTATAATGCATGGTATGTTGGTTTGACAACCGATGCCAGGGAGGATCAGGGCTCCTTTGAGCTCGATCGTTGCTAGCTTGTCTATTCTGTTCGTGGATGCGAGATGTCTGATCTTCTCAACTGCCACGTCTGTGAGGGTGCATAGGTTTTTTGGTGATGAAAGCAGGCAGGCCAGGTCAATGTAATATGGGCTCAGGGCTCCTGATTTTATTCGGAAACTTCCAAACTTCAGACAACCCGAGTCGTATAGGGCCTCTGCGATCTTTGCCAGCTTGTCAGGCATCTTTGGTCCCCGACAAGACTTGCCAATCTTGGATTTAAGACTTGTCCAGTAGAGCAAAAATGTGGCACATATTGCAGGGAATGTTATCGTAGAGTAATGTTTATAACCCATTGTTCTCATTCCTAGAAGACGCGAGTCTGAAAAACAATGGGACATCGTAAGACACATGCTCCTAGACATGGTTCTCTCGCATATTTGCCCAGGAAACGTGCCGAGCATTTGCTGGCTAGAATTCGTTTCTGGCCCAAAATTGAATCAGAAGCACCGCGGCTTCTGGGTTTTATGGGTTTCAAAGCCGGGATGACTCATGTGTTTACGATTGAAGACCGTAAGCGTTCGCCAGACTTTGGCAAGGAAGTGATCGTGCCTGCCACGATCTTGGAAACTCCGCCAATATTCATTTGCGGCGTGAAGACTTACACAAGAGATACCAATGGTTTGCGAGTTTTGGGTGAGGCATGGATGAAGGAGCCACCAGCTGCTTTAGGACGCGTGTTTACTTTGCCAGAGGGCTTCAACACTGACGAAGGATTGAAGAAGATTGGGGAGAACGCGCCGAAGATTGTGAAGGTTCGTGCAATTGCGATAACTCAACCGAAGGATACAAGCCTGCCGAAGAAGAAGCCTGACATAGCGGAAATTGAGATAGGCGGAGGAACAGTTCCACAGCAACTTGATTACGCTAGAAGCCTTCTTGGGAAAGCCATCACAGCTGCAGAGATCTTCAAGGAAGGCCAGTTCATAGATATAGCTTCGGTGTCCACTGGGAAAGGTTGGCAAGGCCCAGTGAAGCGCTGGGGGGTCACCATACTTCAGGCTAAGGGCAGGAAGACGAAGAGAGGCGTTGCAACTCTCGGTCCGTGGAACCCGCACCATATTATGTACAGCGTTGCCCGTGCAGGGCAGATGGGTTATCATCAGCGAACAGAATACAACAAGCGCATTCTCAAGATAGGCAAGGAAGGAAAGGAAATCACGCCGAAAGGCGGTTTCCTGAGGTACGGGCTGGTTAAAGGCTCGTATGTGCTGCTTGCAGGAAGCGTAGCAGGCACAGAGAAACGTCCAATACGACTTCGTTATCCAGCACGGCCACCAAGAAACGTTGCAGAAGAACCTCCGCAAATCACACAGATCTCCCTTGAATCGCCACAGGGAAGATGAACGGTGAGTTCAGATGGTTAAGAGAGCAGCAAAGGTCTTCAATCTCGAGGGAAAGGCTGTTGGAAAGATTGACCTTCCTGCGGTTTTTGCCACGCCGTTGAGACCTGACGTCATAAAGCGCGCTGTTCTGGCCATGCAGTCAAATAGGCTGCAACCTCAGGGAAGGGATCTGATGGCTGGAAAAAGAACGACCGCCGAGTCTCGAGGCACTGGTCAGGGAATAGCTAGAATACCCCGACGCAAGACTGGTGGCGGAAGAGCGGCTTTTGCACCTGGAACGGTGGGCGGTAGGCAATCGCATCCGCCTCTTTCTGAAAAGAGAATAGTGAAGAAGATCCCGAAGAAGGAAAAGAGATTAGCTTTGTTCTCGGCAATCGCGGCGACGGCTTCTAAAGAAGCGGTTGCGAGAAGAGGACATAGCATACAAGATGTTCCGCAGATTCCGTTGGTCGTGACAAACGACCTTGAGGGCTTGCAGAAAACTAAGGAGGCAGAGCAGACTCTCATTCAGTTAGGCGTGCTTTCCGAAATTTTCCGCGTAAGAGAAAGCAGGAAAGTGCGGGCTGGAAAAGGAAAGAGCAGAGGAAGAAAGATGAAGCACGGTGTTGGTCCAGTGCTTATTGTTGCAGAAAACAGGGGAATAAAGGAAGCTGCGGAAAACATACCGGGCGTGGATGTCGCTTTGGTTGCTGATCTCAACGTCGAAATGCTTGCCCCGGGCACGCATCCTGGAAGACTTGCGGTATGGACAACCAGCGCAATTGAGAAACTAACTGGGCTTCAAAGCAAAGGTGGTCAGGAATAATGGATCCGTACAGCGTCATTCTTTATCCGTTGATGACTGAAGCTGCGAGTCTGATGGTGGAGAAAGAGAACAAACTTGTCTTTATAGTTGATTTGAAAGCCAACAAAATTGACGTGAAACGGGCTGTTCAACAACTCTATGAAGTGAAAGTCAATGACGTTAACATTCAAATCACTCCCACGGGAGAGAAGAAAGCTTTCGTTAGGCTGAATCCAGATTTCAAGGCAGCCGATATCGCTATCAAACTGGGAATATTGTAGACTCATGTGGTGGACTGACTAATGGGTAAGAGAATTCGAGTGCAAAGACGTGGGCGCGGCGGCTCCACGTTTCAAGCAGCAACTCATAAGAGAATTGCGCCTGCAAGCTATCCGTCGACAACGAGGGTGAAGGAAAGCTTGGACATAGCAGTGAAGGGTGTGGTTGAACAGTTGGTTCATGAACCCGGAAGAGGATCACCCTTGGGTCTGATTAGATTTGAGAGCGGTGAAACTTTCTATACGGTGGTTCCTGAGGGCGTTTATGAAGGTAAACAGATCCAGTTTGGTGGCAAAGCAGTTGTCGACGTGGGAAACATCCTGCCTCTGGGCAAGATTCCTGAAGGTACCATGATCTGCAACATTGAGCTTCGCCCAGGCGACGGTGGCAAACTCTCGAAATCCTCAGGTTCATACGCGACGGTCGTCACGCACACGCCTAACGGAACGATAATCAAACTTCCATCAGGTAAAACAAAATACGTAGCTGATTATTGCCGGGCAACGATAGGCATAGTTTCAGCGTCTGGCAGGACAGATAAGCCTTTCTTGAAGTCAGGTTCGAAGTTCCATTTGATGCGAGCAAGAGGACGCAAGTATCCTAGGACCAGCGGAAGAAAGATGGTTGCCGCAGTGCACCCATACGGGAGCAGCAAGAGAAGCGCACGCAAGGTAACTACCACTTCGCACGGTGCACCGCCGGGACAAAAAGTCGGGCTCATCGCAGCCAGAGGAACAGGAAGGAAAGCAAAGAGTGCACGTGACAAAGACAAGATCAGTAGACAATCAGAAGGAGAAAGTTAATAGCATTAAGAACTACGGATCAGGTGAAGAAGAATGCCGAAAGAATTCACGTATCGCGGATTGAACTTGGGCCAACTGCAAGGCATGTCAATGGACGAGTTTATAGACCTTCTGCCCTCTCGACAAAGACGGAGTCTTCATCGCGGTCTTCAACCCGAACAGAGAATACTGCTTGAAAAAGTCAGACAGGCAAGGGAAGAGCAACGGAAAGGAGGCAACCCATCAGTAAAAACACACGTGCGAAACATGATTATTCTTCCCGAAATGGTCGGATTGACAATTGGGGTGCACAATGGGAAAGAGTTTGTGCAGGTGGAGATAAAGCCTGAAATGATTGGGCACTACTTGGGTGAATTCGCTATAACAAACAAGCCTGTGAGACATGGAACTCCGGGTATAGGTGCTTCTCGCTCTTCGATGTACGTGCCACTAAAATAGACTGACCGCCCTTTCTCAGGCAGTGTAGTCTCTGTCCGAGGATTTCTTTTCAACAGGCTTATTCTCTGGAATCTGAGGCAGCGGAATAGGCGGCGGAACGTTCAAAGTCCTAGATATCAAGACGGATTCAATGAAAGCAACATTTGATACTGATTGCACTATTATCGGCGGCGGTGGTTTCTTCTCTTCATAGTCCTTGTAAGCTCTGTCTATTTCGTTTTTGTCTCCGACCACGTATGCTGTTCCTTTCAGATTGATCTGGGCTACAGACGGGTTGTAGCTGATCGTCAAGACGAACGGAACCTCCAGTGAATCATCAGGCTTCTTTTCCATATTCGTCAGATTGAGGTTTGTGTTAATGTGGATTTGCGGGAATGGTTTACGAAAATCCAGAAACCGCTCGGCGGAGATGTTTGAAATGTTAACATTTACCCTAAGCATTTCTTGAACCATCAGGAAGCTAAAACGGCGGATGATTTAAAGATGTTTATTCTTTAGCGGGTTTATAGCGCGTGAAACCGCAGTGTCCGCATGTGTATCTGTTACCATGATCTGCCATGAAGTAGCCTGGTCCGCAGCGTTCGCATGTTGGACGAAGCCTAACGACCTTGTCGGTTTCTACTTTGTAAAGTACAAAAACTCCTTTCTCTTCTTTTTTCTTCTTTTCAGGTTTTGGGGCTTTCTCAGCTTTCGCAGGCTTTGCTTCTTCTTTCGGAGCCTCCACAGGGGCCTCTACTTTCTTCGCTTCCTTTTTTGGCTCTTCCCCTTTCTTAGGGGCTTCTTTCTTTTCGGCTTTCTTTGACAAGGTCTATTTTACTCCTTTTTCTCTTCATCTTTGGGTTTCGGAGCAGGCGGAACATTTCGCTTGACTATGTATTCCGGCTCGACAAGTTTTGCATGATCAACTGAGTCATAAAGATTAGCCACTCCGACGGCCATGTGCATGCCTGATTTTGTCTCATATTTCTTCACAAAAACCAGATCAACATTTGCTTTCAACGCATCCGCCACTGCTTTCCTGATTTCCAGTCTAGGCGGCGTAGCAGCCGTTTCATGTTTGACGTTGAAGCGAACTTCTTTTCGCCTTAACAACTGGTTCTCTTTCTGCGATATTATCTTGACTTCCATTATTTTTCCTCGTTTGCGGTGTTGAGTTGATGCTACACGGTCTTATTTACCTTTTTGACGTTTTCCATTGACTTCAGAATTTTTGAAATCTCTGCTTTCTTTTCCGGAGTTGCTTTGACAACTACGATGCCTTCGTATGGTTGTCCGTATATGACAAAAGAGTTCTCAGGTGCATATACGGTGGCAGCGAGGGTCAATAGGTCTTCTTCTCCGACAACCACCATCTTGATATGTTGACTGCCCTTCAACGCGTTTTCTATAGCCGTCTCAGCTTCCTCTGTGATTGTTCCTTGAGGGTTTTTGACGTAGACTGTTTGGTCCGCTATTAGCCTAGCGGGTTTGGTGCTCTTTCTCATACACTTGTTGTCAACAATTGAAAGCAAAGGTGTGAAGCCGCTTTCTGCAATGTTTCTTGAGACGGTATCGCCGACTGCAATTATGGCAGGAGGTTTTTCCCTTTCTGCCATGTCCTTTAGTCTTCTCATCGTTTCGACAAATGAGCCTTTGATCAGAATACCTAATGGTTGTTTTAGTTTTATGCGGAGTTCCGGAGTGAGGTACCGCTTAATCAACATTCTATCTGACTCTTAACGCATATCGGCCTTTTTCTTTGATGTTCATGGCCTTTGCGATTTCAGAGTTTCCAGGATCAAGAATTACTACGAGGCCGCTGAAATCGTCGCTGAGACTTGTTCCCCTGCATTTTGGGCAAACGTTATCTTTTGTGAGAAAATGGCAGTTGGCGCAGGCCTTTTCACTCATTGGGCTTCGCCTTCTTTTCGCCAGCTTTCTTTTCTGATGTCTCCTTCATCTTCTGCAAGTCGGTTTCAATCCACTCGAGCTTGCCGAGGAAGGGTTGTCTTGCCGTGACGCCGATTTTCCCCGAGCTTCCTGCTCTTCCTAGCGAAACTGCGGTTATGCGCACTCGGACTTGATCGCCGCTCATGAGTCTGCGTTTGCTTTCTTTTCCCAAGAGCACCCCTTGCTTTTCGTCGTAAGATATGAAATCGTCCATTAACTGCGAGACGTGAAGCAACGCATCAATGGGTCCGATTCGGACAAAAGCGCCGAAGTCGGCGATTTCAACTACCTCGCCTTCTACGACTTCTTGAATCTTGGGGTAGAATGTTAAGAGTGAAAAGTTGACTTTATGATATGTTGCCCCGTCGCCTGGAATTATTTTTCCTATGGAGCTCACTTTGACCTCTGTTACGGCAATAACGTAACCCAACTCCTCGTCCACAACACCTTCGTATTTCGCCTTCACCTGTTGATGCCCTACGGCTTCAAGAGGGTTTCCGAACGTTTCAGGCGGAATGCGAATCGTGTCTTCGCGGGTTATGAGTTTAAACAAAGTTTATAGCCTCCCGTCCATGTCTAGACGTGACTTTTGTCTCACATAGATAACTGGCACATTTATATCTCTTAGCCTGTTCCTGAGTTGTCTGTCGTTGGTGAAGACTGGCCAATTGTGTTTACTGGCCGCTTGAACTATGAGGTCGTCTGTAGGGGTTTCACTTTCTTTGCTGGTTTTCAGTATTCTGCATTTCTTTGCTAGTTCCAAGGCGAAGGCCGCCTTTCTGCGTGTCTCAAGGGGACCTTGTTTTGCGATTCTCTCAAGTTCCTGACATGTGGAAAGGAGCACAACAGCTTCGAAGTTTCTATCTAGAAGTTGTTTTGTCTCTTCGAAAATGTCGATGTTGAATTGAAGAGGAACAAACAGTGCGTTTGCATCGAATATAATCCTGACCTTCTCTTTCGCACTTTTGGTTTGACTCATCATTCTATCTTGTCATTCCAAAACCTATTAGACGCCATCTGCCTGCGATTTTTCTACTTAGAGCAACTCTCGAGCCAGGTTGCACACACACAGGGCGCGTGAGCTTTACTTGAACGTTGTCTTTTCTGATCGAAGAAACTTTTCCAGTGGTTATCGCAGCGCCTACGTGCAGAAGAAGCATTTCGTTCATGGCAACGCCTTCTATCTTGATCAATTCCTTCGTTCCGACGGCTCTGTCGAGTATCTGCGTTTCCAAGATCAGTTCCGACACTGTTGGAGGGAGCATGCCTTGTCTGCCAGCAATGTTTCCGATCAGGCTGTCCGCTTTCGAGTACGAAGGATCCAAGAGGGTTCCCACGCCTACTAGTCCACCGCAGTGAGCTTCTGTGACGTTCCTGCCACCCGCCTGAAGACTCACTATCTCACTGAGCAGAGGCTCGTAAGTATTCTTTCCTTCAGCCGCCATGCCTGGACGTATTTCCAATTCTTCGCCAACTTTGAATTCCCCTTGGATTATGGTTCCTCCAAGCACTCCGCCTTCGAGTTTGTCAACAGTCGTGCCTGGTTTGTTGATGTCAAACGAGCGGACTATGTACATGAATGGTGGTTTTGTTTCATCTCTTTTGGGCGTTGGCATAAGTTCTTGGATTGCAGTCAAAAGAACGTCTATGTTGACGCCTCTTTGGGCTGAAATCGGTATGATCGGCGCGTTTTGCGCAACGGTTCCTTTCACAAAGTTTTTTATTTCAGTATAGCTCTGATGTACCCTCTTCTCATCAACGATATCAATCTTGTTTTGAACTATTACGATGTTTCTTATTCCGATGACATCCGCAGCGGCCAAGTGTTCTCTTGTTTGTGGCTGAGGGCACGGTTCATCAGCGGCTATGACGAGTAGTGCCCCGTCCATTATTGCGGCTCCAGATAACATAGTCGCCATTAATGCTTCATGCCCTGGAGCGTCTACGAAGCTTATTGCACGTACGAAGGTGCCTTTTGATCCGCAGTTTGGGCATGTTGGCTTCGTTGAGTAATTCTTGGGGAGTTCACACTTAGAGCACTCATAGATCGGCATGTCTGCGTAACCAAGCTTGATCGTGATGCCTCTCTTGAGTTCTTCACTATGCCTTGAAGCCCATACGCCAGTCAACGCTTGTACCAGTGTTGTTTTACCATGGTCAACGTGTCCAATAGTCCCGATGTTGATCTCTGGTTGGCGTTCAAGCTTGACATGTTTTTCTTGACTTTCGCGTTTCTCTAAGGTCGCAGACATTCATTTTCCTCAGATTTGATGAGAGTGAGTTTTGTTACATCCTTTCTGTCTATGACTGATAAGAACGTTTCGCAGGGTTATTCAATTCTAGCCGAAACTGTTAATGACGCAAAAGGGGACGACGTTCTCTTGTGGCCTTGGAGTTTCAGGCGCTGCTTTGAGGTTGGACTTCGGTTTCGATCTGCTTTTCAGCTTCTTTTGAGACCGAAACCTTTTCCTCTTTCTTTTCCTTAGGTTTCTTGCTTTCCTTGGCCTGTTTAGGCTTCTCAGTGATCTTCATGTTTATCTGAACGATTTCGTCAGTTATGACGTTTCCCCGAATGGTTTTGCGTCTCCTCAAACCTTCGCTTGTCGGATTGAATCCTACTCCGCCGCTCAGGACAATTCTTCTCCGCACGCCGCCGTGAACGCTTGGTCTCATTGGAAATCCGTCTTTATCGGATCCGCCCGTGACTTGAAGTTTGTGCCCAGGCAAATCAGCAATTGCTCCGTCCATGGTTTCCCCTATTCTCTTTCCGATCAAAGGGGCAGCGCGCGCATCTTCGAGCTCGACGATTCTTGAAGTTCCTGTTTCAGGATCTGAGACGATGATTTTGAATTTGACCATGACTCGATGCCTCTTAGGCAGGTGTTTATGAAAGTCCGACATCTCGTTATTAAGTATTTATCAAGACTTCGAATGCTTTCACAGGAAAGCCTGGTTCTGTTACGTAAAGGTTTTAATTCTACAAGCGCGACGTTTTCTGGCTATGTGGCGACTCGGGTTCTTCTTCCACGAAATGGGCTACGGACTGCTGTCTATTTTTCTTCCGCTGTATATAATGTCAATCGATCGTGGCAACGGATTGTATTATATAGGGATTTTCTCGGCTCTGGCGCTGTTATTGGCGATTCCTTCTTCTTTCATGTGGGGTTACCTATGCGATAAGACGAGGCGTTACAAACGCTACATTCTATTGTCTTTCTTTTCCTCAGCTGTCATCTTGTACTTTTTCACTTACTCGCAGAATGTCGTTTTCTTGCTGGTTCTTTATGGTGTCATGTCGATGCTTCATGTTGCTCATGAGGCTCCGAAGAACGTGTTGATTTCTGAACTCTACTCGCATCAAGAGTGGGCCCGAAGTTTTGCTTTCTATGAGGGCTTCACAGAGTTTGGATGGCTTATTGGATTATTGGCAGGGTTTTTCACGTCGGTCTACGGTTTTAGTTCAGCTTCGACGCTTTTTGTTTGTAGCGGCTTGAATTTTGCCGGTTTTGTTTTGTCATTCGTATTTGTCAGAGATCCTGATTTGTTGTTTGAAAGGAGTTTGGTCAGTATGGAGAAGAAGGTGGATTTTGCAACGCGAGGTGTTTTCGTGGCTTCGCGACTTCTGGATGGAGCGACAGTTGTTGAGAAGCTGAAAAGGGACAATGTTAACGCCTTCTGCGGTGGTTTGGTTCTCTTCTCTTTGGCCACGAGCATACTTTTCACACCTATGCCGGTGTTCATTTCAGAAGCTGCTTTAGGCGCTTCGCTTCCAACTGGCATTGTCTTTGCCATCTACGTTTTGAATTCAAGCGGTGCAATCACAGGCTATGCTTTGGCTGGCAGAAGATCTGACCCGTCAACAGGAAAGCCAAATTTGCGCAGAATTGTGGTGTCCCGTGGCTTTCTTGCGTTTGCGTTTATTTCGGCCCTGAGCCTGTCGTCAATCGCCAAGGTAGGATTGGCTACTGCGCTTCTGATGTTGATGGGTTTTCTCTATGCCATGTTTATAGTTTCCACGCTTTCCTTGTCTATGGAGCTAATCCCTGCCGGAAAGTCTGGGCTGTTTAACGTGTTGATTGGAGTTGGCGGTGCCCTCGGATCTTTCATTGGTCCCTTTATCGCCCAGGGCTTCGGATTTTTCACCGTTTTCATTACCGCAGGCGTAATCTTCGTTGTGGCCTATGTTGCGTTCAAAATCTTTTGACAAAAAGAAGAGAGGATGAAGACGTGTTTACTCGACGTGCACTCTGAAGAGATCTATGTCTTCACGCATTTCTGGGGTCGCTTCAAGGAAGTCTCTTACTGCATGTTCGACATCTTTTGATTGTGTAACGTATCTCCCGACGATGATGATGTCTGCGCCTTTCTGCAGCGCTTGTCTTGCGGTTTCAGGCACTATTCCACCGGCTACTGCAATCAAGAATTTTTTGTCTTTGAAGGCTTGTCTGATTTCTGGGATGATTTCTAGTCCATGCTCTCTGCCGGTTTCCTGATCGATTCCTCTGTGCAGCCCAACGATGTCTGGGAATTCTCTGAGTGATTTCAGTTTCTTAAGCGGATCTTCCACGTTGAGCATGTCTATTATTGAGTATATGCCAAGTCTTCTTGCTTCGTGAATGAATGAGTCAAGGGTTTCCGCTGGCGCGAGTCCTGCTGCGACTACGGCGTCGGCGGTTTCATCATAGGCTAAGTCCACTTCGACTTTGCCTACGTCCAAGGTCTTCAGGTCGGCTACGAAAAAGATATCCTTGGTTACTTCTCGGAGTTGGCTGATTATCTTTGTTCCGTAGCGTTTGATGAGCGGTGTTCCGACTTCGATGATTATTCTATCGCTTCCCGGCAGCCGCGAAATGACGCGTTTTGCACTTTCTATTTCAGGGTTGTCGAGTGAAATTTGCAGATAAGGCGGTCTCCATAGGCGGGGTACTTTGAACCCCATTATCGGATGCTTGGCCCTGTCTTTGTCATACATCATCTTTTCCAGTGTCGGATATTTCGCCAGTGCTCTTTTCAATGCAAGTTTGGTTGCACTGTAATTGTAGTGATAGATTTTACGAAAGTCAGTCGCCTGAGGGTGGATGAAGACGCTGGCCACTATGACCCATTCATCGACTTTCTCCTTTGGAATTATGCCGTCTTCCACGGAGTCGGCAACGGCTTTTGCGACCGCGGCTTGGGCTGGCCCGAAAATTTTGCCTGCGTCCTCCATGTTCTTCACCGTGACTTTTGGCACCAACAACGTGTGAGGTTTAGGCGGGAGGTTGGGCCTTATGACGGCCAGCAACGGTGTGTGGCCTGCAGACAGATTGCACATTCCCGCTGCAAAAGCGTCTCCGACTGGACCGTTTTTGTCTCCCATCAATAAGTCTATGTGCGCAACTTCCTTTCCTTCTCCAATCAATGCTTCTCCAATCAGGTAAACGTGGGCTGAATCTCCTGTTTCCGACATTACTTCTGTCGGCAGGCTGTCAGTGATTTCTTTGAAGTCGACACTAAACTCTTTGAGCCACGAATATAACGTGTCTCTATGTATGTTTAGAACCTCGGCTGTTCCGAGAACTGTCGGTTTCGTCGTTTTCAGTTTGGGAGCCGCGCGGCTTTCTGTGGCTTTTTTGGCGGCTTCCGTCAGTAGGGTGACGAGTTCTTCTTTGGTTTCGGGCTTCTTTACGGTTTGATCCGACATTGTTATTGTGCCTCGATGTTCTTACGTGTTTGTTCTTGTATTTAAAAGTGTCGGAATTTGTTTGCAGTCGCAGTAGATAGCGTAGCCGCAACTTTGTGATGTCGGTTGAAGCCGTATAGGTTGGGTGGCGTACCAAGATGTAGGGTGGTAAACGTCGGCTACTGTCGGAGTTATGAGAAATGTACGACTTCGTGGGGCCAGTGTGTCGGAGTGGGGGTTGGATTTGTGTTGTGCGTTTGGTGTTTTGAGTTTTTGCCATCGTTAAGTCTATATACTCTGAGGCAGTGTATGAGGTTGAAAATTGAATCTCGGGGTTATCCGAATGTTGTTGGTGAATGCCGCGTGCGTGGTCTTGGTGATCGTAGGTGCCGTTTTGTTTTTGTACGGTGCAAACGTTTACAACGGTGTTTTTGGGTGGGGAGGAATTGGGTTTTTTATTGGCGGTTTGGTGTTCTATTTCGTGTCGCAGGGTTATGAGTCGCTGAAGAAGAAAAAGTAGTTAGAAACTGTAGAGTTTGGAGTATTTTTCATTCAGATAATTCAGGTACGGTTCGACGTTCAGCTCTTTTCCGCTGATTTTCTTTATGAGTTCGGGCGCATCGTATAAGTTGCCTTGTGAGTGAACGTTTTGAACGAGCCAGTTCTTGATGTTCTTGAAGTCGCCTTTGGTCAGCTGCGTTTGCCAGTTTGGAAGCTTTTTCTGCATGGCTTCGAGTAGTTGTCCGCTGTAGATGTTTCCGAGTGCGTAGCTCGGGAAATAACCGTAGAGGCCGCTGGCCCAGTGGGTGTCCTGCATCATGCCCTCTGAATCATTCTGGATTTTCACGCCTAAGTATTCCTCGTAGCTTCGGTTCCACAGTTCTGGAAGCTCTTTGACGGTTATCTTGTCTTCGAAGAGGTCGCGTTCAAGGTTGAATCTAATCATTATGTGGAGGCAGTAAGTTACTTCATCTGCTTCCACGCGTATCTTTGAGGGCTTGACTTGGTTGATGGCGCGTACGAAGGATTCCAGTTTCAGGTCTGAGAAGTCGTTGCCGGCAATCAGTTTGAGTCTGGGCAGAAAGCACGTCCAGAATTCTCTTGATCTGCCAATGATGTTTTCAACCGTGCGAGACTGTGATTCATGGAATCCTATGGAAACGCTGTTGCCGACAGGCTGGTACATCCATTCATGTTTGAGGTTTTGCTCGTACAAGGCGTGTCCTGCTTCGTGCAGCACAGAGAATAATGATGACGTGAAAAAGTGTTCAAAGTAATGCGTCGTTATTCTGACGTCGTCGTAGTAGCCCGTTGTAAACGGGTGTTCTGTCTCGTCGATTCTGCCTCCGGCTTCCTTTGAAGTTACGTCATATCCTACGAATTCGGCCAGTGCCCTTGCGAATTTGCGTTGCGTTTCTATCGCAACTTTGCGTCGCAGAATTTTCATGTCAGGTTGTTCAGAGGATGTCACGCATTTTCTGAGCAGTGAGCCTAGACCTTGTTTCAGTTCGGTGAAGACTCTGGTGATCTCGGTGGTCGTCATTTTGGGTTCATAGATGTCTATGAGCGCGTCGTAGGGCGTCCGTGTCTCTTTGACTTTCATCAGGATTTCTGCGGATTTCTTTTTCAGCTCAACAAGCTTCTCGAGTTGAGGTTTGAACATTGAGAAGTTCTTTGTGCCTTTTGCTTTTTTCCAGATATCTGTTGCCAATGCTTCCTGCTTCGCTATTTCGGCAACTAGCTGCTCAGGCAGTTTTGTCTGTTCGTCATAATGTTTCTTTATCAGGTAGACGTTTCTTTTCTGCACGTCGGTGAGTTGGTCATATTTCAAATGGTGCATGATTTTGTCCAGTAACTTGCCTTTTTCAGGGTCGGTGCTCATTTTGTGGTCGATCACGCTCAGGAGCGAAAGTTGTTGGCTTCGAAGATTGATTGCCTTTGGAGGCATCATTGTTTCCATGTCCCAGTTTACGATCGATTCCGCCGACTGCAGAACTGCAAGTTCTTTTTCCTTTTCCAATAGTTTCTTGTAGTCTGATTTCAAAGTCTCTGCCATCGATTATCGCCCTTTTTTGTGAAGTCTATTCGGTAGATGGAAGTTGTATATGAGTTTGCCCTCTCTTATTATGACCTGCAGCCTTCCTCACCGTGCCAATTCTTGGCTTTTCGTTCTAGGCATTAGAATTACAGACAGGACTGTAGTCAGCCAAATCGGTGGGAATACGGAGGGTGTCATTTCTGTGAAGCCAGTCTTTCTACTCCAACAATCAACTTCAATAAAGCATGATTTTGGTGCTCCGGCCGGGATTCGGACCCGGGTCTCCGGCTCGAAAGGCCGGAATACTTAACCGGGCTATACTACCGGAGCTCTTGTAGCCCGATGTGTCATGCAGATTATTTCTTCCGATGAATAAAGGTTACCCTTCTACCGCTGTTTTCAGGCATTCTCTTGTCGGTGCGAGTATGGCTTCTGCTTTGCTGAGTGTAGGCGCGTAATAGGCTGTTTTGGCTGAGTTGGTCATTATGGTTTTTATTCCTAGTTTTTCGGTCCATGATACGACTGTGCATACGCCTGTTAACACGTGTCCCCCGCTTCTCTCTATCTCCTCTGCGCAGTCTTGAGTTTTCTCTCTTACGTGGCATGAGGTGCAAACCCAAAACTCTATTCCATGCTTCACTCGCTTTCCTCGGACGGATTGAGCGATTTTTTTCATCTCGTTCACTGAACAATGGGGGCATCCCAAGAAGACTAGGTCAGGTTTCCTGTCTGACGCAGTGGAGAGTTCTTCCTTTGTGTGTTTCAGGTCTTTGAGCTCCACGTTTAGTCTTTCAATTTTCTTTCTTTCCGAGGTTGGGGTGAAGTGAAACATGTTGGTCATGCCTGTTGTCGCGATGGCGGCGCTTAGCTGTTTCAGGCTGTCTCTTGGCGCGTCTTTAAGTTCATTTATGGTTGGAATTTTGTCTCTCAGCAATTTGCCTAGGTGAATTCCTAGTATGCCGAAGTCTGTTTCGTTTTGCAGTTTGCCTCTGAGATTTACTTGAATGTTTGGCTGTCTATTTTCAGGTTTGTGTATTCCATATTCTGGTGTTTTGCCGATTATGGCTGCGGCTAGGGCGCTGGGTCCGCCTTCGCGGTTTGTCCATGCGCCGAGCACGGAGTTTGAGTAGACGACGGCTGATGATTCGGCCCATGCCATGTGAGAACCTTGTTTGGTTTTGCTCAAGTAGTAAGGAGTGCAAGTCAGGGACTCGGTCAAACCCATTCTGTTGAACTGCTTCAGAATTTCTAGCTGTTTTTGCTTCAGGTCTTTCGGCAATTTTCCGGTCAGGTATGTTGGGTCGAGGCTTTGTGGGTTCAATGTTGCTTTGACTTTCACCTTTGCGTCGGCATCTGCTAGTGCTTTTAGGTATTCGATTGGTGCGTCGCCTAGGGTTTTGTAGGAGATTCCGGACACGTGTGCTGAGGTTATCGGGATGAGTTTTTCTGCGTGGAAGAGTTCGCCTAGCCGGACGAGTATTTTCATGCATGTTTGGTTTGCCCATCCGTTTTCGCCGTTGAGTGTTCGTTCTTCTTCTCGTGTCAGATACATTTGCTGTTCAGTTCTCCTTTCGCTTCAGAATTTTGGCCAAGCCTTTGCATGCATCAACTTCCACAGTGTCTCCGGTTCTGATCTGTTTGATGTCGATTTGGTCGATCATGGGGACGTTTGCTATTATTGCGCCTACAACGACTACTGGGTCGGCTGTCTGATTGACAATCGCTTTGGGGGCTAGCCCCTTTTTGGCGAGTGAGTAGAGCACGTAGCTTCCTACTGTTGAGCCGTGTCCGTGAGGGAAACATAATACTTTGTCTTTTACGCATATTCCGAACAGGTCATGGTGTTTTTCGATTATTTTTCCGTCAGCCGGGTCGACTCCTCCGAGGAAACTGATTGGTTTGGTGCTGACGAGTGCTTGTGCTTTGCAGTGTCCCTCGACGATGGTTCGGCCTTTGAGGATTTTCGGTTGCATTGCTGTGCCCTCAGTAAGATATTTGCGCTGATGGAGGTATTCTGCCTAGGATTTTTGCGGCCGCGTTGCCTACTTTTTCGCGTTCCTCTGTCGTTGTGTAGACACGGAGTATGTTCATGAAGCCGCGGAGTGTTTCGAAAATCTTTGAGATCTCGCTCAGGCGCTGAGGTATTTTCCTGCCTTCAGACGTCTTGTAGAACATGGGTATCTCCATGCTTTCAGTCAGCACCGAGTGTTCGTATGGAACTGAGGGCACTGTTGGCACGTCGATCACGACCATGTTTGCTTCGATTTTTGCTTCTTCTGCGATCTCCGATTGCAGTTGCTTTCTGTAGCTTTCGCGGTTGAAGATGTTTGAGACCATAGTGTCTTTTTCGTAGAAGGTTTTTTCGTAGGCGCATTTGAGCATTCTTCTGTTTTCGAGGTCGTTGATTATGCTTCTTGATTTCTTGCAGTTTTTGAGCATCGTGTACACCGTGTAGTCGTCCATTGCCAGGTATTGTTCGGGAGTTTTGAACCGTGTCAGTCCTAGCTCTTCGTTTGCCTTGTCCATGGCCGTCGCCAGCATTATCTGAGCTGCTCTGCCGACTCGGTGGAAGTATATGCTTTTGAATGATTCTATTCGGGCGATCAAGAGGGATTCAAGTGCTGAAAGGGCTCCTATTTCGACTGCCAAATTTTCGCCGAGGACGTCTAGCGTGTGGATCAGCCGGAAAATGTCGATGTACCCGTATTCTGCGCCCGTGTGATGGGTGTCGCGGACTATGAAGTCTTGTTTGTCCACGTCGACGGTGCTGCTTATTATCTGATCTAAGAAGGCTTTCTTGGGCTTGTGCAATTTGCCCACGGCAAGTTTTCCAATTTCCTGTGGGTTGTACCCTGCTTTTTTCAATATGTCGCTTAATTCGCTTTTCTGAATTATCCAAGTCGTGAGGTCTTCATGCGTTTTGCCAAGGTTCTTGGTCAGCAAATACTCGAATACATGCGAGAAAGGTCCGTGTCCAACGTCATGCAGCAAGGCCGCGATTCTGGTCATTTCTGTTTCATTTTCACTGACGTGCTGTGAAATGTTTGGGTTGCCGACAACGCGACCCGCAAGATACATCACGCCTATCGAATGTTCAAATCGTGTGTGGTTGGCTCCTGGGTAAACGTATTCTGCGCCTGCGAGTTGTCGCAGTCTGTGCAGCCTTTGGACTGCGTATGAATCTATGATTGTTTTCTCTTCGTCTGTTATGTACACGTAGCCGTGTACGGGATCTTTTATTTCGCCCCAGTATTCTTTGGGCATTGTTGGTTTCTCCGATTAATGTTGGATATTTCTCTATGCAGTTTCGCTCTTATAATGTCTGATGCCGATTCAGCTTGTTTAGCCTGCCTCTCTTTTCTCAGCTTCGTGGACTAGAAATGTTATGACAAGGAACGACGGAACTGCGGCTGAAAGAAGGAGCAGGAAAGGCAGTTGCGGGTTGAAGGAGTAGATGACTCCGCCTGCGAGCATGCCGAAGGCCATGAAGACGTAGTTGACGAATTGGGAGAACCCTATGACTTTGGCTCTTTTTTCTCTGGGGACAAGGTCTGCTTGCAGAGACTGAAATGAAGAGAGGAAGAGCAGTTGCGTGAGGCCTATGAGGGGCATGGCTACGTATACTGTTGCCAAGTTTCCATATACGAATAGGAGTATTCCTGGGATCATAACGATGTGTGACAGTAGTAACGGTATTTTTCTGCCTATCCTGTCGATTGCTTTGCCGATTGGGACCGCGGCGAGGATCATTGTCAGGAACAGAAGAGTCGAGACCAGTGCCCAGTCGAGCTGGCTCAGGTGTAGCACGCTTTTTTCTCCTTCAACCGCGTAGACTGAAAAAAAGAGCTGTGTCACTGATAACGCGAAAGTTATGATGAGGTTCGAAATGAAAAGGAAAAACATCGAACGAGGAACCGTCTTCCAGACTGCTACACTTTCCCTTATTGCTTGAGGATACGTGGCCACGAGGTCTCGCGGTTTTATCTTTTCGTCTGTTTTGATTGTTTCCTTGAGTCTGAGTCTCAACAGTGCCGCAGCAAAGAAGAGGGCTACTGCGACGCTGTAGGATATTCTCATACCCATTGCTCTCGCGTATAGTGTAACGAGTATGCCCGCTACTATCGGTGCGGGAGTCGTTGCAACATTTGCGATTAACGTTGTTATGGAGAATGCCATTCCTCTTTTCTCAGGCGGAGTTGAGTCTGCAATCATCGCCATTAGCGCTGGCTGATAAATCAAACAGACGCTCCCAATCATAGCGCCGATTAGAATCCAGTGCCAGGTGGGTGCAAAGACGAAGAAAAGAAATGATAGCGCCAGGCCGAAGGTCAAAGTGGAGATTAGCCATTTTCTTCCGTACCTGTCGGCAAGGTAGCCGCCGGGAAATTGAACAACGGCCAGCACGATTGTCTGCAGGAAGCCTATTAGCCCAAGAATGACGGCTGTGGCTCCAAGGTCGTAGATGACGAATGGACCGTAGTATAGTGAGGGCATTTCGCCGGCGAAATCTATGAGTACCCAGGACAACACGAGGATTAGATAGTTTCCTCGAACGAACGAGAATTCATCGCGGACTTTGCTGCTGAAGTTCATTTTCTTTGTCAGGATCTCCGAGCGTCTTAAACAAAGTTCCATCATAAAGGGTTGATGCAGTAGAGAGTGAAAAACAGTTATAGTCTTTCTCCTCATAGTGCTCATTTCAGGTTAGGAGCTGAAGAAAAGCATGGTTCGCCGTGGAGTTTTCATCTGTGTTGAGGGGTTAGACGGTTGTGGAAAGACAACTCAGGCAAAACTGCTTGTGAGACGGCTCAGCAGAGACTGCAGTGCCATCTACACTGCTGAGCCCAGTAAAGGAGCAGTTGGGAAATTCGTTAAGAAGAGGTATTTGCATTCAGGAAAGCGGGGTCAAGTTGAGGTTGAGGCGTTGCTTTTTGCTGCTGATCGGCTTGAACATTTGGAGAATGATGTTTTGCCTGCTTTGGCTGAAGGAAAAGTTGTGGTTTCCGACCGTTACGTTTTCTCGTCCTTCGCCTACCAAGGGGCGGCTGGGGTTGGATTGGATTGGATTGAAGAAGTCAACAAGCATGCCTTGCGTCCTGATC
>Ga0209253_10001119_pt1 | contig 23387 bp, 21 predicted proteins | sample FrelakmetBRP12BR_FD_187145 | JGI IMG/M metagenome (GOLD analysis project Ga0209253, IMG submission 187145) | Freshwater lake sediment microbial communities from the University of Notre Dame, USA, for methane emissions studies - BRP12 BR (SPAdes)... | ecosystem: Environmental > Aquatic >...
AGGCTGGGGCAAATTCATAAACAAGACCCTAAGGCCCAGACGCTCTTCTTACGACTCGGACAACTACTTGAAAAGAGAAACTGCGGCAAAACCTCAGCCGAAAAAAGGCGGAAGAGGCTGGCTGCATAAGTAAGCAGTTCTGAACATACCCGTGCGCGCTTTTTGAGGCTTTCAATTATGAAATATAGAAGTAAAATTGAGATCATAGTCGACATGCTAGAGATTGCCAGGAAAGGGGCTAAAAAAACCCACATTATCTACCGTGGCAACCTTAGCTTCAAACTCGCAAACCTGTATCTGAAGGCTGTGGAAAAGGCCGGTCTCCTAGCTTTCAAACACGAGAGCGGCTACTACGTTCTAACCGAGAAGGGAAAAGAGTTTGTAGCCAAATTCCAGGAATACTGCTCCGTAGCAGCGACTGTTGCGAAGCAAAATGCGGTGTTGAAAGATGAGATGGATTCTTTGGAGCAAATGTGCTTTGGCAAGAACCTCGCGTCCCGCCGAAACTCGAGTGAAAATGGCAAGCTTAAGAAGCCGAAAAACAGTAAATCCCTCTCACAAGTACTAGTCAGGAGAGCCAACGAAAATTGAGCAAACTAAGAACAGCTGCAACCATTCTCCTCGGGCTTGCGTTAATCGCGATCCTCAGTACACCACTGTGCAGCGCGGCTGACAGAAACCAGGCAGACCAAGCCATAAGCAAGGGCGAACAAGACCTGGGTGCGGCATACGTGTCTGTCGCCGAAGCCGAAGAGGTAGGTGTCGACACTTCAAGACTCGAGGACACACTGAACGTTGCTGCAAGTCATTTGGCAGAAGCGCATCTGGCCCTCGACCTGGACAACTTTGACGATGCGGTCTTGCTTGCAGACCAATGCAGCAGTGCAAGCTTGGGCGTCAGCAGCGATGCCAAAAGGCTTAAGGCTGAGGCTGGAACAGGAAGCCAGGTCGATCTACTTGGGGCAGCCACTTTTTCCTTCTACGGCATAGTTGTACTAGTCATCATTGGACTTCTGGGCTGGTACTTACTGAAAAGACGCTACGTCAGACGCCTATTGCGCATGAAAATCGAGACAAAGGAGACAACGGAATGACCTACAACAGCATGAAACTGCTCTACTTGGTCTCGTGCATATGCATGGCTCTCGTAATTCTTTCGCCGACCTTGACTATTATTGTGGGTTCGCTGGAAATGCCCCCGCCTAAAGAAGGCTTTTCTGAATTATACCTGCTTGGCCCAGGAGGCCTGGCATATGGCTATCCTTTCACCGTTTCAAAAGGCACCAGATACAGTGTGACTTTCGGCGTTGGAAACCAAATGGGCAGCCCACAATATTATCGGGTATATGCCAAGCTCAGCAATCAAACAGAACCTCTGCCAAACGTCAAAACCAGAACTCCAAGCTCCTTGCCACCGCTTCTTGAGTACCGACTGGTTTTAGGTGATGGCCGGAATCGAGAACAAACCGTAACGTTCAGCCTAGAAGAAGTTTTGTTTGCAATTGTTGAGAACGTTTCAGAGCGCTTTTGTAGGCTCACAAGGTTCAAAATCGACGATCACATCTTAACCTTCAACAAGGGTTTTTCCTGGGATCCTGCAAACCGGGGTTTCTACTGCCACCTCTTCTTTGAACTCTGGGCGTACGAAGCAGCCACTTCAACTTTCCAGTTCCACAATCGCTTTGTCGGCATCTGGCTGAACATGACACGTGCCTAAACCGTCTTCCCGCGCGCGCTCGCGCTTTTTGACTTCTCAGCAACAAGCTTTTTTCAAGCAAGTTAGATGCATTTTCCATGGTTGAATTCAGAAAAGCGAAGAGATCGAGTCTGGAATGAACAGACAGTAAAAGTTTGCAGCAAAAATATGCTCAAATGACGGAAAAGAATATGTATCAGTTTCTGGTATAACGAGGCTACTGTAAGATAATTCCATTACAATTTAAATGAAAGGTCGTTGTCTGAATATTTTAGGGGTCAACTGGGGGTCGCTTGTGATCACTGGAGGAGGCAGGTTTCCATCTATACTTGCGATAATCGCAGCCATGGACGAGGAGGAAGGCATCGGCGTCACAATATCCGAGCTTCAGCGCCACTTGGAGAAGCCCAAGATCCTTGTTGTAGACGGGAATAGCCTAGACAGAACTGTAGAAGTGGCCAAAGACACGCAGGCTGAAGTGATCACCCAAAAAGGAAAGGGCAAGGGAAACGCCATAGCTGAAGCGATAGCAAACGTGCGTTCTGACGTTGATTATGTAGTTTTTACGGATGCAGATTACACTTACCCGGCCGAATACATACCGGAAATGATAAAAATTCTCGAAAAGAACCCGAAGATCGGCATGGTTTGCGGAAACCGGTTCAACCACCATCTTAACGCAAGCGCAATGAAGAATGCGTTCTACTTTGGGAACAGGCTATTGGCTTTCACGCACAACCTCTTGAACGGAGTAGCAATGCGCGACCCACTGACAGGCCTGAGGGTCGTGCGGTGGGAAATACTGAAAAGTTGGAAGCCCAAGTCCAGCCATTTTGACATAGAAGTTGAGCTCAACCACCATGTTGAGAGAAGAGGATACGGCATCGCAGAAATCGACATAGCCTATAGACCTCGTGTAGGCGAAAAGAAACTCAAACTCAAACATGGAGCCACTATCCTAAAACGAATCATACTGGAAAGCGCTTATTAACACGCAAGTAACGTTTTCAGCATCTGATTGTCCAGGTTTGTTCAAAAGTAATCCAGGATTTGCTATGAGTCTTCAAGCAATTTTCGATCTGTATTCTCTGAGGAGGGATTTGCACCGCAAACCTTCCGAAATGAGGAGCGAACAAACCAAAAAACTACGGGAGATTCTGGAGCATGCTTACAGAAATGTTCCATTTTATCACAGAAAATTCGATTCGGCAGGCGTCAAGCCTGAGGACATAAGAAGCATTGATGACTTGTCAAAAATCCCCACTACAACCAAGAGTGAGCTACAGTATGCCCGAACCAAGGATATTACTGCTTGGAACTTTGATATCGACAAATGCGTAAAGCGAACAACAAGCGGCTCGACAGGTTCGCCACTGACAATAATAGTTAACAAGAGAACGCTGAGCTTTGAAATGGCGCTTTGGAATCTTGCTCTTACGGAAAACGGATTCAGACCATGGCACAAAATGGCGGTCATCACCGATCCAACCGACTTCCCAAAATCGAAACCCTGGATGCAATATCTTGGGCTGATGAGAAGAAAATACTTGTCAGTATTCGATGATCCTTCAGAACAATCAAGGATTCTGGAAGACTTTGAACCCAACGCCATTAAAGGTTATCCTTCCTCCCTAGTCATACTCGCGAATTTCCTAAAGCAAAACTCCAAACGCATCAAGCCCCACTTGATCATGACCAGCGCCGAACTCGCCGACAAAAAAAGCAAGCAACTCATAAGGTCGACTTTTGAGGCCGAAGTGCTTGACAACTACGCTAGCAACGAGTTCAGCCTAATGGCGTGGGAATGCAGAGAGCACCTAGGCTACCACATAAACAGCGACAGCCTAATCATGGAATTCACCAGCAACGAAGAAAACGTTTCGCCAGGCGGACGCGGAGAAATCGTATGTACCGGTTTGCTTAACCGCGCAATGCCTCTGATAAGATATCGGATGGGGGACGTGGGTATTCTCAGCGAAGAGCAATGTGCGTGCGGCAGAACACTCCCTCTGATGAAGCTCATTGAAGGACGTACAGACGATTTCCTAGTAGCCCTGGACGGCAGAATCATCTCCCCAACAGTTTTCTTCCCATATCCCTTTGAGGGCTTTGAAGGATTGAAACAGTTCAGAGTCATCCAGGGAGAAAGAGACAGGCTCATATTCCAACTTGTATTAGAAGAAGGCTTCCCTGACATTGACGAAAAAATACTCGAAAGGGCGAGGAAGAAGATCCAAAGGCTTTTTGGTGAAGGCATGCGTGTTGAATTCAGGTGCTTAAAAGAGATCGGAAGGGAGCCATCAGGTAAACTTAGAAAGGTAATCTCGAATATTCCGACAGCGTAGTTTAAATACCGCTCGAACCCTCAAATTGGTTTTATTAACAGTGCCTCAGAAGGTTTGTAAGAATGCTGGACTTGACAGAAAAACGGATCCTAGTGACCGGCGGTGCAGGCTTCATAGGTTCTCACCTAGTAGACGAGCTTTTAAGCAGAGGCCACGAAGTTGCTGTTCTTGACAACTTGTCGAGCGGCGTTCGAGAGAATCTGCCCTCCACCAAAAAACTGACCTTCGTAAAAGGAGACATCAGAGATGTCGACACTGCCGACAAACTGGTGAAAGATTCTGACCTAGTTTTTCACCTGGCTGAATTCATCCCTACAACCAAGAGCTATGGAAGCGGCCACGTTATCAAGTACTCAGTTGACGACCCACTTCAGGACTTCGATGTAAGCGCCAAAGGAACTCTAACCGTTCTAAACAGCGCCAAGAAGTATCAGAAGAAATTCGTTTTCACATCAACAGCCGCCGTCTATGGAGGCGCAACAGTCCGTTTGAAAGAAACCTTCAGCCCCCGCCCGATCTCTCCGTATGGCGCATCGAAACTGTGCGCCGAAGAATACGTCAGGCTCTACTCGCGCATATACCAGCTACCCACATCGATCGTGAGACTATTCAACGTCTACGGACCAAGACAATCCAAATACGTCATGTACGATCTGCTACTGAAACTTGAAAAAAACCCGAAAAAACTTGAAATGCTCGGCACAGGAGAAGAAACCAGAGACTTCGTGTACGTCAAAGACGCAGTAAACGCAATTCTACTAGTTGCCCAAGACAAATACGCAACAGGCCAAGTCTACAACGTAGGCTCTGGAAAAGCCACGCGCATAAAAGACGCCGTCACCACTATCCTCAAAACACTCAACCTAAACCCGAAAGTCTCATTCCAAGGATCAAGCTGGAAAGGAGACGCAAAGACCCTAACATCAGACATCTCAAAAATCTCCAGAATAGGCTACAAACCAAAATACTCTCTAAAAAAGGGACTCCAAGAACTTATCAAGTGGTACAAAACAACCAACCAAAACTAATCGGAGAAAAACCACATGCTACTAGAAGCAATCCTGATATTGTTCGCGATTTTAGCAACAGGATACGCCGCAATCTTCCTATTGGTGTCTGAATTCTCCACGCCACCAAGAATAAAGAAAGACTACAATTTTCAACCCACAGTCTCGATAGTCATTCCAACCATGAACGAAGAGAACGTAATAGAGAAAAGGCTGCAGAACATTCTGGAAATGGAGTATCCCAGGGAAAAACTGGAAGTACTTTTCATCGACAACTCGACGGATTCGACACCGGAAATCATCAAGAAGTATGCTCAGCAGCATCCATTTCTAAAATTGCTTAAGCAGGAGAAACGTGGCTTCAACAATGCTCTAAATCAAGGCTACTCATCAAGCAAAGGCGATATTGTCGTCAAATCTGACAGCACAGCGTTCCCAAACCCAGATGCCTTGAAGGAGATTGTCGCGAATTTTGCAGAGCCAACGGTGGGAGCGGCTTGTGGGGTTCACGTCTTCAAGAAGGCAGACGAGGCTCTGGAAAAAGAATTCAAAGGCATCATGTACAAAGTTCAACTTATGGAATCACATTTTCACTCATCTTTGATCTCCCATGGAGCCTTTGGGGCCTACAAAAAGAATCTAATTCCCACGTTGGGAGAAGAGATAACAGCGGACGACTCTGAAGTCGTCTCGAACGTTGTGAGGAATGGTTACAGGGCAATAATAGATCCAGCTGTAAAAGTCGAAGAAGAAGCGCCGAAATCGTTCAAGGAAAGGCGCAGCCAAAAGAACAGGCGAGCAGCTGGAGTAATACGAGTGATACTGAAAAACCTTGGAATGATGTTCAATAGGAAATACGGCAAGTTCGGTCTAATCACAATGCCCGTAGATTTCTTCCTGCTCATTTTCTCACCTCTCGCCCTTTTCGCGCTCCTTGTTTTATGGATTTTCTTTGTTGCTTACATTTCTTCATTGACACTTATGCTTCTTACTGTTCTGGGCCTTGCTGTAGGCATCTTGTCCATCATTTTCTCCGTGAAAACAAGGGCGATATTCGACACGTACCTAAGTTGTTTCATCGGCTTTTTCCAATCTTTCTCAAGAAAGAAGACATGGAAGTAGCAGCTAAATCGGCAGATGTGGCAATTTAGTTTTTTCCTGATCAGGACGAGTTGAAGGCATGAAGACAATATTGGACGTGCGCATGGCCGGACTTTGCCACGGCTGCGGAACCTGCGCAGGCGTTTGCCCTTTCCAAGCAATAAGAATGGTCAGATCAGAATCGAACGCAGAATATCTACCCGAGATAGATGCAAAGAAATGTACTTTATGCCAGCTCTGTGTGAAATGCTGCCCGGGCCACTCGGTTGACTTTCGGAAGCTAAACTTGGAATGTTTTGGGAAACAGCCATCCGATAATCTCTTGGGAAACTATCTAAATTGCTACGTCGGCCACTCGAACGATTATGAAATAAGATATGATTCGTCTTCAGGCGGCATAGCTAGCCAATTGCTTATTTTTGCCCTAGAAAGAAAGATTGTTGACGGTGCTTTGGTCATAGGCATGAAAGATGACAAGCCTTTAGAGCCAAAGCCGTTTATCGCAAGGTCGAAGGACGAAATAATTTCCGCCTCAAGATCAAAGTACTGCCCTGTATCCGCAAACGAAGCTCTCCAACACATTCAAAAAGAGAACGGCAAGTTCGCGGTAGTAGGTTTACCGTGTCACATTCATGGAATCAGAAAAGCAGAGAGCGTTGATTCCAAATTGAAGGGCAAGATCGTTCTGCACATTTGCCTTTTGTGTTCTCACATGGCCAATTTTCTGGGCACTGAGTTCATCCTCAAGAAGGTTAATGTGCCTAAAGAACAAGTGAAGCAATTGGCTTATCGAGGGCAAGGATGGCCAGGGGCTATGACAATCAAACTGGGACAAAGGTCTTCCGTCACCATTCCGCTCGTTGGCAGCTGGAATTCTTACTGGCCTATTTTCTCATCTTTCTTCTTCACTCCAACGCGCTGCACCTTGTGTCCAGATCAAGCAGGTGAATTGGCAGACATTTCGCTGGGGGATGCGTGGCTTCCCGAAATGAAAGGTGACAAGATTGGCGAATCGGTGATTGTGACGAGAACACAAATCGCAGAAACGATTCTTTCAGAAATGGCTTCTGCCGGAATAATATCGGTAAAAGCAATTAAACCTGAGAAAGTCAAGCAATCGCAAGCTCTGAACTTGAAATTCAAGAAACGTGACTTGAGTACACGTCTTGCAATGTTCAAACTGCTTGACAGACAAGTGCCCCGCTACACTTCCGTGGAGAATTCGTGGTCGCTATCGTCCTTTCTGCGCGCTCTGTACATATACTTCAACATCGGAACGTCATCAAACAAACGAATAAGATCCGCACTTGAGCGCGTTCCAATTCCTCTTTTCAGACTCTATTTTGGAGTTTACAAGTATCTGTCTGTACTAGCTTAGATTGAGGTGGCCGTGTTTTGACGACTAGAATCCACATTATTCACGCAGGCAACATGAACAACAAGGGAACGCAAGCGCTTCTGAGCAGCGACGTTCTTGTTCTGAGAGAGATCGTGAAGAATGAGCTTTCCATCTCCGTCTCCACGACAGACGTTGAGGGAGTGAAAAGGCTGAATCTGCCTATCGCTGCTGTGCTGCCCACACTACTTGACGTGCCTTACGAAAAGGCAGATCGCCTGACAAAGCGATTCAGAATTCCCAGGAGCTCCGCAAAATACAAAGTCTTCGCAGTGTATGCCCTACTTCTATTCTTCGCTCAAACGATGCTGACACTCGCCTCGCTTGTCTTGAGAAAGTTCAGATTGCCGGGAATTTACCGCAAGGAGATTTTCGAAAGGATTCGCGAAAGCGACCTAGTACTTTCATGTAGCGACGAAAATTTCAAAGAAACCGCTTCCTTGCTTCCTTTAAACGTATACTGGATTCTAACATGGTGGTCAATGTTGTTCGAAAGAACAGTGGAGATCTTGGTTGCGAAATCCTTCGGCAAACCTGTCGTGATGCTTCCAAACTCAGTCGGCCCTTTCAGAACGTGGATAGGGCGATTCTTGTCAAGACTTGCATTGAACAAGTGCAGCGCAATCATAGTACGTGACCCGATATCGTATGGCATTGTTGAAAAACTAGGAATCAACTGTCGGAAATATCTTACTTCCGACATGGCTTTGCTATTCAAACCGAGAAAAGAGGAAATTACTGAAAGCGTAGACCACCCGCTTATTGGGGTCTGCCCTGGAATCTACAGCTTCAGCGTGTCAAAGCATGAAATAGAAAGATACGTCACTGGACATGCTAGAGCTCTTGACGCCGCCATAGAAAAACATGGCGTGCGAATACTTTTTCTGCCTCATTACGTGAGTGGCTTCGAATACGACGATTTTGAGATAAGCCAGCTCATTTTGGAGAGTATGAAAAACAAGGAGCACGGAAGGATCCTCAAAGTAAACAGCCTGGACGATTTCAAACTGATGATCAATAAGATGGACTTGGTCGTATCTTCAAAGATGCACCCAGCAGTACTGGCTGTGTCTGGATACGTACCCGCAGTATCCGTTGTCTACGACCATAAGCAGACAGGATTCTTTAAGGATCTTGGGCTCTCAGAGTACACCGTACGCCTGCAGCATGCCTCCGGCGACGAGCTATTCTTAAAAATAGACAAAGCCTGGTCTAACAGGAAGGAGATAATTGGCCTGTTGAAGGCTCGTGTACCACAATTGCAAGAGACTGTTAGGAATACAGTCAAGATAGCTATTGCTCCGTTTGTCAATTGCAAATAGAAGCGCAAGGGACGGGCGTGGAAATGATGCTCAGCTACATCAAGACCGTACGTTATATTCATGACATGATGAAGCGAGCTTATTGGCCTCGCAGTAAGTTGTTGGATTATCAAAACAAGAGACTTCGGCATCTGATTAGACATTCTTACGAGTCTGTTTCCTTTTATCACGAAAGATTCAGAAGAGCCAACGTCAGACCAGAGGACATAAGGACTATCCAAGATTTGAACAGATTGCCTATTGTAAGGAAGAACGAAATAAAAGGAAACTCGCATTCGTTTGTGTCCAGGGAATACGAGATCAGCAGCCTTCGACCACTTTTGACTAGCGGATCGACTGGCACACCTCTGCAGGTTCTCATCAGTAGAGATGAGGACTCTTTCAGGAAGGCAAAACACCTGAGAGCAAATCTTAGCTGCGGGCACATGCCATTCGACCGCTGGGTGACGATAACCTCGCCTTCTCATTTCAGCGAGACAACGAAGCTTCAGCGAACCTTAGGTATATATGCCCCGAGATTCGTTTCTGTGTTTGATCAAGTCCCGAAACAACTGTCGACAATCGAAAAGATGAGGCCCGAAGTGTTGGATGGATATTCAAGCTCTCTTTTTCTGCTAGCGAAAGAAATCGAGAGATCAGGCTCAACAGTTATCAAGCCCAAGATAGTTTTTGGAGGGGCCGAGCTTACAGACAACGCCTCACGCGATTTCATCGAGAAGACCTTAAATGTTCCATTCTACGATCAGTATGCAACAATCGAGTTTGAGAGGATGGCCTGGCAATGTACTGCGAAATCCTGCTATCACATGGATTCAGACGCAATTGTCATGCAGTTTGTTGATCAGAATGGCGAAGAAGTATCTGAAGGAGAAAGTGGCGAAGTAATCTGCACCAGTCTGTTCAGTTACGCCATGCCGTTTATCAGGTACGCCGTTGGCGACATTGGAACTCTCTCAAGCGGCGAATGCTCCTGTGGCAGACAATTACCTTTGATGAAGATAATCGAGGGAAGGAGCGATTCACTCTTGCTTCTCCCGAAAGGTCGAACGCTATCACCAAGAACTTTCACGATCGCAGTAAACAAGTTTAGCCTGAGCAGATATTTCGAACAATTCCGAGTAATACAAAAGAAAACAGACTACTTCAAGATTCAGATAAAGATCCAGGGCGACAGCACCAAGAAAACGGCTATTGAAGCAGGATTGCCAGTGCACCTCAAAAAGATGCTGAATGTCGAAACAGACGAAATTAGGTTCGAAATAGAATTTGTAGATGAAATCCCACTAGACAAAAGTGGCAAACTAATGATAGTCACTTCAGAGCTTGGACAAAACACGCTAGTAAAAGGGTGATTTGCCGTCGTCAAGAAGAAGAGTATAGGTCAAGGCTTTACAGTCTGCGTAGCAGTAGCTCTATTTCTTTATACCGTTGTCTCTACCAGAATATATTCAGTGGCGCCAACTGATCTCGGGCTTTTCAGCAAAATGCCTCTCTCTTTTTGGGCTGGCTTGTTGGTTGTTGGAGCAGTTTGGATGTTTCTGGCACATCACGAAAAAGGCCTAATGATTGCATTGGCCTTAACAGTAATGTATCTGTTTGTTGCTCCTGCAATAATCAGGATTCCTGTTTGGTTGAGCAACTCGTACTATCCCTTTGGAGAGAGCGTTCTAATGGACTCCTCAGGGAACTTGGTCGACAATCCTTCAAACACTTTGAACAGTTATCATTTCTGGCCATGGTTTATCTATTTTGCAGGCATGTTCCTGCAGATTACAGGACTTCCAAATTGGGTCCTGCTGAAGTATTTTCCTATTCTGATAATCTCGCTGTGCGCGTTGCTTGTCTACCTAACTCTGAGAGTGAAAGTCAAAGCAACGCACGCCACCCTTGGTGCAGGCTTGTTCTTGGCGAGCTTTTGGCTGCGCCAACATTACTTCGGTCCGCCAGGTCTGGGGTACATATTCTTTTTGCTAGGAGTCCTAATCATCTCCCGTCTTTTCTTCAGTAAACTGGAAGAGAAAAGAAGCTTGGCTGCCCTTTTCATGTTCGTATTCATAGCCACCACGCTCACGCACGTTCTCTCCGCGTTCATGCTTGTGGCAGTTTTGATTGCGCTGTATCTGGCTCATCGTTTTGCCCGCAAACAGACACCCGGCAACCTATCAATACTATGCTTTTTCTCCGCAACTTTCTTCCTGGCGTATAACATGTTTTTTGCTGGGCCGTTCTTTAGGTTGACCGTTCGGACATTTTCAGCCATATTCTCCTTAAGCAGAGGACTTGGTCTTTTCAGAGAGCCCAGTCGTGTTGCAGGATCCGCTGCACAGGTTCTGAACTACAGGTCCACTATAGCTATAATGCTAATCATCGGCGGTGTTGCTTTGGTGGGAATGCTTTTTGTACTTAAGAGCAGGTTTTCTCGCAAGCGCACACCCATAGACACCTTCTCAATGTTTTGGGCGTTGTTTTCCGTTTTCCTATTGTTGTTTGCTGTTGGAGCCGAGTATGGTCCGCATGAAGCGTATCAGCGAGCGTTCATGTTCGGATTGGTGCCTTTGGTTTATTTTTGTGTCATTGCACTTTCGCGGAAAACCAGACTGTTGTCGATAGTTATTTTGGTTCTGCTTTTCCTCAACATTCCAGCTCAATACGGAGCTGACTCGTACACTCTGGCTAGAGGTCCCATTCTTTCAGGTGCCTATTTCTTTGCATTCCGCACCCCACAAAACGTCAGTTGCTTCTACGAATTTTCCCTAGAAATAAGATACTACAACCCTCAGAAGGAAGTGAAGTTTGTGATTCTCGCGGCGCTTCCTTTTACATCAGTTCCAAACGCGTCAGAAGTAAACCGCGCTTTAAATGAAGCAGACTACGTTGTCATTTCAGATCAACAAAGCAATTACTATTACTATTTTCTTCATCAGAATCCTATTGACCAAGTGGACTTGAACCGGTTCAACAGGTTGTATGACAATGATGATTTTCGAGTGCTTCGACAAGCAAACGCGACTTCGCTGCCTTAGTTGTATTTGACGATAACTCATTGAGACTCTGAGATTTGTATGAGCGCCACCGCGTACCCGTTGAGGCTCAGGGTATCTGTTGGCAGAATCGTGCCTGTCTGCACACGCGGGTTTTGCCACGAGAATGTTGTATCAATCTTAACATAGTTCATTTTGGTTGATATTCCTTGTAGACGAACTGCTCTTGAGCCGTTAACCTTGCAAATCAGAAGTACCATTAGCTTATCTTCATGTAACCAGCCTAGACTGCTGACATCGCTGGAGGAAGTTGTAGTTTCGACAAGCTCGTCTCCTACCGCCAAGTTCTGCCCTATCATTTGCTGGGCATAATAGGCATACCGCGGCAAGTTGGTGTTTGTGCTAACCATCCCCATCGCGCTTTCGCTACTTCCAAAGATGAAGTAGACGCTGTGAAGAATTCCTTTAAGTATGAACGTTCTTATTGATAGAGCAGTATAGACTGCTCCCAGCATCGTGTGAGTTCGAGGGTCTATCGGGTCATAATCGTCGCACAAGTTTCCTTCTGTCAGAATCACCGGCAGATCTAATCCTCTTGAATCTTTGTAGAGTCGACTGGCTGTTTCCGGGCTGTACATGCTTGCGTCATCAATCAGATATTTTGTTTCGGCAGCCTCTATCGCTTCAGCGTCACTTTGGGTGCGACTGTCGAGACCATATCTGTGAAGACTCAAGAAGCCTAGATCCTTTCCGTGCGCAACGAAGTAGTCGAAGACTTTTTTGAACAAGCTATTGTCGTTGCCCAGTTTCACATTTTGATCTTCTGCCCGCATGGCAGTTGCCGCCGCGTTGAAAAGTTCCATGTAGTAGCCAATCTTTGTGTCATTTGCGTAGCGTCCCCATCCGAAATAGTGATGGGGCTCGTTAATTATCTCGTAATAGCGCACAGGTAATCCCGCCTGCCGAATGTGCTTGACCCACTCTGCACAATATGCGCCCCACTGGTCGGGATAAGGCAGACCTGTTACAGGGTTGTCTAGCATTCCTTCGGGCGTTGAAGAGAGACGATTTAGAGACCAACTGTAGAATCCGAGCACAATCAGCGGTTCTGCCCCGATCTCGAAAATCCTGCGCAGAAGTGAGTCTATTCCAGCCCAGTTCCAACTTCCTGTTTTTGTCGCTGCGTTCCAACTTGTACATGCTTTGCCAAGTCGATGCTCAAAGAAGCGGACCAGTTTGAAGCTTGCATTTTCGGCGAGATCTCTCAAAGCAGCTCGGTCGCGCCAAGTTTTTATGTCTGGTCCGTCCAGTTGGAAACCCAGAGTGTAACGGTTGACACCTATCGACTGGTTAGGAAGAGCATTTATCGCGATTGCGTTTACCGGGGAATACACGATCGCACCTACTACAGGCACGCTCCTGAACGATGTTGAACATAAACCGGTCGGAACTAGAAGTGAAGCTGCCAAGGCAAGTATGAATGCAGGTGCCAACGTGACTTTCAAGATGGCGTTTTCCAAGCTTTGGTCACTATCGCGCGCCCTGTAAGCTATCGCAAGATTTAATAAACATTATTGTACAACCGTTCAACGCCTATACACAGCAAGGATGCCAAGGGCAAAGCCAACAACCACGCACTTTCCATCAAGAACGCAAAGTAACTTGCGGAAACGGGATTCCTGAGAAGCCAGCGCATTAGGGCTCAGGGTTGACATATGTCCTGGATAAGACAAAGCAGTCGCCGTAAACGACTAAACTCTTCTGCACGTTTGCGGCTTCTATCAAGCCAAAGTCAATGCGATCCGATTTGCCGAAATAGGCCGTGTTCAGGCCTGTAATTTGAAGAATCTTGACCCCATCAACGTACATTTCGATTAGGCCCTGTGCCGTGTCTTGTTTCCAGTGAAGCTCAACACAGTACCATCGACCCATTGCAACGGTTAGTGACGTTGCGTAAACTGGTCCCGCAGAACCAGAGCCACTCCTGGCATTAAGCACCCATTTGTCGACGCCATTGTTCCGTCTGACACCTACACTTGCGAGAGATTGACTTCCAGCCATAAGGCGGAGAACGTCGAAACGATCATCATTATCAGTTAGTGGCAAACCTGCTGCAAAGTAGAAGTATCCGCGAACGTAGACGTCCGTTTCGCTTATTGTTTTGTATGTGTAAGCACTTTCTGTTGCTCCCCCAGCATTGGACGAGAACCTTGCGCTGTACTTGCCGTGGTGTGCGCGCCAGTTTGTGGTGATTGCGGCTTCGCCAGAACTTGCTAATACTCCAGTCCACTTTGCAAAGCTGTTCGACTCAAACCCGTCTTCATTTGCGCTTTGGGAAGATCCTGGCTTGCCCTGTAGTAGCATCACCGTGTAGCCGTTGAAAGCTATGTTGCTACCTGCGTCAATGGTCCCTGACTGAATGCTTGGAGTTTTCCATGATATGCTATTGTCGATCCTCGAGAAGTTTAGCCGACCTTGAAGTCCCTGCAAAGATATTGTTCTTGCTGCGTCGACCTTGTTGACTAGCATGACGTTAAGTTTGTCTCCGTGGATCCATGAAACCACCCTTACGTCGTCCGAAGAGCTCGTCGATTCAACAATCTTGTCTCCAACCGCAAGGTTTTGGCCCAGCATTTTGTGAGCATAGTATGGGTACCAAGGTTTGTTTGTGTCTGTGTTGATCATTCCGTAACCTGCTCCTCCCGTGGGTTTGGCTTGCTCTTTAGATGCGCTGCTTGCGTAATGAAAATAGATGTGGTACGCGTAGCCCTTGAGCATGAAGTTTCTGAAAGTCAAGGCGTCATAGACTGCTCCCAGCATTTTTTGTGTACGTGGGTCAGTGCCCGTCGAGTAGTAGAAGTTGATGTTGTCTTCGGATTCTATTACTGGAAGATCGATTCCTTTCTTTGTTTTGTATAATTGCTTTGCTTTGTCGACTCCGTAGTAGGCTGAGCTCTCACCGATGTATTTTGTCTCAGCTGCCGCCAGAATCTCCGCATCTGATGTGCTCAGGCTTCCAGTAGCATACCCATGGTAGCTCAGAAAATTGAGATTCTCCCCGTTTGAAATGAAGTAGTCCAAGACTCCTTTCATTATAGAGTTGTCATTGCCGAGCAGAACATTGGAATTTTGACTGCGCATTGCCTTAGCAGCTGCATTGTAAAGCTGCATGAAATAGCTGAGCTTTGGCTGAGCAGTTGGCCATCCGTCCATTTTCCAATAATGATGTGGTTCATTGATGATTTCATAGTAGCGAACGGGCAGACCGACTTCCTTGAAATGCTTGACCCACTGTGCGCAATAGGCTCCCCAACTGTCTGGGTAGGGCAATCCAGTTTGAGGATTGTCAGTCATTCCCTGAGGGGTCTTTATTCGCCCTAGTGTCCAACTGTAGAATCCTAGCACGATCAGCGGTTGGGCGTTTATCGCAAAGATTCCTTTGAGAAGTGAGTCCACATTTTCCCAATTCCAGGTTCCTGTCTTTGTAGATTCATACCAGCGCGTGCAAGGCTCAATTGCATTGCTCCAGAGTCGCACTAGGCCCAAGTTTGAAGCTTGGGCGAGTTCTCTTAGGACCGAGCGGCTTTGCCACATTGACACGGTTGCTCCGTCCAGTTGAAAACCTAGGGAAAAGCTGTTGGTCCCTATTACTGTTCCAGAATTGACAGTTATGTTTATTGAGAGGGCAGAAACGGAATTTGGGAACTGGGCCAAGATGAAAGCTGATGATAAGATGGCTACTAGCAGGATGTTCATTCTAGATGCCTTGACCTTCCAATTCAAGAGTACCACGTCTTAATACGGGATGACTTTGCGGTGCATCTTCTTAATGCTTTCTGAGAAACATACTTTTGTGATTAGTCAACGTCTCTTGACTATGACTGCGAACCATCCTCGCAGAGCTTGTCAAGTTGGATTAACAACGTCTGGAGAGGGCGTAGTTCGAACGTCTACCACTGTTGTCCCAGCAAATTTGTCGAAATATCGGACAAACCTCTTGTCTTTCAGCCTGAGCCCTATCAGCACATCAATCGGCAAAAGGAATACTTTGCCAAAGTTTCTAACTGCAGCGTGGTCATAGAAGAGATTCTTGCCGTCTACTCTTATGGTTTTGAGCCCAATGATTCGTTTTCCAAGGCTTTGACCTGCAAACCCTTCAAGAAGCGTCAAGTATATCCAAAAGAGAATGAGGAAAAAGACAATGTTAGTGCTTAGAAGGACATTCTCAAATGTGAGAGGATAAAAAATGTTTGGCAAAGCTATGAAAAGCACCAAGGCAATTCCGAAGTCTATCAGGAAGGCAAGCACCCGCTTCTTAAAGATGGCTATTGGCAGCAGAGTTGCCTTGACAATGTCAACATCAATCGTCCAGGCTTCAAGATCTTTTATGAGCACCATCGCGTTTTGACCTACCCTACTCAGCTTGTATTTGCCAGTCGGCGTCTGTTCGAGAAAGGCTTCCAGATTCCGAATGTGAAAACTGAGTTTTCCAGTGTCAACACCCAAAACATTCAACAGGTCCGTGAATGAACACTCTTCATGCTCACTAAGATGCATTAGAATTTCTCTTCTCAACGGATGAGACAGCGCGGACAGAATCTTCGACAATCTTTCCTCGTTACTCGCCAATGGACAACCCTTGACTAGCGTTGCTTTTGGCTCTACAGGCAGATAAAGTTATGGCTAAACCCATATAATCTCCAAATAGTGAAAAACATAGCAATATTCTGCCTGATCCGTGCAACAAGACGCGCGCGCGGAGACCTTTTCGAGCATTTCCACAATGTTTTATTACTCTAGCGGTCATGTATGATGTTGGACGTACAATGGGAACCAAGAAGATTATTCCGCTAGTTCTGATCACGCTGATTTTGACAATGGGCCTTTTCCCTCCTGTGCACGCTCCCTATCGAGATTACAGCCTCATACTGACAGCCTTCAAAACCTTGGCAAACACATATCCGAAACTGATGACATATGAGAGCGTGGGCAAGACTTCTCTTGGAAACGACATGATAATGTTCAAAATCGGAAACCCGAGGGGAGGAAAAGTCTTGCTTGATGGCGGCATGCATGGGTCAGAAACTATTGGCGGCGAATTGTTGTATCTCTATGCAAAATGGCTGCTAACTAGTAGTGATACGACGGCCAAGACTATTCTTTCAAGGGATTACACGTTAATCATTCCAGCCGTCAATGTCGACAGATACAACAGGGCCAGAAAGAATGCGAATGGCGTTGACCTAAACAGAAACTTTGCGGCAGAGTGGGAATATTCAGGAAGTGGAAATCCAGAAAGCGAAACCTATCGTGGGCCAAGTCCTTTGAGCGAACCAGAATCGCGCGCCCTGGTTGCTGTTTTCCTCAAATACAAACCAAGCTTCTATGTAAATCTGCACATGTGGGCAGGCCCCTACTATGCTGGCAGTGTATACGGAAATAGAACCTACTACTCTTATCTCGTCAGCAAGATAAGCACGCTAAGTAGAAACCTCGGTGTCTCGCCTTTCCCGTATCATGGGGAGTTTGGAGGAGGCGGAATGGCAATAAGCGACGCAGCAGTTGCTGGTGTGACAAGCTTTCTTATTGAACTAACAACTGCAGTTCCCCCTTTTTCGGAAATTGAAACAGTTTTCCTTCCGAAGTTTATTCCTGTTGCAGCTATTCTGAGCCAAGAATGCGAGTTACTATTTGAATCGGACGATTTCGAGTCTGGCGACTTCAGAGCGTGGTCAGGCGTAACAGTTACTTCAGGAGACAGCGCCACTGTTGTAAACACAAACCCTCTCATGGGCGTATACAGCGCCAAGTTTCAAACAGAGGCGATAGATCCAGGCACAAAACGGGCTTATGTTTACAAGAATATTCAGGAGACTCCACTAGTATACGCGCGCGGCTTCTTCAAGATCGTTGACGGGCTACCTCTCATCGATACTAATGATCGCTTCACACTGATTCAATTCCTCAGCACAGCCGGAGGTGTGATCTGCAGTCTCCAAGTTAGAAAGGCTCAAGGCAAAGATACCTTCACGTTGCTTACCTTCGCAAACGAAATGCAGACTGCGGCAAACACTTTTCCAAAAGAAGACACTTGGTATTGCCTGGAACTTTTCGCCAAAATCCATGCCACAGAAGGCAGTTTCAAAGCATATATAAATGGAGTAGAGCAGATGACCTCTGTCGGCACGAATACGACAGCATTTGGCAATGTAGGCATTGTTCGTTTTGGATTAGCTAATAGCATAGACACTCAGCAAAGAGTTTTGACAGCCGTTGACTCAACTGCAATAAGCACTGAATACATCGGACCCGCATTGTTTCCACTTTGGGACGCAAATCAAGACGGATGGACCAACATTCTCGATCTCACCATTGTTTCCCCAGCATTTGGCTCCATCCCAGAATCACCGAACTGGGATCCGCGTGCAGACGTTAACAGAGACGACATCGTCAGCTTTCTGGACCTGCTGATTGTCGCGATACATCTAGGCGAAGAATACACCTAGCTTTTGTGTGTCTGCGGGGGGCTGCTCCTAAATAGAAAGGCTCTTAATCAGGTAGTGGGCTTCCGTGATTTGCATGAAGACGAACACTTTCAACAAAGCGGTGTCTGCGGCTTTGGCTGCAGCTGGCTTAGTGGCCATGGCGTCATCCGTAATTTTCGATCTTCAGATTCCAGCCTTCATAGGGCTAGGTCTGCTCCTCTGTGGAATAATCACAGGATACATAGCAACCGAGGAATATGTGAAGAAAACTGTTTTAGCACCTACGAGTCAATCTGCTCTGCAGATCCTGAACGAACTCCTGACAAAACTAGACTACAATGGGAAAGCCAAATATCTTCCTCCTAGATACCAAGCCGACATGGAAAACACGAGAGTCTGCATAACCAAGAACGAAAATGGGGAATTGCCCTCCCCGGAACAACTCCTAAAAGAAAACAAAGCCTTCTTCATTAGCCCTGAGTGGCTCCTTATTACCGCGCCGGGCAACGACCTTGCGCGGTTCTTTGAAAAAATCCTGAAAACAAGCTTCACTAAAATAGACTTAAGTTTTCTTCAGAAGAATCTTACGAAAATGCTCGTAGAAGAGCTTGAAATCGCCGGGGAAGTCAGAACAGAGGTGACAGGTAACATATTACGCATAGACGTTGAAAACACGGCCTATGTCGACTTTTACAGAGAGGCGCAACTGCGTAACAACATGGGAAGCCCTTTGGCCAGCGCCATCGCCTGTGCCCTCGCAAGAGCTACAGGGAAAACCGTGACAATACGAGCAGACAGCGCAAGCAAAGACCAGAGAACAATCCAGATAGAATACGAACTTGAACAAACATAGGAGATGTCAACGCAATGAATTTCCCACTTGGGTTATATGACACAAGCCTACTGCTCGCCACGATGGCTACAATACTACTCGCAACAATAGAACTCCTTTCGCCCTATAATGGCCGAATCAGCATCCAAATTAACAGAAAACACCTTAAGAACGCTGCCCTTGCAACCTCCATGCTCTTTCTAGCAACAGCAACCATTGAAATAGTTATGATAATTATCGGGCTACGCTAATGAAAGAACGCCTGAAAGCAGAATCCATGTCCGCCTGCGCGAAGAAATAGACAAAAATCTTCATTTTCCTTTATGTACACTTGTTTCTCAGCCTTAAATACGAGTTTTTTGTTAGCTCTATTTCATGAAAACCCGAGGCAGCATCTGAGGCCCGAACCAACTTGCAACGAGAAAACGCTCAGACGATAATCAAAATAGTCGAAGAACAGAAACCGAGTACTCTTGAAGAACTCGTAGACCTGGCAAAAACAAGACTAGACATATCAGACGATGAGGTATTAGCTGCTATTCTTCGGCTTCAAGATGAAGGAAAGATAAACCTTAGAGCAGCAGAACAAAGAGCCCCACAAAAATTGGTAGCCTACTTGATGACAGCAGACGCCCACTGGTATTGGATAACCCTTTTTCTTGCCACAGCAACGACTATAACTGTCTGGGCTGTTCCAGAAGATGCTATCCCGGCTGTCTACATAAGACATCTGCTCGGGACACTATTCCTAGTCTATCTTCCAGGCTACAGTCTCGTTAAAGCGTTATTTCCAGCTAAATCTCCTTTAAGAACTCAATCTGAAAATTTGGATATAGTAGAACGCGCAGCTCTAAGCTTGGGCTTGAGCATTGCGTTAGTTCCGATAATTGGCCTACTTCTGAACTACACGCCATGGGGGATACGCCTAGGCCAAATCATTCTAGGCTCATTCATTGCGACGACTATCTTCGCTACAATCGGTATAGCAAGAGAGCATGCAGCCAAAACCAGAGTGACAATAGAGACGTGAATCGGCAGATGACTGACGAACTGGTAAAAGTTGCAGAGGACTCAGCCCGCGGAAGCTTCTTCCTAATCTCAGGAAGCGCCCTCGCAACCGTAATAATGGCAATCGGAACCATAATAGTTACAAATCTCTTGGGTCCAGAGAAATATGGGGAATATGTCCTAGCGCTCACGGCACCCAGCTTATTTTCATTGTTTACTGACTTGGGCATTAACTTGGGTGTAACCAAATTCGCCGCAACCCTCAGTGCCAAAGGTGAAACTGGGCACATCAGAAAAATTGTTCAATACAGCTTGATGCTGAAGATAGTTGTGTCGGCAACTCTGTTCGCAGCCAACTTCATCTTTGCCGAACAGTTCGCAACCCTTCTAGGAAGACCGGAACTCACTTTCTATATCAGAATAGCCTCTCTATCAATTGTCTTCCAAGCCATATACACGATTGCAGCTTCGGCGTTTGTTGGTCTTGACAAAACAGAATATCAAGCTCTTACCGCAAACATCCAAGCATCTGCAAAATCCACTTTGTCTATAGCACTTGTGGTAGTAGGATATGGAGTAGCCGGAGCAGCACTCGGATTCGCGGCCAGCAACATTGTGGCCGCCGTCTCCGGCACCGTCCTCTTGTTCACAATGATAGGAAACAAGCCAACCACTGAAGGAACATACAAGTTCAAAACAGAAATTTCAGAACTTATGCGTTATGGCTTGCCACTCTATATTTCACTAATATTCTTAAGCCTCATCCCAATCTACCAGAACTTCATACTTGGCAAGTTTGTATCTACTACAGAGGTAGGCAATTACAAAGCAGCCGCAAACTTCGTAACTCTAATTACAATTCTATCAATTCCTATCACAACGGCGCTGCTTCCAGCATTCGCTAAACTAGACTCTTCGACAAAAGACAAAGTAAAGACTTTCTTCAAACTTGCAAACAAGTATACAACAGCGCTAATAATTCCATTCACAGTGTTGATGATACTCTTGTCAAACGAGATTGTCCAGATAATCTACGGTCCAACATTCCAAACCGCCCCGGCATATTTGGCCTTATATAGCCTGCTCTACCTCCTAGTAGGAATAGGATACCTCACTCTATCCTGCTTCTATAACGGATTAGGCCAAACAGCAATAACCTTTAGAACTAACACAATCACGTTTACGGTAATCTTGTTTTTGTCACCTGTCTTGGCTACATCTTACGGAGTAGTTGGAGTGATCATAGCGTTCCTGGTCGGAAACACGGCAGGCAACAGCTATGGCACCTACGTTGCAAGAAAAGGATTTGGGCTTGAATTTGATGTGTTGGCGTTGGCGAAAGTCTACTTGACAGCAGCCATGTCCGCTGTTCCAACATTTCTGCTCTTCACAGTCGTAAAAACTTACGCGATTCCAGCAGTAACAGATTTCCTCCTAAACACAGGGCTTCCTGCTATTTTGAAATCTGCGCCTCTTCCTGAGCTTTTCAACGTAATAATCTGCAGCTTGGCTTACCTCTTCACTTACATCACCCTAATGGCCGAAACAAGAGCTGTGACCGGAACCGAGCTCCAAACAGCATATAGGGTAACGGAAAGAACACCTGTCCTTAGATCCATTGCCCGACCGATCTTAAGCTACCTTCAAAGGATCCTGCGGGAAAAGCGATAGGCGGGTTCATCAATCTTCTATAGTAGCGCGCGCGAAAGAAAGCTAAACACAAATGCTTACAAGAAACTACCCCAAATTAGCAAGCAGGTGGTACAAGCCGTATACTAGGCAAAAAAATGTGAAATGCCTACATTGGAAAACATATCAAAAGCCTATGAGACAATAGCAGGCAGAGCAGCAGACAAAGAGAAACTTCTCTGGGTGCTCTCTGAAAACCAAAAACTTGGCGTAGTCCAGGAAAACATAGCCAACAGGCAAGACAAGCCAGTGCAAATATGGACTACCAATTGCTCATGCAAGAAGTGATCGAGCCTCCTGCTAGCAACAAACAACGCATTAACATAACAATAATAGAAAATACACTCAACAACGTTTACAAAAACCAAACACGCGAGTTGAAAGCATCTGAAAACCAAAAAAGGGATCAAACTATTGCTGCTTCTTGAAGATAAAATACAATCATTAGCCAACTCTATCAGAACTGGAAAAACTACCTCAGACAAGATCAAAATAACCACCATATGGCTTCTAAGATCTTTGCAGGAGGTTAGTCCATCCCAAACCAGGAAATACTTGGATGTCATTGCGCGAGGAAAATGTGTCGAAACAGATGTTAGGTTTAGCATAAAAACGCTTCATGATTTTTTCATCTTCTCTTCCCTGTGGGAAAAAGAACTAGAAGACTTTTTTGAATTCAGAGAAGGGATGACCTTCCTCGATGTTGGAGCCCACATAGGCAAGTACACGTTGAGGGCTGCCAAGAAGATAGGCAGCAAAGGCAAAGTAATAGCGATCGAGCCAGATAGAGACAGCTTTGCTTTCCTAGTCAGAAACATAAAGCTCAACAAACTGCGCAACTGCATTCCACTAAACGTTGCAGCTTATCACGCTGACTGTGAAGTCAGCCTGTTTATGGGACCATATTCCGCGCAGAATTCGATAAAAGAGGATTTCCAAAAAGGCTCATACAAAGTGAAGGCGAGGGCTTTGGACAATGTGTTGAGGGAGTTGAGAATACGAGGCGTGGACTTTGTAAAGATAGATGTAGAAGGCGCTGAACTTGACGTTCTGGAAGGCCTGCAAGAAACCTTGAAGAAACAGAACCCCGTACTGATAATTGAGCTTATGAAAAGAGACTCGGAAAAAACCATAAACTACTTAGCCGACCTAGGCTACAAACGAAAACTCCTAAATCTCTACGCTCCTTTCAGGGGTGGTCTATTATATTACCGCTTTGCCCGTTAGTCGCGATTACGTTGCAGCGTACAAAGTGAAGCCCAAATACTGATTCTGAATTCTGAAACCTTTAGAACAAATACATTTCTAATTCTGCTTCGAGGCTAGAACGTAAGAGGAAGAATAAATTGAGAAAAATCGTGCTCATTGCACTTTTCCCCGCGATTGCCCTTCTTTGGATAGTAGGATGGATCCTTTACTATTCAGGTCACCCACAAAATGAGGCAGAACCAACCAAGACTCCAAAAGAGAACAAGGAAGACCATCTGAAAATATTCACTGTTTTGGATCAAGAGCAGCTGACCAT
>Ga0209253_10001120_pt1 | contig 23372 bp, 20 predicted proteins | sample FrelakmetBRP12BR_FD_187145 | JGI IMG/M metagenome (GOLD analysis project Ga0209253, IMG submission 187145) | Freshwater lake sediment microbial communities from the University of Notre Dame, USA, for methane emissions studies - BRP12 BR (SPAdes)... | ecosystem: Environmental > Aquatic >...
CCTACTGGCGGGAGGAGCCGCTGGAGGTGGACGCGATCACCGAGGGCTCATGGGGCACGTGGGCCGTCGAAGTGAAGACCGGCACGTTCACGCGGCGCGACCTCGTCGGTCTCTTGGAGTTCGTGCGGCGGCATCCGCGGTTCCGTCCGCTGGTGCTCTGCGGCGGGTCGGCGCTGGGTGTGGCGCGCGATGCCGGAGCCGAGGCGCTGACGTGGGAGGACTATCTGCTTGCGGGGCCGCCGGGAACGCAAGCGCGCGAGTAGACGCGGGGGCGGGAGCGGGAACGGCGGCTCCGCAGCGGCCGGCTGCCGGCTGCCCCCGCTCCCGGATTCGCGGTACCTTGTCCCCGCAAGGGAGCACAGGAGGATCTCGTGGTCGCCCGGATGCCGGCGCTGAAACCTGAACATCTCGAACGTCTCGCGCTGGTCGCGCCGGACGTGGCGCGGGCGGCGGGCTATCGCCTCGTCGTGCTGTTCGGGTCGTCGGCGCGGGGGACGCCCAACCCGGAGGACCTGGACCTGGGCATCCTCGCGGACGGCCTCGTGGACACCGTCGCAGCGGCGAACCTCTTCATCGAGGCGCTGCTCACGCAGCACGTGGACATCGTGGATCTGCGCGCGGCCGACCCGCTCCTGGCGGCGGCGGTCGCCCGGGACGCCAAGGTGCTCCATGAGGCGCGGCCGGGCGAGTTCGCGCGGTTCGTGTCGCTGGCGTTCCGGCGGTACGCGGACACGCGGGCGTTTCGCGAACTCGAACACGAGGCCCTGCGGCCGCGGATCGCCGCCCTCCGCGAGGCGGCGACGTGAGCCCGCTCGAACGGGAGATCGTGCGCCGGCGGCTGGCCGGCATCGCGAAGAACCTCGAGCGCCTGGGCGCGATCGTGTCGCTGACGTTGGAGCAGTACCGCGGCGACTGGCAGTGCCGCAAGGCGACAGAGCGCGTCCTGCAGGAGATCGTCGAGACGGCTGTGGACGTCAACCAGCACCTCCTGGTGGCGTCCGGGGCTGGGCCGGCACCCGACTATCGCCAGAGTTTCCTCGAGATCGGCCGTCTCGGCATCATCCCGGCCGACCTGGCCTCGGTGCTCGCGCCCCTCGAGGCCGTCGAGCGGCACGTGTCAGCCGGCTGACGCCGCCGGGGGCGAGAGGAGCGGGAACGCTGGCGCGATGGCGGGCGCCTAGCCCCTCGCCCGCCGGGCCCGCTCGGAGTTAGGATTCTCAGCCTATGGCCACCCCCGACACCAAGCCGCCCGCCACGACCAGCCGCCGCATCCGGTTCGCCCTCGCCGGCTGCGGCCGCATCTCCAAGAGCCACTTCGACGCCTTCGACAAGCACCAGGACCGCGCCGAGCTGGTCGCCGTGTGCGACACCGATCCCAAGGCCCTCGCTGCGGCCCACGAGCGCACCGGCGCACCGGCGCACCCGTCGCTCGAGGCGATGCTCGCCAAGGCCGAGTGCGACGCCGTCGTTCTCGCGACGCCGAGCGGCCTCCACCCAGCCCACGCCATCCGAGTCGCCGAGGCCGGCCGCCACGTGGTGACCGAGAAGCCGATGGCCACCCGGTGGGAGGACGGCAAGCGGATGGTCGAGGCCTGCGACCGGGCCGGCGTCCAGCTCTTCGTGGTGAAGCAGAACCGGCTCAACCCCACCGTTCGGCTGGTCAAGCGCGCGATCCAGAAGCACCGCTTCGGCCGCATCTTCTCCGTGAGCTGCAACGTCTTCTGGACGCGGCCGCAGGAGTACTACGACGCGGCGAAGTGGCGCGGCACCTGGGAGTTCGACGGCGGCGCGTTCATGAACCAGGCGAGCCACTACGTGGACCTGCTCGAGTGGCTGGTGGGGCCCGTGGAGTCGGTGCAGGCGTTCACGGCGACGCTCGCCCGCCGCATCGAGGTCGAGGACACCGGCGTGGCGGCGATCCGGTGGCGGAACGGCGCGCTGGGCTCGATCAACGTCACGATGCTGACGTACCCCAGGAATCTCGAGGGCTCGATAACGATCCTCGGCGAGAAGGGGACGGTCCGTCTGGGCGGCGTGGCGGTGAACAAGATCGAGCACTGGGAGTTCGCGGAGCCGGACCCCGAGGACGACGCGCAGTGGCAGGAGGCGAGCTACCAGACGTCGTCCGTGTACGGCTTCGGCCACACGCTCTACTACGACAACGTGATCAAGGCCCTGCGCGGCGAGGCGCCGCCCGACACGGACGGGCGCGAGGGGCTGCGGTCGCTGGAGCTGCTGGTCGCGATCTACGAGTCGGCGCGCGACGGGCGGCGCGTGGGGCTGCCGCTGCAGTACTAGGCGGGGGCCGCGGCGTCAGGCGCCGCGGTCGTCAAGGCCTCGCGGAGCTCTCCGAACACCGCGCGCCGCTCGAATCTCTCCATCACCATCGCGCGCCCCGCCCGGGCCCGCCGGAGCGCCTCGTCCGGGTGATCGAGCAGCGCAGCCATCGCCGCGGCAAGCGCGCCCGCATCGCCCAAGGGATACGTCCAGCCGGTCACTCCGTCCACGATCGTCTCGCGCAGCCCTCCCACCGCGGTCGCGACCACCGGCACCTCGCAGGCGAGGGCCTCCAGCGGCGAGAAGCCAAGCCCCTCATCGCGGCTCGCCTGGATGCAGAGGTCGGACGCCTGGTAGGAGGCCGGTAGCTCGCGCACGGGGTGCGCGGCGTCGGTGGCGATCACGGCATCCGCTACCCCGTGTTGCTCCGCCAGGCTGACGAACTCCCGGTAGCCGCCGCTCCGGTGCAGCAGGCGCACGTCGCGCCCTTCCTTCCGCAGGAGGCGCAGCGCCTCCAGCACGGTCGCGCCGTCCTTCTCGGGGGCGATCCGGCTGCTGAAGAAGGCGAGCGCCGCCTCGTGCGGGAGCCCCAGCTTCGCGCGCAGCACGTGCCGCGGCTCGCGAGACGGACGGAAGAGGTCGGTGTCCACCCCGTACACCGGCACCACGTGGACCGCGGCCCGCGTGCCGTGGCCCCGCACGACCTGCTCGAGATACCGGCTCAGGACGACGTAGTGACGGCCCAGGCGGGCGTTCGCGCGCGCCAACAGCACCAGGCCTGCGAGGGCGAGTGGCCGGTACGGATGACGCGGATCCCGGGCGTCGCGCCGGCAGCGGTAGTAGCTCTCGACGGGACTGCACACGAGCATCGTTACCGGCACACGGGCGAACCGGCCGATCAGGTTGGCGGCCAGCGCCGCGAGACCGTAGCCCTGAACGATGACCCGATCGTAGGCGCGGGTCCGCGCCGCCAGGTGCCCGGCCACGGCGAGGGCGAACCGCACCCGCGATGATGGACCCGTTATGATGCGGATCGCCCCCTCGGGCACCTGGCTGACCTCGACGCCGCCCTGGATGCGGCGGGCGAGGACGGTGAGGTCGAACGACTCCGCGAGGCCCTCGACCAGCCTCACGTCGGTCCCGCTCTCGACGACGAAGAGGAGCTTCGCCGGCCCCATCAGCCGACCGCCGCCCGGCGCACCGCCGCCGCCACCTCGGCGGCGAAGCGCTCGGCGGAGAAGCTGGCTTCGGCCGTGCGCCGCCCCGCCGCGCCGATGGCCTCGCGGTCGGCGGCGAGCGAGAGGACCATCGTGTCCGCCAGCGCCTGCACGTTGCCGGGTTCCACGAGCCACCCGCTCACGCCGTGTTCGACGATCTCGATGGGGCCGCCGGCGCGCGCCGCGATGACGGGCGCGCCGCACGCCATCGCCTCCACGACGATGCGGCCGAACGGCTCCGGCCGCACGGAGAAGTGGACGACGACGTCGAACTCGGGGTACAGTCGCCACGGGTCCGGCTGGAAGCGGAGGAAGTGGATGCGATCGTTGAGCGGCGTCGCTCCGCCGGAGAGAGAGGAACGGCCCACACGACGCACGAGTTCGTTCGCGAACCCGCGCTCGGCGGCGGTGTCGTAGATCATCCCGCCGACCAGCACCAGGTTCGCGTCGGGCAACCGCGTCGCGGCGCGCTCGAATGCTCCGATGACGAGCAGGTGCCCCTTCCAGCGCGCGAACACCGCCGGCATCCCGATGAGCCGCGCCTCGTGGGGCAACCCGAGCTGGTCGTGGATCCAGAACGTGCGAGGCGCGGGAGCGAAGAGCGCGAGGTCCACGCCGTTCAGCACGGGCACCGGCTCACGGAAGAACGGCGTCCGCCACGCGTCGGCCACCGCCTGCGAGTTCGCGATCACGGCGTGGGGCAGCGCGCCGGCGACGAGCCGCCAGGCTCCCCCGAGCCCGGCCGGAGGGAACTCGTGCAAGTGCCACACGCGCCGGTGCGACGGCAGCAGCGCGCACGCGAGGTGCGCCTTGAATCCATTCGAGTAGAGCACGGGACGCGGCGTGTGCCATCCGGCTTCGCGCAAGGTGCTCGCGATAGAACGGGCCCACGCGACGAGGCCGAGGGGGAAGGCGCTGAGCGCTGAGAGGCCGAGGGCTGCGCGCTGCGACAAGTCGAGGAAGTCGTCCCGGGCCGGCGCAACGACCGAGGGGACCCCGGCTGCTGCGGCGGCCTGGACGAGCGGTCCGTCCTTCGGCACCACGAGCAGCGCTTCGATGTCGTGCACGCGAGCGCGTGCGGCGAAGTCCAGCAGTACGCGCTCGGAGCCGCCCAGCGAGGCGCTCACCGAGACGCAGGCGACCCGCAACGGACCGCTCATCGTCCCCCACCCGGCGCCCGGCCGTAGGCGGCGAGGGCCACCTCGGCGGCGCGGTCCCACGTGAAGCGGTCGGATACCCGGTGTTGCGCCGCGCGCCCGAGCCGCTCCCGCTGCGCCGGATCCCGGAGGAGCGCGCCAACGGCATCGCGGAGCGCGGCCGGGTCTCCGGGAGGGACGAGGAGGCCCGTGACGCCGTCCTCGACCACTTCCGGCAACGACGCGACGCGCGAAGCGACGACCGGGATGCCGCGCGCGCCGGCCTCGATGGCCACGAGGCCGAGCAGTTCCGGCACAGCGGTCTCCTGCCCGTACCGGCTCCGGTACACCGAGGGCACGACGACGACTGCCGCGCGGGCGTACGCCTGCTCGAGTTCCGCGTCGCTGACCGCTCCGCGGAAGGACACCCGTTTCCCCGCTGCGAGCTGGTGCAGGTCGTCGCAATAGCGCGCGTCCAGCGGCGCGCCGACCAGTTCGACCTCCCAGTCGGTTTCGGCCGCTTCGAGCAGCACGTCCACACCCTTGTGGGGCAGGAGGCGGCCCACGAAGAGGACCCCGGGACCTCCCCTCGCGCGCTCGCGAGGGCCGTCGCTCCCCCCGTAGAGCACCGCGTCGTGCGGCGAGCCTGCGCGCCCCGTCAGGTCCCGCGCGTAGGACGAGAGGTGGAGCAGGCCCCTCGCGAAGCGCGCGGTGTCCACGTAGCCGGAGAGATCGTACCCGCCGCCGCCGAGGTCGGTGACGAACACCGGAGCGCGGCGCAGTCGCCCCGCGAAGATCGCGGCGGTCGTCATCGCGATGTGCCACTGGAAACAGTGGACGACGTCGGCGCCGCGCATCGCCTCCCAGAGGCCGCGGGGGAGGGGATTGGTGCGCTGCCCGCGGATGTAGCACCAGGGGCGGCGGGCGAGCACGCGCAGCGGCCCGTCCTGCCGCTCCTCGTCGCGTTCCGCGGCCGCGAGGAGGGTCGCGCCTCCCGTTCGCCCGGCGACCGCCCGAGCGAGACAGGCGGCGTATCGCTCGCCGCCGCCGAAGACGCCGGGCTCTCCGAAGAGGGCTGGCGACGTGAACAGCACCCTCACTTCACCGCCTCGAGCTCGAAGTACAGGAACCACGCAGGAAAGACCCACGCGAGCCGGCGCTCAAAGAACTGGGGCCAGCGGCGGGCCACGTGAGACAGGAGGCGGCCGAGCAGGGCGCCCTCGAAGAAGAGTGTGGCGGTGCGGACGTGGAATCGGGCGCGCGAGTAGTACGCGAGGGAATGACCGTCGGCGAAGTAGTCGAACGAGCGGAGGCCCAGCGCGCGGCGGTGGGTGGGATCGGTGTAGGCGTTGGCGCAGGAGAAGTGGGGAGTCGTGACGAGGAGCCGGCCGCCGGGCTTCAGCACCCGGTGCACTTCCTCGACGAACGCCACGAGGTCCTCGACGTGCTCGACCACATCGTAGGCGCCGACAGTCTCGAACGCGTCGCGGTGGAACGGGAGGCCGCCGCGATCCACGTCCGCCACCACGTGCGGTGCGGCCTCGCGGGCGCGGTCGAGCCGCACCGCTCCGGGGTGCTTCACGGCCGTGCCGGCCCCGACGTCGAGCGTCAGCGGGTCGGTGAGCGGCTGCCTGACCAACGAGGCCGGGATCCCGTCACGGTCACGCCGCTCGCCCGTCATCGGGTGGCTGGGTCTCCGGAGTCGTTCTGAGCTGACCTGATCATCGCCAACTTGACCAGCGCGCCGAGGAGGAACCACCACACGACGCCGTGCGGAATGGTGGAGAGCGGCGAGCCGATGAGGACCAGGGCGCCGGTGCTCAACACCAGCGCGCCGGCGCCCAGCGTCACGTCCTCCGCCTCCAAACCGCGGTCCAGCGCGATCCGGGTCGCCCGGTACGCCACCGGCAGGAGATACGCGACCACCACTAGCAACAGCGCCAGGCCGAACACGCCGAGTTCGACCGCGGCCCGGCCGATGTCGCCGTCGCTGCCCACGAAGAAGTCCCGCGGCATCGACCCGAAGAGGCGGTAGGGGACACCGACCCCGCTGCGGCCAAGTCCGAGCCCGAACGGCGCTTGCTGCAGAGCCCGCCCGGCTACGGTGAGGGGTGCCAGCACGTACGTCCACAGTTGCCCCTCCTGCAGCACCAGCGTCGCTGCGCGCGAGACCGCGCGGCCGGAGGTCAGCAGGGTCCCGAGGTGGACGGCCAGGACGAGCGGCGGCAGCAGGAGCACGATGCGCCAGTCCGCTCGCCGCAGCCGCGCGAGGACAATGAGGCCGACGACGAGCGTCACCAGCGCCGCCCGCGTGCCCGATGCGGTCATCCCGGCGAAGAACAGCGGCAGCAAGGCGAGCGCGCCGAGCCGCCAACCGCGCGCGACCGAACGCGCCAGGACCACTCCCGCGGAGAGCAGGAAGCCGAAGACCATCCAGCCGGCGAACGGCGCCGGGAACTGGAACGTCGAGAAGGCACGGAACTCGCGCTGTCCCGCCATCCCGATGGAGTAGAAGACAGACGCGCCATGGCGTTCCTGAGCGAGGTCGGACACACCCAGCGCCGAGTCCGGGCCCAGCTGGTACTGCCGCAGGCCGTAAACGGCCGCGATCACGCCAAGGAAGAGGATCCACGCGACGTACGCCCGGACGTGCCCCGGCGTACGCACCACCGTGAGCGCGATGAGGCACGCGACCGGCATCTCGCTCCAGCCTCGCAGGCCGGCCAGCTCGATCGGCAGCGGGATGTTCGGCACGATGAGATACAGGCAGGGAAGTCCGATGAGCGCGACCACCGCCAGCGGGAACGACCCCGGCCCTTCGATGCCTCGCCGCCGGATCGTGAGCCCCGCGAACCAGAAGAACGCCGCCCCGATGAAGGCCGCATCCGCGAGCGCGTACGGAAGCGCTCCGCCGAGCCGGTCCTTCAGGTAGCCCTGGAAGACCCCCGCGGCGATGCTCGCGAACAGGCAAATGTGTACGAGGGTGTCCGACCGGAAGATGTCCGTCCAGCTGTCGCGCAGAACGGACCGCTCCGCGAGTGGCAATACGGCGCTGGCGGACATAGCTCCAAGAAGAAGCTAACCTTACTTCGCGAAGCGTCCAGCACGATGCCCGGTTTCGACCTGGGCGAGCAAGTCGTGCAGCTCTCGTACCTGCTGAGCCGGATCGCATAGCGCCCGGGCCCGCAGGGGCCCACCGTCGCCGAGCCGTGTGCGCAGGCCGCGGTCCTCGATGAGCAGCCGCAGGGCGCGCGCGAGATCGAAGGTCTCTCCCGGCGGCACCGTCAAGCCACAGCTCGCGTCGAGGATCTCGAGCGCCCCCCCGGATGCGGACGCGACAGTGGGCAAGGAGGCGTACAGCGCTTCGACGAAGACGATGCCGAACGGCTCCGGCTCGGTGTTCGGCTGGCAGAAGACGTCCGCGGCGGCCATCAGATCGCGAACGTCGCTCCGCTGACCGAGCATCCGGACCCGCGGTTCCAGCCCTCGCGTGGCGATCTCGTCGCGGACGTGCCGCTCGAACGCCACCTCGGACTTCCGCTGCGCCGCCCCAACGAGCCAGCACACCCAGTCGCGCGTCGAACCGAGGTCGGCGAGCGCCCGCACGAGGTTCAGCTGGCCCTTCCACGGCTCGAAACGCCCCGCGTGGAGAATGACGACTGTGTCTGTGCGAACACCTAGGACAGCGCGCAGCCCGTCACGCCAGCCGGGCCTCTGATTCGCTGGGGCGGGAGCAACGGGGGGGTGTAGGACTGAGCGCGGAACTCCGGCGAAGAGCTGTGACGTACGGTGCGCCGCGAAGGCGCTGGTGCAGATCACGTGTGCCGGGGGCACGGCGCGTGCCCACGCCGCGAGCCACACCGGCCCGATGTCCCCGGCGTGCTGCCAGTAGACGCAGGGAAGTCCGTGCGCTGCCGCAATCGGCGCGAAGATGGCGTGCGACCAGGTCGAGTGCGTCAGGACGACGTCGGGCTTGTCCCGGGCTAGGAGTGCGTCCAGCGCCAGCCGGTCACGCCTCACCGTCCAAGGCCGGCTGAGCCGCACGGGTCCGAGGCTGTCCACCTGGGCCCCGGCGCTGCGCAGTTCCTCGGAGAGCCGAGCTTCGAAGCAGAGCGCGAAGCGGTGCTCGAGTCGCGGCTCCAGCGCCGCGAGCCTGGCGAGCGTCACGAGGATCGTCTCTACACCCCCATAGAGATTGCCGGCATGGGCGTGCAGGACCCGGAGCGGTGCGCTCAACGAGCCACGACCTGCTCGAAGACCTGGAGCGTCTCCTCCGCCACCACATCCCAGGTCCGCGCAGCTGCGACAGCCTGACCCGCTGCGCCCAGCGCCGCGCGCGTGGCGGCGTCCGAGTGGAGGGCGTTCAGGGCCGCGGCGACCTCCGCTCCTTCCGGCTCACGGAGCAGCCAGCCGCTGCGCCCGTGCTCGATCAGCTCGGCGATGCCCGCCTCACGCGAGACCACGACCGGCAGCCCGGTGGCCATCGCCTCCGCCACGACCAGCGCGAAGGTGTCGTAGATCGTCGGGTGGACCAGCACGTCCGCCGCGGCGTACGCGTCGGCGATCGGCGTCTGCGCCGGCGCCCAGCGCACCCGGGGTGCGACACCCAGCGCGTCCGCTGCGGCGCGGTAGGGCCCGAGACCGGATCGGCTCGCCACGAGCAGCGTCGCGCCGGGCGCGTCTCGCAGGGCCTGGATCGCCGGCGGCAAGCCCTTTCGCGGGTCGCCGGCGTACAGCGCGACGAAAGCGTTGGGGTCGAGGCCCAGGCGGCGGCGCACCGCCGCGCGGTCCGCCGGAGCCGATGGGGCCGGGAAGCCATGGGGGATGACGTGGACGCCCTCGCGGCGGCCGTAGTGCGCTTCCAGCTCGCGCCGCGCCTTTTCGCTCGGTGCGATCACGGCGCGCGCCCCGGAACGGAACAGGCGCGCCTCGCGCCCCTGCACGAAGCCACCCAGCAGCCGCTCGCCCGGAGGAGTCGGGACCGCGGCACGCCTGGCGGCCTTGCGCCAGGCCGCGAGCACGATGTGCGCCGTCACGACGTCCGCGCTGCCCGTCACCCAACCTTGGGCGTGCACCACTTCGTGGCGGCCGCGGACGGCTGCGAAGCCGGCCGGGAAGCTGAGGATCGTCGCGTACGCGGACCCGCGCAGCGCGGGGACCGTGACGAAGCGCACGCCTTGGGGCAGGGGACTCCTGGCCTCCACGGCATAGAGCGTCACATCATGCCGGGCCGCCACGCGGGTGAGCAGCTCGAAGACGTACCCGCCCGTCCCGTCCCGCTCGTCGTAGTAGTGCGCGACGAAGGCGATGTTCACGCGAGCTCCGCGTAGATGCGGCCGACGGCGGCGGCGGTGGCGTCCCACGTGAAGCGGCGTGCGTGGGCGCGCCCCCGCGCCGCGAGCACCGCGCGGAGGTCGGTGTCCGTGACGGCCTTCGCAAGCGCGTCGGCGAGCGCCGGCACGTCGTCGAGCGGAACGACCGTTGCCGCGTCGCCGGCCACTTCGCGCAGAGCCGCGGCATCGCTGGTCACGACGGGGAGGCCGGCGGCCATCGCTTCCAGGACCGGCAGCCCGAACCCCTCGTACCGGGACGGCATCACGAGCACGTCGGCCGCGGCGTAGGCGCCGAGCAGCTCCGCTTCGGATACCCGCCCGGCTTCGAGGACCTGGTCGGCCACGCCGGCGATGCTCATCGCGGAGTGATGCTCGGCGCCGAGCCGGCCGCCGAGCTGCACCAGGTACGCCTCCACACCGCGGCGGCGCAGCTCACCGACGCCCAGGATGGCCGCCTCCACGTTCTTCCGCGGGGCGCAGTTCCCCACGTGCAGCACGAAGACCGCCTGCGGAGACGGGCGGCCGCCGAGCCGCTCCGCCCACGACCGGCGGACGCCGCTCACCGCCGCGGGATCGCTCCCGGCGAAGAAGCGGTCGGTCACGCCGAGCGGCACCACGGCGATGCGGTCCACCGGCACCTCCAGAAGCCGGGACGTCTCCTCCGCCGTGAACGCGCTGTCCGCGATCCACCGCGTCGCCCGGCGCAGCCACGCCAGCACCCAGCGGAGCAGCGGGTCGCGCAGCAGGGCGCGCGGGGACCGGCTGCCGGCGGCGACGACGTGCCAGGGAAGGAGGTCGTGCACCGTGACGACGCTCGGGACGCCGGGGAACGCCCGCAGGCAGTGTGCGTACGCGTGATCCGTGACGTGCACCGTCCCGGGCCGGTACCGGCGCAGGGCGCGCGGGTAGCGGAGGTAGCGTGCGATGTAGCGGCTGCCTCCGATCGTGCCGGCCTCCGCCGGCACGGTGACGCCGGGCAGCCGCGCGGCCAGCTCGCGGGCATACCGGTCCATGCTCGGCCAGCCCTCCAGCGCGAGGTCGGGGACGAGCAGGACTCCCGTCACGACGGGACCGCGGGCTCCGCCACCGGCCCTCCGAGCAGCTCCCGGTAGGTCGCGGCCAGTCGCTGCGTCAGTTCCGCCACGTCGAAGCGTTCGAGCACGGTCGCTTCCGCGGCCGCGGAGAGCTGCTGCCGGTGCTCCGGCGCGTCTCCCAGCGCCAGGAGCGCGACCGCGAACACCTCGTGGTCGCCGGGGGGAACGAGGACGCCGTCGAGGCCCGGGGTCACGTACTCGCGGATCGGCTCCACGTCTGAGGCGACGAGCGGCACGCCTGCGGCGAGGGCCTCCAGCGGTGCGAGGGCGGCGGCGCGCGGGCGTCGCGGCACGTAGATCGCGAGGTCGAGTCCGTCCAGAGTCGGTGACGGGCGCGCGCCCGTCGCATTCGCGGCGAAGGTCAGGCGGCGCTCGATGCCGAGCTGCGCGGCGAGCGGGCGGAGAGCCTGCTCGAGACCAGGCGTGGGAGTGCCCGGGTCCTCGATGACGACGAGCCGGGCGGACGGGCGCGCGTGGCAAACGGAAGCGGCCGCGCGCAGGGCGACCTCGGCTTCGGCGACCGGATCCGGACCGGCGATCCAACCCAACACGAGATGGTTCGGCGCGAGGCCAAGCGCCTGCCGGGCCGGCGCCCACCAGACCTCACGGGGCTCGGCGCTCACGACTACGCCGGGCGGCAGCAGGATGACGCGCGTCCGCCGGAGGTTGACGCGCCGCTGGCAGGTCGCGGCGATGGACGACGCGGCGAAGACGGCCCGAGCCGGCGCGAGTGCCGCCCAGAGCTGTCGACCGCTCCGGAAGGTCGCGGGGTCCCACTGCGTCCAGACCGCCGGGACCCCGGCGCTCTGGGCGGCCCGTCCCGCGACGGAGTGGGCCACGGCGCCGATGCTGTGCACGAGGTCCAGGTGCGGCGCGCGCATCACCGGCTCGATGGCGCGTCGCGCGCGCCTCCCCGTCACGCGGCCACTGCGCGCCGAGGCGGCCAGCGCGACCGTCTCGACTCCGAGGTCGTCGCGGCACGCGCCGGCGAGCGGGCCATCCCCCAGGAAGCAAGCGACCGGTTCGACATCGGCGTGGGGCAGGGCCCCGATGACGGTCACCGCCGCCCGATGCGCCTCCGTCGGCGTCCCGTCGGCGAAGACGAAGAGGACACGCAGGCTCGGCGAGTTCACGCGCCCACTCCCAGATCGGCGGCGATGCGGGCCGCAAGCACTTCGGTGCTCCCGCGTGATTGGTGGAAAGCCCTGCCGCGCTCTGCCAGTGCTGCGCGCGCGTCGGCGTCGTGCACCAGTCGGCGGATGGCCGCTGCGAATGCGTTCGCGTCGGACGCGAGGACGGCCGCATCCTGCAGATCCGGATCGGCGAGCGGACCGTTCGAGCTGACCAGCGGGACGCCGTGGGCAAGCGCCGCCATCGCGCTGGTCCGGCGGAGGGTGAGGCCGTCCGCGAACGGCGCTGCGGCGAGATCGAGGGCCCGCAGGACCGCGCTGGTGTCCTCCCGAGGAAGCCAGCCGAGTCGCCGCACACTCGGCCCCTGCGGCACGCCGGTCGGCTGCGTCTCGCTGCCGGTGCCGAAGATGACCCAGACGACAGCGGGTGGGCCGCTAAGGTCGCGGGCCGCCTGCGCCACCCAGTTGCCGAGCGCGCCGGATGCGCCCGGGCTGAACACTCCGATCGCGAGGTCCGAGTCCTTGAGTCCGAGCTGCGCACGGGTCGCCGCGCGGTCGCTCGGCACGACCGGGACGTTGGAGCCCACCGGCACGACGGCCGCCGAAGCCCCGAGGGCAAGGGCGGGGCGCACGAGGTCCAGGAACGCGGGCACCGGGGAGTACACGGCGGATGCGCGGCGCACCAGCGCCAGGAGCTGCCGCCGCATCAGCGGGCCCGTGATACGCCAGACGAGGCGCGTCGGCGGAACCCACGGTTCGTGCACGAGGATGCCGATGCGCGTGCCAGCCCGCTGAAGCCTCGCGACGCTCCGAACGAGCGCGGGCGCGATGCCGCGCCGTGCGAACAGGAACGGGACGTACTGCACGAGCAGCGCGCCGACTCCGAGCGCGGCGCAGCTCTCGGCGAGGCCGTTCCGGCCTCCCCGGTGCGTCACTCCCACGCGGCAGGGAATCGGATCGAACAGGCCGGGGTCGCCCTCCCGCCCGAGTACCACGACATCCGTGCCCCGCTCGGCGAGGGCGCGCGCCAATGCCAGCGTGTGGTCCGCAACGCCACCCCGCAGCGGCGGAAGCTCCGGGCAATAGAGGCCAAGACGCGGCGTCACGCGGGCACTCCGCGGAGTTCGCGGCGCGCGCTTCGCGGCCGGGCGCGGGACGAGAGGGTTGCTGGCTTCACTGTCAGGCGTTATGTGTAACGCTCCCTCAGCCCCGCGGCAATGCGCTCATACCTGATCGCGTTCCTACTGTCGCTGGTTGCCAGCGCGCTGCTCACACCGGTCGCGATGCGGCTCGGGCGTCGCCTGGGCGCGCTGGACCGGACGAAAGGCGCCCCGATCCCGCGGTCCGGTGGCCTGGCCATAGCGGCGGGCACCGTGCTCGCGCTCGGGGTGTTCGCCCTCGTCTTCCTCCCGACGCGCGGGCTGCTGCGCCTCTCGTGGATCCAGCTGGACTCGATCTACGCCGGCGCCGCGGTGATCCTCGTGCTCGGCGTGGTGGACGACGTCGTGCGTCTCAAGGCGCCGGTGAAGTTCGTCGTCGAGATCCTGGTGGCGATCGCGCTCTACGTGGCCGGTGTTCGAGTGGGAACGCTGTGGCTCCCGTTCGGTATCGTGCCCCTCAGCGACGTCCTCAGCCTGCTCTTCACGGTCGTGTGGATCGTGGGCATCACCAACGCATTCAACCTCCTCGACGGGATCGACGGCGCCGCCGCCGGGACGGCGGTGTTCGCCCTCCTGGCGATGTTCGTGACGTCGGTGACGCTCGGGCAGCCGATGGTCGCGTTGCTCGCCGTCGCCCTCGCGGGCGCGACCCTCGGGTTCCTGCCCTTCAATTTCGCGCCGGCGCGCGTCTACCTCGGCGATAGCGGGAGCCTGTTCCTCGGCTTCTCGCTCGCGACCCTCGCCATCGTCGGGGCCACCAAGGGGCCGGCCATCGTGGCCATCGCCATTCCGATGGTGGCCTTCGCCCTCCCGGTCCTGGACACGGCGTTCGCGGTCTTGCGGCGCGCCGCGCGCGGCGCACCGCTCTTCACGGGAGACCGCGAGCACCTCCACCACCGCCTTCTCGACCTGGGCCTCAGCCCCAAGCAGGCGGCCGGGGTCCTCTACGTGGCTTCCGGCGCCTTCGCGCTGGCCTCGATGCTCTTCCTCAACCCCAGCGTCCGCGGGATGGCCGTCGGTCTCACGATGGTCGGGGTGGCCGTCTGGCTGGCGGTGCGGTACCTGCGGTTCCACGAGTTCTATGAGTTGGCCCGGCTGGCGCGCCGCGGTCTCTCGCAGACGCGGGCGATCTCCTTCAACGTGGAGGTGCGGAAGGCGGCCGTGGAGCTCGGTGCGTGCCAGACGTGGGCAGCGCTCGTGGCCTTGCTCGTCAGGCTCTTCGCCGAGAGCGAGTTCGACGGCGTCAGGTTGCGGCTGCGCTCGGTCGCCGGCCATGTCGTACGCGAATACACGCTGGAGGACGATGAGGCTGTCGAGGGCGTGCGGGCCGTGCAGAAGGACGAGTGGGGCCTCCACATTCCGTTCCAGGTGGGCGCGGCGGGCGCCTTGCGCGGAGAACTGGGCGTCTTCCGCCGGTACGGCCGGTCTGCGCTCCTCACCGACGTGAACCTGCTGGTGGACGTTCTCCGGCCGGCGCTGAACGACGCCGCCGGCCGCGTCACACCTCCCTTGCTCTGAGCCCAGGCCTCTCTCTGCGCGTCCTCCAGGTCGGCAAGTTCTATCCGCCGGAGTACCAGGGCGGGCTGGAGTCCGTCGTCGTCACGCTGAACCGCGAGCTGGTGCGGCTGGGCGTGGAGGTCACGTGCGCGGTGGCGGCCGTGAGCGGGCCGGGGCGCACGGACATCGTGGATGGGGTCCGAGTCCACCGCGCTCGCTCGTTCGGGGTGCTCCTCTCCCAGCCGGTCGCCGCCGGCTTCCCCGCGATGGTGCGCCGGACCGCGGCCGACGTCCTGCACCTGCACCACCCCAACCCGCTCGGGGACCTGGCCGTGCTGGCCGACGAGCGCCGTCCGCTCATCGTCACCCAGCACAGCGACGTCGTCCGCCAGCGCCTGTTGTGGCCCCTGTACGGGCCGCTCGTGCGCCGCGTGTTCGCGGGCGCCCGGTTCGTGGCCATCGGGTCGGAGCAGCTGCTGCGGACTTCGCGGGAGCTTCGGGGCTTCGAGAAGAAGGCGCGCGTGATCCCCTTCGGGATCGACTCAGCCCGTCTGGAGGCGACGCCCGCGGTCGTCGAGCGTGCGGCCGCGCTCCGGAGCACGTGGGGTGGAGGTCCCGTCGTGCTCACCGTGGGGCGGATGGTGGGCTACAAGGGATTCGACGTGCTGCTGCGCGCCGCGCGCGGGCTGCGGGCGACCGTGGTGCTCGTGGGCACAGGTCCGCTGGAGGCCGGCCTGCGGGCGTCCGCTCCGCCGAACGTGCGGTTCACGGGCCGCGTCTCCGATGAAGAGCTGGTCGCCTGCTACCACGCCGCGGACGTCTTCTGCCTGCCTTCGGTGACGATCGCCGAGGCGTTCGGCATCGTGCTACTCGAGGCGATGGCCTGCGGGCTGCCGCTCGTGACCACGGCGCTGCCGACGGGGGTGTCGGCCGTCAATCGGGACGGCGTCACGGGCCTGATAGTGCCGCCGGGCGACGCGGGGGCGCTGCGAGATGCGCTCGCCGCGTCCGTGGCCGACGATCGGCGGCGCGCGGAGATGGGTGCGGCCGCGCGGCGGGTCCTGCAGACCGAATACACGGCGGCGCTGATGGCCGAGCGCTACCTCAGTCTGTATCGGGAAGCGTTGGGCTAGGCAGGGCCCGGCGGCGCGGGGCAGGCACCGCCGGGATCGCGATCAGGTGCGCCACGGCGAGCGTGCCGACGAACACTGCGTGCCGCAGCGTGACGAATCCCCGCCTGACGTTTGCCGCGAAGCCTGTCCCCGGGACCGCCTCGGGGATGACCCGCGTCGCGCGGTCCACGATGCCTCGCCAGTTGCGGAAGCGCCGGGCGCGGTCGAACGAAGCGCCCCAGGCGATCGCCTCCGAGATACGCTCCGTCCGCCAGTGCCGTCGACCGATGGAGTCCCGCCAGCGGGCGAGCCGCAGGTAGCGCGGCTCCGCCGACGGCTCGATCTCCGCGGCGAGGATGGGCGAGAAATGCGCTGCATCGGCGATGGCGTCCAGCAGCGGCTCCGGCTGCGGGTCGTCGTCCAGGCGTTGCAGCACCTCCGTCGCGCTGAACCCCTCGGCGCGGGCGGCCAGCGCGAGATCGAACGCCGCGCGCAGGGATCCCGACGACCAGGCATGATTGCGGGCGTCGTGCAGGAGCAGGTGCCAGAAGAGGTCGGCCGCGGCCGGCAGCCGGATGCCCGGCAGTGCGGACGGGACCGCGCGGTCGAACCACCCCCCGGCATCCGCGGCGCGTCCCCAGCGCACCGGGCCGAGCCGCCAGTGGACCTCCACGGGCCTGCCCTCCGGGCCCGCGAGTGTGTCGTGGTAGGGCCGGAACACGGTGGGCGCGTCGAGCCGATCCGCGGCGGCGCGGGCGTAGCCCAGCGTCTCGAGGGCCCAGAGGGCGTCCTTCACTTGGGCTTCGGGGACCAGCACGTCGAGGTCGCTCATCCACCGCACGCCGAGGCCGGGCGCCACGTTGCCGGCGAGCAGGGCCGAGCCCTTGAGCGCCACGGCCGGGACGCCCGCCTTCTCGAGTGCCGCGCCGAGGCGTGTGAGGTCGGCGGTGAGGCGCACGGCCTGGTCCCGGGCCTCTTCGAAAGCCGTCGCGGCGACCGTGTCCAGGTCTGGGGGCGCGACCTCGCGCAGGTCGAGCGCGTCCAGCGCCCAGCCGATGGAAGCGCCCACACCGTCCCAGGTGAGCGCGGCCACCCACGTCTCGTCGGGCGCGTCGGCGCTCGCCCAGCGGTCCACGAGCTGCGCGGGTGCGGGGCCGCCGCCGAGGGCCACGGTCAGGGTCCGCGCCAGCAGGCGGCGCACTTGGATGGGGTTCAGCGTGGTGGGCATAACGAGACACCCCCGACTCATCGCCGGGGGTGCGGATAGTGGGCGGTGAGGGACTCGAACCCCCGACCTCTGGTATGTGAGACCAGCGCTCTAACCAGCTGAGCTAACCACCCGGCAGCCGAGCGAGTGCTGCGCGGCGACAAAGTTAACGAGGCCCCTGATGGATGGCCATCCCCGCGGGGAGAGCGCGCCGTCCTCCCGCGTCGCTCACGAAGAAACGATCACGCACGCGGTACGCAGTTCCCAGAGCGACAGCTGCCGCTCTTCGTCGCCGCTCTCGGCGATGCGGGCGATCGGCGGGGGGAACCCGAACGGCGGCCGCTCGGAGCACCAAGTCCGCCGCGGGCGGCGGATCGGTCGTGATGTCGGCACAGCCGAGAGCGACTTGGCGTGCAGGGTCGCGCAGCGTCCAGAACCACGACCTGGCGGCCATCGAGAGAACCCTGAGTCTCAACCCGGCGTCCGTGCGACCTGCTCCTCTTCTGCGCCTCGCTCTCGCCGGCAGTGCCGTCGCGTCGGCTGCGGTACGGGCCCAGCAGTGCCCCGACGCCACCACGCCGCCGAGCAGGCGCGGATCGTCCGGACAGCGCTGGGGGGGTGAGGGCGCCTCAGTTCACGAGCGGCACAATGCGGTAGACGCCGCCGGCCGAGCTGTAGAGCAAGACATAGAGCTCGCCGCGCCCGTCCTCGCCAAAGGAGCTGATCAGCCCGCCCGGCCTCAGGGCCGGCCAGTCGCGCTGCTCCGTCGCCTGCCCGTTCTGATAGCGGAAGCTGCGCACCCAGCCCTGACAGAAGTCCGCGTACAGGTACAGCCCGGTGAGCATCGGGACGCGACTGCCGCGGTACACGTAGCCCCCGGTCACCGAGCAGCCGTCGCTGTGGAGGTAGTCGAGCGCCGGGAGCGTGAGGCCGGTGCTCGAGCAGCCCGCCTGGTAGCACGCCGTGCCTTCCATGAGGTTCCAGCCGTAGTTGCGGCCGCCGGTCGCCGGCGGCTCGACGTCAATCTCCTCGCGCAAGTTCTGACCCACGTCGCCGATGTAGAGCTCGCCCGTTGTGCGATCGAAGCTGAAGCGCCACGGGTTGCGCAGGCCCCACGCCCAGATCTCGGGCCGCGCGCCGCTCTGAGCCACGAACGGATTCGTGGGAGGAACGGCGTACGGGGAGCCGCCGTCCACGTCAATCCGCAGGATCTTGCCGAGCAATGTGCCCAGGTTCTGGCCGTTGCCCTGCGGGTCGCCGCCCGAGCCGCCGTCGCCCAGTCCGACGTACAGGAAGCCCTCTGGGCCGAACACCAGCATCCCGCCGTTGTGGTTCGCGTACGGCTGGGTCTGGCTCAGCATGCCCGTGGCCGATGCCGGGTCGGCCACGTCCGGATTGGCCGATACGCGGTAGCGTACGACCTGGGTGTTCCCCGCGACGTCGGTGTAGTCAATGAAGAAGTAGCCGTTCGTCGCGAACTGCGGGTGAAACGCGAGGCCGAGCAGACCGAGCTCGCCGCAGCAGCTGACGAGGGCAGAGACGTCGAGGAAGGGCGTCGCCAGCAGGGTGCCCTGCCGCACGACCCGGACCACGCCGCCCTGGAGGACGACGAACAGCCGGTTGGTGTCGCCCGGTGGCGCGGCGACGAAGAGCGGATTCGCCAGTCCGCCGGCGAGCAGCTGCAGCGCCGGCGGGACCTCGGCCGGTGCCAGGACCCGGATGGTGGCCGCGGATCCGACCCCACCGTAGGTCGCGACGATCTGCGTCTCGCCCGAGCGCCGGCCAGTCAGCGTCCCACCCGTGTCCACCGTCGCCACCGAGGGATCGAGGCTCGCCCACTGCACCTGCACGTTGACCGGCTGGCCGGCGGAGGTGGTCACCGCGGCCACGAGCCGCAGCGGCCGGCCGCCGATCACGATGGTGTCGCGTGCCGGCGAGACCGTGACGGCGACGCCGGCGATCGTGACGGTGATGGAGACGTCCCCCCTCAGCGGCAGCAGCGTGAGGCTCAGCGGCGGGTTCGTGCCCTCGCGCACGGCAAGGGTGGCGGCACCCCGGTGGGTCTCGACTCCCGCCGCGTCGTAGGCGCGCACCGTGATCGTGCGGTCGCTGCCCGCCGAGACGGTGAGCAGGCCGGACGCCGTGCCGTTCTGGACCGCGACGTTGAAGACCAGGGGCTGAGGGATGTCCGGCGCGGACACTTCCACGACCACCTGGGCGATGCGCGTGCCGGAGACGTCCGCGGTCAGCACGAGGTGCGCCTCGCGCCCCCGCAGCTGGAGCGAGTCGTTACAGCCGGCCAGCGGCGGCAGCACGGCGAGCGCGACACACCATGCCACGGTGTGCCGCAGGCGCTGCAGCACCATCATTCGAGCCTACCTTTGGGGGACGACAGGATGATAACCTGTTCAGGTTGGACACGTGCAGCCTCGGTCGCCGTGACGGTGCTCACGCTGGCCTCCGTGCTGGCCCTCGCCCTGGCGTCGGGGCCGCCGCAGGGGCGGGCGGCGAGCGGCGCTTGACACCCTGGCGGGGCAACTCCACGCCGGGAGAGTTTGGACGGAGTTTGGACAGAGTGGGGGCGAAGACCAAGCGGGGCCGGAAAGCCCCGCATCGTGTAAGTCGCTGTCGCGTCGGTACTGCGTACAGTGGGCCCTCCGGGGTTCGAACCCGGGACCAACGGATTATGAGTCCGCCGCTCTGACCACCTGAGCTAAGGGCCCCCTACAACAGCAATGGTCGCGACCCGCCACACCGCGGTCAAGGATGCCCGCGCCCTGTGTCCCGTGCCGAGTAGGCTGCCGCGAGCAGGCCTTCGGCCGTGCGCTTCCAGGTGAATCCCTCGGCGGTCCGGCGCGCGGAGGCGCCCAGGGCCGTTGCCAGGACGGCGTTCGAGAAGACGGCGAGCACGTGCGCGGCTCCCTCTTGTGGTCGCGCGGGGTCGAAAAGCAAGCCGTCGCTTCCGTCCGTCACGATGTCGGGGATCCCGCCGACGCGGGTGGCGACAACAGGCATTCCGGCCGCCATCGCCTCGAGGAGTGCCAACGGTGCCCCCTCCGAGAGCGAGGGGACGAGCAGGAGATCAGCCTCGTCCTGGCAACGCTGCACGCCCCGGCGGTCGAGTCGGCCAGGGACCACGGTCACCGTGTCGCGCACGTCGGGTGGGAAGTCCCCGAGCACAATGCTCGGCTCGACGCCGGTGCCGGCGAGCAGCAACCGGGCGTCAGGCCTCCGGAGAACCACTGCCTGCCAGAGCGGCGGCAGCACTCGACGCCCCTTCACGTCCAGCCAGCCGCCCATGAAGAGGGCGACCGCGCCTCCGGGGCGCAGCCCTCTGTGCCTCAGGTCGTCACCGCGGATCCCATTCGGCACCGTGAACACCGGCCCGCTCTTGCGTCGCACGCGCCCCCGTATCCACTCGGCATCCTCTCGCGAGATGCAGACGACAGCGTCGCTCAGGCGGATCGCGTTGTCACTCTGCGGCAGTCGCAGCAGCGTGGTGCTCAGGACGCTGCGGGATGAGACGTGGGCCTGACCGCGCCGGGCGGCGGCGCGCAGCACCGAGAACACCTTGCTCTCCACGTTGTGGCACATGCACACGACCGGGGGGAGACTCGCGCCCGCTCGCCGCGCGAGCGCTGCCCACAGCGCGAGCGGCTCGTGCACGACCGCCACGTCGACCGCCGTCCGCCGGCGAGAGAGCATCCGCGCGAACGCCGCAGGCGCCGTGAGGAACTGTGCGCGACCCACCCGTGCCCAGCGCGGCAGGTCGCCGGCGAACCACAGCGTGACGGAATGACCGGCTCGCTCGAGTTCCGCGGCGACTTCGTGCGTCCAGCGCCCCATCCCCGAATTGACGTCGTCGGGAATGGCGGAAGCCAGGAGCAGCCTCAGGGCGGGACGGTCAGCGACGGCACCGTGCGACGCGCCCGTCATTCAGCGGCCTTGGGCTTCTCGGCGACCACCAGCGAGTGCAGTGCGAACGCGCGGGCGCCGCGCCGCAGCCACCGCGGCAGCGGCACATCCATCGGCGGACGCCCCGGGAAGGGCAGGTAGTGCCCGACGCCGTCCACGGCGAGGACGCGGAGGCCGGCGCTCCGCACCCATCCCAATGTCCGCGGAAGCAGAGTGATCCGGTTGATCGGCTGCCCGACCTCGGTATACGGACGGCCCGTCGCCGCGCGGTACACGCGATAGAGCCCCATCGTTCCGAGGTAGTTCGGAGTGGTGAGGTAGAGCCGGCCGCCGGGTCTCAGGGTCCTCGCCATCTCGCGGAGCGCCTTCAGGGGGGTCTCGAGGTGCTCGATCGTCTCGCACGACACGACGAGATCGAAGCGGTTGTCGCGGAAGGCCAGGGCGGTGATGTCCGCGACCGCGAAGCGCGGGACTGGAGGCTGCCCCTCCGAGGCGAGAGCCCGGCCCGCCCGGACAGCCGAGCGCGAGAAGTCCGCCGCCACGACCTGCCGGGCGCCCTGACGAGCCAGCCAGAGCGAGAACGCGCCGCGGCCGCAGGCCACTTCCAGCACCTGCGTACCGGCGAGTTCCGTGAGATGCTCGCGGACCAGGGCGTGCCAGGGGGATGTGGCTTCCGCCTCCGCCTCGAGCGCGAGGTGCCAGCGGTCGTAGGCGCTCCGCGGGTCCGTCACGTTCTCCCCAGCAGGCCGTTGAACACGGCTTCGAGCGCGTGCACGTGGTCATCCATCGTCACGCTTCGGGCCCACGCCCACGCGCCCTCGCGGAGCCGCTGGTGGTGACCGGCGTCCGACAGGGCACGGACGAGGGCGGCCGCGAGCCCCTCCGGCGTCGGCGGGTCCCCGGGCGCTAGCTCGCCGGTGATGCCCGGCCGCAGCCACTCCGGGATCGCGCCCAGCGCGAAGCCCACGGACGGCGTTCCGAGCCCCGCCGCCTCGATGCCTGCGAGCCCGAAGGGCTCCGGCCACAGGCTCGGCACCGCGAGCACGTCGGCGTCGCGCATCAACGGCGCCACGCTTGCACGGTCCACCTGGCCGACGAACTCCGTCCGCACCCCGATGGCGCGCGCCAGCTCGGCGAGCGCCGGCTGCTCCGGTCCCGTGCCCGCGACGACCAGCGTCAAAGTCCTGCCGAGCGCCCGCCCTGCGGCGGGAACGGCGCGAACGAGGAAGTCGACGCCCTTGAGTCGCGTGAGCCGGCCGACGAACACGACGCGATCGCTGAAGCCCCGTCGCTGCGGTGCCGAAGGCAGCGGGGCGATGTCGGGCGACGGCATCGGCACGCGGTGCACCCGCGAGGCCTCGACCCCGTGCCGCAGCATCTCCCGGCGCATGTGCTCGCTGGCGACGAGGACCGCGCCGAACCCTGGCAGGTGCTTCCTGCGCCGAGTCTGGAGCGCGTAGAAACGGGCGAGAGGGACCGGGTTGAGCCCTCCGCAGCGGCGGGAGTAGTTGAGCGCGAAACAGGCCGGCCCGAGAGCACGGGTACACGCCCGCACGTGCGGGAAAGCGAACCGCTTCGTCCCCGTCGCGCAGGTGCCGTAGTAGTTGTGGGCGAACAGCGCGCACGGGAAGCGCGCGAGGAGTGCGGCTTCAAGCTCTGCCGATTCGAGGCCGTGCACGTAGACGACGTCGGGAGCCCAGCGCTCCAGCTCAGCGGGGATTCCCGGCGCTCGAGCATCCGAAGCCGGCAGCGTGTCCACCGGGACGTGTGCGGGGACGATCGCCTCGGCGTCGTCCTGCATGGGGCGCTCGTGAAGCAGGAGTACCTGGTGGCCCGCCTTCCGAAGCTCGGGGAGGAGGGCGCGGAGGTGTGTCTCCTGTCCCCCGACGATCGCACCGGACCAGGTCGCGACGGCGATCCTCACGGAGCGCCTCCGCGATCCATCAACGGGACCTCCTGCCGGGCCGCATCGGTCGGGCTCTTCCCCCACGCGGCGCGGAAGAGCACGGCGAGGTTGAGTCCGTGCATCACGCACGTTGCCGCGGCGCACCCGACCGCGCCGAAGCGCGGGATCAGCACGACGTCGCCGCCGAGGTTGACCAGGAACATCAGCCCCGCGAGCAGGGCGACGAGGCGCTCTCTCCTGAAGTAGTACGCGACGGGCAGTAGCAGCATGGCGCAGGCGCCAAGGCTGTTGGCGATCAGGAGCCACCGGAGGACCTCACTCGCGCGTGCGTACGCCGCTCCGAAGAACAGGCTGTTCAGCGCCGGCGCCGCCAGCCACGCCACCGGAA
>Ga0209253_10001121_pt1 | contig 23368 bp, 16 predicted proteins | sample FrelakmetBRP12BR_FD_187145 | JGI IMG/M metagenome (GOLD analysis project Ga0209253, IMG submission 187145) | Freshwater lake sediment microbial communities from the University of Notre Dame, USA, for methane emissions studies - BRP12 BR (SPAdes)... | ecosystem: Environmental > Aquatic >...
GCCGCTTCTCGTTCAACGTCAAGGGAGGCCGCTGCGAGGCCTGCCAGGGCGACGGCCTCATCAAGGTCGAGATGCACTTCCTGCCCGACGTCTACGTGCCCTGCGACGTCTGTCACGGCCAGCGCTACAACCGCGAGACGCTGGAAATCCGGTACAAGGGCAGGAACATCCACGAAGTGCTCGCGATGACCGTCGAGCAGGCGCATGCGTTCTTCGAGCCGGTGCCCGCGGTCGCGCGCAAGCTGTCCACGCTGCTCGACGTGGGGCTGGGCTACATCACGCTGGGGCAGTCGGCGACGACGCTCTCCGGCGGCGAGGCGCAGCGCGTGAAGCTGGCACTCGAGCTGTCGAAGCGCGACACCGGGCGCACGCTCTACATCCTCGACGAGCCGACGACGGGCCTGCACTTCCACGACATCGAGCTCCTGCTCACCGTGCTGCACCGGCTGCGCGACCACGGCAACACCGTGGTCGTCATCGAGCACAACCTCGACGTCATCAAGACCGCGGACTGGATCGTCGACCTCGGCCCGGAAGGCGGCGCGGGCGGCGGCATGATCGTCGCGCAGGGAACGCCGGAAACCGTCGCCGCATCGCCGGCGAGCTACACGGGGCATTACCTCAAGCCGGTGCTGGACGCGGAAGTGAAAAGGCGGGGCAAGCCGGAACCGGCGGCGCGTGCGCCGCGCGGTCGCAAGGTGTCGGGCGACCTGCTGGGGTAGGATCAATGCTTCAGTGCGCCGCTTCAGTGACGCATGAATCCCGATTGTCCGTGGTTCCCGCGAAGGCGGGAACCCAGTGTCGTTACCGGACCACGCCCAGGAGGCGATACCACGCCACGGGGTCCCCGCCTTCGCGGGGACGACGGTCATTGGCAGACGCTGGCGGCGCGCAGCCCTGAAACGCTCTCCGGACCGATCACGGCCTGGCGACGTGGGTGGCGCCTGCGCTTCCCGTTGACAAATGCGGGCCGCGCGGCAAAGCTCCGCACGTCGCTTTCACGGCGCTCCTGCGCGCCAATTCCAATGCGCATCGGCATTGCCGGCGCCGGCCCCGCCGGCCTCCTGTTCGCGCTTCTCGCGAAGCGCGCGCGGCCCGATTTCGAGGTGAACGTCGTCGAGCAGAACGCCGCCGATGCGACGTTCGGCTTCGGCGTCGTGTTCTCGCATGGGGCGCTCGAGTTCCTCGCCCGCGACGCGCCGGCGACGCACGCGACGCTCGCTCGCGTAATGGAAACATGGCCGATGCAGCGTATCGTCCATCGCGACGAGCCGGTGGACATCGACGGCAACGGATTCTGCGCGATCGGCCGCCTCGAGCTGCTGCGCCTGCTGCAGGCGGAGTGCGCGGCGGCGGGTATCGCCATCGCCTTCGGCACGCCGGTGACTTCGCACGCGCCGTTCGCCGATTGCGACCTCCTGGTCGGCGCCGACGGCGTCAACTCGGTCGTGCGGAAGATGCACGCGGACACGTTCCGGCCTTCCATCGAGTGGCTGACCAACCGCTTCGTCTGGTACGGCACGACGCAGCGCTTCGACTGCCTGACGCTGACGTTCCGCGAGAACGCGCACGGCACGTTCGTCGCGCATCACTACCGGTACGGTCCCGCGCGCAGCACGTTCATCGTCGAGTGCGACGCGGCGACGTGGCAGCGCGCGGGCTTCGCGGCCATGGACGACGCGGCGTCGCGCGCCTACTGCGAGCGGCTGTTCGCGCCCGACCTGGGCGGTCATCCGCTCGTTTCCAACCGGTCGCAATGGCGCCGTTTCCCGCTGCTGTCCAACGCGTGCTGGAACGCGGGCAACGTCGTGCTGATCGGCGACGCGCTGCGCACCGGGCATTTCTCGATCGGCTCCGGCACGCGGCTCGCGTTCGACGATGCGATCGCGCTTGCCCGCGCACTCGCCGAGGCGGGGAACGACGTGCCGCGGCTCGTGGCGGCGTTCGAGCGCGAGCGCCGGCCGGTCGTGGAGAAGCTCGTCGCCGCCGCCAACGCGAGCTCGTTTTGGTACGAGCGCATGGCGGACAAGATGGCGCTGTCGCCCGTCGCGCTCGCGTACGACTACATGACGCGCAGCGGGCGCATCCGCGACGAGCGGCTCGCCGAGATGGCGCCGCGCTTCATGGCGCGCGTGGAGGTGGAACGGGCGCGAGAGGCGGGTGCTGCACCGGTGGATCCCGTGCCCGACGACGCAGCTGGCGCCGTCGAGATCGCGTTCACGGTGCCGGCGCGCTACAACGCGTCGGCGCTGCTCTACGACAACCTCGTCGCCCGCGCCGGCAAGGTCGCCGTGCTGTGCGGTGAGCGCAGGCTCACCTACGGCGAGCTCTGCGCGCTCGCCGACCGCGCGGGCAATGGCCTCGCGCGCATGGGGCTCGCGCGCGGCGGCCGCGTGCTGATGCTGCAAGACGACGGGCCCGAGTACGTGGCGGCGATCTTCGGCGCGATCCGCGCGGGCTTCGTGCCGGTCCTCGTCAACACGCTGTCGGCGCCGGAACTCGTGGCGTACCTGCTGCAGGATACGGGCGCCGAGGCCGCGCTCGTCGACGCGCGCTTCGCGGGGCTGCTGGCGCATCCGGATGTCGCGGCGAGCCGCCTGCGCCACGTGGTGCACGTTGGCGGTATCCCGGAACGCGGATGTCCGGAATCGGCAACGCACCACGATTGGAGTGCGTGGGCGGATGCGCAATCCGCGGCGCTCGTGCCGGCGGACACGCACCGCGATGACATGGCGTTCTGGATGTACAGCTCCGGCTCTACGGGACGGCCCAAGGGCGTCGTCCACCTGCAGCACGACGCGCTGTACACGCATGTCGCGTACGGCCGTGGCGTCATCGGCATCGGCCCGGACGACATCGTGTTCTCGCCGCCCAAGATCTTCTTCGCGTACGGTTTCGGCAACTCGCTGACGTTCCCGTTCGCGGCCGGCGCGACGACCGTCCTGATGCCGGGCAGGCCGGACGCGGAAGCGGTGTTCGCGACGATCGAGCGGCATCGGCCCACGGTGCTGTTCGGCCTGCCGACGCTGTACGTCGCGATGGCCGCGCATCCGGGATCGCATTCGCGCGACCTGTCGAGCCTGCGGCTCGCGGTCTCCGCTGCCGAGACACTTTCGGCCGAACTTTTCGAGGAATGGAAGCGCCGCTACGGGCTCGCGATCGTCGAGGGACTGGGATCGACCGAAGTCCTCCACATCTACTTGTCGAACACGCTGGAACTGCAGAAGCCCGGCGCTGCCGGCCGCCGTGTGCCGGGGTACGAAGTGAAGCTCCTCGGTCCCGACGGGAGCGAGGTCGAAGGGGAGGGCGCGGGCGTGCTGTGGGTGCGCGGGCATTCGCAGGCGCCGTGCTACTGGAACCGGCCCGACAGGACCGCGGAGACGATGCGCGACGGCTGGATCTGCACGGGCGACCGCTTCCGCCGCGACGCGGACGGGTTCCATTTCTTCGAAGGGCGCGCCGACGATCTCGTCAAGGTCAGCGGCCAGTGGGTGCATCCGGTCGAGGTCGAGCGCTGCCTTGCCGATTGCCCGCTCGTGCGCGAGTGCGCGGTGCTGGCGGTCGACGACGAGAACCGCCTGAAGACGCTGGCGGCGTTCGTCGCGCTGCGCGATCCGGACGCCGCCGGCGCAGCGATGACTGCGGAACTCCAGCGGTTCGTGAAGACGCGGCTCGTGCCTTACAAGTATCCGCGGCGCGTCGTCTACGTCGACGCGCTCCCGAAGACCGGGACCGGCAAGATCGACCGGCAGGCGCTGCTGCGCCTCGGCCGGGGGGAATCGGTGGGGTCAGACCCGTAATCCGGCCATTGGGGAATTGGGGTCAGACCCGAGTGTCTCAGCCAAGCAGGCGGCACGGCACCGGCGTCTCGGTGACGCTGCCGGCATCCCGCGCGACCCGATAGACGCGCGCATTCGGCCGCGACGCGACGCAATGCGCGAGCGCCTCGTCGACGTAATGCAGCGCAGCCCCATCGTCCGCCGCGTACCCCTCGGGCACCTGGCCATCGGCGAGCAGGCGATGAAACGCCGGGCGCCGTTCCGTTTCGCCGTCGTAGTGTGGACAGGCGGTACCGCGCAGCCAGCCTAAGCCGCGCAGCGGCGACAGCGTCCCCGGCACCGAGTCCGTGATGCCGTATTCGAACCAGCAGATCATGCCCGCACTGATGCCGCCCAGCACGGTGCCTTGGACGTACGCCGCACGCAGCGCGACGTCGAGCCCCCATTCGCGCCACAGCGCGAGCAGCGATCGCGTGTTGCCGCCGCCGACGTAGATCGCATCCTGTTCCAGCACGAACGACGCCAAGTCGGCAGTCGGCGGCTGCACGAGCGACAGGTGCGTGGCGCGGCAGTCGAGCGCCGACATCGCCTCGTAGAACTTGTAGCGGGCCGACTCCGCGTCGCCGCTGGCCGTGCCCACGAAACAGACGCGCGGATTGGGCTTGCCCGTGGCGCGCAGGAAGTAAGTGTCGAGCGCGCGGCTTTTTTCCATCAGGAACCCGCCGCCGCCCTGCACGATCAGCTGGCGCGTCGTCATGCGCTTTCGTCGCGCGCAGGCGCCGCGGCGCCCGGGACATCGGTCGCGACGTCGGCGGACGGCGCAGCGTTTGCGTCCAGCGCAGGCGGTTCCGGTGCCGTAGGCTCCGCGGCCGGCGCCGCCTTGCTGATCGCGGCGAGGATGCCCTGCAGCAGCACCGTCGGCGTCGGCGGGCACCCCGGAATCTCGACGTCGACCGGAATCACGTTCGCGACGCGGCCCAGGCTCGCGTAGCTCTCGCCGAAGATGCCGCCGGTGCAGCCGCAGTCGCCGACGGCGACGACGAGCTTCGGGTCCGGCGTGGCGTCCCAGGTCCGCTTGAGCGCGATCGCCATGTGCTTGGTCACGGGACCCGTCACGAGCAGCATGTCCGCGTGGCGCGGACTCGCGACGAACCTGATGCCGATGCCCTCGATGTTGTAGTACGGGTTGCCGAGCGCGTGGATCTCGAGCTCGCAGCCGTTGCACGATCCGGCGTCCACCTGCCGGATCGTCAGCGCGCGGCCGAGCGTCCGCAACACCCGCGCCTGCAGGCGCGCGACGACCACCATGTCGTCGGCGGGCGCGGGCGGCGCCTCGGTCTTGCGGCCCGTGAGCGCGATCTGCTTGAGGATGTGGAGCATGGTTGGTCGGTTGGCGCGTAGCGGCTGGACGGGGTCAGACTGGACGGGGTCAGACTCGAATTTCCGGAGATGTCGTCAAAGTGTGGCCTTCTGCGTTCGGAAATTCGAATCTGACCCGTGGCGACCCTGGCGATCCTGGCGATCCTACAGGTCGTGCCCGCTGTACGACAGGTTGAACGACTTGTTGATCAGCGGGAAGTCGGGGACGATGTTGTCGATGATCGCGTGCTCGAGCACCGGCCAGTTCGCCCACGACGGATCGTGCGGATGGCAGCGGCGGATGCTGCCGCCGGGGCCGCTCGTCAGCGCGACCATCACGGGGCCGCGCCAGCCTTCCACGAATCCGATGCCTTGCCGGAATTCGCCGACATCGGGCACGGTTGCGCGTACGTCGCCACGCGGCAGCCCGTCGAGCATCGCGCGGACGAGCCGCAGCGACTCGGCAATTTCGTCGAACCGGACCGCGACGCGCGCGGCGACGTCGCCGCCGTCGTTCGTGACCATGCGCACGTCGAGCGCGTCGTAGGGCGCGACCGGCAGGTCGCAGCGCAGGTCGAATGCCTGGCCGCTGGCGCGCCCGGGTAATCCCGTCAGCCCAAGCTGCCGCGCGAGCGCCGGCGTCACACGCCCGCAATTGCGGAACCGGTCCTGCACGCCCGCATGGTCGCCGTAGATGTCGCGCACGATGCGGACCTCGCGCTCCAGCGCCGCGCAATCATCGCGGATGCGCCCCGCGTCCGCGGGCGCGAGATCGCGCGCGACGCCGCCGCCCACGATGGCGTCCATCAGCAGCCGGTGGCCGAAGACGGCCAGGTTGGTTCGCAGCCAGTCTTCCTTGAGGCGGGAGAACTGCGCAAGACCGAAAGCGAAGCCGGCGTCGTTGCCGAGGTAGCCCAGGTCGCCCAGGTGGTTCGCGATGCGCTCGCGTTCGAGCAGCAGCGCGCGCAGCCACGCCGCCCGCGGCGGCACGGTGACGCCGGCGATCGCCTCCAGCGCCTGCGCGTACGCCCACGCGTACGCGACGGTACTGTCGCCGGACACGCGGCCGGCGAGGCGAATGCCGTCGGCGAGCGACATGGCCTCGAACCGTTTCTCGATGCCCTTGTGCACCCATCCCAGCCGCTCCTCGAGCCGCAACACTTTCTCGCCCACGACCTGGAACCGGAAGTGCCCCGGCTCGATGATGCCAGCATGCACGGGCCCCACGGGGATCTCGTGGACGCCGTCGCCTTGCACCTTCACGAACGCATACTCCTCCTCGCCCGGCTGCCATTTCGGGAGCGCGACGAAGTCGCGCCGCAGCGGGAACTGATCGATCGGCCAGCTCGCGAGCCACAGCCACGGCCGCTGGTCGTCGCCGTCCGACGGCACGCCGACCAAGTCGAACGCTGCGCGCTGCATGCGGTTCGCCGCAGGGAACACCGTCGCGAGATCCGGATACTGGACGTCGCCGTCGGGCATCGTGTGCTCGAGGAGCGTCAGGCCTTCGGCATCCTGCAGCAGCACACGCAGGCAGTAGCCGCGCTCGCGGTCCCGCTCGTCGGCGAGCCACAGTGCGACGAGGCGCGCGCCCTGCTCCCACGCGACGCGGCACGCCGCCAGCAGCTGGCTCGAACTCGCGGACGTGCGCCGCGCCGGCACGGCGGCCGGGAGCGTCGCGGCGGTCAATCCGAGGGGGGAGAGGTTCATCGCGTCGGATCCGGGGCGCTCATCCGATCAGCCGCGCGGCTTCGCGGTACCAGTCCGCGAGGAACGGCGGGATCCACAGGCCGAGCATGAGCACGAGCGCCAGATGGATGAACACCGGCAGCATCGACGGGCGCAGCGGCAGGCGCTTCGCCGTGGTCTCGCCGAACACCATCGGCTGCACCTTCGAGAACACGGACGCGAACGCGAGCGCGAGGGCGCCAAGCAGGAACGGCGTGGCCCACGGCTGCGACCGCATCGCCGTCGTCAGCACGAGGAACTCGCTGGCGAAGACGCCGAAGGGCGGCATGCCGAGGATCGCGAGCGTGCCGAGCGCCAGTCCCCAGCCCAGCTTCGGGCTGATCGACACGAGGCCCCGGATGTCGTCCATCACCTGCGTCCCGGTCTTCTGCGTCGCGTGGCCGACGGTGAAGAAGATCGCGGACTTGGTGAGCGAATGGACGGTCATGTGGAGCAGCCCGGCGAAGTTCGCGATGGGCCCGCCCATGCCGAACGCGAACGTGATGATGCCCATGTGTTCGATCGACGAATAGGCGAAGAGCCGCTTGATGTCCTTCTGGCGCGACAGCAGGAACGCGGCGACGACGACCGACAGCAGGCCGAAGCCCATCATCAGCTCGCGCGCGAACGACGTCTGCACCGAGCCCTCGACCAGAACCTTGCAGCGGACGACCGCGTACAGCGCGACGTTGAGCAACAGGCCGGACAGCACGGCGGACACCGGCGTCGGGCCCTCGGCATGCGCGTCCGGCAGCCAGTTGTGCAGCGGCACGAGTCCGACCTTCGTGCCGTAGCCCACGAGCAGGAACACGAATGCGAGCGAGAGCACGGTCGGCTCGAGGTCGCCCTTCACGTTGTTGAGCTCGGTCCACAGGAGCGCGCCTCCCTCGGCGCCCAGCAGCCTTTCCGCGGCGAAGTAGAGGAGGATCGTGCCGAACAGCGCCTGCGCGATGCCGACGCCGCAGAGAATGAAGTACTTCCACGCGGCCTCGAGGCTCGCCGGCGTCCGGTACAGCGACACGAGCAGCACCGTCGTCAGCGTCGCCGCCTCCATCGCGACCCACAGGATGCCCATGTTGTTCGTCAGCAGCGCCACCAGCATCGTGAAATTGAAGAGCTGGTACATGCTGTGATAGAGGCGCAGGCGCGCCGGGGTGAGCCGCTTGTGCTCCTCCTCGATGCGCATGTAGGGCTCGGAGAAGATCGACGTCGTGAACCCGACGAACGCGGTCAGCGCGACCAGGAACACGTTGAACGGGTCGACGAAGAACTGGCGGTCGAGCACGAGCATCGGGCCGTCGCGGATCACGCGCGCCGTCAGTACGGCGGCCGCCAGGAACGTGAGCAGGCTCACGGCCACGTTCACCTTCGGCGCGACCCGACGCTCGCCGACTGCCGCCAGCACGACGGCGCCGACGAGCGGAAAGCCCAGGACGAAGAGGATCTCGATCACCGCGCCCTCATCGGACCGTCAGCGAATGGCGCAATGGCAGCGCGTCGGTCGCCGCTCGGTCGCGCGGCGACGCGCCCTTCGGGCCTTGCCTCGGCCCTGCGGGCCTCGGCCGCCGCGCTCACTCGCCCTCCTTCAGCTTTTCCATGTGCTTCAGGTCGAGGCTGTCGAACTGCTCGCGGATCTGGAAGAAGAACACGCCGAGGATCAGCATGCCGACGAGCACGTCGAGCGCGATGCCCAGCTCGACGACCATCGGCATCCCGTAGGTCGCGCTGGTCGCGGCGAAGAACAGGCCGTTCTCCATCGACAGGAACCCGATGACCTGCGGGATCGCCTTGCGGCGCGTGATCATCATCAGGAACGACAGCATGACGGTCGCCATCGCGATGCCGAGCGTGGCGCGCGTGACGGTGCTCGCGAGCTGCGAGATCGGCACTGCGAGGTTAAACGAGAAGACGACGAGCACGAGGCCGATGATCATCGTCGTCGGCACGTTGATCAGGCCCTCGACGTCCCACTTGACGTCGAGCTTGCGGACGAGCCGGTGCAGCAGCCACGGCAGTAGCACCACCTTGAGCACGAGCGTCAGCGCTGCCGAGAAATACAGGTGCCGCTGGCCCGTGGCGTAGCCGACGATCGCCGTCGAGCACGCGAGCGCGAGCCCCTGCCACGCGAAGAGGTCGATCAGCGACACGACGCGCCGCTGCGCGAGCATCGCGAACGCGAGCAGCAGCAGCAGCGCGGCCAGCAGGTTGATGAGTTGCGCGTAGAGCGGCAGCGTGCTCATGTCAGTTCCGCCGGGCCGCCCCAAGGAACTGGAGCGCCCCCTCGGGGGGCAGCGAGCGCAGCGAGCGTGGGGGTCGCCAGTTCCGCCGGGCCGCCCCAAGGAACTGGAGCGCCCCCTCGGGGGGCAGCGAGCGCAGCGAGCGTGGGGGTCGTCATCCCTATGCGCCCAGCAGCAGGTTGACCAGCATCGCCAGCACGGCGAGCATGAACGCGGTGCCGAGGAACTCCGGCGCGCGGAAGATGCGCATCTTGGCCGACAGCGTTTCGATCAGCGCGAGCGCGAACCCGCCGGCGGCGAGCTTGCCGATCAGCAGCGGCGCAGCGGACAGGAGGGCCAGCCAGTCCGTGCCGCTGGTCACGATGCCGAACGGCAGGAAGATCGCGAGGCCGATGCACGAATAGTTGAAGAGCTTGAGCGCCGAGGCCCACTCCAGGAGCGCCAGGTGGCGCGCCGAGTACTCGAGCAGCATCGCCTCGTGGATCATCGTGAGCTCGAGGTGCGTGGCCGGGTTGTCGATCGGGATGCGCGCGTTCTCGGCCAGGGAGACCATCGTGAACGCCACGCCGGCGAACGCGAGGCTCGGGTAGATGCCGAATTCCCGGTGCGCAAGCGTGTCGACGATCTCGGGCAGCGACGTGGACCCGGAGATCAGCGACGCCGTGAACAGCACCATCAGCAGCGCCGGCTCGGCCAGGAAGCCGATGAACATGTCGCGCCGCGCGCCCAGCGACCCGAAGGCCGTCCCGATGTCCATCGCCGCGAGGGACATGAACACGCGCGCGAGCGCGAAGAGGCCCACGAGCGCGATGGCGTCGGCGGCGCGCGCGAACGGAAGGTCCGTCGCGAGCGACGGGACGATCGCCGCCGCGCAGCACATTGCGCCGAAGACGACGTACGGCGTCAGGCGGAAGATCGGCGACGCGTTCTCCGCCACGACGGCGTCCTTCGCGAACAGCTTGCGGATCGTCCGGTAGGGCAGCAGCAGCGACGGCGCGGACCTGTTGGAAAGCCACGCGCGGCACTGGTTCACCCAGCCGACGAGCAGCGGCGCCAAGATCAGCGCGACGGCGATCTGCAACAGCTGCGACAGGAAGCCGGCGATCGTCATCGTACAAAGAACAGCAGCGCGAGCAGCGTGAAGAAGCTGTAGGTCAGGTACACCGAGATCCGACCCTGCTGGATGCGGCCGACGAGGCGCGCCAGCACCTCGGCGCCGCGGACGATGGGCACGTAGAGCCAGTGCCAGAAATGGTCGTCCGCCTTGACCGAGTACACGGGCTTCGTGTCGAACGGTGACGGCAGGTGGCGTTCCATCCGGAAGAACGGCTCGAACACGTTGCGGATCGGCTGGCCGAAGCCTTCCGCGGTGTCCTGCATCCTCGGCGTCTGGCCGGGGAAGCCGCAGTCCCAGGGCGGCGCGCGGCGGACGCGGCCGTGGTAGAACCGGTGGACGATCTGCACCGTCAGCAGCACGACGATGACGATCACGACCAGCACGATGAGCGGGCTGTAGCTCGAGCGGTCGGCGTTGATCGGCGCGAGCAGCAGCCAGCTGCGCGGGCCCTCCTGCATCGCGCTCGACCCGACGAGAAGCGCGTTCACCGGGTCGAGCATCGCTATCACGTTGACCGGAAAGATGCCGAGCACCACGCAGCCGAAGGCGAGGTAGATCAGCGCCACGCGCTCCATCGGTCCCGCATCCTTGGCGTACGCGAGGTGCGGCTCGCGCATCCTGCCCAGGAAGATGATCCCGTAGAACTTGACCATCACGTAGGCGGCGAGCGCGACGGCGAGCACGAGCGCGGCCGTGGCGAGCGGCACGAGCATGTTGACGAACGATTGCGGCAGCGTCGGCGTAAACAGGAACGCCTGCAGCAGCAGCCATTCCGACACGAAGCCGTTCAGCGGCGGCAGCCCGGCGATCGCGAGCGTCCCGACGAGCGCCAGCCCTGCGACCCACGGCATCCGGTGGATGAGCCCGCCCAGCTTGCCCAGGCTCCGCTCGTGCGTCGAATGCAGCACCGAGCCGGTCGCGAGGAACAGCAGGCTCTTGAAGAACGCGTGGTTGAGCGCGTGGTAGAGGACGGCGGTCAGCGTGATCGCGGCGAGCAGCGGCTTGTCGTACGCGCGGAACAGGATCGTGAGGCCGATGCCGGCCACGATGATGCCGATGTTCTCGATCGACGAATAGGCGAGCAGCCGCTTCATGTCCGACTGCACGGCAGCGAACACGACGCCGAAGAGTGCGGTGACGAGCCCGACGGCGAGCGTGACCACGCCCCACCACCACAACTGTGCGTGCAGCAGGTCGAACGTCACGCGCAGCAGGCCGTAGATTGCCGTCTTCAGCATGACCGCGCTCATCAGCGCGGACACTGGCGACGGCGCCGCCGGATGCGCCTCCGGCAGCCACACGTGCAGCGGCAGCAGGCCCGCCTTGGCGCCGAAGCCGACGAGCGCGAGGAAGAACGCGATGGAAGGCCATGCGCCCGCGAGCTCGATCGCGCGCATCGCGTCGAACGTGTAGTCGCCGCTGCCGCCCTGCAGCACGCCGAAGCACAGCAGGATCGCGAGTGCGCCCACGTGCGCGATCAGCAGGTACAGGAAGCCGGCGCGGCGGATCTCCGGGATCTTGTGGTCGGTCGTCACGAGGAAGTACGACGACAGCGCCATCGTTTCCCACGCGACCATGAACAGGTACGCGTCATCGGCCACGAGCACCATCGCCATCGCGGCCAGGAACACGTGATACTCGAGGCAGATGAGGCCGGGAACCGAGCCGTCGTTCGCGCGGAAATATCCGGCCGAGTAGATCGACACCGCGGCGGCGGTCGCGCCGAGCAGCAGCAGGAAGAACGCGGACAGCGCGTCGAGGCGCAAGTGGAACGGCAGGTCCGGCAGGCCGAGCGGCAGCACCAGCGATTGCGCCGGCGCGCCGATAGAGAGGAAGCCCACGACCGCGAGCGCCAGGCCAACCGCGGCGCCGGCGGGAAACAGCACGCGGCTCACGTACACCAGCCGGCGCGGCCGGAGGAGTCCCAACGCGCCGAGCGCGAGCCACCCGATGATGGCACCGACGACGAGTTCGAGGTTGTTCACTGCGTGCCGGCGTTCTCGGGCTAGCGGGCGCCCCGTGGCGAAGCGGTGAGCGCGTCGCGCATCATTTGACGCGCATGCCGGGCTGCGCGCCGGTGTCGGGCGCCAGCAGGAAGATGCCCGGGCCTTCCCCCGACGCCGCGAGCACCATGCCTTCGGAGAGGCCGAACTTCATCTTCCGCGGCGCGAGGTTGGCGACCATCGGCGTCAGGCGGCCGACCAGCGTGGCAGGATCATAGGCCGACTTGATGCCGGCGAACACCGTGCGGTGACGGCCTTCGCCGACGTCGAGCGTGAGCTTCAGCAGCTTGTCCGCGCCGTCGACGTGTTCCGCGTTCACGATGCGCGCGATGCGCAGCTCGATCTTCGTGAAGTCGTCGATGGAGATGTGGGACGGCGCCGTTCCCTCCGCCCGGCCCTCTGCCCCTGGCGCGGGAGAGGAAGGAGTTCGCGCGGTGGCTTTGCTTGTTGCTGCCGCCGCACCTGTCGCCGCCGCCGCCGCTTTCGCGGCATTTCCGTCAGGTGCGGGCGTCGCTGCCGCCGCCTTCCCTCCCTCTCCCGGCACGGGAGAGGGAGGGGGTGAGGGTGCCGGCGGCTCGAGCAGTGCGTCCACCTGCTTAGGATCGATGCGCGCGAGCAGGTGCGCGTACTCGCCGACGCGGGTCGGGAGGACGGCCCCGTCGGCCCAGACGAAATCGCGGTCGAGCCCGAAGAACTCGCGCGCCACCTTCGATGCCGTCGCGGGCAGGATCGGCGAGAGCAGGATCGTGAGGAGCTTGAAGCCGTGCAACGTCCGCGAGCAGATGTCCTGCAGCTCGGCGCGGCGCGCAGCGTCCTTGGCGAGCATCCATGGCTTCGCCAGGTCGAACGCCTCGTTGATGCGATCGGCGATCGCCATGGCGTCCCGCACCACCTGCCCGTATTGCCGCGCGTCGTATCGCTCGGCCGCGAGCTGCAGGCTGCTTCGGGCGCCATCGGTCAGGTGCTCTGCCACGCTGTCCGCATATGCGAGCGCGCCGCCGAAATGCTTGTTGACGAACCCCGCCGCGCGGCTCGCGATATTCACGTACTTGCCGACCAGGTCGCTGTTCACGCGCGCGACGAAGTCGTCGGGATTGAAGTCGAGGTCCTCGACGCGGTCGTTCAGCTTCGCCGCGATGTAGTAGCGCAGCCACTCGGGGTTCAAGCCCAGCTCGACGTACCGCTGCGGGCTGACGCCGGTCCCACGCGACTTCGACATCTTCTCGCCCGAGAGGTTGAAGAAACCATGCACGAACACGTTCGTCGGCGTCTTGCGCCCTGAGAACTCCAGCATCGCCGGCCAGAACAGCGTGTGGAAGTACACGATGTCCTTGCCGATGAAGTGGTACTGCTCGACGGCGGGATCCGCCATGAACTGATCGAACGTGCGCGTCTCGCCCGGATATGCGCGCCGCGCGGCGCCCGAGTCGAAATGCTTCTTCAGCGCCGCGAGATAGCCGATCGGCGCGTCCAGCCACACGTAGAAGTACTTGCCGGGCGCATCCGGGATGTCGATGCCGAAATAGGGCGCGTCACGGGAGATGTCCCAGTCGTTGAGCGCCTTGCCTCCCTCCGTTGCGTCACCCCCGAGCCATTCCTGGATCTTGTTGAAGACCTCCGGCTGCAGCGGCGTGTCCCGGGTCCAGCGCTCGAGGAACGCGACGACCTGCGGATCCGACAGGCGAAAGAACAGGTGCTCCGACTGGCGCAACTCGGGCGCAGCACCGGTCAGCGCCGAATAGGGATCGATCAGGTCGGTCGGCGCGTACGTGGTGCCACACACTTCGCACGCGTCGCCGTTCTGGTCCTTCGCCCCGCACTTGGGGCACGTGCCCTTGACGTAGCGGTCGGCGAGGAACATCCCCTTGACCGGGTCGTAGAACTGCTCGATCGTCTTCGCGCCGATCAGCGACGGCGCGCGGTCGCGCAGCCTGCGGTAGATCGACTGCGCGAGCTCGACATTCTCCGGGGAGTGCGTCGTGTGCGTCGTGTCGAAGCTGATGCCGTAGCGCCGCCAGTCCTCGACGTGCAACCGCGCTACGCCCGCGATGAGCTGCTCCGGCGTGACGCCTTCGCTTTCGGCCCTCAGCATGATCGGCGCGCCGTGCGTGTCGTCGGCGCAGACGAAGTGGACTTCATGCCCCTGCATCCGCTGGAAGCGCACCCAGACGTCGGCCTGGATGTACTCCATGATGTGGCCGATGTGGAAGGGCCCGTTCGCGTATGGAAGCGCCGTGGTGACGAACAGCTTGCGGGGCGCGGGGACGGCAGGCGACGACATCGATGAAAACCTTGCGGCATGCAGGGAATACGATTCTAGCAAGAAGGGGGTGCCGCCGCCCATCGAACGCCTGCGAATTCAGCTAGAATTCCAAGGCTTTAGCGCCCGCGCCGCGGGTCTGTCCGGAGTGAGCGATGGCATTGACCGAAGCCGACATCGTCGGCTGTCTGAAAGGCGTGACCGACCCCAACACGGGCCGCGATTTCGTGAGCGAGAAGGCCGTGCGGAAGGTTACCGTCGACGGCGCGAACGTCACGGTGGAGCTGGCGCTCGGCTATCCGGCGAAGAGCCAGCACGAAGCGCTGAAGAAACTCGTGCAGGGCGCGGTGGCCGCGCTGCCCGGGGTCGGGCGCGTGACCGTCGGGATTACGACGAAGATCGTCTCGCATGCGGTGCAGCGCGGCGTGAAGCTCGTGCCCGGCGTGAAGAACATCGTGGCCGTTGCGAGCGGCAAGGGCGGCGTGGGCAAGTCCACGACCGCCGTGAACCTCGCGCTCGCGCTCGCTGCGGAAGGCGCGACGGTGGGCATCCTCGATGCCGACATCTACGGTCCGTCGCAGCCGACGATGCTCGGCATTTCCGGCCGCCCCGAGTCGACCGACGGCAAGACGCTCGAGCCGCTGGAAGCGTACGGCGTGCAGGCGATGTCGATCGGCTTCATGATCGACGCCGACACGCCGATGGTGTGGCGGGGGCCGATGGTGACGCAGGCGCTCGAGCAGCTCCTGAAGGACACGCGGTGGCGCGAGGTCGACTTCCTGATCGTCGACATGCCGCCCGGCACCGGCGACATCCAGCTGACGCTCGCGCAGAAGGTGCCCGTGACAGGTGCCGTCATCGTGACGACGCCGCAGGACATCGCGCTCATCGACGCGCGCAAGGGCCTCAAGATGTTCGAGAAGGTCGGCGTCCCGATCGTCGGCATCGTCGAGAACATGAGCATCCACCTGTGCTCCAACTGCGGGCATGCGGAGCACATCTTCGGCGAGGGCGGCGCGCAGCGCATGTGCGACGACTACAAGGTGCCGTTCCTCGGCGCGCTGCCGCTCGACATCCGCATCCGCGAGCAGGCGGACTCGGGGCGGCCCACGGTGGTCGCCGACCCCGACGGGAAGGTCGCGCAGATGTACCGGGAGATCGCGCGCAAGGTGGCCATCTCGGTCGCCGAGAAGGCGGCCGACTTCTCGGCCAAGTTTCCGAGCATCGTCGTCCAGAACACGTGATGCGCAGCGGTGGGCGGGTCCGCGCAGGACCCGCCGCGAGAACAGGCGCGCGCTTGCGCGCAGGGAAGGCACGATGATCAAGTCGGACAAGTGGATCCGCCGGATGGCGAAGGCGACACGCATGATCGAGCCGTTCGAGCCCGGGCAGGTCCGCGAGGTGGACGGCAAGAAGATTGTCTCGTACGGCACGTCGAGCTACGGCTACGACATCCGCTGCTCGCGCGAATTCAAGATCTTCACCAACATCAACTCGACGATCGTCGACCCCAAGGCGTTCGACGCCGGGTCGTTCGTCGACTTCATCGGCGACGTCTGCATCATCCCGCCCAACTCGTTCGCGCTGGCGCGCACGGTCGAGTACTTCCGCATCCCGCGCAACGTGCTGACGATCTGCCTCGGCAAGTCGACGTACGCCCGCTGCGGCATCATCGTGAACGTGACGCCGTTCGAGCCCGAATGGGAAGGCTACGTGACGCTCGAGTTCTCCAACACGACGCCGCTGCCGGCGAAGATCTACGCGAACGAGGGCGTGGCGCAGGTGATCTTCTTCGAGTCGGACGAGGTGTGCGAGACGTCCTACAAGGATCGGGGCGGGAAGTATCAGGGGCAGCAAGGGGTCACCCTCCCCAAGATCTGAAACCGTGCGCCGGTGGCTTGCGGGTGCCTGGGGTCCGATGCGCAGTCCCGTTGGACCGTCGGCGGTTGGTGTCGGCGAGCGAAGCGGACGGCGGCGCGCCGACGTTCAACGGACCTGCGCGTCGTTGCGGATGCAGGTGCAGTCGCGGACATTCGGGGCCCACGTTGGGGCGATGCGCGCCGTCCGGACAATCGAGGCTTCCACCTTGCCGGATGCCGCGCGGCACGCTGGCCGTGGCAAAGTCCTGCCCCCTCTCCCCGGGACGGGGCGAGGGTTGGGGTGAGGGGCGAATTCCTCCGACTCCGAAGTGAGCCGGTCTCCATCCCGCTGCGCGCGGCCATTGCCTGACCCCCCAACGTTCCCGTACGCTGGCCATCCCGCAAGGGCTCGATCGCCGGAGGCGGCAGGATGGCGGCAACCACCAAGCTCGCGTCGGTCGCGCTCATCGCGTTCTGCCAGGTCGCGGCGCTCGGACTCTGGTTCTCGGCGTCGGCCGTGGTCCCGGCGCTCGTCGCGGAGTATCGGCTGTCGGGATTCGCCCAGGCCGCGCTGACGAGCGGCGTGCAGGCAGGCTTCGTGGCGGGCTGTGTCGCCAGCGCGTATTTCGGCCTGCCCGACCGCGTCGATCCGCGGCGACTGTTCGCCGGTTGTGCGTTGCTCGGCGCGGCTGCGAATGCGTTGCTGCTGGCCGTCGATCCCGCGTCGGTGGCGCCGCCGTTGTTGCGCTTCGTGACCGGCGTCGCGCTGGCCGGCGTCTATCCGGTCGGCATGAAGCTCGCGTCCACGTGGGCGAAGGGCGACATGGGCCTCATGGTGGGCATCCTGGTGGGGGCGCTCACGCTGGGTTCGGCGGTCCCGCACCTCGTCAGTGCGCTGGGCGGCATCGACTGGCGGCATCCGGTGGCGGTCGCCTCCGTGTCCGCGCTCGCCGCCGCGCTGCTGATCGGTTTCGCCGGCATCGGCCCCAACGTCGGCCGCACGCCGCCGTTCGACCCGCACGCGGTGCTCGCCGCATGGCGCGACGTGCCGTTGCGGCTCGCCAACATGGGCTACCTCGGGCACATGTGGGAGCTCTACGCGATGTGGGCGTGGATCGGCGTCTTCCTGACGGCGAGCTTCGCGCTCACGCTGCCGCCGGATGCGGCGCCGGTCATGGCCAAGCTCACTGCGTTCGCGACGGTCGCCGCCGGCGGCATCGGCTCGGTGGTCGCGGGCCTGCTCGCGGACCGGCTCGGCCGGACGACGATCACGATCGCCGCGATGGCCGTGTCCGGCACGTGCGCGGCGACGATCGGCTTCCTGTTCGGCGGCGCGTCCGGTTGGCTCGTCCTGGTGTGCATCGTCTGGGGCATCAGCATCGTCGCCGACTCCGCGCAATTCTCGGCCTCGATCGCCGAGCTCGCCGATCGCTCGCGCGTCGGCACGATGCTGACCGTGCAGACGGCAATGGGCTTCACGCTGACGCTGGTGACGATCCACCTGATGCCGCTGTTCGTCGACGCGATCGGCTGGCGCTTCGCGTTCATGCCGCTCGCCATCGGGCCGGCGCTCGGCGTCTGGGCGATGGCCCGGCTGCGCGCGCATCCCCGCTCCGCGGCGCTGGCCGGCGGGCGGCGCTGACGGATCGGCCGTTCCCTGGTCCCTACGCAGAAATGCGTAGTGGCGCCCGCGCGGGATGGGCGCACGATTTTCGACCCGCCGGCATTCGGTTCGGTGCCGACGCTTGGGCATCCATCGTTCACGCACGGAGGGCTCCATGGCATACCACCTCGAAGGGCGACTGCTGGAAGTCTGCAACTGCCGCGTGCTTTGCCCCTGCTGGATCGGCGAGGACCCCGACTTCGGCACCTGCGACACGATCGTCGCGTGGCACTTCGACAGCGGGAAGATCGACGGCGTGGACGTCGCCGGCCAGACGATCGCGATGATCGCGCACGTTCCCGGCAACATCCTGCAGGGCAACTGGAAGGCGGCCGTCTATCTCGACCAGAGCGTGACGCCCGCGCAGGAAGCGGCGATCCTCGGTGTGTACACCGGCAAGCTCGGCGGCCCGGTGGCCGAACTCGCCAAGCTCGTCGGCGAGGTCGTTTCCGTGGAGAAGGTGAAGCTCACGTTCGACGTGCACGGCGGCCACGGCACGATCAGGATCGGGGACGTCGGGTACGCGGAGCTCGAGCCCTACAAGAACGCCACCGGCGCGACCACGACGCTGGCGGACACCGTGTTCTCGACGGTGCCCGGCGCCCCGGTGTTCGTCGGCAAGTCGCCGCGTTATCGGTCGAAGAACGCCAAGCTCGGCATCGATCTCGACATGAAGAACCACAACGCGCTGCAAAGCACGTTCGTGTTCGACGCCTGACGGGCGCCGGCCCGCCCCGCGGCGTGCGGGACGGGCCGGATTTCGTTCATAGCCGGTGACCGTGGATTCGGTGGCTCCGCCGCTCGGCGCGCGCGTACGGCGCGCGGAGCGCCCGCTCGTGCTGGCGGTGCTGCTCCTCGCGCTCGCAGCACTCGCGTGGGCGGCGCTGTGGGGGTGGAGTGCGAGTCCCTACGGCCGCTACCTGGCGCACGGTGGATGGGGCGAATTCGGCGCGCTCGCCGCGCTCTGCCGGGCGGTGCCCGATGGCGAGTTCGTCGTGCCGGCGCTGCTGCACGCGCTCGCGTGGGTGCTGATGATCGTGGCGATGATGCTGCCGACGACCTATCCTGTCCTCGCGCTGTTTCGCCGGCTGGTCGCGGGGCGGCCGGACGCCGGCTGGCTGACCTTGCGGGTGGTGCTGGGCTTCTTCGGCGTGTGGTTCGCGTTCGGCATCGCCGCGCACGCGGCGGACGAACTTCTGCAATGGAGCGCGACGAAGGTCCCCGCACTGGCGACCGATGCGTGGGCGCTCGGCGCCGCCGTGCTGGCCGGCGCCGGCCTCTTCCAGTTCAGCGCGCTCAAGTACCGCTGCCTCGAGCAATGCCATACGCCGTTCGCGTTCGTCGCCGCCCGCTGGCATGGCGTAGCGCCGGCGCGCGAGGCGTGGCGGATCGGCGTCGAGCACGGACTGTTCTGCGTGGGCTGCTGCTGGGCGCTGATGCTGCTCATGTTCGCCGTCGGCATGGGCAACCTGGGTCTCATGCTCGCGCTGGCGGTCGTGATGGCTGCCGAGAAGAACCTCCCGTGGGGACGGCGCCTGCGCACGCCGCTCGGCCTGGCGCTCGTTGCCGGCGCCGTCGCCATCGCCATCGCGCACGCCTGAAGCCGGCTCCGGGCGCACCGGGCCGCCGGCTTTGTTGCGTCGGCACCATCGCCGGCTGCCGCCTGGGCTGGATTCCCCGGCCCGCGCCCCCACTTTAAGCTCCAACGGGCGCACAATCCCGGCCTGACGAGGGGCGCTGCCGGAGCATCGGGCGCCCCCATTTCCTTTCTTGCCATACGATCGCCGCAGGAGCGCCGGATGAAGTTTCGCTTTCCCATCGTCATCATCGACGAGGATTTCCGTTCCGAGAACACGTCCGGGTTGGGCATCCGCGCGCTGGCCAGCGCCATCGAGAAGGAGGGGATGGAGATCCTCGGCGTGACGAGCTACGGCGACCTGTCCCAGTTCGCGCAGCAGCAGTCGCGCGCGTCGGCGTTCATCCTGTCGATCGACGACGAGGAGTTCACGCCCGGACCCGAGCTCGACCCGGCGATCGTGAACCTGCGCACGTTCATCAAGGAGATCCGGTTCAAGAACGCCGAGATCCCGATCTACCTGTACGGCGAGACGCGGACGTCGCAGCACATCCCTAACGACATCCTGCGCGAGCTGCACGGCTTCATCCACATGTTCGAGGACACGCCGGAGTTCGTCGCGCGGCACATCATCCGCGAGACGAAGTCGTACCTCGACTCGCTCGCGCCGCCGTTCTTCCGCGCGCTCGTCGACTACGCGCAGGACGGGTCGTACTCGTGGCACTGCCCAGGGCATTCGGGCGGTGTCGCCTTCCTGAAGAGCCCGGTCGGCCAGATGTTCCACCAGTTCTTCGGCGAGAACATGCTGCGCGCCGACGTCTGCAACGCGGTCGACGAGCTGGGCCAGCTCCTCGACCACACCGGCCCCGTCGCGGCGGCCGAGCGCAACGCCGCGCGGATCTTCAACGCCGACCACTGCTTCTTCGTGACCAACGGCACGTCGACGTCGAACAAGATGGTCTGGCACGCCAACGTGGCGCCGGACGATATCGTCGTCGTCGACCGCAACTGCCACGTGTCGGTGCTGCACGCGATCACGATGACGGGCGCGATCCCGGTCTTCCTGCCGCCGACGCGCAATCACCTGGGCATCATCGGCCCCATCCCGCTCGAGGAGTTCGCGCCGGACAGCATCGCGAAGCGGATCGAGGCGAACCCGTTCGCGCGCGCGGCGAAGAACAAGAAACCGCGCATCCTCACGCTCACGCAGAGCACGTACGACGGCATCGCCTACAACGTCGAGATGCTGAAGGCCACGCTCGGCAACAGCATCGAGACGCTGCACTTCGACGAGGCGTGGCTCCCGCACGCGGCGTTCCACGAGTTCTACCGCGACATGCACGCGATCGGCAAGGACCGCCCGCGCAGCAAGGAGTCGCTCATCTTCGCAACGCACTCGACGCACAAGCTGCTCGCCGGCATCTCGCAGGCGTCGCAGATCATCGTGCAGAACTCGGATACGCGGAAGCTCGACCTGCCGATTTTCAACGAGGCGTACCTGATGCACACGTCGACGTCGCCGCAGTACGCGATCATCGCGTCGTGCGACGTCTCCGCCGCGATGATGGAGCCACCGGGCGGCACGGCGCTCGTGGAGGAGTCGATCATCGAGGCGCTCGACTTCCGCCGCGCGATGCGCAAGGTCGACGACGAATGGGGCAAGGACTGGTGGTTCAAGGTCTGGGGCCCCGACCGCCTGTCGTCCGAGGGCATCAAGCGCGACGACTGGATCCTGCGCGCGAACGAGAAGTGGCACGGCTTCGGCGACCTCGCCACGGGCTTCAACATCCTCGATCCGATCAAGGCGACGATCATCACGCCGGGCCTCGACGTGTCCGGCAAGTTCGCGAAGACCGGCATCCCCGCGTCGATCGTCACGAAGTACCTGGCCGAGCACGGCGTGATCGTCGAGAAGACGGGGCTCTACTCGTTCTTCATCATGTTCACGATCGGCATCACGAAGGGCCGCTGGAACACGCTCGTCACCGCGCTGCAGCAGTTCAAGGACGACTACGACAAGAACCAGCCGCTGTGGCGGATCCTGCCCGAGTTCTGCGCGAAGCAGCCGCGGTACGAGCGCGTCGGCCTGCGCGAGCTGTGCCAGCAGATCCACGAGATGTACAAGGCGAACGACGTCGCGCGCGTGACCACCGAGATGTACCGCTCGGACATGCAGCCGGCGATGAAGCCGTCGGACGCGTTCGCGTGCATGGCGCACCGCGAGATCGACCGCGTCGAGATCGACCACCTCGAAGGCCGCGTGACCGGCGTTCTGCTGACGCCCTATCCACCCGGCATCCCGCTGCTGATCCCGGGCGAGCGCTTCAACCGCACGATCGTCGAGTACCTCAAGTTCGCGCGGAGCTTCAACGAGAAGTTCCCGGGCTTCGAGACCGACATCCACGGCCTGGTGAAGCTCGTCGAAGGCGTGTCGACGCGGTACTTCATGGACTGCGTGCGGCAGCGCTAGCTGTCTGGCGTCAGCAGGGCGTATCCGGGTCGAATGCCGCCGGCGCATGCCAGGCGTCGTCGTCCCCGCGAAAGCGGGGACCCAGTGTCGTCCAGTCCGCGCAGGAACGAGCGGCCCTAACGCCGCTGGGTTCCCGCCTTCGCGGGAACGACGAATGTGCAGAATTCATGCATCGCGGAAACAACGTCTCGAAACTCCACAGGTAGCGGCGCCGGACGGGTCCCGGCGAAAGGCCCCGCGATCGCGGACCGGAGGCCCCTGTTACGCGGCGGCGCGCGCGCCGGCATGGCCGGCGATCGGGCTCGCGGCCGGGTCGGCGCGCGTCGCGGCCGACTCGCGTCCCGCCGCCGCGAGCAGCGATGCGAGCACGCAGGAGGCCATGCGCACTTCGATCGAGTCGCTGCGCGTGGGCGCGACGACGGGAATGCGCGCGCCCAGCACGATGCCGGCACACAGGCCGCCGCCGAAGGCCAGCAGCGTGCGCAGCACCATCAACGCGCTTTCCATCGAAGGTCCGATCAGCACGTCCACGCGGCCCGCGACGTCGGAGGTGACGCCCTTCGCGCGCGCAGCCTCCGCCGACAGCGCGCTGTCCGGCGTGAGCGGACCGTCGACGACGGCACTGCCGAAGCGCCCCTGCATCGCCATCGCCTTCAATGCGACGGCGTCGGTCGTCGAGGGGAACGCGGGCGCCGGCCCGTCCATGGCCGCCAGCAGCGCGACGTAGGGGGTCGCGAGCCCGAGCGCGATCGCGAGCTGGATCGTGTTGTGCACGATGTCGCGCTTGGCCGCGAGGTTCGGCGTCACGTTCATGTGCGCGTCGGCGAGCAGCAGGCCGCGCGGCTGGCCGGGCAGGTCGAGGAAGTACGCGTGCGACAGGCGGCGCTCCGTGCGCAACCCGGACTCCGGCGCGGCGACGGGGGCGAGCAGGTCCTCGTTGGACAGGCTGCCGCGGATCAGCGCAGCCACTTCGCCCGCACGCGCCAGCTCGGCGGCACGGCGTCCCGCCGCCTGCGGGTCGTCTTCCGTATCCACGATCGCGAGGCGCGCGATGTCGAGGCCGGCCTTGTCGGCCGTGTCGCGAATGCGCGCCTCCGGCCCGACCAGCGTGGGGTTGAGGTACCCCGCGAATGCACCCGAAAGCGCCACCTGCAGCGACTCGCGGTCGCACGGGTAGACGATGGCCGCGACGAGCGGGTCAAAGAGCCGCGCCCGCTCGACGAGCTTCTGGAAGTGCGGACGCGTAGCCATGGGGCAGCGTGGCAAGCGGTACGCGGGTTGTCAACGGGGCGCCGACAGATGGCGCCCCGGGGCGGG
>Ga0209253_10001122_pt1 | contig 23359 bp, 24 predicted proteins | sample FrelakmetBRP12BR_FD_187145 | JGI IMG/M metagenome (GOLD analysis project Ga0209253, IMG submission 187145) | Freshwater lake sediment microbial communities from the University of Notre Dame, USA, for methane emissions studies - BRP12 BR (SPAdes)... | ecosystem: Environmental > Aquatic >...
GCTCAGATGGCTCAATGGGCAATGATCTTTGGCGGTAACAGGGGAGATGATGATGAAGGGGGCAGTCCAATAGCTGCCTTTGTAATGATGATCGTTGGACCGATTGCTGCAATGATAATTCAGATGGCCATCTCAAGGTCACGCGAATATGGCGCAGATCAGGGTGGAGCAGAGATTGCGGGAAACCCGCGGTATCTTGCAGGCGCTCTCAGAAAACTTCACATGGCATCACAGAAGATCCATATGGATGCGAACCCGTCCACATCACACATGTTTATAGTAAATCCGTTATCCGGCGGAGGCATATTGAAACTCTTCAGCACACATCCACCGATTGAGGAGCGTATTGCAAGGCTTGAGTCCATGGGTCGTTAACCTGCCTGAGGCGGGTTGATCCGGACTTGACTCTTCATATGTTCATTGCCCAAAATAGTACCACCTTATGAATGCCCTGGTAACAGGAGCTACAGGCTTTATTGGAAGCCATTTATGTGAGGAACTCGTAAAAAGAGGGTATAAGGTAACTTGTCTCTCAAGACAGACCTCCAACCTGAAATGGATCGAACCCCTTAATATCAAATTCGTCAAAGGTGACTGCACGAAAAGGGAATCTCTTCTTGAAGCAGTTGCTGATTTCGATTACATCTTTCATATCGCAGGCATCACGAAATCATGCTCGGCAGATGACTTTTTCAGCATGAATGCAACAGGCACAGAAAACCTGATAAGGACTGTTGCTGAAAAAAACCCGAAACTAAAAAGATTCATATATTTAAGCAGCCTTGCTGCATCAGGCCCGAGCCCTGATGGCAAACCTGTTGAGGAGGATGTAAATCCTGCGCCTGTATCGGATTATGGCAGAAGCAAGCTTGAAGGCGAAAAAGCGGTTTTGCAATATAAAGACACCTTACCCGTTACTGTACTCAGACCACCTGCTGTATATGGTCCGAGAGATAAGGATATGCTTGTACTCTTCAAAATGATCAAAAAAGGTTTTTTCTTTGATATGGGAAAATGTTATTATTCTTTACTGTATGTTGATGACCTTGTTCAGGGTATAATATTAGCTGCTGAGAATAAGGCGGCTGAAGGTAAAATATATTTTGTATGCGATAATACTTTTTATACAGGAGAAGAGATTGCAAAGACAATATCTTCTGCCCTTGATGTTAAGGCGATACCATTAAGAATTCCGAAATATATTATGCCGCTATTTGCATATATAAGCGAAAGGATAAATAAGCAGGGTATCATCAACAGAGACAGAATAAAAGATTTCAGACATTCCCACTGGATCTGTAACGCACAGAAGGCAAGGGAAGAAATAGGCTTTATGCCAAAGGTTGGAATAAAGGAAGGGATAAAATGGACGGCGGATTGGTACAGGATTCACAGATGGCTGTAAAAAAATCAACAGATATTTTCGATAAATGCTCAAGATTTGATAAAGCAAAATATCTCATTTCTAAGGGATTATATCCTTTTTTCAGAACTATCCAGAGCGCTCAGGACCCTGAGATTATCATGAATGGCCGGAAAATGATCATGGTAGGCTCCAACAATTATCTCGGACTGACAAACCACCCTAAGGTCAAAGAGGCTGCGATCGAAGCGATCAGAAAGTATGGCACCGGCTGTGCGGGATCGCGCTTTCTGAACGGCACCCTCGATATACATGTTCAGCTTGAGGAAAAGCTTGCCGGTTTCATGCGAAAAGACAGCGCTCTCATCTTTTCTACCGGCTTCCAGGTAAACCTGGGTGTAATCTCAGCGCTGGTAGGAAAAGATGATATTGTGATCATCGACAAGATGGATCATGCAAGCATTATCGATGGATGCCGTCTTTCATTTGGCGAGATGAGGAAGTTCAAGCATAATGACATGGCAGATCTTGAACGGGTTCTCAGGGAATATGAAGATAAAGATAAAATGATAGTTGTTGACGGCGTTTTCAGCATGGAGGGTGATATTGCAAACCTTCCGGATATTGTTACACTCGCAAAAAAATACGGCGCCCGGTTAATGGTTGACGATGCGCATGGTATAGGTGTCCTTGGCAAGACAGGAAGGGGTACAGCTGAACACTTCGGACTTGAAGACGAGGTTGATCTGATCATGGGAACCTATAGCAAATCACTTGCATCTATCGGAGGCTTCATTTCCGGTTCCGCCGATGTAATACATTATATAAAACACCTTGCGAGGGCTTTAGTATTCAGTGCAAGTCCACCGCCGGCATCTGTTGCTTCAGTAAGCGTTGCCATTGATATTATTGAGAGCGAACCCGAAAGAAGAGATCAATTATGGAAAAATACCCAAAAAATGTTAAACGGCTTTAAGCAGATCGGGTTCCAGACTGGTCGCAGCGAAACGCCGATTATACCGGTCATTGTCGGTGAAGATGAAAAGGCTTTTCTCATGGGAATGATGCTTCAGGAAGAGGGGATATTCGCAAATGTGGCCGTAACCCCGGCAGTTCCCAATGGTATGGCGCTTATACGGACAAGCTATATGGCAACGCATACTGACGAGCACCTTGATAAAGTGCTTAAGGCATTTGAGAAGGTTGGAAGGAAGTTAGGCCTGATAGGATGACAGAGGTTATTGAGGTTAAATCCTTCAAAGACCTCAATGACTTTATCCAATTACCTTTCTTTCTCTATTCAAAAGACCCTTTCTATATCCCTCCTTTGGTTAAAGAGATGCAAAAACTGTTTTCTGACAGGAATCCATTCTTCCTGCATGCAACCGCACAATATTTTCTTGCAAAAAGGGATGGAAAGCCTGCAGGAAGGATCGCCGCAATCATTAACCAGAGACACATCGAATATCATAATGAAAGGGCAGGATTCTTCGGTTTCTTCGAATCTTCCAATACTCAGGAAGTAGCATCAGCCCTCTTTAATAAGGTTTCTGAAAACCTTGTAAAGCAGGGAATGGAAATCATGCGGGGTCCGATGAACTTTTCAACAAACGAGGAATGTGGTTCTCTGACAGAGGGATTTGACAGCAGTCCCATGCTCATGACGCCTTATAATCCTCCCTATTACAATGAACTTATGGAAAGATACGGCATGAAGAAAGCAAAAGACCTTTATGCGTATATTATCGATTCCCCTGAAGAACTTCCAAAGAAAATTCACAGGGTCGCTGATATAGCATCAAAAAGCGGGATCAGTGTACGACCTATAGATAAAAATAATTTCACCAGGGACATGCGCATATTTCAGGAAGTATATAATTCAGCATGGGCAAAGAACTGGGGATTTATTCCATTAACAGATGAGGAAACGGTTTATCTTGGGAACAATCTGAAACCTGTTGTGGTACCGGAAATGACGGTGATTGCGGAAAAATCCGGGGAGCCCGTTGGTTTTATGGGGTTATTGCCGGATTTTAACTTTGTCCTTAAGCATATGAAAGGGAAAATGAATCCTGTAAGCATCGTTAAGGCCATGTATTACTCAAAAAAAATAAAAGACCTCAGACTCCTCCTCCTCGGCATTAAGTCAGAATACAGGAACAGAGGCGTAGAGGCCCTGCTCTTCCGTGAAGGTTTCAAAGGAGTGAAAAAAGGCGGTTACAGACGGGTCGAATTCTCATGGATATTAGAGGACAATATCCCGATACAAAGGATCATTGAGATGATTGGCGGAAGATTATACAAGAAATACAGAATCTATGAAAAGCCATTATGACTTTCCATTGAAAAAGTCACTGACTCGACCATATTATAAACATTTGGCGCAACCAGAAAGCCCCTCTTTTTTTCGAGGGCTTTTTTGTGTAATCATTTTTCACTTTCTTCCTGGAATTGTAAGGTGTGTCCTTTTGGTATGGATGAGAATAACACCTGCTAAGAAACGCCGGGCAAAAATCGAATTTCTTGAAGAGTTCATCACGTATTGAACATCGTCAGAATTTGCATATAGGGAGTTTTTCAAATAGAAATAAATAGCAGCAAACTGAATACACGCGTTTGTTTCATCCGTAAATAAAACGAGTCTGCTTTTCTTATCTTCCTTTTCGGAGCAGATAAGAGGGACGTTGTTTCTATTTATGATATTTGTAACCACCATCTCTTTCCGCTCTCTCGATTGCCCGCGTAATCCCCGACGTATTCACACCTACATGCCGGGCTATTTCAGCCGCCGATAGGCCGAGTTCTTCCCTGCTACGCAATCCAATCACAGCTCGCGCTTCGCTCACCTTCCTGCGCTTGCTACCGCTCTCTAATTCGATGGGACTGACCCCATATTTTCGACATTCCTCTTCGATAATCTTTTGGATGTTCTTGCCGGATCGTCTGGCCTTAAGCTGGCGTAGCTCGCGATCCTCAACTTCTTTCAAAATTTTATTGACGAAATCCCCTCCGCCCAGGATGCGTTCGTCAAATTCTTCCTTCTGCCCTCTCCGCCTTATGGCCAGCACCTGGGACCAGCCGCCCTGGCTTCGAATGAGACCGCCGCCGCTCAACTCCTTGATATGACCTTGCCCTGCTCCTTCTACCATGAAATGCCCGTATTCCCGGATGGCTTTCCCTCGGGTTTTGCCGAATTGGGCCAGTACGTACTCTGTATCCATCCATGTGTGCTTTGTCTTACCGATAATTGTCCGGTGACCGCTCCAGGGGTAGCCGTCTAACTCCTCGATTGTTTTGACCTTGCCGGCCCGGGTTGGATTAAGGTGAATGTACCTGACAAGGGCAAGTAGATAGGTGTCTTCGTCGCAAAGGATGGATTTATAACGGTTTTCAAAGAGATGACCGGTGCGATTGTGCCGGCGGTTGTAATATTGGGCATACCATGTAAGGAGCTTTCGCATGACGCTGGAGATGCTGTCTTTGCCGCTCTTGAACAGAAGATGAACATGGTTGCTCATGAGTACCCAGGCATAAACCGAGCATTGGCCTGCCGTTACAGTCCCACCTAATCTGTCAAGGAATTTGGTCTTATCCTGCTCGTCCTCAAAAATGTCGGCCTTGTTAATCCCACGCACCATGATGTGGTGCAAGGCACCGGGGATATCCAATCGAGCTTGACGCGGCATGACCAATTATATGGAAATCTCTTTTGTGTGTCAAGATAAATTCACTATTAGAAACAACGTCCCTATATTCCCTACGCTATGCGCTAAGTCTAATATTTTCGGGTTCATCTCCATTATCCGCGCTATGCCTTTGTATTTCGCCCGATACTCCTGAACTACCTTTAAATCAACACCTTTCTCTTGTCAATTTTCTCCTTAAGTGGTATTCTTTTTCTATACTGAAAAAGCAATTTGCTTTCAGTTCATTTGGACATTTCCCTCGTAACATGCATGGAGGGGGATCCATAAATTTTACGGAGTGAAGATTATGATACACCTAAAACTGAAACGAAAGCTGCCTTACAGACCTACAGAAAGGATGAATGTTGTGAGCTACCCGATAAGGGACATAGTGATGGAGGCGAAGCGTGAAGAGGCAAAAGGGAAAAAGATGATTTACCTCAACATCGGAGATCCGCCTCAGTATGACTTCAAACCGTTCGGTGTGATAGCCGATAGGGTGAAGAGCGCACTCGATGAAAACTATAAAGGTTATGCTCCTTCCGAAGGCGACGAAGATCTCAGAAATACTGTGGCAAAGATCGAGAAGTGCAGACCAGAGGATGTGTTTGCTGTCGCAGGTCTTACTGAGGGCATTGACTTCTTCTTCCATTCATTCATAGGGTTCGGAGAGAAGGTGCTCCTCCCCAACCCTGTATATCCTCTTTATCTCAGCAAGGCAAAACAGTTCGAGGGTGACAGTATCTTCTACAGGCACGATGCAGACGGACAGATAGATGTAGGAAACCTCGCAAAAAAGATAGAGGGCGCAAAGGCTATGGTTATAATCAACCCGAATAATCCATTGGGTTCGGTATATTCAGAAAAGAACCTCTCAGAAGTCGTTAAGCTATGCGCTGAATACGACGTGCCGATATTCTACGATGGATCCTACGACCAGCTCATATACGAAGGCAAACCGGTTGACTTCAGGAAGATAGCCAGGAACAAGGTACCATTTATATACGGCAGCTCACTTTCGAAGGACTTTAATTACCCCGGCGCAAGGATAGGATGGGTAGCATTCCATGGCGACAAGTGGGAGGAGGTGAAGAATGCTTTCTTCCTCCTGTGCAACCAGCGCCTTTCCGTGAACTGGGAGTACCAGAAGGCTGCTGCTGCTGCAATAGTTGATCCATCATATCCTGCATACGTAGCGGACCTGAAGAAGAAGCTCATAGAAAGAAGGGATACGTTCATAAAGATTGCCGGGAAGTTGCCGCTCTCGTTCCCGCTACCGAACGGCGCATTCTATGCATTCATAAAGATAGAAACACCAAAATGGAAGAAAGACATTGAATTTGTGCGTGCTGCGCTGAAGGAAGGGGTAGTCTTTGTACCTGGTTCAGGGTTCGGAAGACAGGAGGACGGAGTGTATTTCAGGACCACGTTCCTGCCTGAGCCGCATATAATAGAAGAGGCCTTCGACAAAATCAGCCGTATATTATAAACGATTGTTTTTGGTTTTTCTGATACACCTGAACGGTATGATCAGAATTGCTTCAGAAACCGCAAATCATTCTCGAAGAATAACCGTATATCGTCAATAGAATACTTGAGCATGGTTATTCTTTCGACACCCATGCCAAAGGCAAATCCGGTATAGACCTCAGGGTCATATCCGACCATTTCGAATACCCTCGGGTTGATCATTCCTGCACCCAATATCTCAAGCCAGCCTGTATGCTTGCAAACCCTGCACCCCTTCCCTGAACAGAATATGCAGCCGATATCCACTTCTGCGCTTGGTTCTGTGAACGGGAAGAAACTCGGCCTGAATCTCACAGGTGTTTCTGCACTGAAAATGCTGTGGATAAATGCCTCCAGAACGCCTTTGAGGTCGCTGAAGGCAATGTCAGTATCAACAATGAATCCTTCCACCTGGTGGAACATGGGAGTGTGGGATACATCCGCATCACAGCGATAAACCTTACCAGGAGCAACAATCTTTAAGGGAGGCTTCCTTTTCTCCATAACCCTTACCTGTACAGGAGAAGTATGCGTCCTGAGAACAACATCATCAGAAATGAAAAAGGTATCCTGCATGTCTCTTGCAGGATGATCTTTGGGAAAATTTAATGCCTCAAAATTGTAATAATCGTGCTCTACCTCAGGGCCCTCTGCTATTTCAAATCCCATAGAAACAAAAATTGCAGTTATTTCTGAAAGAATCCTGGTAATCGGATGTTCTCTTCCAAACGGAGTAAACTTGCCGGGCAGAGTTATATCTATAGCTTCTGAAAGGATACGTCTTTTATACTCTTCAGTCTTGAGAAGAGATTCTATTCTGTCTATCTCTTCTTCTATATAGAGCTTTACTTCATTTACTGTCTTGCCGTATAAAGGTCTTATTTCAGGAGAGATTGTGGAAAGGGTCCTGAGCTTTGTTGTAACAAGACCCTTTTTCCCGAGATATTTTACTTTAAGCTGCTGGAGTTCAGACAGTTTGGCAGTTGCTTGTGATTCCTGCTGAAATGAAGCCTTAAGAGAGAGGAGGTCCTCCACTTTATTACTTTAACTTTTTACTTTCTCAACGAGTTGACTGAAAGCAGCAGGATCATTGTAAGCCATATCAGCAAGCGCCTTCCTGTTTAATGTAATATTTGCCTTCTTCATCCCTGACATGAACTGGCTGTAGCTGAGTCCCAGGGCACGTACAGCAGCATTGATCCTGATGATCCAGAGAGACCTGAATTCACGTTTCTTTGCCTTACGATCCCTGTACGCATATTGCATCGCTTTATCAACAGCTTCAGTTGCAACCCTGAACAGGCGACTCTTGGCTCCATAATAGCCCTTTGCCTTCTCTAACAGCTTTTTCCTTCTTCTTCTGGTCTTAAATCCACCCTTTGCTCTTGGCATTTATTCCTCCTAAAAATCAGAACACCGGGGACAGAAAACAGCGAAATACATCTTATCTGTTATCTATCCCTACAGATATGGTAATAATCTTTTTATACTAACAGATTCTTTTTCGGAAACTAAAGAAGCTTGCCTCAACCTTCTTGTCCTCTTAGCCGATTTACCAGTAAGAAGATGACTCTTATACCCGCTGTGCCTCTTTATCTTTCCTGTACCTGTTATTTTAAACCTCTTTGCAGCCCCTCTGTGGGTTTTAAGCTTCGGCATCTCATCCTCCATAAAAAAGTAATTCGCTATGCGCTAAAATATTGGATTATTATTATAACAGATTTTGCAAAAGAAAACATTTTCTTATGAGGCAACTGGAATGACCTGAATACGGTTGAGGCTGACTTCTTCGGCTGAGTTATAACCTGTCGACTTTATTAACCTCTAACTTTTCGCTGCAATTACCATGGTTATGCGATTACCTTCAAGCTTTGGCGCATGCTCTATACTGAATTTGCCGGTCAGCAACTGGTTTATCTTATAGAATACCTTCATTCCAAGCTCAGGCCTGATAGCCTCTCTTCCTCTAAAGAACATGGTAATCTTTGCTTTGTTGCCATCGTCAAGAAAACGTCTTATATTTTTTACTTTCAGTCCAAGGTCATATTCTGTTATCTGTGGTCTGATCTTGATTTCCTTTACGCTGATTGTCTTTTTATGTGTCTGTTTTTTACTTAACTGGTATCTGTATTTTCCAAAGTCAAGTATTTTGCATACCGGGGGGACAATGTCAGGTACAACTTCAATCAGATCAAGACCTCTGTCATATGCGATTCTCAATGCATCACTAATCGATACTATCCCATGCTGATTTCCGTCAGCATCTATTAATCTGACTTCCTTAGCCCTTATCTGTTCATTAACTCTAATATCTTTGCTTATCTTCTCACCTTCTGAGTTTATGATTCCAGACTTTTATTATTTACCTTTTCCTTTATTATCCCTATAAAATCTTCAATTGTGAACGGGCCTATATTTTCACCTTTCAGTTTCCTGACCGTAACTGTTTTTTCTGAAACTTCTTTATCGCCTATTATAACCAAATAAGGCACTTTCATAATAGTGGCATTTCTTATTTTATGACCGATCTTCTCATTGTCAAGGTTCAATTCGGTCCGTATCTCTGCTGCCCTTAACTGTTCTGATAATGACAGTGCATAATCTGCATGCCTTTCTGCAATTGTAAGAATTTCTACCTGAACAGGCGCAAGCCAAATGGGAAATGCACCCGAATAATGCTCTATCAATATGCCGAAAAACCTCTCGAGGGAACCCATCAAAGCCCTGTGTACCATTATGGGCCTGTGCTCTTTGCCATCACTGCCTATGTAAGTTATGCCAAACCTTTCAGGGTTATTGAAATCGACCTGAATAGTGCTGCATTGCCATGGTCTGTTTAAAGAGTCCTTAACCTTAATATCTATTTTAGGACCGTAAAAAACACCCTCTCCCGGGTCTATATCATATGAGAGGCCTTTTATTTCGAGAGCTCTTTTCAGGGCATTGGTTGATCTCTCCCAGTTTTCAGGTGTCCCGACAAATTTTTCCGGTCTTGTTGAAAGGTAGATGTCATACTCAACAAAACCAAAGGTCTTCAGTACAAAAAGGGTAAAATCGAGGACATTCAATATCTCTTCCTCTATCTGATCCTCTCTGCAGAATATATGAGCATCATCCTGCGTGAATCCCCTTACACGTAAAAGACCGTGCAATACACCGGATCGTTCGTATCTGTAAACCGTTCCCAATTCAGCATATCGTATCGGAAGGTTCTTGTAACTCCTTAATGAATTTTTGAATACATGGATATGAAAAGGGCAGTTCATCGGCTTGATTTCATAGTCTATACCCTCTATCTCCATCGGAGAATACATATTCTCCCTGTAAAAATCGAGGTGCCCGCTTATCTGCCATAAATGCAGCTTGGCTATATGCGGAGTATACAGAAGTTTATATCCAGACTTATAATGTTCTTTAAGCCAGAAATCCTCTATCGATCTCCGTATCAATGCACCATTCGGATGCCAGATAATAAGCCCGGCTCCAATTTCGTCACTGGTGCTGAACAGATCGAGTTCTTTCCCAAGCCTTCTGTGATCCCTCTTTTTTACCTCTTCGAGAAACACAAGATATTTCTTCAATTCCTTCTCATCCCTAAAAGAAATGCCGTAAATTCTCTGGAGCATCTTATTTTTTTCGTTACCGCGCCAGTATGCACCTGCAACGCTCAAAAGCTTGAACGCAGTAACCATTCCTGCAGACTCAATATGCGGACCCCTGCAGAGGTCAACAAATCCACCTTCTTCATAGAGAGAGACTTCTTCATCGGGTATCTCTCCAAGAAGTTCAACTTTGTAACCCTCCCCCATCTTCCTGAAAAGCTCAACAGCCTCTTTTTTTGAAACAATCCTGCAGACAAACGGACTGTTCTGCTTTATGATTTCTGACATCTTTTTTTCGATTAAAGAAAGGTCTTCCGGTGTAAAAGGCCTGTTAATATCAAAATCATAATAGAATCCCTCATCGATAGCAGGACCTATGGCAAGCTTTGCCTCAGGGAAGAGTGCCTTTACAGCATGGGCCATTATATGGGATGTGCTGTGTCGGTAAGTTTCTCTGTCTTTCTTGGAATTGAAGTCGATACTGTTAATCCAAAAACCTCCGGAAAAAATTATAATAAGAAAAAAAGTAACTTATGATACATAATTTTACTCACGTATTTCAATAAGTTTGGTATAAATCAAACCTCAACAGATTAAGTGCCCTTTACCCAAAAAATGCAATTAACCACAGAGTGCACGGAGGAATGTAATTATTAAGTAAGAAAAATAAACAGATTTTAGGCTCTTTCTCTGTGCACTTTTTCATGCAGAAAATGCTTTATAATTTCTAAGAAATCTTTATACGGAGAACACAGAGAAGTATCTGAATGTGGGATGTTTTAAAATTATTATATTTATTTCTGTGACCTCTGTGGTTTTTAAATGCAGTTTCCAGATTTATATCCCTTTATTTTGATAATAGGTCATAAGTGTTTTATAATAAAAAATGGCCTTACTCGAGATAAATAAATTCCCTGATAAAATTTTAAAGAAAAAAACTCTTCCTGTTGAGAATTTAGATAGCCTAACCCAGCATCTTATCGACAACATGATTGAGACAATGCATTTTGCAGGGGGGCTGGGTCTGGCAGCAAATCAGGTAGGTGTCTCAAAGAGGCTCTGTGTCATTGACCTGAGCGTGAAAGAAGATAAATGGCCATTAATCGTGCTGGTGAATCCTGTCATTGTTGAAAAGGAAGGAATGATTGATGCAGAAGAAGGCTGCCTGAGCATCCCCGGATATATGACATCTATCAAAAGGCCTGAAAAGGTTTTTATAAAAGGCATCAGCAGAGAAGGCAAGGATATCGAATTGGAAGGGACAGGTCTTCTCGCCAGGGCACTTCAGCATGAAATAGACCATCTCGACGGACTTCTTTTTATTGACAGGATGAGCCCCATCAGGAGAGAATTTTTTAAAAGACGTTATAAAAAGTTCTTAAATGAAGCAAAAGAAGAAAAATGATCTTTTTCTTTTTTTGTCATTCCGGCTCGTCCGGAATCCTTCTTTTAATGCTCTATCCCGGCTTTCCAAAAAAAGATTCCAGACAAGCTGGAATGACGTTTAGTTCTGGTATAATGCTACGTCCTGTTTCAGGTTCATTCCAATGCGTATAGTATTCTTCGGTACCCCTTTCTTTGCTCTTCCAACACTTAAGGCTCTCCTTCATTCAGAAGAAGTCATCGCGGTTATAACACAGCCTGATAAAAGAAAAGGCAGAGACCATATGTCTTCACCCCCCCCTGTCAAAGAATTTGCCCTCGATAATGGGATTAAGGTTTTACAGCCTGCAAATATAAAAGAGCCCATATTTCTTGATGAACTGAGAGACATGAATCCGGGGATTATTGTCGTAGTTGCATATGGAAAAATATTGCCTTTGCAGATTCTCAGCCTCCCGGAGCATGGTTGTATAAATGTGCATGCCTCATTGTTGCCAAAATACAGGGGGGCCGCTCCCATACAGTGGGCAATAATAAATGGAGAAAGAAAGACCGGGGTGACCACTATGCTTATGGATGAAGGAATGGATACAGGAGCCATCCTGTTACAGAAAGAGACAGATATATGTGATGACGATGATGCAGGCGCCTTAAGCAGAAGACTTGCTGATACAGGGGCATCTCTCATCATTGAAACGATTAAAAAAATCAAGGAAGGAGTTTTAAAACCCTCTCTTCAGGAAGGGGTTCCAAGTTATGCGCCCCCGCTGAAAAAAGAAGATGGCAGGTTGAACTGGGGAAGAACCGCCAGAGATATTTTCAACTTTGTCCGGGGAATGTATCCATGGCCATGTGCATATTGTTATTTAAACGAAGAAAGGATTAAAATTACGAAAGTTAAGAATATTGAAGGCACAGGTGAAGCCGGCAGGATTGAAAAGGCCGGGGAACAGCTTATTGTTGGTACAGGAGAAGGGTTAATCTCGATAATAGAGCTGCAGCCGGAAGGCAAAAGGCTTATGACTGCTAAAGACTTCCTGCAGGGAAGAAGATTAAAAGAAGGTATGTTTTTTAATGAATCACAGGTGGGTTAGAGGGATTACCCTTAAGATCCTTTATCCTTTTCTTATGTTTGCCGGATCTCTAACAAAAAACAAGAAAGAGACCTATCAGAGGCTTATTATTAATTTAAATAATAAACTTGTAAGGGGAGAAAATCCCCGGCCCAAAAAAATACTCCTCCTCTTGCCTCACTGTCTTCAGATAAACGAATGTGACGTCAGGCTTACCTATAATATCAATAATTGCAAAGGATGCGGTAAATGTGCGATTAAAGACCTTATTCAGATCTCGGAAGAAAATCATTTGACTCTTTTTGTTGCTACCGGTGGTTCTCTTGCAAGGAGGGTCATAAATGAGATAAAACCGGAAGCAGTTATTGCCGTTGCATGTGAGAACGATTTGAGCAGCGGAATAGCCGACACTTATCCACTTCCGATATTGGGGATAACAAATAAAAGACCGTTCGGGCCGTGCCTTAATACCAGCGTTGATATGGAAGAGGTCAGAGAGGCAATAGAGTTCTTTGGTTCGGAGCATGGGATTGAATAAAGATTTGCATAAATTTATCAGGTACCCCCTTTATATTTTTGCTTTCATACTGCTCGGGTTAATCTTTGGATACCTTACTTTCAAGGCTCTCAGCTTCAGCCGGACAGTTGATGTGCCTGATCTGTATGGAAAAAGCCCGCTGGAATCAAACAAACTGCTGTCGAATAAGGGTCTTTATCTCAAGATCGAAGGTGAAGATTATGATTCTACCATTGCTACCGGCAATATCATCAGGCAGGATGTGCCGGCAGGCAAAAAGGTTAAAGAGCGAAGGGGCATAAAAGTTGTCATCAGCAAAGGTTCAAGGGTAAAGTATGTTCCCATGATAGCAAATGAGACAATAACAAATGCCGAATCCATGTTGCTGCAGAAAGGATTGAAAATTGCCAGGTTGATAATGGTGCATTCTGATATTGTTGAAAAGGACAGAATCATAGCTCAGAGACCGGGGACTGAAGAGCAGGTAAGTGATATAATCACTGTGCTTGTCAGTCTCGGCCCTTATGAATATATCTATCACTGTCCTGATTTCAATGGCATGTCCCTCGAACAGGCGAATGTGCTCATCAGGAAACTAAACCTGAAGCTTTCGACTGAGGGTTCAGGAGAGATCATTGGATCGCAAAAACCAGAACCTGGAAAACAGATAAAGACAGGGGACACAATTTACTTGAAGCTGTCCTGAGTTTCCTTTTATTATATAACCTGTTTTCTTAGTGGTAATAACGAATAATATGGCTAAAATAGCACCGTCAATACTTTCAGCGAATTTTCTAAAACTGGGTGAAGAGATAAGGGCAGCCGAGGAAGCAGGGGCCGATATGCTCCATATTGATATCATGGACGGTCATTTTGTCCCGAATATAACCATAGGCCCTTTTATCGTTGAGGCTATTCGCACCATAACCTCTTTGCCGCTCGATGTCCATCTTATGATTGAGGAACCGGATAAATATCTGGAAGATTTCATAAAAGCCGGAGCAGATTATCTGACAGTTCATTACGAGGCATCTGTACATCTTCACAGGACAGTGCACTTTATAAAGGAAAACGGCATTAAGGCAGGAGTTTCCCTCAACCCTGCAACACCGGTATGGAGCCTCGAGCACATACTGCCGGATATAGATATGGCCCTTATCATGTCAGTTAATCCAGGCTTTGGCGGACAGGGATTTATTCAAATGTCTACAGACAAGATAAAAACTTTAAAAAGACTCATCAGTGAAAAAGGACTTCATACCCTCATAGAAGTTGATGGCGGTGTTAAGCTCGATAATGCACTGGACATTGTGTCTGCAGGCGCAGACATCCTTGTCATGGGGTCTGCTTTTTTTCATTCAAAAGATTATGGGACAATCGTCAGACAATTTAGAGATATTGTTAAAAACAGATAATATCCTTTCCAGAGCAGAAAAGCTAAGGGAACAATCTCTTTATCAACAAGCCCTCAGACTGTTCAGGAAGGCCTTGCAGGTATACACACAGCAGCAGGACCGGGAAGAGATGTTTCATTGCATGATGTCTTTGGGTGATACCTTAAGGATGACAGGCAATTTTGACCTTGCTGAAAGAAGCTATGCTGATGCAATAAAAATTGCGATGCAAACCAAATCTCCTGTTAAGGTTGCTGATGCAAAGGTCGGACTCGGCCTTTCGTTACGGGCACAGGGCAAATGGAAGAAAGCCCTGCAACTCATCCAAGAATCAAAACGTATCTACCTGAAAAAAGATGACAGACAGGGCATCGCATTTACCCTATGGGCAGAGGCAGGGGCATTAAGGATTAAGGGAGACATAAGAGATGCGCTGAAGACCTATAAAGAATCCTACAGAATATTTCAATCTCTTAAAGACTTACAGGGCGCAGGATATTGTCTCTGTGGTCTCGGAGGCGCTTCACGTATCGCCGGATTATTTAAAGACTCCCTTAAATACTATATGGCTGCAAACAGACTGTTCTCCGGAATCAAAGATACATTCGGCAAGGCCTATTCGTATTGCGGCATTGGAAATGCTTACAGGATGCTGAATGATTATAAGAATGCCTTTGCTTATTTCACAAAAGCAATAAGGCTCTATAAAAAGATAGGTGATAAGGTAAGCTACGCATATACTCTCTGGGGTCTAAGTACAACATATAAGATGGTCGGCAAATTGAAAAACGCTCATGATCACCTCATGAAGGCCATGGCTCTGTTTAAAACGACAAGAGATCCAAGAGGTATAATCTATTGTAAACTCGGGCTTGGAGAAATATCCCTGCTCACAGGTAAAAAAGCTTTTGCGAAGAGGCACCTTTCAACTGCTCAGAATGAATCCGATAAACATGGTTTTGCTGTTGAGGGCTGCTATGCGAAGACATTGATGTCTTTGTATAACGATAAGGAAATCAGCACTACATGCTATCATCGGCTTGGGCTGAGATTGAAATTCCAGGCGTTGCCTTTAAATTTTCCATAACTTTTAACTTTTCTTAACGGGGGGGAACGTGGGGGTATTGAACATACCCAATGCATTAACAATAACAAGGATAATCATCATTCCTATATTTGTAACTTCAATTATTTATAAACGTTATGACTACTCACTATTCCTGTTCATAACCGCAGCTCTTACAGATACATTTGACGGACTTTTTGCCAGGCTTAAGAATCAGAAGACTGCTCTGGGAACTTTTCTTGATCCGTTAGCTGATAAATTCCTGCTTGTCAGTTCATTCATTGTTTTTTCTATATATGGCTGGATACCGAAATGGCTTACCATAATAGTGATCAGCAGAGATGTGATAATAATTACAGGATGGTTTCTCCTTTATCTCATTACCGGCACCTCACATGTTCAGCCGTCAATACTTGGCAAGGCTACAATATGGTTGCAGAGTCTGCTTATCGCTTATATTCTTTTTGATATCAATCTGCCCATCCTGCCGGATATGCCCTATTTCTTTCTCTGGGCAACATCGGGGATTACAATACTCTCAGGACTTCATTATATTTACAAGGGATTAAAACTGACACATGCAGGCTGAACATGGCATTCAGATAGATACTGTCCAGCAAGGCAGCCCGGCTGAAAAAGCAGGTCTCCTCCCCGGAGATACAGTCCTATCCATAAATTCACATAAGCTCCGCGACCCTGTTGACTTCATGTTTTTCAGTGCTGACGATAGCCTTGATACTGAAGTTAAGCGTGGTGGGAAAATTATTCATATTCAAATCGTCAGAAGTGACAGAAAAGAATTCGGGGTGCATTTCAAACCTTTTAAGGTCATGACCTGTAAAAATAACTGTATCTTCTGTTTTATCAAACAGCTTCCGGGAGGGCTAAGAAAATCTCTTTATATAAAAGATGAAGACTACAGGATGTCCTTCCTGTATGGAAATTACGTCACGCTTTCCAATCTCAGCAAGGAAGACAAAAGACGCATTATTGAACAGAGGCTGAGTCCCCTCTATATTTCGGTACATTCCACAAACAGAGTTGTGAGGAATAAAATGCTCGGAAATCCAAAAGCCCCTGATATCATGAAGGAGCTCAAATTTCTTAGAGATAACAAGCTGCGTTTTAACCTCCAGATCGTACTCTGTCCCGGATATAATGACGGGAAGGAACTGCAGCAGACCATCAGCAATCTTTACAGCCTTTATCCCTATGTCCTGTCTGTCGCAGTTGTGCCTGTCGGTCTTACCCTCTATAAAAAACCGGGCATTCGCCCGGTCATAAAAGAAGACGCTGCTGATGCGATAAAAATTATTGAATCGTTTCAGAAAAGGTTTTTAAAAAAACACGGGAATGCTATCGTTTATGCTGCAGATGAGCTCTATCTGAAGGCAGAGCGTTCTTTTCCTACCCTGAAAGAATACGGAGAACTGCATCAGATAGAAAATGGTGTGGGCATGGTACCACTCTTCATGCATCAGGCAAAAAAAATCAAGATACCCAGAATCGGGCAGGTTAAGAAAAAATTTCTTACGTTCACAGGGGTGTCATTCTATCCCTTTCTGAAAAAGTTCCTGGAAAAACTCTCGGAGAAGGAAAACATCCTGATCGATGCATTACCGGTAGAGAATAAATTTTTTGGTTCATCAGTAACTGTTGCAGGACTTTTATCAGGCAGGGATGTCATCAAAACCATATTGGACAGAATAGAAGGACATGAAACAGTCCTCTTACCTGACGTAGTCCTTAATGAAGAAAACAGATTTTTAGATGATATTACTTTAAATAATATGGAAGAGGCACTCGGTATCCCTGTAAGGAAAATCAACTCGACCCCGGAAGGTATCATTAGAGGATTTGCAGAAGGAATCTCACTGTCCTAATACATAATTTTCCTTTTATTTTAAATAAGTTAAATAGATGATTTAAATTATTACTTTAAAGTTATTGACAGTATTTTATTTTAGTGATATAGTATAAAAATGAGATATATTATTTCCATTATAGTTATAGTGTTCTTCACATCTGCCGCTTCAGCCGATATATATAAATATACTGATGAGAATGGTGTTATTTGTTACACAGATGCACCTTTAGGTAAAAAAGCGAATAAGATTCATAAGGACAACACAGTAGCGCCACAGGAAAAAATACAGTCTGTACGGTCGGGGTCTTCCCGGTTGAGCTCTGAAGGTTCTTCGGATTACCACAGCATTGTTCACGAAAAGGCTGCAAATTACGACCTGGACCCATCCCTGATTAAGGCTGTCATCAAAACAGAGTCTAACTGGAACAACAGGGCTGTTTCACGGGCAGGAGCAAAGGGTCTCATGCAACTTATGCCGGGTACAGCAATGGACATGAATGTTCGTAACCCGTTTGACCCGGAAGAAAATATCGAAGGCGGCACAAAATATCTGAAATTCCTCCTCGAAAAATTCAACGGCGATCTAACCCTTGCGCTTGCTGCCTATAATGCAGGACCAAAGACTGTTGAAAAATTCGGATATGTCCCGCCTATCACCGAAACAAGACAATATGTCAAAAAAGTGCTTTCACTCTATAATGGTAAAACGACATATTCAACAAAAGTAAATTATAATGATAAAAAATCTGAAGCAATTTATAAAATCACCATGGACGACGGCACCGTGCTTTTCACAAATTCTTCTCTCTTTGTAAAGAATCCCGTCAGATTTTAAATGACCTCTGATCATACCCCTCTCCGGGAAGAGATCCTCGAATTAAAACAGAAGAGACGTGCGATCATACTCGCACATAATTACCAGAGGGATGAGGTTCAGGAAATCGCTGACTTCACAGGCGATTCGCTTGAGCTTTCAAGGACCGCATCAACTGTAGACTGTGATATTATTGTATTTGCAGGCGTTAATTTCATGGCAGAGAGCGCTTCCATCCTCTGTCCTGATAAAACTGTCCTGCTCACAGAGATTGATGCAGGATGCCCTATGGCTGATATGATCCATGTCGATTCTCCCCGTTGGGAGAGAAAGAGCTTTCCCGGATTCATGAATCCACCACCATACATATACCCGAAAGAGTTTACTTTAAGGGATATAAAGGCCCAATATCCCGGGGTCCCTGTTGTTTCTTATGTAAATACAACTGCTGATGTAAAGGCAGAGAGTTATATCTGCTGTACCTCAGCCAACATAGTTAAGGTCATCGAGTCTTTACCTGCTGATACCGTCATATCAGTTCCTGACAGAAACCTTTCTATGTGGGCTCAGCGGAATACGAAAAAAAGGGTCATCGCATGGGATGGATACTGCCACGCGCATGAAAGGGTTACCCCTGATAATGTTGCAAATGCAAGGAAAGAACATCCTAAAGCCCTTGTAATGGCACACCCGGAATGCAGACTTGATGTGCTTGAGATGGCAGATCATGTAACAAGCACATCCGGCATGCTGAGGTTTGCAAAAGCGTCTTCTGAAAAAGAATTCATCGTGGGTACTGAGATAGGGCTCATGTATCGCCTGAAAAAAGAAAACCCTGATAAGATCTTTTATCCTTTGAGAAAAGATATGATCTGTCCGAATATGAAAAAGACAACGTTGAACAGCCTGCTCAGGGCATTGAAGGAAAACAATTATATAATTAAGGTGCCTGAAGAGATACGGATTCCTGCAAAAATAGCCCTTGACAGAATGCTCGGAGTAAGTTAAAAAAAGTTATGGATGCTTTTTATAGAATTGCAGAGAGACGCATTATCGAAGCCATGCAAAATGGCGATTTCGATAATCTTGAAAACATGGGGAAACCAATCCGGTTTGAGGATGAGACATGGATTCCCGAAAACCTGAGAATGGCCTATAAATTCCTGAAAAATGCCGGCTGCATCCCACCTGAGCTGGAGATGAGGAATGAAATGGTAAACTTGTTCTCTTTGATGAATACGATTGATGATGATAAAGAAAGGCTGAAGAAGATAAGAGAATTGAATTTCAGGCTTTTAAAACTTAACATGAACCGTAAGCAACCATTAACCTTCGAAGATTTTCCGGAATATGAGGGTAAGCTAATGGATAAACTCACCGCAAATAACAAATAGGCATTCTATCTTGCACACACAGTAATCTGATCCCTACCCCACTTTATTCATAAAATTAAGAATATCTACTGGGGAGAGAGTATTTGAGCGGATTCTTTTGTCGATAGTCAAATACATTCTGAATATAAAGAGGCAAAAGCCTCGCAGGGAGGAACGACAGATTGTGACAATATTTGCTCATTCAGGAAATCTTTTTCTTAATTGAGGAAGTCTTCATGCTACGATAAAATTTAAGCAAAGTTTCTTAAATTTCTGTTAGGGAGGATTGTATGAGAAAACATCTCATCATTATTATATTAGTTATTTTTGTTTTCGGAGTTCCATACATTGCCGTGGCAGATGACTATGACTCTGGAGTTAAAGCAACGCTCATTCTGAAGACAACCACAACGACCGGCAATTACCCCGCGAAATACCTGAATACCGAAAGGCCGGAAATAACCGCCATGAAAGTGGAAATAAAGCCCGGCTCTGAAACAGGGTGGCACAGCCATCCTGTTCCCCTTTACGCCTATGTGCTGGAAGGGAACCTGACTGTAGAGGTAAAAGAAGGGAACACATACCATTTCACTGCCGGCAACGCTATTGTAGAAGTCGTTAATATCCCTCATAACGGAAAGAACCTCAGCACAATGCCTGTGGTTCTTATTGTATTTTACACAGGAGAAATAGGGACACCCAACACCGTAATGGCGCCTACCGATCAGTAGGTGCCAGCGTTAAAACATATTACGGGGCGTAAGATGCAGAGAAGAATGAGGGGGGTTGAGATAATGACCTTCTTCCTGAAGCAAACATAATGAACATTTGATATAATGATGAATATTTCAATTAGAAATAACTGATTGAAGAGGTGAGTTAAAATGGTTGAAGGGATAGAATTTATAATCAATAAATGTCCAGTAGGCTTAATTATTTTTAATAGAAAAATGGATATCATTGACCGTAACAAAAAAGCCTTGATGTTTCTCAATCGGTTTTAGTTACCTGAGGAGACAATAAGTGTTACTAAAAGACTATTTGATGCTACTGAAAGAGGAAAACTCAGTGAACTATTTCCAGGAGAGATTTATATTACAAAAAAGCTCGATGGTTCAGCGAGTAACTGGGCATTCAGATTATACATACAAGAAAAATCAAACCCAGTTGTCTATCTTCTTATTTTTGAGGAAACTGTTTCAAAATAAGCTGGATATGAATGGAATAAGACAGCAATTTACATTAACGCGGCGAGAGACTGACATACTCAAGCGAGTGATTGATGGTTCTAAAAATACTGAAATTGCAGCAGAGCTTGAAATAGTCGAACAGACAGTAAAAGACCATCTGAGCAATATTTATTTAAAGACCGCTACTGAGAACAGAATGGGACTCATGCGAACCCTCGTATATTCCCCCAATAATCAATTCGGTTCGCAATTATAAACGAATTTACACCAGAACATTCTCAATCATAACCTGTACTTCCTCTGAACTGTTGATTCTAAAATCTTGTCTATTAATACAACATTAGAAAAGGCAATCGATAAGATATTCAAAAAAATATCTACCCCCTACCCAGGTAGGATTGAACCCTCTACTTTTTTGCCATAGAATAGCAACAAGAGGAATCTATTGCTATGAATAGAGAAAAGAGAAGGGGTAACAGAAAGCTCGTAATGAAACCTATCGAGTATTTTTTGATTCCATCGATAATATCAAAAACTTTCAATGGACTCATTACGGACATAAGTGATTCTGGAGTATGTCTTTTAACGACATCACAGCTCAAGGATCGTCAGAGAATAATTATTGAAGACAAGTCATGTTCGTCTGAAAAAGTTGCTATTGTGAGATGGAGTGAAAAATATGATGATATGTTTTATAAAATAGGTCTGGAATTTACTGAAGATCAATCTTTCTTGAATATAAAGGGTAAAAGGCGGTATAAAAGACTCAATATTAATAATCTCAATATACACGGCAAGATGGCACTCGCCAATTACATAAAGATAATAGACATGAGTCTCGATGGGTTATCAATTGAGACCGACAAGACATTGCATATTGGCAAAGAGTATATCTTGCAATTAGAATACGAAGGAAAGACGTGGTCTATCAAAGGCTCTATCGCATGGTCAACATTGAAGCAGAATGAGAGGAATAACAAAGGAGACACCGTCCCCATTTATAGGGCGGGCATGAAACTTACAATTTCTTTGAATGAAATGCGGGAATTTATAAAGTTTATAGAATTGAGACAAAAGAGAGGCAAAAAACAAGAATATTTCTCTTTAAGCCTCGATGAGCTCAATATCCTTGGAAAAGGCAATAAATACCTGGGAAGCTTCTTGCATTCCCTTTAGAAATAATTGAAACAATGAATACAATAAGGTCTGATAATTTTTTCATTGGCTGGCGATATGACAACGATAAATAACGTATGTTTTTTAGGGTATTGATTTATGAGAAAAGATGATCCTTTGAATACATTCAGGGAAGCTTTCAGAAAGATCACCAGTTTAAACATGCTGCCTGATTTAATTTTCCAAATAAAATATGGGCGAAAATCAAAACACAATTGAATACAAATATAGAAACGATGTTTTTATGTTTAAACACATATGCAGGATTCCAAAGTTAATTTGTTGCCTATTAATTTTTTATTTATTTATTCCCTCTTTTTTACAGGCTGAATGTATCAGCGGAGACTGCTATAATGGCACAGGCACCCAAACATGGCCTGATGGAACAAAATACGTTGGAGAATTTCGGGATGACAAATACCATGGCACAGGCACCTATACATGGCCTAATGGTAAAAAATACGTTGGAGAATTTCGGGATGGCAAATTTAATGGTAAGGGTACACATACATGGCCTAATGGTCAAAAATACGTTGGAGAGTTTCGGGATGACAAATTTAATGGTAGGGGGACCCTTACATTCCCTAATGGTAAAAAATACGTTGGAGAGTGGCGGGATGACAAACGTAATGGCACAGGCACCTTTACGTGGCCTGATGGTCAAAAATACGTTGGAGAATTTCGGGATGGCAAACGTAATGGTAAGGGGACCCAAACATGGCCTGATGGTCAAAAATACGTTGGAAAGTTTCGGGATGACAAACCTGTCGAACAAAATACCACGGCAGGCGGACTATCTCAGCCGGGGGCATCAAACTTGTCCGAAGAAGAACATAAAATGCTGGATGAAGAAGAACTTAAAAGGAGCAATGAAGCCTTCAAACAGCGATATCCTGAAACAACTGAACCTGCAACAACAACGCAACCGCAAAATAACGAATATATCCTATGGATTGTGTTTGGAGCAGCTTTTGCTGTATTCATAATATTTTTAATATGGAAAAATAAATCCAGCAACCAAGAAGGAGTTCATACTACCCAACAAAGGCAACAAGTATACACGCCCAATAAACCAGAATCATCCCAGAGTTTCATCTGTCCTCATTGTGATGAAAAAGTTCAAAAGGGTATCACAAAATGTCCTTATTGCGCAGAGAATATAAGCGGTTTAGAAACGGAAGATGAACAAGAATTAATATATCGAAAAATAAAATCTGAATTACATATGATTGCAATTGAAGAAAATAGAAAACTCGGAGATAAAAGAAAACTAAAAAGGTTTAGTGATAGGCTAAAAATAAGCTTTGATGTTAATGGCATGAAATACAGGGGGCTCTCAAGCAATT
>Ga0209253_10001123_pt1 | contig 23354 bp, 18 predicted proteins | sample FrelakmetBRP12BR_FD_187145 | JGI IMG/M metagenome (GOLD analysis project Ga0209253, IMG submission 187145) | Freshwater lake sediment microbial communities from the University of Notre Dame, USA, for methane emissions studies - BRP12 BR (SPAdes)... | ecosystem: Environmental > Aquatic >...
AAACCACCCATCCATCGGGAGTTTTGGGATCGATTCCCAACCCCGCCTAATCAAAAAAGGAATAGTTGAGAAGAACCATCCGAACGCCATTACCAAGAGCATCATCAACGCGGCAGGATAGGTCTTCAAGCCGCGCCGGGAAAGTATGGTGAAGATTGCCCAATTGGGCGCGCTGATAAGAATTAGTATATCTCCAGGCGTGCCGAGCTTGCCCGAAAATAGAGATATCAATTCCCCGCGGGTTACTACCAACAAGACACCGATAGCCGCCAGAATAATGCCGAACACCTGAAACCAAACCAGTTTTTCTTTGAGAAAGAGCCAACCCAGTATTGCTATGAAAATTGGCATGCTGGCCACGATCCAGGCGGTGGTCGTAGCCAGGGAGGTTACCAACCCGGTAGACTGCAACCATTGGTGAATGGTAATCCCCAGAAAACCAAGCAGTGCAAAGTAAAACCAGTCCCTTGGGCGGGGGAGAAGGAATTGATGACGAATGCTGACTGTTATGCCCAAGATAATCACACCCAAAGTAAATCGCATCCATACCAAGGTGACGGGAGGAACATAATTCAATCCGATTTTGATAGCAACAAAGGATGCTCCCCAGAACAGGACCGCAAACAGTGCTTTCATTGAAGCAGCGAGTCTATTTTTCATGAATTATCCATTTGAAAAGAAAAATGCCTCTGCTGTCAAGGCAGGGGCAGCTTAAGAATTCTACAAATTATACTGCCCAAACTGGCAATGATTTATTGAACGGATTCTTGATCTTTCATTGTTCCTTTATTTTTCACCTGCCAAGGCGTAAATTGAGTGAGAAGCTGACCGGGGATGCGACCTTGAATCAGGATGCCCTTCTGTCCATAATCGAGACGTTCAATCTGGCCGACCTCATGAAAAAGCGATATAAGCTGACCTTGTTGATAGGGCAAGAAAACAGTGATGGGGCTGAAAGTCTCAAAGAGACCGTTTTGGATATGCTCAAGCAGATCTCCGATGCCCTCACTAGTAAGGGCAGAAATGGCAACGGCTTGAGGATAATTTTCCACTGCATGACGAGCTGCTTCTGGATCCGATAAGCGATCAATCTTGTTAAGGACTGTGATCAATGGGACATGACCGGCGTCAATCTCCTCAAGAGTTTGTTGAACGGCCTCAGCTTGATTCATGGCATTAGGGTGAGATATATCCACCAGATGCAAGAGCAGGTCAGACTCGCCGATCTCTTCCAAAGTGGCACGAAATGCCGCGACCAATGTGGTGGGTAGCTTTTGGATGAATCCTACTGTATCTGTGAAAAGTACCTGGTAACCACCGGGCAATTCGACACGGCGAGTAGTCGGGTCGAGAGTGGCGAATAATTGATCCGCCACATAGATATCCGATTTTGACAGCCGATTGAGAAGGGTGGACTTTCCAGAGTTGGTATAGCCAACCAAGACTACGGTTGGGATGCGGCTACGTTTCCTCTGCGCCCGATATCTCATTCGGTGAGCGCGGATTTTTTCCAGCTCTTCTTTGAGAAGGGTGATCTCGTGCCGAATCTTCCGCCGATCGACTTCCAGCTGGGTTTCACCTGGGCCGCGCAAACCTACCCCACCAATAGAGCCGGTTCTTCCTGCACCACCTCCGGCCTGGCGGGCGAGGTGTGTCCATTGGCCTGTCAGGCGAGGAAGATAATATTCATACTGTGCCAATTTAACCTGCAATTGGCCATCGCTGGTATGTGCGTGCTGGGCAAAGATGTCCAGGATGAGTGCCGTACGGTCGAGCACGCGTACTGAGGAGCCGAGATGTAACTGAAGTTCGCGTTGATGGCGAGGGGACAGTTCGTCATCGAATATAACCACTTGCGCAAGAGTTTCCTCGACCAATGCCTTAAGTTCTTCCACTTTCCCTGAACCGATGAACGTTTCCGGATTGGGACGGCTTATTTTCTGGGTTAGCTCGCCAATCACCTCCAAACCGGCCGTATCGGCCAGTAAAGAGAGCTCAGATAGAGAGTCTTCAAGGGTTAATAAATGATCCTGTCCGAATATTTCTACACCCACCAGGAATGTGCGCTCACGCGGGGAAGTGGTCGATTCGGGATTATTTTTCGACATAGGTCTTTAATCTTTCCATTATTTTTGAGACGCTAACCACATACGTAGGGTCTCGCCGACAATCTGCAGACTCTCCGGAGAGACCTTATCGGGAGTATCAGACGATGTATGCCAGAACGGGTAATCAAAATCAATGATATCCACTGCCGGAATACCTGCTTCCAGGAATGGGGTATGGTCGTCCGTGATGCTGTACTTTCCTGTCTGGAGAAAATAATTCTTGTACCCCAACTCGGCAGCTTTTCCCCATATGCCTGCTACCAAGTCTGTGGAAGAGTTCTGCTCGATGAAGATATTTAGATCAGCATCGCCGACCATATCCACGATGACAACTGCGCGTGGATGATAAATCAATGAGTCTACGAACGCACGCGAACCCATGATCCATTCCCGCCCATTCAGACCGCCATTATCTTCCGCATCAAAAAAAACCAGTTGAATTGGAGCACTTTCAGGCGAGAGAGTACGTGCCAGTTCGAGCAAAACAGCCACACCTGAGGCTCCATCGTTCGCTCCAGGTACCGGCGCATTCTTCCCTGTCCCCAAGTCCTGATCGGCGAAAAGTCGACTGTCGTAGTGCGCACCCAGGATGATTCCGGGTATCAGATTGGTACGTGAAGCGATGATATTCTGAACAGAAAATCCTTTCCAGGTGGTTTCCTGAAGCTCGGATTTCCAACCGGCTTTGCGGAGTTCTCCTTGTATATAGGTAATAGTTTTTTTATGTGCAGGGCTGTCCGGTATACGTGAGCCAAATGCCACCTGCACAAGAATATCCTGATATGCACGTTGACCGTTAAAAGGGGCATCCTGGGAGGAGCGTAAGGGTACTTTCCATACTAAGGAAATTATGATGGCTAGAAGCAGCAGACCGAGTGGGAGCAGAACGAGGAGACGAGATTTGCGCATAGACTATAAAGGTTTCCATTTTGGTGATTATCGCGCAATTTTTCATATTACGCCAATTCATTTTGAAAAGTAAACATGCAACTTTTAGCAAACGAGATCATATATTGGAGCAACATCATCGGGTGGAAGCACCTTTTTTTATTTCGGGCTCATTTATGTCATCATAAAAGCCGCCTTCTGTAGGGGCAGGGCGGCTTCTGAAAACTGCCATAAAGAGCGGGTGATGGGACTCGAACCCACGATATCTTGCTTGGGAAGCAAGCGTTCTACCACTGAACTACACCCGCATCTTGTGCAGATTATACCAAATTATTCAGATTCCAAGACGCATTCAATATCATTAGTCAATTTGGAGAAAATTGTCATGTATGCCGATTATTCAAGATATTTACCATATCATATAATACCAAGCCTGCTTCGCCGTGTGGGGCAGCACGATGCAGGGATTGTAAAGCCAGCTCAGTCATCTGGTCGGCAGCATGTTGCGTATATAATTTAGCCCCCTCTTTCGCCAATTGCTCAGACAAATCACCAACTTCAGCGTAGGAGATTGGTCGCTCGGCCCATCGACGCGCAAACTTTCCTCCCTTCGATAACCCGAATAGCACAGGTAGTGTTTTTTTTCCTGCCACCAAGTCCGACTCAATGGATTTGCCCGTCAGTTCCATTTCACCCCAAATGCCAAGATAATCATCTTGCATTTGGAATGCCAGTCCAAGAAAATGGCCGAAGCTTCGATAATTCTCCTGTTTCAGCGAATCCGCACCGCCTAGTATCGCGCCGATCTGTGTACAGGCTGATAACAAAGCCGCCGTCTTGCCTGAAACCATCGGCAAGTAATCATCTATGGTCATGTCAGTGCGGTCCTCATAGGCCAGATCGAGGAACTGACCGGTGCTCAATTCCAGGCAGGCGTTATTTATAAGAGTCCCTGCCTCCATAGTTATTTGCGGCGGAAAGTTGTTTTTCAACTCAAGTAAGGTCAGTTGTGCCAGGATGAACAATGCATCGCCCACATTGATGGCCTGTGCCATGCCCCATCTTTTCCATAAAGTGAGCCTGCCACGGCGCAATTCAGAGCCATCCTGGATGTCATCGTGGGCAAGCGAGAAGTTATGGATAAGTTCCAGGCATGCGGCCGCAGATAACGCATCTTGCCAAATTCCGCCACTTGCGGCGCAGGTTAGTAGTACAAGCAGAGGCCGGATACGTTTACCGGTAGCATCCGGTCCAGACCCGTTACCGCTCCAACCTAAGTGATAGGTTAACATTTCGTGGAAAATGTGAGTGCGCGGCTCGTCCAGACGTGAAACTATCTGTTGGAGTTTTGCTTCAATAATGGGCAGCATGTTGAGTATGAGCGGGTTAGATCCCATTTCAGCTCCATAAGATGCGAATAGTATCCAAATAATCGAGCGGAGTGAACCAGAGATCCCAAGAGATCACCAGACCGTTCGCAGTACGACTGGCTTCCAAGTCTGCCTGGATTTGTTCGGTCGTTGACTCGTGGATTTTTCTCATCTTGACCATGGCGATCCCGGCCAACAGATTGGTTACTCCAAATTCGGAAGCGCGTTGGATTTCATATGCAATAACTTCACTAGGGAGACCTGTACTGCCCAATTCGGCTGCACTCTCAGGGATCGGGAGCCGACTGGCATTTGTCAGAATTCGTAATGCTTCGGATTCTTCTAATCCGTTTTGCAGCAACCAGTCTGCCAGAGCCAATAATTCGAATGAAAGGCCGGCTGGGCCGAAAACACGTGGGTACGACATGATTTTAATCCAATCGGAAATCCCATTAAGGGCAGACAAATCCTGTCCGACCATGCGCGTCAGGGTAGGGGAGAAACAGTCCAGACCAATGGATAAGTTATGAGAACTTGCCTGCTTTGATAACCTCTGTATGAAATGGGTGATAGAGGCGGCACGAAAATCCAGGAAAGAATCCAAGGGAGAATCTGCCCGGCTGGTCTGTCCTAAAAGGCTGCGGACAATCTGAGCTGCCGGTTGAGACTGTAAGTCGCGCCGAACAGAATCGAGGTCCAACCCTGTTTCTACGGCAAGACAGGTACATTGTTCACAGAAACATCCGAGGTTGTGTAACGGGTCAAGGCTGGGTGAGGGAAAGCGAATGCGATCCAGGAATAACCCTTGGAAAAGACCACTGGAGGCCAAAACCTCCACCTTTTTTGACAGGTAGTCTGCCACCGAGTCGTGATTTGGGCAGATGAATGTAAACTCCGGCATTCCTCCGAAGCCCAGGATGGGATTTCCACCGGGATTGATAGTTCGCCATTCAAGTGGAACATCCGTCAGTCCGTCGCCAGTCAAAAGCGGCTGCCAACGGAAAAGCCTTGCGTGGTGGCGATTGGTCTCCTCAGCAACAGCTTCTTCAAGCGCCGGATATAATTTCCAACCGAGCAAGACAAGTGAGATTGGAAGCCGCTCAAAAGCCTGTTTGAGGCGCCGACGCGCAGCAGCAGGAGTGGCGTCAGAATAAGGGTTTTCGAGGTACTGAACGGCGAAGGTGGGTATAGTACACCGATCTGAGAAAATGTTTAGTTTATTACGCATAGGCGTAAATTCATAATATGCCCATTTGTTGAAGATACAATTCGAGGGAGGCTGGTGAAGTATAGTAGTGGGTTAAAAAACCCATATTTCGCGCCACTACAATATTGTTCAACGTGTCGTCAACCATCAGACATTCTTCTGATTTGAGGTTTATTTTATGGAGGAGCAGATGGAAGATAGCCGGGTCAGGTTTGATGAGTTTGACTTCTCCAGAAACGATAATATCTTCAAAAAGGTCGAAGATATGATACTTACGTCTTACAATGGAGAATTTCTCAGCCGACCAATTGGTTAAACCATAGAGCCGGTAGCCAACTGACTTAAGTTGCTGAAGGATTCGTGCTGTCCCATAGACGATCCCAGTAATGGATTCCTCCCACTCTTTATCATATGCTTGGATGAGATGTGCATATTGAGGAAATTGAGCGGACAGGTCGGTCACGGCCAAGGCAAATGGGTAGCCTTTATCCTGGGAAAGATTCCAATTTAGGAAATTTATTTCGGTTAGAAACTCGTCAATGGCCTTTGTGTCGTATCCAAAATACTTATTAAAAAGCATGTGCGGATCCCAGTTTATCAACACACCGCCGAAATCAAAAATGATGGCCTGGATGGGGGTGGGGGTAGTCATGACGCGATTTACGAATAAGTTTCTTTTACGTGGATCTTGTTTTGGAAATGTTTTAAGTCAACAATTCCTGCTGAAAACATACTCACCTTGACCTGTTGTGTGGTTAACCTGATCATCTCGACCACTTTCTCTTCAGAAAACGCGGCAGCTTTCAGAAATGGCCCCGCCAACCCTCCGAGGGTGGCTCCTAGGGCGATGCACTTGGTGATATCCAAACCATCCCGAAGGCCGCCACTGGCGAAGATTATCATATTGGGAACAGCTTTTTTTACATTTAAGATTGATTCAGCTGTCGAGATGCCCCAATCCACAAATGATGCGGCCAGTAGACGGGTGAATTCATCTGGAGCGCGATACATTTCGACTTGGGACCAGCTTGTCCCGCCTGCCCCGGCTACATCGATAATTGCCACGCCACAATCAGCCAAGATCTTTGCGGTCCTCTCGGAAATTCCCCAGCCGACCTCTTTTACAATCACCGGCACTTCCAATTGATCGCTGATTTCTTTTATCTTACCTGCCAAACCTGCAAAATTAGTATCTCCTCCTGGCTGAACTGCCTCCTGCAAGGGATTCAGGTGCAGGATAAGCGCGTCGGCTTGGATCATATCCACGGCGCTACGGCACTCGTCAATGCCATAATCATAATTCAGCTGCACTGCGCCCAGGTTGGCAAAAAGCAGGATGTCGGGAGCGACTTCACGAGTAATTGCGTATGATGGCACCTGTCGCGTATCTTCCAAGGCGGCGCGCTGGCTGCCAACACCCATCGCCACTTTACATTCCTGGGCTGCTTTTGCCAGACGCCGGTTGATCTCCCTGGTCTGTTCTGTTCCACCCGTCATGGATGAGATGAGAATGGGTGCAGCGAGTTGCTTACCGAAAAGAGTAACGGATGTATCCACAGCTTCCAGATCCAGCTCAGGCAACGCCTCGTGGATGAGTTGAAAACGCTCCAGCCCGTTGGTCAATCCGGAGTGAACATTCTGATCCAGATTGATTCTTACATGGTCGGATTTGCGAACATCAATGGGCGCAACTTTTTTCATGGGTATGTGTTCCGTCTATTGAATTATAATAGCAACCCGGTTACAATTGGGTCAGATATCTATCAGGAGGAACCCATGGCAGACACATTTGATGAAGTCAAGGCTATTATTGTAGATTTGTTGGGCGTGGACGAAGCAAAGGTAGAACAGAAAGCCCGTTTCCGCGAGGACCTGGAAGCTGATTCGCTTGACCTGGTAGAACTTATTATGAAATTCGAGGATGTCTTCGGCACTGAAATTTCAGACGAAGATGCTCAGAAGATCACCACGGTGGGCGACGCAGTAAAATTTGTTGAATCGCAAAAAACCAAAAAGTAAAAACGAATTCCTCTTAGGGGCACGAACGCCGGCGTGCCCCTGTACCTTTTAAAAATAGCCAGGGCGACCCTTTGCGCCGCCCCGGCTGTTTTATTTTATGAAGGTAGGGATTTCTTCCGGGTAACGAGCAACCTTAACGCCGGCTTCTTCAAGCGCTTTGACCTTTTCGGCGGCAGTACCGGCTCCACCTTCGATGATAGCCCCGGCGTGTCCCATCCGTTTGCCGGGAGGAGCAGTCTGGCCGGCGATGAATGAAACAACCGGTTTGGTCATATTCGCTGCAATGAACTTGGCGGCTTTTTCTTCATCCGAGCCACCTATTTCGCCAATCATTACCACCGTTTCCGTGCGCGGATCGTTTTCGAATAAATCCAGACAGTCAATAAAGTTTGTCCCGTTGATGGGATCCCCTCCAATACCCACGCAGGTGGTGACTCCCATATCATTTTGTTTAAGAGCAAATAGCACTTCATAGGTCAACGTGCCTGAGCGTGAGACTACACCCACATTTCCGGGAATCGCGATATTGTTTGGAATAATTCCTACCTTGCATTCCCCAGGGGTCAACACACCCGGGCAATTTGGACCAAGTAGTCTAACCTTTTTTTGGTCAAGATATTCACGCACCCGCATCATGTCTTGCACTGGAATCCCCTCGGTAATGCAGACAATAAGCGGGATACTTGCATCGGCGGCCTCAAACATGGCATCTGGTGCACCACGGGAGGGCACAAAAATGACAGTGGTATTTGCACCAGTGGCATCCACGGCCGCACGGCAAGAGTCAAAAACCGGTACTTTACCATCCAATACCCATTCACCGCCTTTTCCGGGTGTCACACCTGCTACAACTTTGGTTCCGTAAGCCAGCATCTGTTGAGTGTGGAAGAGGCCTTCATTTCCAGTAATCCCCTGTACCAATAAGCGGGTTCCCTTGTTGATTAGGATACTCATTGATTCGCCTCCAATGCTTTTGTAGCCGCGATGGCTCTTTTCGCAGCATCCACCAGGGTTTCTGCGGTGATCATTTCGGCATCGGCCAGGAGTTTCCGGCCTTCTTCGGCATTCGTCCCGACCAGTCGGACAACCATCGGAATGTCAGGTTTGACTTCTTTAAGAGCAGTCAGAATGCCTCTGGCTACTTCATCGCAACGGGTGATGCCTCCGAAGACATTGAAGAGGATCGCTTTCACGTTCTTATCCGAGAGGATGATTCGGAGCGCTGCAGCCACTTTTTCTGCGCTGGCACCGCCACCGATATCGAGAAAGTTGGCTGGCTCACCGCCGAAAAGCTTGACGATATCCATCGTGGCCATCGCCAACCCTGCGCCATTGACCATGCAGCCAATCTGACCATCCAGCTTGATGAATGAAAGCCCATACTTGCGAGCCTCGGTTTCGATGGCCGCTTCTTCGTCAACATCGCGCATTTCTGCAAGGTCGGTGTGGCGAAAGAGAGCGTTATCATCCACCAGCATTTTTCCATCCAGCGCCATCAGTCGTTTTTCTTTAAGGATGACAAGCGGGTTTATCTCCGCCAAAGTGGCATCACATTCTACATAAGCTCGCCACAATCCGCGACAAATTTCAGTGAATTGCTTCCAATAACCCTTTGGCAGGTCGATACCAACCGCGATATCGCGCGCCTGGTAATCACGCAGTCCCAGCAATGGATCCACGTATACCTTGATGATTTTTTCCGGATTGGTGCGGGCAACCTCCTCGATATCCACCCCTCCTGCAGAAGAAGACATGATGACGGGCCGGCGAGCTGAACGGTCGTTTGTGATACCAAGATAGATCTCTTGATCAATGTTGGCGGCTTCGTCGACAAGTACTTTACGGACCGGCAGACCTTTGATCTCCATTCCAAGAATCTGAGTAGCAAACTCTTCGGCCTCTTTGGTCGATTTCGCAACGCGGATACCGCCGGCTTTACCACGTCCGCCTACCAAAACTTGGGATTTAATGACAACGCGGCCTCCCAGCTCCTCGGCAATTTGTCTTGCCTCAGTAGCGGTTGCCGCCACCCTTCCCCTTGGGATCGGTATGCCATATTTACTAAAAATCTGTTTTGATTGGTATTCGTGGAGTTTCATGCGGAATTGCCTCTCATCATCAGTATAAGCTCGTAATTATTATATCACCCGGAAAAAATGCTCAATTTGTGCATCTATGGATCTGGGTTATGGTAAGTTAGCTATGGTCCGAAATGCCAATTTGACCCATATCTAGTAAAGATCATTAAGGTCAAGGAAATTTAGGGCAGAATCCCGACCAGACCCACCCTGTTTGTGCACCCCATTGTACTTTGATCCAATCGCCGACCGGTTCCGCCGACATTATCGATAAGAGCGAACCTTCTGAAATTAAGTCAAGTACCTTGCATTCCATTCCTCCACAAGCGCGGAAGTTTAGCCGTCCATAGATGTAGCCGGTTTTTACCTGGCAAGTTTCGATCAAGAGTGCGGTTGGCTGAACAGTAGGTGAAGGTGGGCTGGGCACTACTGGCGGCGCAATAGGTGAAGGTAGGCTGGGCACTACTGGCGGGGTAATGTAACCTGGCGGCGTAAAGCGCATCAGACGGTTGTTGGCCGTGTCGCTAACCCATACCCTTCCCTGATCGTCTACGGCAATACCGGAAGGTAATCCAAAAGTGTCGTGAGTGGTACCGAAGCCACCCCAGGCGCGTAAAAACTCGCCGCTAGTGCTGAATTCAAGCACGCGAAATGAATCAGGTTCCGTGGCAAAGATGTCTCCTTCCTGATTTATTGCTAGATAAGGCTTGTTGTCCAAAGATTGACTGGACCAGCCAGCAACATTCCACTGCACTGAAGCAGTGTAAATCGTTTCATCTGCATTGGGAATGAATACCTGGATGCGTTGATTCCAGGTATCTGCAACAAACAGATCCCCCTGGTTGTCAAAAGCAAGACCAACTGGTTCATCGAATTGTCCTGCACCAGTTCCTTCGCTACCAATCTGGGTTATGAAACTTCCATTCGAGTCATAAACCAGGATGCGCTTATTCCCTGTATCTGCAACCAAAACATGCCCCTGCGAGTCTATGGCGATGCCGCGCGGACCCCAAAGACCAAATGGTCCGCTCGATACTGGATCGTAGTTCGGGGTTCCCCAAGTCTTGATTGGCGTTCCAATTGCTGAAAACATTTGAATGCGATGATTCCAGGTATCAGCCACGTAAATCCACTGCCCATCCGGAGAGATAGCCACATCCCAAGGTTCGCAAAAGGTGCCGAGAGGCACATCCGGCGGAGGAATTTTCGCATAGGGACAGCCTGGAGAGACCTTGCCGAATTCCTGGAGGATTTTTCCAGTTGCATCAAGATGTACAACACGATTATTTTGAGAATCGGCGACAAATAAACTGCCATCCGGTGAAATTGACAGGCCGCGCGGCGCTTTAAATTGGCCGGCGGAATCCCCGGATGTTCCTGAAACAAGATCCGCAGAAAGACTGATCAATCCTTTTTCGTAAGGGTCACTCTGGAGTGGTGCCATCTGTGCAATTCCATATTCCCAAATTTGAGCGGCAATGTCCTTGCGAATGAAAAGCTGCATTTTAGCCGAAGGCTGCCAATCGGACAAAGTCAGTCCACTCTTGCCGGTTACCCCGGCATATTCAGAGTAATCCCGGTTCAGCCAGATTTGAAGGATGGCACCCCGAAAAACCGGGTCGATGAGAACTTTCCTGAGGCGCGACCATGTCAGCGAAAAATAATCCTGATTCGGCCAAACCATCCGTATGTAATCCAGCCGGTAATAATTGTTGCCCACTATTGGCTTGATATTTTCAAAATTATTCTGATCCACGATGATGACCGGCACATTACGTAAGCTGTCATCTGGTTTTTCGAACATTAAGGTATTTGGATAATTTCGCAAATACCATTTAAATGACCACGATACGCCCTGGTTGGGGAGATTATTGTCGTAAGCAATTTGCAGATTCTTTTCTCCTACAGTGCGACTAGAAATCGTGGATATTTGGTCCATCACATCTTTGATGCCACTTGTCCCATGAGCGTACACCAAATATTCATTGGCATCATTGGGGTGTACAAAAGATGCGCGAATGGCGGAACGGGCAGTCAGGATTCCCAACAGGGAAAAAACAACCAATACCATGATCCGCAATATCTCGCGAACCTGCCATCCGATGAGTAGGCGAATCAATCCTCCCACGCTGGTAAGAATAATTATGGTGGAAAACAAGAAACCACCAGAGGAGGTTAACTGGTCCAGAGTTTTGCCCTGGAAAGGAGGGTGCGCTCCCAAGACTATGAACAGAGCTACCGCCAGAGCGGAAAATAGAATGACCAGAAGGACAATAACTAAACCAGCGCGTGGCTTTCTAAACTCGCACCAATTTACCCGCTCAACAATCTGTCCAAGCGCCCAGCCGGTTAAAAGAATCATTGGCAAAGCAATATGAAATGTCAGCCAAGGCATTTTTTCGCCTGCGAGCGTGAATGCCACCAAACTACTTAAAGCCCACCAAAAGAGCAGCGGGAAAGTGGAATTCCCTTCACTTAAGGCAATTTCATTAGTCGGCGTAGTGGGAACTATGGTCGACGACTGGGAGGTTCCAGAAGGTTCACTGTGATCCATGGACTCATCGGATGGTAAGAGGGCAGGAGAACGACGGCGAAATCCGAAATACGCTGCCAGCCAGAGTCCCATTGCCGGGAGAAATTCATAGATTGGTATCTGAATGAGCAGGTAATAGTACCAGGGTTGATCACCGCGATGCACACCTTGTTGTTGAAGCCAATAGCCCAGCGAGCCGACGGTACCGGTGAAGAAACCCTGCCAGTTGGAAAATACACTGGTGTAGAAGATCGTGTAGATAAACCAGAATAAAGCGGCATATAAAGGCCAACGCTTTTTATTCCACAAGATACCAATGACAATTGATGCCAGGCATAATGCCAGAAAGACGGTGGCAGTTCTCACAGGTGCCTGTTCCCAGAGTGCCGATAGATTCCATCCTGGCCAGGTGAATTGGTACTCCAGAGGATTCCATCCCATGGCGGTTACAGGAAAGGCGGCTAGTTGTGGAAGGACAAACGTTCCGAGCAGAATCAGCATGTCGAATGAGCGTTCGCGAAGTAGATTCTTCCAGCCATACCCAAATATGAGTAATATCGCCGCAACAAGGAATGCGATACCTGCGATGAGGAGTAGGAAAGTGACGGAAGAAAGTTGTCCGATGAATGAGGAAGTTGCCCCAGCGATTTGACCAGGAATGATCGGCGCGGCGGTCTGAGAGGCATCTGTCGCGACCTGGGCGCGATTGTAGATAACCATTCCGAAAGAGATTCCCAAAACCAATACCCCGATCGTCAAAACGATGATAAAGCTTTTTAATGCATTCCTATGCACCCAAGGAGCTTTAATGACACGATTGATAAGGTAAGCAGCCAGGAAAAGGAGCGCCTGCGCCGTGTAAATAAAGGCTGTTTCCTTGGAAGTAAAATGCAAGACGGTTGCGATGGTCAATAGAACGAGATAACGGTGTTCCCCGGTTTCAAGATACCGAAGGATCGCATAAAGCGTTAATAGGAAAAATACTCCAATAAAAGCCTCATTACGAGCATAACGGCCATAAAAGAGCATAAAAGGGGAGATGAGAGTCAATCCAGCCGCAATGATCGTTCCTGTGCGACCCAAATATCGGCGCCATTTCCAGAGCAGCAGGATGGTCAGGATGCTGGCCAGGGCTTGTGGAAGGCGGGCGGTGAAGTCATCTGCGCCGAAGAAAAAATACGTTAATGCCAATAAATGGAATTGCAACGGCCCATGCATCAAAGGGGTATGCTGGTAACCTTTGCCAACTGAGAAAAGCCAAGAGAAATAAACATGCAGATTCTCGTCATGGCTAAAGACGCGTTCCCCCAGGTTGCATAGTCGGCTGATAATAGCCAGGATTACTATAAGAATGAAGATTAGTATTTCACCGGTTAGGGGGGGAAAGATGGAGAAGATGGGGCGGTCGAGCCAGGTATGTTTATCAGAAGAGTTCGGCGTTGAGTTGGACATGTGCTGGTACCTGCACTTGAGACTGGACGAATTGAGAATACATCAAACCCATTATTCTGGCAAGCAAGAACGAATAATTAAATTATTAAATGCGCATAGCCATTAACATAAAAATATTATTATCTTATAACCAATTGACCACAACTAGCTTGAATATCAATGCCACGCCGTAGCCGAATAGTACACGATATACCCAAACTTTCCAAGACTGTCTTGAACAAAAATGCCGTTGTGTGTGAAGTGGGTTTTCCAGCATAACCCCTGGTGGGGTTGAGCGGAATGGCATTAACATGGCATATCAGGTTTTTGAGTCTTTTCGCCAGAAGATGTGCCTGCTCGGGAGTATCATTGAGGCCGTTAATTAGGGCCCATTCAAAAGTGATGCGACGCCCTGTCATAGATACATACTCCCGACAAGCCTCAAGAAGATCGTTTATTGGAAAACGCTTATTCACTGGTAACATGGATGAGCGGAGGGCATCATCAACTGTGTGAAGTGATATGGCCAGATTGACCTGTCGTTTTTCGGATGTGAATTGACGGATGGATGGGATCAAACCAACTGTAGAGAGGGTAAAACGACGTGCTCCCAAGTTGAAACCACCAGAATCATTCAAACGATCAATGGCAGACATGGTATTTTGATAATTGTGGAAAGGTTCACCCATTCCCATTAACACAACATTTGTGACGACTTCACCTTCGACTTTGAGCAGATGGGCATAATGGATCACTTGTGCAACAATTTCTCCGCTTGCAAGGTTGCGTTTGAAGCCCATCTGTCCGGTGGCGCAAAATACACAGCCCATGGCACAGCCCACCTGGGTGGAAATGCACAAGGAATTACGCTTTTTGTATCGCATCAGGACAGCTTCAATGGCTTTACCGTCTTGCAGATGGAAAAGAGTCTTAACGGTCTGCCCATCAGAAGATTGCATTGTTGTGACAGGTGCAAGCACCGGAAATTGCATTTCCTTGGCCAACTGGTCTCTTAATGAAGAGGGGAGGTTGGAAAACTGCTGCGGGGAATTCCAGAGGGACCGATAGAGACCTTCCCAGATTTGCCGGGCTCGATAGGGTGGATGGCCCCACTCAACCAGGAGCGAGGATAGTTCCGGAAGCGAAAAGTCATATATATTTTTTGGCATGGGTGCAAGTTATACCAGATAATTCTTAGCACTCAACCAACTGAGTTAAGTCCTCGACGATCACATCAATTGTTGGCCGCCAGACCTGGGCTTGTTCCCGCGAGCTCACCCCACTCAGCACCAATGCTGTGGGCATTCCTGCGGCCTGACCGCCAGCTACATCGGTCTCCAGCCGGTCGCCTACCACCAATGTATTTTCCTTGATGGTATTCAAACGTTGCCTTGCCAAATCAATCAGATAAGGGGATGGTTTCCCGGCATAGATAGGTTCTATACCTGTTGCTGTAATTATCACGGAAATCCATGCGCCTGCTCCTGGGATCTCGCCGCGCGGGGTGGGGAAGGTTTTATCGGGATTGGTGGCGTAGAAAGGGACCCCACGCCTTACCAGGAGAGTAGCCTCACGCATTTTTTCAAAATTAATATGAGGATCAAGGCCTATTACAACTGCTATCGCATTTTCCGCGTTCTCCACGCTTAGCAAATTAAAACCCTTTTCCCGTAAAGCTGCCATCACGCCCTCTCCACCAATCGCGAAGATTGGATTACCTGAAGGAAATCTGGTCGCAAGCAGATCAGCCACTCCCAGCGCAGATGTCACAACCTGCCAAGGTTCAATGCCAACGCCAAGCTTGGCCAGGCGTTCAACGTATTGCCCGGGTGTTTGAGTCCCATTATTAGTAACAAAGGCTGCTTTCAGTCCACGTTTTCTGATATGGTCGAAAGTGGCAGGCAGGTTGCCGATGGGCGCATCCCCTTTCCACAAAACTCCGTCCATGTCGAGAATAAGCGATTTTATATTCGGAGGAAGATAGTTGTACATGCTGCTAACTGAACTTCTTCAGAAGGTATTCATACACAGGCTTATCCATCCAACCGGCTGGGGGATCACAGCGCTCCTCGAAATTTTCGTTGCCAATAAAAGCAATCAGCGCTGCCTGTGTAGCCTCATCCATCTGCCCGTTAGCCTCTCCGGTCAAGTAGCCTGCCCTAGTAATTATCTTCTGCAGCTGAAGAAGAACTTCGCCAATCAAAGGGAGCCGTTCCGACTCCGGACTTTTTCCAAAATAAAGGTTGTGTAATTCAAGAAGCTCACCGAGGCGCAGAACAGGATCAGGATGATCGTCAACGCGGTAATCTATCCAGCGGTCGATATAACCTCCATACCCACCTTTCGGCTTGACCACATAGATTGCAGCACTTTGCCGGCCGCGGCGATCACCACCTGAATGATCACCTGCCAACAAGGCGGCTAAGAGACGTCCGGGCAACTCTCCCTTAGTTTCAAGGAGAGCTTTTTGCATGGCCGGGACAACCTGGTCGTTCGCAAGAATATTACCTTGAATGGCATACCCGGGCCCACTCACGCCTCCAGCCCAGGCAAAACAATCCTTTCCGGTGAAAGTTGCGGACCCACCATGTGCATCCACTATGCCCAACTGTCGATGTTCCCGCTCCGGGTCATCCGACAGCAGCTTGGCAAGAGTGTCAACAGCTGAGAAGCCACCAGCCAGAAGTTCAAGCCCGCGGGGACCGAAGGAAGTGTTGGCAAACGATTGGGTGGCCACCGCCCCTGCTCCAGTTTGAGCCCACGGAACCACTGCACCGACTGCCGGAAATTTTGATGAAACTGCCACACCCCAGACCTTTTCATCAATATCGCATGCAACTATGGAGAACGTAGATGGGTAAAGCATACACCTCCGGATGAAACGGGGGGGAATGGATTTCTTCCAACCATAAAAAAGTTAGGGCAATTTGTATTGCCCCAACACTTGTTACTTCTTTTTCGGAATTTCGAATACCTGGTCAACCAGCCCGTATTCCACGGCTTGTGTTGCGTCAAGATAAAAATCACGCTCGGTATCTTGTTTAATGACATCCACCGGCTTACCGGTATGTTTAGCCATTATATTGTTCAAGAGGGTACGTAAGCGCAAGATTTGCTTGGTTTGGATTTCAATATCTGTTGCCTGACCTTGTGCACCACCCAGAGGCTGATGCATGTGGATGGTCGCATTTGGTAAGGCATAACGCTTGCCCTTTGTACCTGCGCTAAGCAAAACGGTCCCAAAGGATGCGGTCACACCGACGGCCACGGTACTGATCGGGTTGGAGATCATCTGCATCGTGTCGTAGATGGCCAGACCGGAATAAATCACGCCGCCAGGAGAGTTAATATACATTTGAATGTCACGTTCGGAGTCCTCACGATTCAAGAACAACAGCTGCGCTACAATGACATTGGCGACTTGATCATCAATCGGAGTGCCAAGAAAGATGATGCGCTCCTTCAACAGGAGCGAGTAGATGTCGTAGGCGCGTTCACCTCGACCTGAAGACTCTATCACCATCGGGATTACGTTAGTAGGATCCAGGATCATATATACTCCATTTCATTAAAACCTTAAGTTAGTTGATTTTTTATCAAGATGTTGTCTGCTGCTATTTTGAGGAGGCTGCGACTTCTGTAGCAGTCTTGGAAGCCTTGGCTGTTTTATTCGTTTTCGGAGCGGCTGATTTTGTATGGGTCGATTTCCTGGCCGCGGCGACTTTCTTGGGAGTGGTTTTCTTTGCCTTTCCTTCCTGAAAACTGTCAGCTGCAATATCCGGAGCCTGATCTGTAGCAATGTCCTTCAACCGGTTAAGAGTTAGTTGGACATAGGCCCGATTAGCAGATTCCATTGCCACTGCATTCATGATTTGCCTGGGCGGTTGGGATTTGCCACGCATCATTTTTTGGAAGCTGGTATCGCCCTGGAATTCGCCCAATGTCTGCTGGAAGGATGATTGCAGTAAATCCTGACTCACTTCGATTTTCTCGGCTTTGGCGATTGCATCCATGACAAGGGAACGCTCCAGACGTTTGATTGCAATGGGCTTGGCTTCCTCGGTGAGGAATTTCTCCTCATCCATCTCGCGTGACTTAAGATATGCCGCCAGATCCAGGTTTTGACCTGCCAGCCGGGACTTCAGATCCTCCATGACATGTTCCACCTCGTGATCAACAACCTGGGGGGGATACTTGATAACTGCACCCTCTTTAATCTTTTCCATTAATTTTGAGAAGTAGTCGTCGTCATATTGAGCCTTGGATTGGGTTGCCAGGTTGGCTTTGACAGCCTCGCGCAAGGCTTGCAGATTCACGAACGCGCCGACCTGTTTCGCAAAGTCGTCATTCATTTCCGGCAAAGTAGTACCCCGTACCATTTTGACAGTCAAAATAAATTCAACCGCTTGCCCCTGCAGATTCTCGTCTTTGTCATTCTTTTTAAACTTGTGGTTGAATGATTTATTCTCGTTTGCATTCAAGCCAATCAATTCGTTTGAGAACCCGGGGAAAGGGAATTCCTCAGGTTTTGCTTCAGCTCGCACGAAGACGGGCATCCCGGCACGATCGATTAACGACTCCGCTCCCTCTTCCGAGTTTGCCTTAAAGCCTTTTAGATCAATCATCACGAAATCGCCCATTTGGATGGGGCGGTTCACTGTTTCGGTCTTGGCATACATCTGGCGTAATTCTTCGAGTGATTCAATCACCTTATCTTCCGCAAGCTCTTTCCATTCGTAAGGCAGGCGGACCGAACGATAATTACCCAGCTCCACATTTGGGGCAAGCGGAACTGTGAATGTGAACTTCGGCGCTTTTTCAAGATTCTCAACTTTCTCCAAGGAGCCTGAAGCGCCTGGTTCGAGTTTTACTTCTTCAATGGCCTTGGGATATACTTCATCGAGGAGAATATCCACAGCTTCCTCAACGATCACGTCTTCCCCGAAACTGCGAACAACGACCTCGTATGGGGCTTTACCCGGACGAAAGCCGGGTATTTTTTTCCGTTCCGATATCCGGCGTGAGGCGCGACGCTTGGCGCCCTCCATTTGTTCTGTTTCCAGTTCGACGATCAAAGTGACTTGGTGATCATCACGGAGTTTGGTTTCAATTTTCAATTTCATTTCCTTCTTTAATGGTTTTAGCATTGAGTGAAGTGTGGGGAAGACGGGACTTGAACCCGTACGCCTTACGGCACAAAATCCTAAGTCTTGCGCGTCTGCCAATTCCGCCACTTCCCCGGAACTGCAAGATTATAAGCGTAAGGAGAACGTGCGTCAATCAATGCGGTGCTGGTGTTAACCAATTATTTACATGACCATTACGTGGGGGCTTCCCAGGTAGTAGTCGGTTGGGGGCAGAAAGCAGCAGACTCTCCCACTTTCTGACATGATCTCGTATAATTTATGAACTTCTCGCTGGAGATGCCTTGAGTAGAATCATCAATCTTGAAAGTGCCGGAAAAGAACGGATACAGAAAACAAAATATGTTGCTCTGGCAGTTCGCGAATTAGCGCGGCAACATGAATACGGGAATGAATCCCGCGACCTGGCTGCATTCATTGCGATGGCTTTAACCACTATTTCTAAAACAATTGATGTGTCGGTGACTGCCTGGGAAAAGCGCGATTATTGGGTTAAAGCGGACAAGTTCCGCATGGAATGGGCCTGGTCCGGCGTATATGCAGGGAAAATGAAGCAGGCAATTTTAATTCAAGATTGGGATACTATTACTCGGATCACCACTCAAATAGCTCAGAAACTGAACTATGTAATCATCGCGCCAGGGCATCGCATGGGAAGGCCCTGGGTGGGGGCGTGGAACGTACTACAAAAACAGTAGGGAAAAATAATGCCACCCGGAAGAAATAATCCAGGCGGCAATGAAATCTTCCTTTGAGCCTGCTCAGGGTGTTGTGTAAGTCACGATCAGGCTCGGCGCATTAAATGTGATCCTGTCCTTAACCGCATCGCCGTTCGAACCGGCGAATTGCAGGCGCAACTGGAAGCGGCTAGTGCCAACTTTCGGCTGCAGGGCGGCTTTTAATTCAGGGGACACCTCGAGCATATTGAGTGGTGTTGTTGAACCCCAATCAACGATGTTCCCGGTAGGAAATCCAGCAACGAAGTCAGTTGTGTCAACTGTGGAGCCATAATTGACAAGATATCCATTCAAAACCCCCAGGCTTCCAAATGGGTTTCCCGTGATCGTATAATCCTTGAAATTGATTTTAACTTCTGTTATGGTGGCATTGGACGGAATAGCAGAGATATCAAAGCTCAAGAAAACTTCGGTAGTTTTAGTAATATCAGCGTTGGATTCCCCGGCTGTAAAGTCCGGAAAAGGTCCCGCATCCGAGCGGATAGTTCCACTTTCAGCTGCGACTGGATTGAGCGTAGTCGTGATTGCATTTACCACCTGAATCTTGACGATCCAAGATGAAGAGCCGCCAATGCCAAAATAAATGCCGTTCGGGTCGCGAAATCGCCAGCGACCAGTATAGGTTCCAGGAGTTGTGGGTGCAGTAAGAGTGACCGAGACATCCACAGACTGACCCGGTGAAACCGATCCAGCAGTTAATGTCTGGGAATATCCTGTTGGCACACCCATGCCATCACCGCGATCAAAAACCAATTGATAGGATGAATTCCATGTACAGGTACCGGCATTGATCAATCGCCAGGTTTTGATGAAAACCTGCCCGGGTGCCATTTTTGTATTGTCCGGTATTGTTTGGTCAATGGTGGCATTCGAATACCCGACCATGAGGCAAGGGAGAGGTGTTTTTGTGGGAGGAACAACCGGCGTATTTGTTGCGACAGGTGTATTGGTAGCAACAGGAGTCCATGTGTTAGTAGGGATTGATGTGTTGGTAGGTATGCTAGATGTCGGTGTTGCAAGTAAAGCCACCCGGGTCAATTCAGCAGCGACAGTCTCTGCGGCCTGCGTGAAGGCCGCATCGGGTGAAACTGGAGTCGCCTGTTCACCTGGCAGGTTGCAGCTTGCCAAGATAATAATAAGTGCGATAGGAAGACAATAAAGTAATTTCCTCATAGTACATCTCCTTCTCTTGAGTGTAATGATTTTTCGACAACAGGTCAATAGGTATGACGAAGGAAATCCTTACATTGTTCCCCCAAAAATCCGGCATTTAGGCCGGATTCTAAAAAAGAACTGGCTGAAAAGCGGCGCGGCGCCCATCCAAAAGTAAATACGGGGCAGCTCGATCAGCCAGTATGCCCAACTTTCTTAATACTGTTACATCCCTGATCTTTGTCTGACGACGGGCTCGCAGAATTGCTTGTGCTCCTTTCGAGCCAATTCCAGGTACTCGCATCAGGGTCTGGCAATCCGCCCGGTTTATCTCAATTGGACACTCGGACAAGTTCCTTTGCGCCCAAGCTAATTTAGGATCAAGCTGAACGGGGAGCCTGCCATCCCCTTCGAAGGGCAATTCTTCGAGCTCAAATCCATAATCACGCAAAAGAAAAGAGGCCTGATAGAGTCGATGTTCACGGATGACTGGCGTGGGAAGTTGATTCTCAAATGGAGTATCCGGGATGGGATTAAATCTGGAAAAATAGGCTCTCCGCAAGCCGAGACGACGATATAGGAAATCGGTAGTGGACAGAAGCTCCAAATCCGATTCATTGGAGCCACCTGCAACAAACTGGGTCACAGAAGAAGGCCAGTGTCCATTCCAACCTTTATAACCGGGTTGTGTTCGTCGAATTTCATCGATCCATTTCAATGGAAGGACCAGTTCCTCCGAAAATTGCTTATGGGGGGCCAGAATTGCCAGTCTCTTCTCATTTGGCGCTTCCAAATTCACTGAAACCCGATCAGCCAGTTGCATGGAGCGTTCCACTTGGCCACGTTCAGCACCTGGCATTATCTTCAAATGAATATAGCCTTTGAATCCGAGTTTATGACGCATTATCTCAGCCGTGTCGATCAATCGATCTTGCGTGCGGATGCCACCACCAATCATTCCGGAGCTCAGAAAGACGCCTTCGGCAATCCCTTTTTTGGACAGCATTACAAACAGCCGGGCGAACTCTTCGGGTTTAAAAGAAGCACGGCGAAAATCCCTTCCAGAACGAAAGGCACAATAATAGCAATCCCTTTCGCAAACCGAAGTGAGCAATGTCTTAAGGAGTTTGATACGTTTTCCATTTGGGAGCACGGCAGGATAAATAAAGACGGCATCCGGGCAATTCCCAGTCTTGTCCAGGTATGGGGTTCCGACCAGGCTGTGATCTTCGGCTGGTTCGAACGACATTTGTTCACTGAGCGCTTTCAACCGAACAATACCGTCCATACCTTGATGTACTTGTTTAGCGTCCAAATCGAGTTATGGTGGAGCAGCGACCAGAGATGGCGGTGTTTCACCAAACCGCTGCAAGCTGACCATGTAGTCAAGGATAGGAACAGAGTGTTGACGGCAAGTCACCAATACACTGGTCAAAATCGAGTGAGCATCTGCTCCACCTTTTGCACGATTGCAACCATTCGTTTTCCGGGTGATCACACCTGGGCGTAACTGGCGTTCGGCCAGGTTATTGGTGGCATCCAGACCATCCATATACAGGAAGCGCAGCAGATGCGGGCGATGTTTGCGCAAACGTCGGGCAAAGCGCACATTATCCCGGTCTTTCAGATTACGTCGTTTGGAGATCAAGGCGTCCAGTTGCGTTTCCAGGGCCTGGGCACGCTGGGCGAAGGTGGCCGGATCCAGGTTGGGTTTCTCTGTTTTCAACGCCAGGGCGGCTCGCAACACGGCAGTTCCATCCCGGGCAAAGTGTACCGCCCGGCCGGTTTTGCTCTCTTCCATCTCTTTCAAATCCTTCAGCAGGTGCGAGAGACATTTCTGTTTGAGCCAGGTCGTCAGTCTCTTATCATCATAGGCCACGAAGCAGTCCGAAGCCAGGATACCTTTGAATTCCTTGCCCAGGATCTCGACCACCACATCACTACTGCGATTATCCCGAATGGCATAGACCGTGATTTCTTTGTTGGTGAAAACCCACAACCAGGCCGACAATGTGCCGATCCGCCAGCCGGTTTCATCGGCATGTACTACACTGCTGCACCGGGCAACTTCGATCAGTTTTTGATAGACCGGAAGGGCTGTTTCAGCCAACCGCTGGTCGGCCTGACACCAGCCGCTGCGGCACACTTGCAGTCCGAAGGCGTCATTGAGTGCTTCGCTCACTTTGCCATACGACCCTCCCAGGCGGTGCTTCAGGTCTGCCGCCAGGGCTTTGGCACGTGGGCCAACCATTACTCCCGCCGCTCCGCTGGCCTGCGAAGTCTGCTCCGGATGCTGCGAGCGCACCCGCTTATGGCAGTCGGCACAGTAGCCACTGTAGGTCACAAAACGCGTGATGATCGGTGGCATCTTCGGAATATCCGTCACATACTGCTCATGCTTATGAATATCTCTCAACCTGCTCCCACACTGCGGACAACCATGCAGTTTGACCACTTTCGTCTCATCGACTTGCTTCGGCGCAGGCTGTTCCCGCCGGGAAAACTTCCCCTGCCCAGCTTTGCGCCCAGGTCTCTTCGGATGCACCACCAGCTTCCGACGAGCAAACGGCGCCGCTTGGCGCTTCCCCGCACGCTTCAACTCCTCGTTTTCAGCCTTCAACAACTCGGTCTGCTTCTTCAGTTTCTCAATTGCCCTCAGAGCCTGAATCAACTGCTCCTCCAGCTCC
>Ga0209253_10001124_pt1 | contig 23352 bp, 20 predicted proteins | sample FrelakmetBRP12BR_FD_187145 | JGI IMG/M metagenome (GOLD analysis project Ga0209253, IMG submission 187145) | Freshwater lake sediment microbial communities from the University of Notre Dame, USA, for methane emissions studies - BRP12 BR (SPAdes)... | ecosystem: Environmental > Aquatic >...
GGACCTGCTCGAGACGTACTACGGGATGCTGGAACGCAACCGCGGCGTGCCGGGCCTGCCGTCAGCGTCGAGCTTCGTGACCCGCGCCGGCGAAGCGGCCGCGATCCTGCGGGTGTTCGTGGCGATGTCGGACACGGCCGAGCAGAGCGGAAAGATTGCGACGGATACCGCCTACGCGCTCCTCCTCGCCGGCCGCGACGACGCCGAGCGGCGGCTCGCCGAGCACGCGCGGCGCGCCGGGGAACCGGCCCCGAAGGTGACGTTCCTGGTCGGCGCCGGCCGCGCCGGGTTCCGCGGCGGGTTCGATCCGGCGCACGACGGCGTCGTCGCGCAGTTCGCGCGGGCGGACGGGGTCAGCCTGCAGGGCATCCGCGCCGACGCGCCAGCGGAGACGGTGCGCCTCGCCGGGAAATTCCGGGAGGCGATCGCGGCCAACCGGACCGGCCCGCTTGTGAACGCGGCCGACCGCGACTCGCTTGGCAAGCTGCTCGAAAGCGGCGTCAAGGCGCACACGGCGACGCTGCTCACCATCGCGCCGCTCGTGGCCCCGTTCGGCGGCCTCGTGCCGCAGACGCGCGTGCGCATCCGCGCCACGGGATCGGTGAACTACGGGCGGTCGATCCCCGAGTACCCCGAGGAATGGGGCGGCGGCTCGTCGCTCCCCGACAATCGCGACCTGCGCGACGCGTGGCCCGAGGGCGTCACGTTGCCACGCGCGATCGTCTTCAACCTGGGCTGCACGACGCTCGGACTGCCGGCGGTCGTGAGCGATCTGGCGGCCCTCGACAAACGCGCCGCCGTGCTCCTCGACCGGCACGTGCCCGGCTACCGCGAAATCCTCGCGAGCGAGCTGCCCTCGTTCGTCCGCGAGTCGGTCGCGCTCGTGTTCGGCAGGCGCTTTGCCGAGGCCCTGGCGCGGCGCAGCCTGCGGGCCGCCGCCGCGATCTGGGCGGATGTCCGCGTGCACGAGGAACTGGTGCTGCCCACCAGCCTGTTCGCGATGCTCTACCTGCGGTACGTCGCCGAGGATGCCGACAGCTGGGACGAGACCAAGGAGCACGAAGGCCTGGCGACGCGCGAAAGCGAGCTCATCCGCGACACGAGCAACGGATCGTTCTCGGCCATCTGTGCGGAACGGCCCGGCGAGCGCTGGACGGTGCTGCAGACGCTGGTGGATGCCGACGAGGCGGCGCGCCTGCTGCTGGCGCGCGAACTGACGATCGAAGAGAAGCGGGAGTTCGTCGACCTCAGGATTGAGGGCTGGCTGCGTGTGCTGCCCGACTCGCTCTCGCGGGAATTGCGTCGCGCCTGGGCGCCACTTCGGGAGCTCGACAAGGACGCGCTCACGCTGCGCGCGATCGAACAGATGATCTCGCTCGAGCAACTGCGCGGAAGCCGGGGCGCGTAAGTGGCTCGCGGCGGCCCGGCCGACGACGGAGCGGGCCTCGCTGGTGCCGAACGGCCGGCCCCAGCTTCAACTGGAACTCGTTCAGCGCAATGGGTACGGCGACTTTCAGCGTGAGAGTGGACACGAGGAACCCGATGGCGAACACGCCCGCCGCGACGCGCAGTTCGGTCATCGACGGGTAGTACTGGTAGATCTCGCCCAGCGCGTCGGGGGTCAGGCCCGGGATGATCAGCCCCATCCCTTTGTCGATGTAGACGCCGGCGTACGTGGCGGCGCACCCGAGGTTCAGCGTGATCCAGTTGCGCCGCGCCGCCGGGATGATGAACAACAGGAACGCGGTCACGTTCAGCGTCACGGCGGTCCACGCGAAGGGCACCATGGCCCTGTGCTCGCCCAGGCCCTGGAACCAGTAGCGTGTGTACAGGAGGTGCTCGGTGTTCGAGTAGTACTCCTTGAAGGCCTCTGCGCCGTGCAGGAACAGGTTCAGGAACATGGCGTAGGCCATCAGTTCCGCGATCTTCCAGATGGCGTCGTCCTTGATCTCGAACCGCGTGAAGCGCCGCATGAGCTGGAGCACGAAGAGAAGGATGGCCGGGCCTGAACAGAACGCCGACGCCAGGAACTGGGGCGCGAGGATCGACGAGTTCCAGTAGGGGCGGGCGGACAGGCCGTTGTAGAGAAAGGCCGTCACGGTGTGGATGCTCACGGCCATGGGAATCGACAGCAAGACGAGTGGCACGACGACGCGCTTGTCGTAGGGCCGCCCGGTGAACGCCATGTACACGATGTGCGTGACGACGATGAAGTTGATGAGGAAGTAGACGTTGAGGACGACGACGTCCCACGCCAGGATTGAATCGGGGAAGTTCAGGCGACCGGCCGGCGGCAGCAGGTGCCAGAACCGGTCGGGCCGGCCGATGTCCACGAGCACGAACAGCAGGCACATCACGATCGCGCTGACGGCCAGGAGCTCGCCGACGATCACAATTTCCCGGATGGGCTTCCAGTCGTAGACGTATGCGGGCACGACGAGCACCACGGCCGCCGCGGCGACGCCCACGAGGAACGTGAAGTTCCCGATGTAGAACCCCCAGCTCACCTGGTCGCGCATGGCGGTGACGATCAAGCCGTCCGCTACCTGTCGCCAGTAGGCCGCCGCGCCCGAGGCGATCAAGACCAGCAGGAAGGCCAGCCACGACCAGTAGAGGGCGTGGCCCCGCAGCACCTGCCGGATGCTGCCGCCGATGAATTGCGAGAAGAGTCGGACTGTATCCACCCGCAGCCTCACGTCGCGTAGAAGTAGAAGAACTTCGGGAGAGTATTGAGCTCTTCCTTGAGCACGAGCACACGCTTGTGCTCGATGATGTAGCGGATCTCGCTGTCGGGATCGAGCAGGTTGCCGAACTTGCGCGCCCCGACGGGGCATACCTCGACGCACGCGGGGTAGCGGCCGTTACGGGTCCGCTGGATGCAAAAGGTACACTTCTCGACCACGCCTTGCGGGCGGGGCCGGTTGCCGAGCACGTGCGTCTTCGTGTTCAGCTTGCCCGTGGGAATCGTGGGCTTGCCCCAGTTGAAGTGGCGCGCGCCGTACGGGCAGGCGGCCATGCAGTACCGGCACCCGATGCACCAGTCGTAGTCCACGACGACGATGCCGTCTGGCTCGGTCCACGTGGCGCCGGTCGGGCACACCTTCGTGCACGGGGCGTTGCGGCACTGCTGGCATTGGACCGGGACGTAGAAGTGGCCCTCCTCCGGCACCTCCGGGGGAGCGTAGTACGGGTCCGCTTCCGAGAAGTCGACGCCCTTCCCTTTCTCCATCTCGAACACGCGGATCCAGTGCACCTGCGGGTCGCGCGACTGGTTGTTCTCCTCGACGCACGCGTAGACGCACCGCCGGCAGCCGATGCAGCGCGAGATGTCGAGGGCGTAGGCGAACTCGACTCCCGGCAGCGGCTGTGCGTCCGACACCGCCACGGTCTGGCCGAACTGCTGAGCGTAGCGGCGTTCCATCTCGCGGATGGCGTCCTTCAGGCGGTCGGGCGGCATCTCGTGCAACCGCCGGGGCCCGCAGCCGGTCAGCACAAAACCAGCCGCAGCCGCGGCGGCGCAGGAGGCAAACTGGCGGCGGCTGACCTTCGTCCCGGGTGAGTCGGGTTTCATCGGGCCTCTCCGTGCGGCGTCACTGGCCGGACCGCGAAGGCCTCACCGGCGCCGGCATCGGCTGGATGGCCTTGAACCGCGGCTGGTGCGGGTTGTGGCAGTGCGCGCAGAGCAGGTAAGTCTTGTGCCCGTTCCACTGGCCCGTCCGCCGTCCGTGCACGCCGGCGCGCCAGTCGCGCAGCTTCTCGCCGTGGCACTGGCCGCACAGCACGTAGCTCTCGGCGAAGGACACCGGCGCCCCGCTCGCCAGGTGCAGCTGGTCGCGGTGGTCGGCATCGTGGCAGTCGAGGCACCAGCGATGCTGTTCGTCGTGCGTCAGCACGATGTCCGTGTGGAACTCGGTCAGTTCGCGGCGCGTGCGGTTGACCGGCATGCTGGCGTGACACGACGAGCAGGGGAAGATGCCGTCGGTGAACGGCGGCGGCGGCACTTCGACGCGGTCGTCGGGAGCCGGCGCCGTTGGGGCTGCGGGAGGTGCCTGGGGGCCGGAAGCCGGGGACTGGCTTCGGGCACCTCCCGCCAGGGCCACGGCCGCAACCAGGAAGCAGAGCACGCCAGCCTGCCACCCGATTCGCGGCCGCGTCATGACGACCGGGTCTCCACGAACCGCTGCATCTCTCGCAGCCACATCGCCTGGAACACCTGCAGGCGCTGGCCGACGACCGACGCCAGGTTGCGCATCACCACATAGCCGATCGCGGGGTTCGCGTCGAAGAACTCGAGCAGCGGCGCGCGCGGCAGCACGACCACATCCGTGTCGATCTGGGCCAACGCCTTCAGCGTGAAGCGGTGAGGAGGAATGAGCCCCGACCATCCGACCATCTGGCCCGTGGTCCGTTCTTCGACGAGCACGTCCTCCTGGCCTGCGCCGATCCGCATCGGAAGGGTCAGCGCAATGCGCCCGCGCTCAATCAAATAGACGCCGTGCGCCTCGGATCCCAGCTCGAACAGCTGAGCGCCGGTCGACACGTGAACCCGCGAGCCCAGGGCGATGAGGCGCGCCGCGTCGGCCGCGCCCACGCCGTGCAGCATGTCGGCCTGCTCGATGCTCATGCGCCTCGTCCCTTCAATGAACGAGCGGGGACACGGTGCGCCCGTGCAGCGATTCAAGGGACGGCGCGCTCAGGAACGACTCGGCGGCAGCCTGCTCGAGCCGGACGTGGCGCTCGATCTGGGCCAGGAACACCTCGATCGGCACCTTGGGGACAAGGACTGCCGCCGGGGCGGGCAGCGGCGCCGCGTCACGGACGAAGAAACGCTCGGGAACCGCGGCGAGCCGCTCGTCGACCGCAGCGGTCAACGCCGCCTCCTCCCCTGTCGGCAGGCCGCGCGTCGCCGCACCAAACGCCAGGCCGCACACCGCCAGGCCGAACACGCTCATGCACAGCACCATCAGGAACATCACCATGTCGCGGTCCCCCTTTTGCACCGGTCTACAGCAGGTTTGGTGCCACCCTGGCCATGCGCGGTTTCCGGAGGGATTTCACTCGGAGCGAGCAGGCCGGCGGTCGCGGCCTGACAGGATGTCAGGCCGGACCTGCCAGGCTGTCAGGCCGATTGACCGCAGGTGCCGGGTCCGATACGATGCGCGCATTCAACGGCAGTCACTTCCGACCATGAGATTCCGCCTGGCGGGCAGTGCCCTCAGTCTTGCCATAGGCGTGACGCTGGTTGCGGCCAGCGTCTCCGGACTGGCCGCGTATCTCTATTCAGCCCACCACTTCGAGAGCCTGCTGGACACGACGAAGCGGGCCGGCGTCGCCCAGGGCGAACTGATCCGCGCCGCGCTCGAGCACCAGATGATCGAGAAGGACCGGAGCCTGATCGGCCAGATGATCAGGGACTTCGGACAGCAGCCCGGTGTCGCCAGCGTGATGCTCCTCGACCGGCTCGGCACGGTGAAGTACATGAGCGGCCCGCTGCCGGGCCCGCAGGAGCTCCGCATCGACTCGCCGACGTGCCAGGCCTGCCACGCGCTCCCCCCGCAGGAGCGGAACGCCAGTCAGGCGATCGAAACCCGGGCAGGCACGGTCCTGCGCACGATGGTGCCGATCAGGAATCATGACGGCTGCTACCGGTGCCATGACCCTGCGCAGAAGGTGAACGGCATCCTGGTGTTCGACCTCGACGTGACGCCGCTCCGGGCGGCGATGAACCAGGACTTCCGCTGGATGGTCGCGGGCTCCGGCGCCCTCATCTTCCTGATGGTCGGCGGCATCGCCCTGCTGATTCGCCTGCTGGTGGTCCGGCGGCTGCAGCGCGTGGAATCGACCGCCCGCCGCATCGTCAGCGGCGAACTGGAGCAGCGCGTGCAGGACGACGGGTCCGACACCATTTCGTATCTGGCGCGAGAATTCAACACGATGGCCGACTCGGTCACGGGCCTGCTCGGAGAGGTGCGCACGCAGCGCGAGCGCCTCGAGACCGTCATCAACAGCATCGACGACGGCATCGTCGTGCTGGACAGCCAGCGGAAGGTGGTCGCCGCCAACGACGCGTTCCTGCAGCGGACGGGTCGATACCGCGAACAGGTGCTCGGCTGCTGTTGCACGGATCTTGGGCCGGGCATGTGCACGATGAGCGACTGCCCCACCATGTCGTGCCTGGCAAAGGGAGACCGGCAGGTCCGAATCTGCCAGTTGCGCGATCCCGACGGCAACGTGCGGTGGGAGGAAGTCCACGCGTCGCCGGTCAAGAATGACGCCGGCGAGCTTGTGCAGGTCGTGGAGGTGTGGCGGAACATCACCGATCGCCGCGCGGCGGAGGCGCGCATGGCGGAATCGCACCGCCTGGCTTCGCTCGGCATGCTGGCGTCGGGCTTCTCGCACGAGCTGAACACGCCGCTGGCGACCGTGCTCACGTGCGTGGAGGCCATCCTGCGCGATGCCAGGCAGCAGCCCGCGGACGATCCTGATGCCGTCCGGGCCGCCGACTATGCCGCAACGGCGCGGGAACAGGTCTTGCGGTGCCGCGGCATTACGCAGCACTTCCTGCGCCTCTCGCGCGGGCAGTCGTCACCCGGTGACCTGGTCGATCTGCAGCGGATGATCGCGGCGGTCGAACGCCTCGTCGAGCCGACCGCGCGTGACCACACCGTGACGATGGCCGTGCACCCGGTGCCGTCGGGCCTGCACGTGCGCGCCGACGAGGCCGAATTGCAGCACGCGCTCATCAACCTGATGCTGAACGCGATCCAGGCTTGCGCGCCGGGCGGCAGGGTCGGCCTGGCCGTGGATGCTGGCGAGACGGTGCGCATCCGCGTGACCGACACCGGCTGCGGCATCGCGCCCGACGATCAGAAGCGCATTTTCGAGCCGTTCTTCAGCCTCCGCAAAGGCGGGACAGGCCTTGGCCTGTTTCTCTCGCTCAACTCCGTGCGCCAATGGGGCGGCGACATCCTCGTCGAGAGCACGCTGGGCCGGGGATCGAGCTTCGACGTTGTCCTGCCGGCGGCCATGGTCCTGGAGGTCAGGAGCGCATGATGACTGGAAGGCCGCTGCTCCTGCTGGTGGACGATGACGCGGCGTTCAGGACCGTGATGGCCGCCGAACTGTCGCGCTCGGGCTACGACGTCCGCACAGCCGCGAGCGGCGAGGAGGCGCTGGCCGTGTGCGCGCAGGCCGAGCCGCAGGTCATCCTGCTCGATCTCCAGATGCCGGGCATCAGCGGGCTGGAGGTGTTGAAGTCGCTGCGCGATCGCCATGCGCCGGGCGAGGTCGTGATGCTGACCGGGCACGGTTCGATCGACACCGCGATCGAGGCCATCCGCATTGGCGCGTTCGACTACGTCTCGAAGCCTTGCCCCCTCGACGAACTCGAGATCCGCATCCAGCGCGCCCTCGAGCGCCGGGCGTTGAAGGACCGGGCCAGCCTGCTGGAGCGCGGCCTCACGCCGCCCGATCTCGGCAGCGCGTTCATTGGCGAGAGCCCGGCGTTCGTCGGCGTCCTCCGGCTGCTCGAGCGCGTGGCCCAGTCGGATTCCACGGTGCTGGTCACGGGTGAAACGGGCACCGGCAAGGAAATCGCCGCGAAGCTCGTCCACGTCCGCAGCGCGCGGCGGGCCCGCCCGTTCATCACCGTGGAGTGCGCCGCGCTCCAGGAGAGCCTGCTGCAGAGCGAGCTCTTCGGCCACGAGCGCGGGGCGTTCACGGGCGCTGAACGCGCGAAGCCCGGCCTCTTCGAGGTGGCGTCCGGCGGCACGATCTTCCTGGACGAGATCGGCGAGGTGAGCCCGGGGACACAGGTCACGCTGCTGCGCGTGCTGGACGCCTCGACGTTCAGGCACGTGGGCGGCACGCACGAGATTCGCGTCGACGTGCGCGTGCTCGCCGCCACGAACCGTGACCTGGCCGGCATGGTGCGACAGAGATTGTTCCGCGAGGATCTCTTCTACCGCCTCAGCACCATCAGCGTGCACCTTCCGGGCCTGCGGGAGCGGAGCGCGGACGTCGCCCTGCTCGCCCGCCACTTCGTGGACCTGTTCAGCGCGCGGTTCGGCGTCGAACGCCGCCTGAGCGACGAGGCGCTGGCCGTGCTCCGCGCGCATTCGTGGCCCGGCAACGTGCGCGAACTGCTGCACGTCGTCGAGGCGGCCATGGTCGTCTGCGAGGGGCCCATCATCAGACCGGACCACCTGCCGTCCTCCGTCAGAACTGACTCGGGTGGGGGAGGCCACGCGCGAGCGACGGCGCAGGACTCCTCAGCAGGCACTGGCGAGGGCGGGACCTTGACCCTTGAGCAAGTCGAGCGCGCGCACATCGAACGTGTGCTGCGCGCGCACAGCGGACATCGCGGCCTCGCGGCGAAGGCGCTCGGCATCAGCGAGCGAAACCTCTACCGCAAGCTGCGCGAGTGGGGACAGGCCTAGCGCGGGACCAACGTCGTTCCCGTCAACCGCTCGGCGACGCCGCGAGCCGGATGGAGAATGGCCCACACGCCGCCCGCGACTGCGGCGACTGACGCCACCGCAAGCATCCATCCGTTCGAGAACGTGTCGATCATGTCGCGTCCCGCCGCCGACCACGCCCACACGTAGAGCCAGAGCAGCAGGATCGGGCTCCAGGCCACGATGGCACGCCAGGCCGCCCGCCTCCGCGAGACGTCCGACCCGCGCGACGACACGACGGCCAGGCCGAGCGACCGCAGCAGCGGCCCACCCTTGAAGAAGAACGCCGACAGCACCGCGACGATCGCCGACACCAGCAGGACGATAGCCGGCAGAAGCGTGGCGATGCTGACTGCCTGACTCCTGATCGAGACCGGGTTCCCGAGGCGAGCTGCTGCGGCGGCATGCGCGGCGCGGCGTTCCTCATCCGACGGGGCGGACTGGCCGGCCAGGATGCGGGCCGCGATCGGCCTCAGCGGCGTCAGCAGGCCGGCGGAGCGCGGGTCATGCCACGTGCGCTCGTCGGCCAGCTCCGGACCGAAGCGGTCCGCCACGTAGAGTTCCAGCGCCTCTCGCGCCGTCACTGACTCCTGGTCCGTCTTTCCGTCGAGTGTCCGTATCTCCACCAAGGCCCTGCTCATCTCCAGGAACTGGGTCTCCAGCAGACGGACGGCAGTGGGCAGCCCGATCGACAGCGCAATCAGGGCGAAGAACAGGGGGACATTGGCGAGCAGGATCGACGCCGCGCGGCGTGCCCGGGTGACGTGGTCAAGGCCTTCCGTCAGGGCGGCCGCCCGCTCCGCGCCAGCGGCCAGCGACGGGAATCCGCTGCGCTCCAGCGTGTCGAGGGTGAGCTGCGCCAGGCGCGGCAGCGGTCCGTGGGGCAGAACTCGCGCCGGCGCCGACTGAGATCCGGCGCCGAGCGCGTGCGCCGCCGCCCGAGCGAGGAAGCGCTGCGGGGCCGCGATGGCCTCACCAGACCCGGCGACGGATGCTGTCTCCAGTCCCGGCGCCGGGAAGTCGAGCAAGCGGGCCTGGCCGCCGCGCGTGATCCAGACGCGGTCGAGGGCCAGCACTGGCAACGATCCGTCCGCCGACGCGGCCTCCAACTCGCGCGCGAGGTCCGCGAGCCAATGCTGCACGACGCGCCACGGCTGCGCGGCCGCGCTCACGTTCAACAGCGGCGCTCCGTCCGGAGCCTCGTAGGCGTCCCACGCCTCATCGCCGGAGCGCCGGCCGTTGACCCAGCGCAGACGACCGGCGCGGCCCAGGCGTGCGCGCAGAGCGCCGACGGCAGGCTCGCCCGGCGGCAGCCTGTGAATCCACACATGCCGTTTGAGCGCCGGATCGAACCCGAGGATCATGGCGCCGGCCGATGTTTCACCGAGCACACCGACCGTCACATAAGGCCCGATGGCGCTTCCCGCAACCCGGACCATCGGCGGAAGCGGCGCATCGGCGCGCGCCTCGACCGCGTCCCTGCGTTTGCGGTGCGGCGTGGTGGCGACACGCGTACCGGATGCCAGGTCGTGCCACGCGGCAAACCCGTTGCTCCGGCGCATGGACGAGAACATGAGCAGCAGCAGCAGGTCGCCGCCCCAGTAGAGCGCCTCCCCCCACCAGCCTGACGTGGAGGGACCTCGCGTCGCCGCGGCCGCGGCCGCGACGAGCTTCGGCACGATCACGACCCAGTACGGCAGCACGAACACCAGCGCGCGCAGCAGCGCCTTGCGCACGCCTGCAGGCCCACCCGACTTCGCGACGACCTCGAGACCACAGACCAGTTTGCCGAGCGACCTCCTCCACCGTCCTTCCAGCAGGCCGTAGTAGAGGAGCGTGAGCGCGCCGGCGGCCAGAGTAATCCACAGGGGGCTGTCGAGCGCGCGCGGGCTGGAGTAGCGGATTGAGGCGTTGATGGTGTCGTTGCGCGCCAGCTCGAGCACGGGCGCAATCGCGAGCGGCGCGGTGACGGCCCCCAACAGCAGCGCGTCGATGAGCCCGGCCACGGCGCGCAGACCCAGCGTCGCGGGCACCGGCACGGCCGAACTGAAGGGCTGCAGGCCGGCCTCGAGTTCGGCGTACGACGCCGGCCTGGCGGCCGGGTCCTTCGCGAGGCAACGGAGGACGACCGCCGACAAGCCCGCCGCGATGACGGTTCCCGGCCGGCTGGGCGGTGCGGGCGGCTCGGTGGCGACCCGAGTCAGCAGCGCCATCAGGTCGCGGTCCTCGAACGGCGGGCGGCCCGTGAGCAGGTAATACAGCGTGGCGCCGACGGCATAGATGTCGGCGCGGACATCCAACCGCTGACCGCGCAGTTGCTCCGGCGCGGCGTACTGCGGCGTGCCCTGGAAGGCGGCCATCTCACCCGGCTGCGTGACGTCGGGCGCGAGCACCGGGATCGACAGGCCGAAATCGCCGACCTTCACCGTGCCGTCGGATTCGACGAAGCAGTTCGACGGCTTCACGTCCCGGTGGAGGATGCCGCAGGCCAGCGCGGCCTCGAGGCCTGCCACCACCTGCAGAATCGCGTCGACCGCAGCCGGCGGCGCCATCGGCCCGTCGCGGTCGACGACGTCCTTCAGCGTGCCGCCCGCCACGAGTTCCATCGCGATGACGGGGTTGCCGCTGATCTCCTCACTGCCGAAGACGAAGACCGTATTCGGATGATTGAGGGAAGCGGCCAGCTGGCCTTCGCGAAGGAACCGCGCGCGGTCGTCGGCACCCGCGAGCCGCTGGTTCAGCACCTTGAGCGCCACGCGGCGGCCGTGATCGAGGTGCTCGGCTTCGTAGACCTCCCCCATTCCTCCCTTGCCAAGGAGGCCCGCAATCCGGTACGGGCCGATGATCTGCCCGTCAGCGAGACGCGGACCGTCGCTCCCGGCATTGGATGCGCCCGATCCCGGCGCCGGGAGAATGGTCGGCTCGTCGTCGCTTGAAAACGACATCGCGCGTCAGCCCTTGAGCGGCTGGAGTTCGCGCGATGCGAGCGCGTGTGTGGGATCCCGTTTCAGCGCGGCGTCGAGAGCCGCGGAGACGATGAGGCACGACGATATGGCTTGACCGGCGACCGCGGGCGCGCGGGTCTGGAAGCGGGGGCTGACGTTCACGTGGTGTACCCGACCGTCATCATAGCATCCGGCCGGAGCGCGGCGGGAGTACCAGCACCACTCCCGGCCGGCCACGCGCCGGTTCATCGACGACGGCCGGTTCGGTCACCGTCGACGCGGGTGGTCTCGGTGGCCTCGGCCGAGCCGGAAGGGAGGGCGGGCGATGCGGCGGCCGTGTCAAACGTATCCGCCTCACCGGGTAGCGGTTCACGCTCCGCGCGCCTCATCTCCCCGGGGGCCGGCCATCCTGCCGCCTCGGAATCCGGAAAAAGGTGTTCCAGAATCCGGGCGGCAGCAGCTCCCCACGGCTCAATGTCTCCGGGCCGTCGAGCCCTGTCCTTGGAGAGCGCCGATGCGAACACCTGGTCCAGCTCGAGCGGAAGCCCGGGAACGATCGACGAAGGGACGGCCGCCCTTTCGGTGCAGACGTTGATCAGAATCCGCGCGAGGTCGTCGCCCGAAACCGCCGTCCGGCCGGTGAGCGCCTCGTGGCAGACGGCCGCGAACGAGTAGATGTCGGTGCCGGCATCGACGTCCTCGCCGCGAACCTGCTCGGGGGACATGTACCGGGGTGTTCCGACCATGATTCCCGTTTGCGTGAGCCCCTTCTCCAGCGTCATCGATTTCGCCAGGCCGAAGTCGAGCACTTTGACCAGGAATCCGCCCGGAGCCTCGACGAGAAAGATGTTCTCCGGCTTCACGTCGCGATGCACGACGCCGGCCCGGTGGGCGGCCCCGAGGGCGGCGCACCCCTCACGGACCAGGACGGCCACCTGTGCGGGCGTTCCACGGCCGGCGGACCTGAGCACGGCGGCGAGATCGCAGCCGGTGAGCTTCTCCATCACGAGAAACGCCGTACCGTCTTCAAGTTCGCCGGAATCGTGGAGGTTGATCACGCCCGGGTGCTGGATGCGGGCCACCGTGCGGGCCTCCCGCTCGAATCGTTCCTTCATGCCCTGATCGTTGAAGTGCTCCGCACGGATGAGCTTGACGGCGACATCGCGTGCGAGCTTCTCGTCATGGGCCGCGAGCACCATGCCCATGCCGCCCTGTCCGAGCACCCGCAGGAAGCGGTAGCGGTCGAGCAGGCGGTACGGCAGCGTCCGGGGCGATTCGAGCGGCGCACCGTCGGCCGCGCAGCGGGCTGCCACGTGGTCGTAGCACCGGCCGCAGGACCGGCAGACCTGCAGCGTCGCAATGCCGCGCTGTTGCATCTCGCGACGAGTGCCTGCGCGCCGCTCCTCGGCCGCAACGAGCTGCCGGCGCATCCGGCTCATGTCGAGCGCCGCGCCAAGCTGATGGGCCAGCCCGGCGAGGAGGCGCTGTTCGCTCTCGCCCCAGACCAGTCCCGCGCCATGCGCCACGAGGGCGCCGCAGAGCTCGCCGCTCATGCCTGCCAGGGGCACGGCCACTTCGTCATTTCTCTCGATGAATCGCGAGCCCGCCGTGGAGATCGCCGCGGCGAGTTCCTCGACGGAGGGCGCTGAGAGCTCCTGGTGTGATACCGGGACCAGGCTGCCGCCCGCCAGTTCCCAGATGCCGATCGCGTCGGCCCCGATGGCGGCACCGATGTCCTTCGCGACGGATCTCGACCACTCGGGAACGGTCTCGGACGCGCGCGGTGACGCCTCGAGGAGCCTGGAGATGCGTTCCTCCGCTTCCCCGAGGAGACCCAACGCCCTGTCGCGCTCGCGGACAAAATAGCGCAGCGTCATGAACACAAAGACCGCCACCACGGTAAGGGTGGCCCCGAACATCACCAGATTGACGGCAGGAGGCAGCGCCTGAGCCCATGGAACCATTCCGGAGAGCGCGATGCTGGCGGCGACCGACGCGAGGTAGGCGGTGAGGATCCACGCCGCCCGGCGTGGCCGGGGAAACACCAGGGCGTAGAACGGACCGATGAGCCCCATGAGGATCAGGCCCCCCGAGTAGAGCGGCCCGCCCAGGCTGATCGACCCGGCACACCCGAACACCACACAGGCGAGCTGACTGGCCAGGGCGAAAGAGTCCAGGCCGCGGCGGAGCACGCCAAACAGCAGCAAGTCAGCCAGCCAGAAGGCCGCACCGATAGCCCAGACCGCCGCCGCCAGCGGAAGGCCGAGGACGGCGAAGGCGACGGCCATGAGGGCCGAAAGCGGCGCCGCACATATCAGCGTGGTAGACCAGATGAGGCGGCGGACGCGAGCATCCTCAGCTTCAGCCGGCACAGCGCCGATGCGGGCAGCCAGGTCGAGCAGGAGCCCGATCACGCAGCACCTCCATTACAGGCGCGGGCCGGACGCATGGACGCTGCCCCGCGGCTCGTCACCCTTTGACGCCGAATCCCTTCTTCAGAAGAAGGTCCCGGATCCGATCGCGCAGGTCTCCCTGGATTTCGATAGCGTCCTGCTGGATCGTCCCGCCCGCGCCGCATGCTTGCTTCAATTCGCGGGACAGCGCTTTGAGAAACGCGGCGTTTCTGGGAAGGTCGTAGACGACCGTGACGGCCTTCCCTCCCCGCCCCGCCTTCTCGACGCGAAGCTTCGCAACCACGCGCACGGGGACCGGTGCGTCGGAGCCGCGCGTGCTGCAGCGGCAATGGTCCGCCGGCCAGCCGCAGCCCGGACACACGCGGCCGGCGCCGGACGAGTAGACGAGCCGGGAAGGTTCGCGCGCCGCCACCCGCCGATCATGCGCGAACTGCGCACGGGCGGCAAGCGGCGTCAGGGGCGGGCAGGCGGGACCGCGACGTGGCGATTCAGAGCCGCCGCGATGTCGCGCCTCGTGATGCGGTGGTGTGACGCGTGCCAGATGACCTGTCCGTTCGCGATCAACAGGAGTTGCGGAGATTCGTGGCGGATGCCGAAGCGCTCGGCAATCGCATTGGACACGGCGCGTCCCGTCTGCACGTGAACGACGCAGGCATCGACCGGGAGGCCAGGCTCCGACAGGAAGTCCTCGAATTCCTCGTGGGCGTAGGCGCTTGTGCCGCACGTCAGGCTGTGCTTGAGGAGGAGCAGCGGGCGGCCACTCGAACCGGATAGCGCGGAGTCAAGACCATCGAGCGTGCTGAGCACCGTGATTGGCATCGTGGTCACTTCCCGTCTCGCCTCATCACCAACCGGAACGAGGCCGCTCGCACATCGCCCTGCTTCAACGGCCGCCGCTCGGCGCTCATGTGCGTGTCGAAGAACTGATCGTAGCCGCCCGCGTTGAATCCGGCAACCAGCACGCGGATGCGCGGGATCGTTGGCGCCCCAGGGCCGGGCCGCAAGGCCGCGCGCGGAACGACGTCGCCGGGCCGGGCGTCCGGGCCCGCCCCATGCGGCATACAATAGGCGCGCCGCCCCTCCGGCGTCCCTTTGTGGAGCATCGACATGAGACATCGCCCGCTCGGAAGAATCCTCCTGCTCGCGGCGACAGTCGCCGCCGCGCTCCCGGACACCGCCGCCGCGCAGTCAGCGGCGCCACCTGTGGCAGCTGCAGCGACACAGGCACAGCCGGCGCGTCCGCCTGCCGTCGTGTCACCCGAACTGCTCGGCGACCGCCGCGTGACGTTTCGCATCTACGCGCCGAACGCCACGACGGTGACGCTCAACGCCGGCGATTTGCCGCCGGTGACGTTCGCGGCTCCCGGCACCGTGCCGGCGCCACAGACGCCGGGCTCGCCCGGCGGCGCCGTCTTTGCGAAAGCCGAGGGCGGCGTGTGGGAGTACACGACCGCGGCGCCTGTACCACCCGGCGCCTTCCGCTATGCCATACAGGTCGACGGCGTGCGCACGCTCGACCCCGTGAACACGAAGACGAGCGAATCGAACACGGCGATGTGGAGCATGTTCTTCGTTCCGGGCATCGACCTCGAAGAGGTCAGGGACGTGCCTCACGGCGCGGTCGCAGAGATCCACTACGCGTCATCGGTGCTCAAGACCACTCGGCGGATGCACGTCTACACGCCACCCGGCTACGAAACGGGCAGCCACAAGTACCCGGTGTTCTACCTGCTGCACGGCGCGGGTGACACTGACGATGCGTGGACGTCGGTGGGGCGAGCAGGATTCATCTTCGACAATCTGATCGCCGCCAAGCAGGCCGTCCCGATGATCGTCGTGATGCCGGCGGGACATCAGCCGGCCCAGCCCGGCGCCGCGCCCGCTGGCCCGCCGCCGTCCGCCCTCGCGCCGCCGGCGATCGATCCCTTTACCCTCGAATTCGCCACGGACGTGATGCCATACGTGGAGCGGCGCTACCGCACGCTTACCGACCGTCCGAGCCGCGCGATTGCAGGCCTGTCCATGGGCGGCAGGCAGACGCTCGACATCGCGTTCCGCCACCTCGCGAGGTTCGCCTACATCGGCATCTACAGCTCGGGAGCGGTGCTCGGCGGCGGACGAGGCGCCACGGCCGGGGCGACGCCCGTGCCTCCCCCACCCGATTGGGAGTCGGTTCACCTGGCAGACCTCGACAATGCGGCCCTGAAGCACGGAACCAGGCTCCTCTGGATTGCCACCGGCGTTGACGACGGGCTGATGCCCAGGACGCGCACCACGGTGGAGATCTTGAAGAAGCACGGCTTCCAGCCGGAGTTCAAGGAGACGCCGGGCGCCCACACATGGCTCGTCTGGCGCGACTACCTGCGCGAGTTCACGCCGCGGCTGTTCCGATAGGTGGACACTGAGGACGGCCGGCGTCAGCAGAGCAGCAGGCACGACACTCACGTGCAACCATCTCTCGTGCGCCCGCCGCCACTGATCGTCACCGTCTTCTTCGCGTCCGGCTTCGCCAGCCTGATCTACCAGGTCGCCTGGCAGCGCCTGTTGACCCTGTACTACGGGGTCGGCGCAGTCTCGATCACGCTGATCGTCAGCGTGTACATGCTCGGCCTCGGCTTCGGATCACTGCTGGGAGGGCACGTGGCGCGGCGGAGCCGGCACCCCTACGCTTTGTACGCCGCGATCCAGGGGATGCTGGGCGTGGCCGGCCTGGCCAGCCTTCCGTGCATGGCGGCGCTGGCAGGCGCCGCCTCGATGGCAGGCCCCGTGCTCTCGGTTGCCGCGCTCTTTGCCTTCCTCTGCGTGCCGACGCTGCTGATGGGCATGACCCTGCCCGTGGTCGTGGACCTCGTGACCCGGCACAACCCGGATTTCGTCGGCAGCCTCGGGCGGCTCTACTTCGCCAACACGCTCGGAGCCGCCGGCGGTGCGCTGCTGACCGGGTTCGCCTTCGTGTCGCTGCTGGGACTGGACGGCAGCATCTACGTTGCCGCCTTCATCGACCTGTCACTCGCCGTGGCCATTCTGCTGGCACGGCCGGCGCGATCAACCGAACTGGCGCAGGCGAACTCCGGCCAGGCCGGCGCGCCGGCCGGCTTTCGGCGCCTCGCGTACCCACTGGTGTTCTGCGCCGGCTTCCTGGCCATCGGCTACGAAATCGTCTGGTATCGCGTGATCGGGGTCCTCGTGAAGGATTCGCCGTACGCGTTTGCCAGCGTGCTGGCCGTCTATCTGCTCGGCGTTGCACTCGGCAGTCGCGCCATTCACCGGTACATGAGCCGGAGGCCCGGAACGAGCGCGAGCCAGACATGGGTTGGGCTGCAATTCCTGATCGGTGCGACCGTCCTGCTCACCTTCATCGGTTACTACTACCTCTCGGGGGCGCCCGGCATCCGATCGCTCACGCAGTGGTCCTTTCTTGCGGAGGAGCACCCGTCGGTCAACATCTTTCTTCGCCGCCCCGGCCTGCACTCCATCACAGACGTCTACCTGCTGACCGACGTCTTCCTGTGGTCTCTCGTGTTCATGCTCGTGCCCGCGATGCTGATGGGAGCGAGCTTCCCGCTGATTGCCTCCGTGGCACTCTCCCGCCGCGGCCGGGAGGGTGAGGCGGTGGGCACGACGTATTTCTTCGGGGTCCTCGGGAATGTCCTGGGTGGATTGATCACGGGCCTGGTGCTCTTGCCTGCCATCGGTTCAGAGGTCACGGTGCTGCTCTTCGGGATGACGGGCCTGCTGTTCGGACTTGCGCCACCTCTGCCGGCGACGGGAACCGGTGACCTCCCGCGATTCCCGCCCCGGTGGCGCGTGGCCGCCGTGCTGGCCTTCGCGCTGCTCAGCGTGGCCGTCTTTCCCCGAGGCGGCGCGCTGTATCGGGCGATGCATGTCCCGCCGTTCTTGCCGAGCCGGGTCCATGTCCGCGAGGGGCGTGATGCCGTGGTGGTGACCTATGAGGATGGTGAGCGCGTGCGGAACTTCATCAACGGCCAGGGCCACGGTTACCGGCCGAGCCCGGCCTTCCTGGCGGAAGCCTTTGCGGCGTTGGCACACACGGCGGTCCCTGGAAGGGTCCTCGTGATTGGGTTCGGCGCCGGGACCATCACCGAAGCCGCGCTGATGACAGGCGAGGCCGCGCGGATTACCGTCGTTGAACTCTCGGGAACCTTGATCGCGAACCTCCGGCCGTTGCCGCCTGTGGCCCGAGTCCTCGACGACCCGCGCGTCCGCATGGTGATCGACGACGGCCGGCGGTACCTTCAGCGGTCGGATGAGACGTTCGACGTGATCCTGATGGACCCGTTGAGGACGACGACGGCTTACAGCAACAACCTCCACTCGGAGGAGTTCTTCGCCCTGGCGGGGCGGCACCTGGCCCCCGGCGGTGTGCTGATGGTCGGCGGCCTGGACGGTGGCGCGATCATTCCGCGCACGCTGCTGGCGACGTTCCCGCACGTTCGGGCCTACCCGTACTTCTGCCTGGCATCGACGCGCCCGATCGTGCTGAACCAGGCGCGGCTCGACACGCTCCTGGGAGCAGTCGCAGAAAACGAGGGCGGAATCATTCGCGCCGTCATCGGAGAGACGCTCGAGGGCGAGGCGCTCGCGCGCGCCACCGCCGACGCCCCCGTGAACCGCGACTGGCGGCCGGTGTCCGAGTACTACCTCGGGGCGTTGCTGATGGAGCGGGCCCGGCCGCTGGCGCCGCGTTGACCGTGCGGGCCGCCTCGTCGGCGGGTGAGGCCGCCGTGCAGCAAGTCGCCCGGCGCCCGGAACCGGCCCGCGTTCTGCGAGGCGGTTCCTGACGCCGGGCGGCAGTCTGACTCGATCGATCTTCCGTCTTCCTACTTCAGCGCGTCGGGCACCGGCATGTTGAGGGCGGCCATGATCTCGGCGGCCTTCGCCTTCACGGTGCTGGCCTTCGCCATCGCCCCGGCCACGTCACCCGACTTGAACGCGTCGTTTGCCTCGGCCCAGGCCGAGTTGATCATGGCGAGACCGCTCTTCGCGCCGTCGAACGCCTCCTGGGAAATGCCCTGGGGCAGCTTCTTCGACTTCGACAGCAAGTCGACGCGGCTCTGGATCGCGCCCACAACGCCCGGCAACCCGGTGCTCAGCCCTTCCCACGCGGTAGTGAGCTCGGCCTTCTTCGCAGTCGCGGCCTCGCCGAGGGCCGTGATCTTGGCCGTAAGCTCGCTCGCCGCCGCGGTCGCGCCCTTGAAATCGCCCTTGTCGAACGCCGCCTTCGCGGCCGCGATGGCGCCTTCGACGCTCTTCGCCTGGTCCGGCACGTACTTCATGGCCTCAGCCGCCGCAGCGCTGAACGCCGTTTCTGCCGCCTTGATGGCGGCGTCGGCCGCGGCCTTGCCGCCGTCGCCGCAGGCGGTCACGCCGACCGCGAGCCCGATCACCAGCGCCAACGCAAACAACTTCTTCATCGATCGCTCTCCTCTCACATCACCATCGTTGCCGACGAACGGTTAGGGAATTCTGAGCTTCTGCCCGACCTGGATCAGGTTCGGGTCCTTCAGGACATCCTGGTTGGCCTCGAAAATCGTCGTGTAGAGCTTCGGATCGCCATAGAACTGCTCGGCGATCTTCGAGAGCGTGTCGCCCTTCTGCACTTCGTACCACTGCGTGGCGTCCCAGCTGGCGCCACCGGTCTTTGGGGTTTCTGCCATCTCGTCCTCCTGTGGCCCAACAACTGTGGCGCCATCGATTCCAGCGACGAACCTATCGCGTGCCGATCTGATATATCTTATCCGAAATCAGTCGAACAGGCACACGAAACCGCGGTTGGCCCGGCCGACAGGCCTCCACGCGGCCGCTCCCGCGGCGGATCAGCCCGCCCGCGGATAGGGAAACCCGTGGCGCAGCGCCTCTTCCAGCCTGGCGTCGTGGCCGTAGTAATCGCCCGCGAAGTGCACGAGACCGGCCGAATCGGCGTAGGCGGTATCGTAGAAGAGGACGACCGTGAGCTTCTGCTTCAGGTTGACTTGCGTCGGGGCGCGGCCCTCCATGGCGGCCACGATCCGCTCCCGGCTCCAGTTCGGGTCGCCGCGCAACACCCACTCGGCCAGGCGCGCCGGGTCCTCGAGGCGGATGCATCCGTGGCTGAAGTCGCGGCGCGCCCGTGAAAACAGCGGCTTCGCCGGCGACCCGTGCATGTAAACGTCCTCGTCGTTGGGAAAGATGAACTTCGCCAGGCCGAGGGAATTCGACGGCCCCGGCCGCTGCCGGAGGTACAACTTGCCCGCGAGCACCTTGTCCAGGTTCTCCGGCGTGGCAGGCAACGCCGCAGCCCCGGTACCGCCGCCTGCCACGATTTCCAGCTCCTCGCGTGCCAGATATCCCGGGTCGCGGCGCGCCTTCGGCACGATCTCGGACCGCAGGATGCTGGGCGGCGGATTCCAGTACGGCCTGAAGACGATGTACTCCATCTCGTCGATGAAGATGGGCGTCGCGTGCCCGACGGCTTTCCCGACCACGACGCGCATCCTGAGGGGCTCGTCGCCGCTCGCGGGATCGGTGGCCCACAGCCGGAACAGCGGGACGTTGACGAACACGTACGGCCGCCGGCCCAGGTCGGGCAGCCAGCGCTGGCGCTCCAGCGCGAGTTCGAGCTGACGCACGCGGGTCGCAAACGGCACGTTCACGGCTTCGATCGTCGAAGGCCCAACGACGCCGTCCGGCTCGAGCGCGTGGCGGTCCTGGAATCGCTCGACCGCAGCGGCGAGTTCCTTGGAGTAGACGGGGGCCTCGGTCGCCGGGTCGGGCTTCGGCGTGTCAGGGCGGAGATCACCGACGAGGCGCAGCCGGGCGTCGAGCGTGGGCACGCCGGCCCAGGTCTGCCCGGGCTCGACCTTCTTCACCCGGCCCGTGAGCACGGGAACCGGCGGCGGCTCGCCGCCCGCCGCAAGCTCCCGGTAGGCGGTGAGCGCGTCGACGAGGCGCTTGTACACGGCGGTCTGCGGCCGCACGCGATCCGCGGCCGCCGCGAGCCCCCCGGCCCCGTCGCGGGCCGACCGCAGGGCCTCGAGCGGATCCATCCGCCTCGCCGTGACATCGTAGGCGATGCCGACCACGCGGGGATCCACGCGGCCGACGTGGAGCGACGACAGCAGACGCATCGACGCGACAGACAGGGCGGCATCGAATTCCGCCCACTCGGTCGCCGTGGCCTTCGTTCCGGCGCGCAGCTGCTTCCAGTGGGTCGCCAGCGTCGCCGCGTCGAAGTCCGTCGGATCGAGCCCCTGCGCATCCGCGCGGGTCAGGGTCTCGATGGCCCCGTCGAGCGCCGGATGGGGCGCGCCGTCGACGAACCAGAAGAGAGCGTCGGGCTCCTCGTCCGCAATCGTCGTCAGCGCCGGCATGAACCGCGTGATGTCGGGCCACTTGAGCCACGGGTGCCGCTCGGCCTCCAGCATCACCCTGATGGCGGCCTGGATGTCGGCGCGTGGCGGCGGACCGGCCTGACGCGGTCGCGCCGGCGCGGAGGGTTCCGGCGGCCTGGCCGCAGCGCGGTCTCGCCCGCCTCGCCCGCAGGAGCCGCCGCACGCGACGGTCGCGAGGACGGGCACCAGCCACAGCCACCGCAGAAGCCGAATCTCGACACGCTGCATGCATCCTCCACATCCCGGCGGGACCGGCGCGAACGCCCCGGCGACACCCCGAATCTCCCAGCCGCGATGGCGATGATTCGAATATGGCGGCCGTCCCCCGTGAACTCCTGCGGCAGGGTTGGCAGGGGCAGACGGCTCCACTATGATAAGCGGATGTCCCTGCCGCCGGCATGGCTCGACCGCCGGGTGCTCTCGCGCCGCACTGTCCTTCAGGGGCTTGCTGCGGCGCTCGCCGCCGCCATGGTGTCGCCCAGGGCGGCGTTCGCCGCGGGGCCGGAGCCCCGCGAGGTGGCGTTCGTGCATACGCACACCCACGAACGGCTCTCGGTGACGTACTTCGCCGACGGTTCCTACGACGACGAGAGCCTGGCTGCGCTGAACTGGTTCCTCAGGGACCATCGGAGCGGCGACGAGCACCCGATCGACCCGGCGCTGTTTGACATCCTGCACGAGCTGCGCCTCGCCACCGGCACGGCCGGCCCCTATCAGGTCATCTCCGGCTACCGCTCCCCTCGCACGAACAGCCTGCTGCGCGAGCGCAGTGCGGGCGTCGCTTCGGGCAGCCTGCACCTGCAGGGGCGCGCCATCGATGTCCGGCTTGCCGACGTGAGCTCGGCGGCGCTGCGCGACGCGGCGATTCGCCTCCGCCGCGGCGGCGTCGGCTACTACGCGTCAAGCGACTTCGTGCATATCGATACCGGACGAGTCCGCTGCTGGTAGGGCGGGATCAGGATCCCGGACCGGCCTCGCTCCGAATCTCCCATTCGGTCGATCCGGCCGTCAACAGGATCAGCCCGAACCCGCCCGCCGTCACCGCCAGAATCAACCGCAACGCGAGCAGCGTCAGGCCGTTGATCATGTCCTGCTGATCGCTGATGACGGCCGCAAGATACTCTTCCCGGCCGTTCTGCGGCGCGTACGCCCGCAGGTGTGCGGGCGGGGGGTTCATGCGCGCCGCCATCCGGACGAGGGACTGATCGAAGGCGTGGTCATCGGCGCCGCGGCGGGCCATGTGCGCACCCGCGAACCACGCGTAGGCCGCCGCGGCTGCGAGCAGGACGAGCCCGCCGAGCAGGCGACGGCGGCATCGGCCCTTCAGCGCGCTCCAGCGGAACCGCGTGGTGAACGGAAGCAGGTCGTGGGCCATCGGGTCGTCCCTGAACACGGCGTGCCCGGCCTCGCGCCGGCGTTCAGGCCGGCCGCATGCGTCTTACTGCCACGCAAACTCGGCGACGACCGGCAGGTGGTCCGATCCCTCCGAGCGCGGCACCCACGCCCGGATGGGCCGGAGCGGGGCACCGTGCCGGAGCCAGAGGAAGTCGATCCGCTTGTTGGGTTCACGGCTGGGAATCGTGAACCCAACGCCGTCGCCGGCCTTCACCCACACGCCGTCGAACGTCGCGGCCATCGCCGCGCAGGTCCGGCTGGCGGGAGTGTCGTTGAAGTCCCCGCCGAACAGGGTGGGCATATTACCGTACTCCGCCAGCACTTCGCGAAACTGTTCAACATTCGCCAGCCGCTCGGCGTCGTCAGGCCGGCAGTCGATGTGCGTCGCCAGGAAGAGGAGGTCGCGGCCGCCAATGTCCACCACGGCCTGCAGCACGCCGCGCTGCTCGCCGGCGCACCGCCTACGCGAGGGCGTCGATGATGGCGTTCAGCGTCGGGCTCGGCCGCATCGCCGCCGCTGTCTTCACCGGGTCTGGCCGGTAGTAGCCGCCCATGTCCACGGGCCTGCCCTGCGCGCCAATCAGCTCCTCGTTGATCTTCGCTTCGTTGGCGGCCAGCTGCCGGGCGACGCCGGAGAACCGGGCCTGCAGTTCCTTGTCCTTCGACTGCGCCGCCAGCGCCTCGGCCCAATACATGGCCAGGTAGTAGTGGCTGCCCCGGTTGTCGATCTGCCCGACCTTTCTGGCCGGCG
>Ga0209253_10001125_pt1 | contig 23348 bp, 15 predicted proteins | sample FrelakmetBRP12BR_FD_187145 | JGI IMG/M metagenome (GOLD analysis project Ga0209253, IMG submission 187145) | Freshwater lake sediment microbial communities from the University of Notre Dame, USA, for methane emissions studies - BRP12 BR (SPAdes)... | ecosystem: Environmental > Aquatic >...
GTGGTCGCGGTCGACGAGCAGGCGCCGAAGCTGCGGACCGGCCCGCTTCCCGAGCGCGCGATCGTGTACTTCGACCGCGACCTCGTCGTCGTGGACAAGCCGGTCGGCATCCTGAGCGTCGCCGATGAGCCGGGGAACAAGGCGACGATCGTCGACTACGCGCGCACGCAGTTGCGGCGCATGGGCGGGCATGGCGTCGACGGCAAGCTCGGCGTGGTCCACCGTCTCGACCGCGACACGAGCGGGCTGATGGTGTTCGCCCGGACCGCGCATGCGCAGCGCACGCTGGCGGCGCAGTTCCGGCAGCATACGATCGAGCGCGCCTACCATGCGATCGCGCACGGCGCAGTGACTGCGAGGCGGGTCGACACGCATCTCCTCCTCGATCGCGGCGACGGCCTGCGCGGCTCGTACGGCGTCTTCCGGCGGCCGACGGGCGAGGTCCCCGCCGACGCAAGGCGCTCGGTGACGCACGTCCAGCCGATCGCGGCGCTCGCCGGCGCGACGCTGGTCGAATGCCGCCTCGAAACCGGCCGCCAGCACCAGATCCGCATCCACCTGTCCGAACTCGGGCATCCGCTGGTCGGCGAACGCGTGTACATCCGCGACTACGCGGGCCCCACGATCGAAGCGGCGCGCACGATGCTCCATGCGCGAACGCTCGGCTTCGTGCATCCGCGGACCGGAGAACCGATGTCGTTCGAGCGCGAATCTCCGGACGACTTCCAGGCAATGGTCGCGGCGCTGCGGATGGAGTGAGGGTCGTTGCGGGTCAAGTGGCGTAGGCGGCGAACCGACATGCGCCGGGTGCAGGGAACGCATACACTGGCGCCGCGCCGTGCACCCGAAGCGGTGTTCGTTTGCACCGACCGGCCAGTTGCCGACCTTGAGCGAGCTTCCTATGCCCGAGACCATCCTTGACGTCAGGCCCCTGGGCTTTCCGTGGGCAACGGACGATCCCTTCCTGTTCTGCGTGCATCACGTCGACGCCTATCCGAACGGCAACGACCGCATGGGACCCGACGCTTCGCTTGCGGGTCGCTCGATCGGGCAGGACTTCGCGGGCAAGGACGGCTGGCGGATGTACCACGGTGACGTCGTGCCCGGGTTTCCGCAGCATCCGCACCGAGGCTTCGAGACGGTGACGATCGTGCGGCAGGGCTTCATCGATCACGCCGATTCGCTCGGCGCGACCGCGCGCTTCGGCAGCGGCGACGTGCAGTGGCTCACCGCGGGGCGCGGCATCGTGCATTCCGAAATGTTCCCGCTGCGCGACCGCGCCGGCCCGAACCCGGTGGAGCTGTTCCAGATCTGGCTCAACCTTCCCGGCGCCGACAAGTTCGCCGACCCGCATTTCACGATGCTGTGGCGCGACGACGTGCCGACACACACGGCGCGTGACGCCGAAGGACGTTCGACCGAGATCACGATCGCGGCGGGCCAGTTCGCGGCCCTGCGCGCGCCGGCGCCGCCACCCAAGTCGTGGGCGGCGCGTGGCGACACCGACGTTGCGATCTGGACGATCCGCATGGCACCGGACGCGCGCTTCACGCTGCCGCGCGCGGCGCATGCGGTGAATCGCTCGGTGTATTTCTTTCGTGGGTCCGGACTTGCGATCGCGGGGCGCAGGCTCGACGCGCACGCACGCATCGTGCTGAACGCCGGCGTGGACGTGGAACTCGGGGCGGGCGCCGACGGCGCGGAGCTCCTGCTTCTGCAGGGGAAGCCCATTGCCGAGCCCGTCGTCCAGTACGGGCCATTCGTGATGAACACGCGCGCCGAGATCGAGCAGGCGGTGCGCGACTACCAGCGCACGCAGTTCGGCGGCTGGCCGTGGCCGAGCGACGGGCCCGTGCATCCGCGCGAGCAGGGTCGCTTCGCGCGGCACGCAGATGGCAAAGTGGAGCACGCGGGCGACGGGCGCGAAGCCGGTTGATCCGGCGTCGCGCGGACGGCACGGGTCGTGACTTCGGACCGATCGAGCCTCGTGCGATAAGATCGATCGTCGACTTCATGCACGAAGGAGCAAGGCCAATGGAGCGAGGAGAGGCAACGCGCGGCAAGTTCGCGCAGGCCATGGCGGGCGCCGACGCCATCGAGATCAAGGCCACGATCCCGGATCACCAGATCCGGAAAGCGCTGAAGCGTTACGGCCTCACCGAGAGCAACGACGAGGAGCGCTTCATCTATTTCTTCGATACGCCCAAGCTCGATCTGCTGAAGGCCGGCATCATCGCGCGGGCTCGCCGCGTGGTCGGCGACGCCCACGACAGCACGGTGAAGTTCCGGCCGGTGAATCCGACGGACGTCGGGCCGAAGTGGCGCAAGTTCCGCGACTTCAAGATCGAAGCCGACGCCAGCGAGACTTCGCTGGTCAAGTCCGCGTCGTTCTCGATGCCCGTCACCAGGGGACACATCAAGCGGGTCGCGGGAGGCAAGAAAGCGATCTCCACGATCTTCACCGCCGAGCAGGAGGAATTCCTGACGTCCATCGCGCGCCGCAAGATCGATTTCGCGAAGCTCGTCGTGCTCGGGCCGCTGCTCGCGCAACGCTGGCGCTTCGAGGATCCGGGCTGTCCCTGGCCGATTACCGCAGAGTTGTGGAAGCGCGGCGACGGCAAGCGGATGATGGAGGTCTCGATCAAGGCGCCCGCCGTGCAGGCGGCGGCCGCCGTGGGCGGCTTCATGGCCTTCCTGGCCGAGGTCGGCGCCGAACGCGACAAGGATCAGCAGACGAAGACGCGCTGGGCGCTCGACTACTACGTCGCGAAGCTTGGGCGCACGCCGGCGCGCAAGGCCGCCGCAACAAAGGCGCCGCGCAAGACCGCACGCAAGGCGCCGGCCGAAAAGTCCCGACGCCGTCCGGCCAGGCAAGGGGGATAGCGCGCCGCGGGCCGTCACGCAATTGCGGGCGGTCTCTCCAGCGCATGCCGGCCCCTCGGTGCGCCGTGGGCGGCGACTTCGGACGCTTGCGCGCGACGCGCCGCTGCGAACATGGGCAGCGCTTCGTCGATGCCACAACGGTCGTGGCGGCGCGCCGGCCGGACGGTTGGCGATTCGGTCACACGGCGACGATGTTTGCAACGGGCGCGCGCGGCGAAGTCCGGTCCGCGCCGCTTCGACTGGGAACGACCGTCGCGCTCGCTTCCGGCGTGGCGTCCGCCGCCCCCGGATCGCCTGTACACCGGCCTCGACCATCGGTTCCCGGCCGTCACGCTTGCGAGGTGTCGTTGCGGAATTCGACACCAGCATCGACCGTCGCGATCGCGCGAGGGCGATTTACCAGGAGCCATCCAATGGGTCCAGAGCTACGTGACCGACGACCGGATCTACTGCGTGTACATCGCGCCGAACGCGGACCTCGTGCGCGAACACGCAAGACTTGGCGGCTTCCCGCGAACAAGGTGTCCGAAGTGCGGGCGATCATCGCTCCGACCACGGCGGAGTGACGGCGCGTCGAACGGCGGATGCAAGGGCGCGATGCCTGGCGGCGAGAGGCTGACGCATCATCGCGCCGCGCGCCACGCGGACGCCGTCGCGCCCGCGTGGCGGCGTACCGGAGTTGTTTCGGGAAACCGGTGCCGCGCTTCACGCAGCGCGTCCTGATCGCAACGTCGCCGCCGCCGTCGCGATACCGTCGCCGCCGTTTGCGTTGGGATCCTGCGCGAATAAGGGCACCGCGTACGCGAATGCGCAACGCTTCGCGCGTTGCCGGGACTGCGCGCAAACGTCGACGCGCTGTCAAACGTTTGTCCAATGCTTGTCCAGGATAAACGCGGAAATTGTCCGCAATCACTTCGGTCTATCGGGACGCTGACGGGTCGATCGTGCCCGGCTCAGCGGATCAACAACCCCGTTCACTGGAGAACTCCACTATGAAATCGAAGCTCCGCACGGCCGTCGTCGCGATGGGGATTGCCGTTTCCGCCATGGTCGGGCCGCAGGCCGTCGCCGCACCCACCGCCCAGATCTACAGTGGCTACACGCTGGTCGAGCTGCTGCCCGGATTCGTCGACGCGCTGACGTCGCTGCAGATCGCGCCGTCCAAGAATCTGCCCGCCACGCTGTACCAGCGCATCGCCTACTTCCCGATCACGGGCGGGCGGCTGGACGCAGCGAGTGCCAAAGGGGAAGTCCCACACTCCGGGGGCTTGAAGCTCACGCGGGGCGCGACGCAGGTCATCATCTCGGACTTCATCATCGACACCGCGTCGGCCGCGCCCAGGTTGACGGGCATCGTCACGGCGAACGGATCGATCGTCGGCCGCATCCCATTGTTCAACCTGCAGCTGCCGGCGCTGACGCTCCCGTTGACGCTGCCGCCCGGACCCGAAGTCCTGCTGATCGAAGGCAGCAAGGTGACGCTGACGCAGGAAGCGGCCACGGCGCTCAACGGCGTGTTTGCCACGAATGCGTTCGTTGGCGGATTCAACGTCGGCATCGCGTCGGTCTACGGCAACTACTGATGTCGATCGCAGGCCCCCTTTCCGGGGGCCTGCGCGCAGCGCCTGCGCAACGCGCGTCAGCGCGCGAGTTCGCGCCCCGCCTGCCGCTTGCGCCACGCCGCCGGCGGCGCGCCATACTCGCGCCGGAACGCGCGGCTGAAAGCAGTATCGGTCTGGTACCCGACGTCTTCCGCAATGCGCGCGAGCGGCGCGCTGCTGCGCGACAGCAGGTTGGCCGCCAGCAGCATCCGCCACTGCGTCAGGTACTGCATCGGTGAACTTCCGACGAGCTGCTGGAAACGCTCGGCAAGCACGGACCGCGACGTGCCGGCCGCGCGCGCCAGTCCCTCCAGCGTCCACGCGTGCGCGGGACGCGCGTGCATCGCGTTGAGCGCCCCGCCGACGATGCGGTCGCCGACGCCGGCGAGCCATCCGGTGCGGCCGGCGCTCTGCTCGTTCATGTACAGGCGCAGCACCTCGATGAACAGCACCTCGGCCAGCTTGGCCAGCACGCCCGCGCCGCCGGGCCGCGGCGAGCGCGCCTCGGCCAGCGCATAGCGCACCGACGCTTCGAGCCACATGCCGGCGTTCGAGCCGCGCACGTTGACGCGCAGCAGCGATGGCAGCCCCGCGAGCAGCATCTGCGCGAGCCTGGCGTCGCAGGCGAGGTACCCGCAAACAAGGCGAGTCGTGGGCCCGCCGCCGCCGTAGGCGAGCTGGCGCGGGCGCCGCGCGAGCACCTGGTCCAGGCGGGCTCCTTTCGCGGGCAGGAGTCCGGGCTGCGACGTCATGCAGTGCGCGTGACCCTTGGGAAACACGACCACATCGCCGGCCGTCAACCGCACCGGAGGTTCGTTGCCGAGTTCGACAAAGCACTCGCCTTCGGTGATCAGGTGGAAGATCACGACGCGCTCGGCACCGGGTTCGAGGAACGGCGCCGCCGTGTCCGCGCTGGGCGAGTGGTAACACCAGGGTGCGGTGAACCGCCCATTGATGAAGATCGCGCCGACGAGGCGCACGACGCGCAGGGTTTCGGAAAGGGCGTCCATCGCCCGGACTATCCCGCGTCGGCGTCGATGCGCAGGGCCACCGGCACGGCGCCGATCACGGCGTTGGGAATGGGCGAGCAGCGGTAGCCACTTTGGACCAGCGCGCGCAAACGCGCGGGCTCGACTCCATTGGCGGCGATCCTGACGTGCAGTTGCACGTCGCAAGGTCCGGCGGGCACCGGCACACCGGTCGAGTCCGCCATGCCGAGCAGGCCGCGCGCGTCCGAGCGGCTGGTGGCGCGCACCTCGAGCGTCGTGAGTTCGATGCCGTTCGCCGCCGCGGCCAGCGCAATGCTCGTCGCCGCGCAGGACGCGAGCCCGGCGCGAAACAGCCACCCCGGCGTGACCTCGTCGCCGGTGCCGCCCAGTTCATTGGGCATGTCCGTCGCCATCTGCGTGCCGTTGGCATGGCTCGCAACGACGCGCGTGCCGTGCTCCCAGCGCGCGGTGGCCGGCGTGTCGTCCTGCAGACCCAGGTCGGGGCGGCGCCGGAGAACCGCCTCCACGCGCTGCAATGCCGCGGCGATCTCCTGCGTGGACATGGGGTGCACTCCTGGCCGGTGACGAAGGTCTGGATTCTGGTCGCGTTGGAGCACGGTGCCAAGGGGGCGCGGCGTCCCGCGCGCCGGCGGCCGGACGATCGGACAGCAATCCCGGACGCGCGGGCAGATGCGCAGGCGCGAGCGCCGACATGCGGACGATCGGACAGGTCGCAGCGACGCGCGGGCAGGACGACGCGGCGCGTCGGCCCGCAAAGTGCGCCCCACGACGAGGCCGGACACCGATCGCCGTCCTCCGGAGCGAACCTCATTCGAACGTCCGAAACCACGAGGAGAACCACAGCATGAATGCACCTGTCGATCTCGCAGTACTGAAAGGCCGCCAGCAGGCGGCATGGGCCAGCGGCGACTACGCGGTCATCGGCACCACGCTGCAAATCGTCGGCGAATCGCTCGCAGAGGCCTGCGACCTGCGCTACGACGAGCGCGTGCTCGACGTCGCGGCCGGCAACGGCAACGCAACGCTCGCCGCCGCGCGCCGCGGCTGCAAGGTGACGTCCACCGACTACGTCACCACGCTGCTCGACCGCGGCGCGGAACGGGCACGCGCGGAAGGTCTGGACGTGACGTTCGAAGTGGCCGATGCCGAGGCGCTGCCGTTCGCGGATGCGCGCTTCGATGCGGTGCTGTCCACGTTCGGTGTGATGTTCGCGCCGGACCAGGTGCGCGCGGCGGCCGAGCTGGCGCGCGTGTGCCGGCCGGGCGGGCGCATCGGTCTTGCCAACTGGACGCCCAGCGGCTTCATCGGGCGGGTGTTCAAGACGCTGGGCAGGCAGCTGCCGCCACCCGCGGGCGCGCAGCCGCCGTCGCTCTGGGGCGTCGAGGCGCATCTGCACGCGCTGTTCGGCGACGCCGCCACCGCAATCGCCGTGACGCCGCGGATCTTCAATTTCCGATACCGGTCGGCCGCGCATTTCATCGACGTCTTCCGCACCTGGTACGGGCCGTTGCACAAGGCGTTCGGCGCGCTGCCGCCGGACCAGGCGGCGGCGCTGGAGCACGACCTGACGGACCTGCTGAACGGAGCCAACGTCGCGGGTTCCGGTTCGCTGGTAGTGCCGAGCGAGTATCTCGAAATCGTCGTCGCTCGGCGCTGACCGTGGATGCGCGGCTGCAGCGCCGGGTCCAGCGTTACGGTTGGGACCTGGCGGCAGCCGCCTACGAACCGCTGTGGCAGCCGCAGCTCGCGTGCGCGCAGGCGACTCTGCTGGCTCGCGCCGCGCTCGCGCCGCGCGAGCGCGTCCTCGACGTGGCGTGCGGCACCGGCCTGGTGGCGTTCGCCGCGGCGGAAGCAGTTGGTCCGGATGGCCGCGTCGTGGGTGTCGACCTTTCGGGGCGGATGGTCGACGCGGCCCGGCGGCGCGCGCAGGAACGAAGCTCGACGCGCGTGACGTTCGTGCGGATGGATGCCGAAAGCCTCGACCTGCCCGACGCGGATTTCGACGTCGCGCTGTGCGCACTGGGCCTCATGTACGTGCCCGATCCCGCGCAGGCATTGCGCGAAATGCGGCGCGTGCTGCGGCCCGGCGGGCGCGTCGTTCTCGCCGTGTGGGGCGAACGATCGCGATGCGGATGGTCGGCGGTGTTTCCGATCGTCGAAGCCGAGGTCACGACCGAGGTCTGTCCGCTGTTCTTCCGCCTGGGGCAGAACGGCGCGTTGGCGCGGCTGTGCGTTGATGCGGGATTCAGGGATTTGGGGCAACGGCGCATCGCGGCCACGCTCGACTATGCCGACGCTGACGAGGCGTGTGATGCCGCGCTGCTCGGTGGCCCGGTCGCGCTGGCGTGGTCGCGGTTCGACGACGACGTGCGCGCGCGGGTGCGCAGCCTCTACGTCGAGGCCATCGCGGCGTGGCGGCACGACCAGGGCTACCGGGTACCCGGCGAATTCGTCATCGTGACGGCGAAGGCTCCGGGAGGCCGATCAGCACACGAACGCGCGAAGTCCAGACACGAATGATCGGTGGGCAAGCCGCAAAACGGGCCGCGGACGATTTCGATTCACTGTTGCCAGAACTCCTTCTTCCACATCTTCTCAAGTTCTGCCGTCACCGCAGGCCCGCGCGGCATTCGCCGGCCCTGTACGATGGCGGGCGAGCGGCATCGACGGCGCAGGATCGCGCGCCAGTCCCAACGAAGCGAAGGAGCAGCGCATGGATGTTCGTGCAGCGGTTGCGCATGCGGCGGGAGCGCCGCTGGTGATCGAGACCGTGCAGCTCGACGGCCCGAAGGCAGGCGAGGTGCTGGTCGAGATCCGGGCCACCGGCATCTGTCACACCGACGAGTTCACGCGCTCGGGCGCCGATCCGGAGGGCCTGTTCCCGGCGATCCTGGGGCACGAGGGCGCGGGCGTGGTCGTCGACGTGGGGCCGGGCGTCACCAGCCTGAAGACGGGCGATCACGTGATCCCGCTCTACACGCCCGAGTGCCGGCAGTGCAAGTCGTGCCTGTCGCGCAAGACGAACCTGTGCACGGCGATCCGCGCGACGCAGGGCAAGGGCGTGATGCCGGACGGCACCAGCCGCTTTTCACTGCGCGGCAAGCCGATCCACCACTACATGGGCTGCTCGACGTTCGCGAACTACACGGTGCTGCCGGAAATCGCGCTCGCGAAGATCCGCGAGGACGCGCCGTTCGACAAGGTGTGCTACATCGGCTGCGGCGTAACCACCGGCATCGGCGCGGTGATCAACACGGCGAAGGTCGAGGCGGGCGCCAACGTCGTCGTGTTCGGCTTAGGCGGCATCGGCCTCAACGTAATCCAGGGCGCGCGGATGGTCGGTGCGAACATGATCGTCGGCGTCGACCTGAACCCCGCGCGCGAGGCGCTGGCGCGCAAGTTCGGGCTCACGCACTTCGTGAATCCGAAGGAGGTCGACGGCGACCTCGTCGCACACCTCGTGAACCTCACGGGCGGCGGCGCCGACTACAGCTTCGAGTGCGTCGGCAACGTCGAGCTGATGCGGCAGGCGCTCGAATGCTGCCACCGCGGCTGGGGCGTGTCCGTGATCATCGGCGTCGCCGGTTCGGGACAGGAGATCCGCACGCGGCCGTTCCAGCTCGTGACCGGGCGCGTGTGGAAGGGCACGGCGTTCGGCGGCGCGCGCGGGCGCACGGACGTGCCGAAGATCGTCGACTGGTACATGGACGGCAGGATCAACATCGACGACCTGATCACGCACGTGCTGCCGCTCGAACGGATCAACGAGGGTTTCGACCTGATGCACGAGGGCCGCTCGATCCGTTCGGTGGTCGTGTACTGACTCTGGCCGGCGATTGACGCATGGCGCAGACCGGCATCGAAACGACGTACGAGAAGCGGTGCTTCCGCGGCGTGCAGGGCGTGTACACGCACGCGTCGCGCGAGACGCAGTGCGCGATGCGCTTCGGGGTGTTCCTGCCGCCGGCCGCCCGCACGCGGCGCGTGCCCGTGCTGTACTGGCTGTCGGGCCTGACGTGCACCGAGGACAACTTCATCGTGAAGGCGGGCGCGCAGCGCATGGCCGCGGAACTCGGGCTCGCGCTGGTCGTGCCGGATACGAGCCCGCGCGGGCTCGGGTTGGCAGGCGAGGGGGACAGCTACGAGTTCGGCCTGGGCGCCGGGTTCTACGTCGACGCAACCGAGGAACCGTGGTCGCGCGGGTATCGCATGTACTCCTACGTGGCCGCGGAGCTGCCCGCGCTCGTCGCCGCGCACTTTCCGGTCGATGCGACGCGCGCCGGGATCTTCGGGCACTCGATGGGCGGGCACGGCGCGCTGGTCGTCGCGCTGCGCAACCCGCGGGCGTATCGAAGCGTCTCCGCATTCGCGCCGATCGCCGCGCCGATGCGCTGCCCCTGGGGCGAGAACGCGTTCGACGGGTACCTCGGCCCCGACCGGGCGCTTTGGCGCGCGTACGACGCCTCGGCGCTGGTCGAGACGCACGGCTGGCGCGGACCACCGATCCTCGTCGACCAGGGCACGGTCGACCCGTTTCTCGACACGCAGCTGAAACCCGCACTGTTGCAGGAAGCATGCCGGCGCGCCGGCGTGCCGCTCGAGTTGCGGATGCAGGAAGGCTACGACCACAGCTACTTCTTCATCGCGACCTTCATCGACGATCATCTGCGGTTCCACGCGCGGCATCTGGGGCCGGACGCGGCGGCATAAGCGCGCCCGATGAGCGCACCAACCGGGCGGGCGCACCAGGCGGGCGCCGGCCTGCTCCGTCTGTCGTCCGAAATGCCCGCCCGGCCATGCTTCCGGACGTCCGTTGTCGATTGGCATGCGATATGCAGCGTCTTTGGCATGTCTGACGCAATGCGACATCCGCAGAGGGACCACGACGCGCCGACGCCGCAGTTCGCGACTGCTGCCGACTTTGCATTAGCCGATGTGTTGCGGCGACAACTCGAGCTGCGCTACTTCGGAGGCGGAGACGGCGCCGTGCAGGCGCCTGCCGCCGCGAACGAGGATGGCCCGGCTTAGTGGCCGGTGGAATCTTGCGCCGGCTGCGGCGAAAGCCGAGCCGGATCCGACGCTCTTGCCGGCGTCCGCGCGACGGTACGGGGAAAACAGCGCGCCGCAATGCGAGAATGCGCTACGGCGAACCTTGACGACGGAAACGCGTCGAACCTGGGTTCGACCGAGCACGCCGACCATCCCCATGCATCGCCGCCCCGCCTACCACCGAGAGATCGAGGTCAAGCCCAGCCTGCGCAGCCAGGCGCTCAACGCGCTGCTGCGCGTCACGCTCGGCCGCCCGCTCTCGGACGACGACGACGTCCTCGCGCTGCGGCGGCGCTACGAGAGCCTGGATGCGCGCAAGTTCAGGTTCGCCGCGCCGCTCGAGCGCAGCCCGACGCTGATGGGCGGCGTGCCCGGCGAGTGGATCATGGCGCCCGAGTCGCGCGTCGAGCGCGTGATCCTCTATCTGCACGGCGGATCGTTCGCGTTCCGCTTTCCCAACGCGCATGCGTCGCTGGCCGGCCGCTTGTGCCGCCCGCTGCGCGCGCGGGCGCTGATTCCCGACTACCGCCTCACGCCGGAACACCCGTTCCCGGCGGCGGTGGAGGACTGCCACGCCGCGTACCGCGGCCTGCTGGCGCAGGGGATCGATCCGAAGAACATCGTGCTCGCGGGCGATTCGGCGGGCGGGAACCTCGTCATGGTGACGCTGCTGCGCGCACGGGCGGCGGGCGAGCCGCTGCCGTCGTGCGCGGTCCTGCTGTCGCCGGCGCTCGATTGCACGCTCGGCAGCCCGAGCATGGCGGCGTACGATGGTCGCGATCCGATGATCCGGCTCGCGAGCCTGCTGGTGCTGCGCCGCCTGTACGTGCCGTCGCCGCACCAGTACACGGATCCCGAGGTGTCGCCATTGTTTGCCGACTTCCGCGGCTTCCCGCCTCTCTTCTTCCAAGTCGGCGCCACCGAGCTCCTGCGCGACGAGGCCACGCGGGCGGCCGAGAAGGCCTTCGCGGCCGGCGTCGACGTCGAGCTCGAGCTGTGGCCGGGCGTCGCGCACGTGTTCCAGCTGGCGGAGTTCCTGCCGGAAGCGCGGCGGGCGATCGACCACATCGTGCGCTTCGTGCGCATCCGCGCCCACTGGGAGGACGCCGGCGCGGCGCTCGTGACGGCGGCGTACTGACCCGTGGCGGTCGCGGTCGTGGCTCGCGGGAACGCGCGCTGCGATGCTTGCCTGCGGTTTGCCACGAGCGATCATCGGTTCGCCATCGTCCCGACATTCGGGCGGCAGGCTTCGATGTTCTAATTCGAATCGGTGGGGCGCATTGCCGGCCGCGACCGCACCGGGACCCGTCACGCCGGATCGACACGAGGTAGTGCATGTCGCCGCACCTGTTGCTTTGCGCGCCGCGCTTCGCGCGCGCGCTCGCTGTCGCAGGATTTCTGGCCGCCGCCGCCGCCGTCCACGCGCAACCCGTCGAGTTCTTCAGCCCGCAGGGCGAGGTCAAGGGCGTGCGCCAGGTGAGCGCGCGCTTCGCGCAGCCGATGGTCGCGTTCGGCGACCCGCGCGGACTCGAGCCGTTCGCGATCGACTGCGCGGAGAAGGGCACTGGACGCTGGGCGGACACGAGGAACTGGGTGTTCGATTTCGCGCGCGACCTGCCCGCCGGCGTGCGCTGCACGTTCACGGTGAAACCCGGGATCCTGGACGCCGCCGGGCAACCGGTGGCCGCGGGCGAGCGCTTCGAGTTCTCGACCGGCGGCCCCGCGATCCTGCGCAGCCTGCCGTACGAAGGCTCGCGGATCGACGAGAACCAGGTGTTCATCCTCGGGCTCGATGCGCCGGTGAAGCCGGCAACGGTGGTGGAGTACGCGCGCTGCGTGGCGGCCGGCGTCAACGAGGAGATCGGCGTGCGCCTCGTCACCGGGGTGGAACGCAAGACGATCCTCGACAACCGCAAGTCGTTCGCGGCCTCCTATCTGCGCGTGCTGTTCATGGACAGCGGCGAGGGCCGCACGCGCGGCTTCCTGTTCCGGCTGCCGACGACCGGCAGCGACCAGGACAAGTTCCTAAGGCTGCGCGATGCCCCCGACTCGCCGCTCGTCACGCTCGCGTGCGCGCGCACGCTGCCGCAGGGCGCCGACGTGAAGCTGGTCTGGGGCAAGGGCATCGCGGCGACGACGGGTGTCGCGACATCGGCCGCGCAGGCGCTCGCGTTCAAGGTGCGCCCGGCCTTCCGCGCGTCGTTCACGTGCGAGCGCGTGAACAAGGACGCGCAGTGCATCCCGATCCTGCCGCTGTCGCTGTCGTTCACGGCGCCGATCGCGAAGGCCGACGCGCAGAAGATCCGGCTGGTCGACGCGGCCGGCATGACGTGGCTGGCGCGGCTGCCGAAGTCGACGGAGACCGGCGACCTCACCAGCGTGACGTTCGGCCCCGGGCTCCCGGAAAAGCAGCAGTTCCGGATCGAGCTGCCGGAAGGGCTGAAGGATGACGCGGGCAGGCCGCTCGCCAACGCGCGGTCGTTCCCGCTGCGCGTGCGCACCGACGAGAACCCGCCGCTCGCGAAGTTCGCCGCGGACTTCGGCATCCTCGAGCGCGTGCTTCCGGGCAGCGAGACGCCGCTGCTGCCGGTGACCGTGCGCAACGTGGAGCCGGTGCTGCCGGGCCAGGTCGCGATCGTGCGCCCGTCCGCGCCGGCGAAGTCCCCGGCTGCGAAGGACCGTCCGATCCCGGGACAGGTCGTGCAGGTGAAGCGCGGCGACGACATGCAGATCGTCGCGTGGCTGCGCCGGCTCGCGGTCGCCAACAAGATCGAGCGCGAGTACGACGACAAGAAGGACCAGTGGGTCGTCAAGCGCAACGGCTACGCGAGCTCGGTGTTCAAGCCCGGCGACGCGAAGACGCGCATCAGCGTGCCGAAGCCGGGCGGCGCCAAGGCGTTCGAGGTCGTCGGCATCCCGTTGAAGGACGCCGGCTTCTACGTCGTCGAACTCGCGAGCCCGAAGTTGGGCGCCGCGCTGCTCGGCGAGCCGAAGCCGTTTTACGTACGCGCGGCGGTGATGGTCACGAACCTGTCGGTGCACTTCAAGCTCGGGCGCGAGTCGTCGCTCGTCTGGGTCACGCAGCTGAACGACGCGACGCCGGTGCCCAACGCCACGGTGGCCGTGCGCGATTGCGGCGGCACCGTGTATTGGGAGGGCCGCACCGACGCGTCGGGCATCGCGCGCGTGGGGAAGGCGCTGCCCGAGCGCGACGGGCTGCCGTCCTGCGGCAGCGACGAGGGCGCGCGCGAGTTCTTCGTGACGGCGCGCACCGACGACGACGTGGCGTTCGCGCTGTCGAGCTGGGGCGAGGGCATCGCGCCGTGGCGGTTCAATGTGCCCACCGGCAGCTGGAACGGGCCGTACGTCGCGCATGCGGTGCTCGACCGCTCGCTGGTGCGTGCCGGCGAAGCCGTGTCGATGAAGCTCTTCGTCCGGCAGCAGACGGGCGGCGGCTTCGCGTTGCCTTCCCGCAAGGCGCTCGAGGACACGCTGACGATCCGACACCTGGGTTCCGAGAAGGAGTACGAGGTTCCCGTCAAATGGAACGGCACGGCGGCGCCGTCGTCGGGCGAGGCGACGTTCGCGGTGCCGAAGGATGCGTACGTGGGTACGTACCAGATTCTCGTGAAGGACACGCTCGCGCCGCGCGCAAAGGAGGCGCAGGAACGCCAGGCCGGGACGTTTCGCGTCGAGGCGTTCCGCGTGCCGCTCCTGCGCGCGCGGCTGCAGGCGGTCGGTGTGCCGCTGGTGCGGCCGACCGAGGTAGGCATCGACGTGCAGGTCAATTACCTGTCGGGCGGCGGCGCGGGCGGACTGCCTGCGACGCTGCGCTCGCAGGTCGAGGGCAAGCGGGTCAGCTTCCCGGACTTCGACGACTACGCGTTCGCCGGCGGCAACGTAAAGGAGGGCCGCGAGGAGCAGGGCGACGCGGTCGCGCGCTTCGACGGCTTCGCGTTCGCCGATCCCGACACGGACGAGCCCGACACGAGCGGCGCGCCGCGCACGCAGCGCGGCACGACGCTGCCGCTGACGCTCGACGCGGCGGGCGGCGCCCGCGCGACGATCCGCGATGTCGCGGCGTCGGACCAGCCGCAGGACCTGCTGGCCGAGCTCGAGTACCGCGACCCGAACGGCGAGACGCTGACCGCCGCGACGCGCGTCGCGCTGTGGCCCGCGAAGATCGTGCTCGGCATCAAGCCCGACAGCTGGGTCGCGACGAAGGAGCGCCTCAAGTTCACCGTGGTCGCCGTCGATCTCGCCGGCAAGCCGCTGCCCGGCGTGCGCGTGCGCACCGACGCGTTCAAGCGCGACTACTTCTCGCACCGCAGGCGGCTGATCGGCGGCTTCTACGCGTACGAGCACGGCTACGACACGACGCGCGTCGGCGAGCTGTGCAACGGCGTCACCGACCGCCTTGGGCTCCTCATTTGCGAAATGCCGCCCCCCGCGACGGGCAACCTGATCCTGCGTGCGCAGGCGGCCGACGCCGACGGCCGCGCCGTCGTCACGCGCGCGGACGCGTGGGTCAGTGCCGAAGACGACCAGTGGTTCGCCGCGTCCGACAACGACCGCATCGACCTGCTGCCGGAGAAGAAGCGCGTCGAGCCGGGCAGCACCGCGCGCTTCCAGGTGCGCACGCCGTTCAAGGAGGCGACCGCGCTCGTGACGATCGAGCGCGAAGGCGTGCTCGATGCGTTCGTGAAGACGATCAACCGCAACGATCCGGTGCTCGACGTGCCGATGAAGGGCAGCTACGCGCCGAACGTGTTCGTGTCGGCGTTCCTTGTGCGCGGGCGCTTGGGCGACGTCGCGCCGACGGCGCTCATCGATTTGGCGAAGCCGGCGTTCAGGATGGGGCTCGCCGAAGTGAAGGTGGGCTGGCAGGCGCACGAGCTCGCGGTGAAGGTCACGCCGGCGCGCGACGTGTACAAGGTGCGCGACAAGGCGTCGGTGACGATTGCCGTGCGCGGGCCCGGCGGCGGCGCGCCGCCCAAGGGCAGCGAAGTCGCGCTCGCCGCGGTCGACGAGGGCCTGCTCGAGCTGCTGCCGAACGACTCGTGGAAGCTCCTCGACGCGATGATGGCGCGCCGCGGCGACGAGGTGGAGACGGCGACCGCGCAGATGCAGGTGATCGGCAAGCGCCACTTCGGACGCAAGGCGATCGCGCCGGGCGGCGGCGGCGGCCGCGCGTCGGCGCGCGAGCTCTTCGACACGCTGCTGCTGTGGCGCGCGCGGGTGCCCCTCGACGACGCGGGCAACGCGACGGTCGAGATCCCGCTCAACGACTCGCTGACGAGCTTCCGCATCGTCGCCGTCGCGTCGTCCGGCGCGCAGCTCTTCGGCACCGGCCAGGCGTCGATCCGCGCCACGCAGGACCTGATGCTGCTGTCCGGGCTGCCGCCGCTGGTGCGCGAGGGCGACCGCTATCGCGCGACGTTCACCGTGCGCAATGCCGCGCAGCGTCCGCTCGACATCGCGCTGACCGCGCGCGCGTCGGCCGCGGGCGCGTCGCTGCCCGCGCTCGATCCGCGCACGGTCACGCTCGCGCCGGGCGAGGCGCGCGAAGTCTCGTGGGAGATGACCGCGCCGACCGGTGTGGCGGCGCTCGACTGGCAGGTCGACGCAGCGGAGCGTGAAGCGCCGCCGGGAGCCACCGCCGCCCGCGACGCGGTGAAGGTCGCGCAGCGCGTCGTGCCGGCGATCCCGGAGCGCACGTACCAGGCGACGATCTTCCAGCTGAAAGAGCCGCAGGCCATGCCGGTGCAGCGGCCCGCGGACGCGATTGCCGGTCGCGGCGGCGTCAACGTGCAGGTGCAGGCGAAGCTCGCCGGCGAACTCCCCGGCGTGCGCGACTTCCTGCAGCGCTACCCGTTCACCTGCTTCGAGCAGCGCGCATCGATCGCGATCGGGTTGCGCGATCCGGCGCGGTGGAGCGCCGCGATGGCGATGCTGCCCGACTACCTCGACCGCGACGGCCTCGTGAAGTTCTGGCCGGTAATGCGCGACGGCGACGACACGCTGACGTCCTACCTGCTTTCGATCGCGGCAGAAGCCGGGTTTGCGATCCCGGAGCGCGAACGCGCGCGGATGGAACAGGCGCTGGTCGCGTTCGTCGAAGGGCGCGTCGTGCGCTTCTCCGCCATGCCGACCGCCGACCTCTCGATCCGCAAGATCGCGGCGCTGGAGGCGCTGTCGCGCCGAACCGAGCCCTTCAACGCGAAGTGGCTCGACAGCATCGCGCTCGAGCCCAACCTGTGGCCGACGTCCGCGGTCATCGACTGGTACCTGATCCTCAAGCGCCAGCCGAAGCTCCCGCGCCACGACGAGCGGATGAAGGCGGCCGAGCAGATCCTGCGCGCGCGGCTCAACTTCCAGGGCACGACGATGGGCTTCTCGACCGAGAAGACCGACGCGCTGTGGTGGCTCATGATCTCCGCCGACTCCAACGCGAACAAGCTGCTGGTCGCGCTGAACGACGCGCCCGCGTGGAAGGACGACATGCCGCGGCTCGTGCGCGGCGCGCTTGGGCGCATGCAGCGCGGGCACTGGAACACGACGGTCGCCAACGCATGGGGTGCGGTCGCGCTCGCGAAGTTCTCCGCCCGCTTCGAGACGACGCCGGTCACCGGGTCCACGTCGGCGACACTCGCCGGGCAGACGTTCACGCACGCGTGGCAGGCGGAAGACGGCAACAGGACTTTCGCGCAACGGCTGAAGTGGCCGGACGCGCGCGAGGACCTCGCGCTCAAGCAGGACGGCACCGGCGCGCCGTGGGTGACCGTGCAGAGCATCGCGGCGATCCCGCTCACCACGGCGCTGTCGAGCGGCTACCGTGTGACGCGCACGGTGACGCCGATCGAGCAGAAGACGAAGGGCGAGTGGCGGCAGGGCGACATCGCGCGCGTGCGGCTGGAAGTGGAGGCGCAGTCGGACATGGCGTGGGTCGTCGTCGACGATCCGCTGCCGGCCGGCAGCACGGCGTTAGGACGCGGGCTCGGCGGCGACTCGGCGCTTGGCACGCAGAGCGAGAAGCGACAGGGCGCCGTGTGGCCCGCGTTCGAGGAGCGCACGTTCGCCGCGTACCGCGCGTATTTCCGCTACGTGCCGAAGGGCCGCTTCGTCACCGAGTACACGGTGCGCCTCAACAATCCCGGCGCGTTCAACCTGCCGACGACGCGCGTCGAGGCGATGTACGCGCCCGAGATGTTCGGCGAGCTGCCCAACGCCGTCTGGAACGTGCAGCCGTGAACCGCGCGGCGCTCTGCGTCGCCGCATGCGCGGGCGCGCTGTGCGCAGGCACGCACGCGCTCGCGGCCAGCGTCCCTTCGTATGCGGACGTGCGCGGCGCGTACGTGTCGTCGGAGGCGCTGCTCGTCGACCGCCATGGCGCGCCGCTGTCGGAGATCCGCGCGAATGCGAAGGTGCGGCGGCTGGACTGGGTGGCGCTCGCCGAAGTGTCGCCGGCGATGAGCGCGGCGCTGGTCGCGGCCGAGGACAAGAGGTTCTGGGAGCACGACGGCGTCGACTGGACCGGGCTCGCGGCAGCCGCGTGGGACAGCGTGTGGCGAACGCTCGACGGCCGGCGCCCGCGCGGCGGATCCACGCTGACGATGCAGCTCGCGGGTCTCCTCGACCCGGCGCTGCGCCCGGGCGGCGCCGACCCGCGCACGCTCGCGCAGAAATGGGACCAGCTCGAGGCGGCACTCGCGCTCGAGCGGACATGGGGCAAGACGGAGATCCTCGAGGCGTACCTCAATCTGTCGTCGTTCCGCGGCGAGTTGACGGGCCTGCGCGCCGCCGCGCGCGGGCTCTTCGGCAAGGAACCCAACGGCCTCGACGCGCAGGAGGCCGCGGTGCTCGTTGCGTTGCTGCGCGGTCCGGGCGCGAAGCCCGCGCTGGTCGCGCAGCGCGCCTGTGCGGTCGCGGTCGTCGTCACGCCGGAAGCCGCCTGCGAACCGATCCGCGCGCTCGCGTCCGTCGCGCTGGCGGGCGGCTACCGCATGCCGCCGCGCGTGAACTTGGCGCCGCATCTCGCCGCGAAGGCGGACAAGCAGCCGGGCGCGCGTATCGCGACGACGCTCGATGCCGAACTGCAGGCGTTTGCGATCGGCGCGCTACGCGACCACTTGGCCGAGCTCGCCACGCGCGGCGTGGGCGACGGCGCGCTTATCGTGCTCGACAACGCGACGGGCGACGTGCTCGCGTACGTCGGCAGCAGCGGCGACCTGTCGCGCGCAGCGGAAGTCGACGGCGTCGTCGCGCCGAGGCAGGCAGGCTCGACGCTGAAGCCGTTCCTGTATGCGCTGGCGCTCGACGCGAAGCTCCTGACGGCCGCCTCGCTCGTCGACGACAGCCCGCTTGCGATCGCCACCGCGCGCGGCATGTACGTGCCGCAGAACTACGACCGCGACTTCCGCGGCAGCGTCAGCGTGCGCACGGCGCTCGCGAGCTCGCTGAACGTGCCGGCGGTGCGCACGCTGGAACTCGTGGGCGGCGAGCGCTTTCACGAAGCGCTGCGCAACCTCGGCTTCGACACGCTGACGGAGCCCGCCGACTACTACGGCGCGTCGCTCGCGTTGGGCGGCGCCGACGTCACGCTGCTCGCCCTCGCCAACGCGTACCGCGCGCTTGCGAACGGCGGCGGCGTGGGAACGACACGTGTGTTCGCCAACGTGAGCACCAACGTGAACACCGACGCGGGCGCCACGGAGCCCCGCCGCGTGTTCGGCCCGGCCGCGAGCTTCGTCGTCACCGACATACTGGCCGACCGCGGCGCGCGCGCCCCGACGTTCGGGCTCGAGAATCCGCTCGCGACGCGCGCCTGGAGCGCGGCGAAGACCGGCACGTCCAAGGACATGCGCGACAACTGGTGCGTGGGCTACACGGCGCGCTACACGGTGGGCGTGTGGGTCGGCAATTTCTCGGGCGCGCCGATGCACGACGTGTCGGGCGTCACTGGCGCCGCGCCCATCTGGCGCGACGTCGTGCACTGGCTGCATCGCGCGGAGCCCTCGGTGGCGCCGCGCCCGGCGCCCGGCGTGCTGCGCACGGACGTCACGTTCGATCCGCCCGTCGAGAACGCGCGGCGCGAATGGTTCGTCGCCGGGACCGCGATGCCGCACGTGCGCGCGACCGATCGCCGCGACGACGACGCAGAGGGGAGCGCGAATGCGCACACGCCGCGCATCCGGTATCCGGCGCCGGACACGGTCATCGCGCTCGATCCGGACATTCCCGCGCCTCACCAGCGCGTCGCGTTCGTCGCCGCACCCGCGCGCGCGGGGCTGCGCTGGGAACTCGACGGCGCGAGGCTCGCGGACCGCGGCGGCCGCGCGCTGTGGGCGCCGACCCCCGGCCGGCACGCGCTCGTGCTCGTCGACGCCGACGGCACCGCGCTGTCGCGGGTCGACTTCGAGGTGCGCGGACACGCACCCGCCCGGATCGCCGCGGTCCCGCGCTGACCGGTCGCGCCCCGCGGCAGCGGCGTACGCCTACCGTGCCGGCGAACTTTGCCCGCGACCCGCGGGTCTATGATGGCCCCAAGGCGTCCACGCGCCAGAGTAGTCACCGCTTCGTCCATGCCGATCTTCGTCCGCATCCTCGCACTAGCCGGCGCGCTTTTCCTCGCCCATGGCGCGGCGGCGGTCGTCGTCGACGCGCCCGACGCGGGCGACGGCTTCGTGCCGCGCCTGGTCGTCAAGTTTCGCGGCGACGCCCCCGACGCCGCCACGGCACCCGCTGCGCGCGTGGCGCAGGTCGCCGCTGACACCGGCATCCCGCTCGTGCACGTGCGGACGATGGCCGTCGGTGCGCAAGTGCTCACTTCTCCGCTGATCCGCTCCGTGGAGGATGCCGAGTCCCTGGCCGCGCGCATCTCGGCACATCCGGACGTCCTCTACGCGGAACGCTCGCGGCCGATCCGCGCCGAGCGGATCCCGAACGATCCGCGCTATGCCGACCAGTTCTACCTGCTCCCCGGCGCGACGACGATCGATGCCCAATCGGCGTGGGACCTGACGACCGGCTCGCCGTCGGTCGTGGTGGCCGTCCTCGACACCGGTTACACCAATCACGCGGACCTGGCTGGCCGCCTGCTGCCTGGGTACGACTTCGTCGCCAACTTCGCCTTGAGCAACGACGGCAACGCGAAGGACACCGCCGGCAACTACCGTGACGCGGATCCGTCCGACCCCGGCGACTGGGTCGAACCGAAGGACCTGTCCGGCCTGCTCGCATCGTACGATTGCACGGTCCGCGAAAGCTCGTGGCATGGCACGGCGGTGATGGGAGCGATCGCGGCGCAGTCCGATAACGGTCTCGATGTCACCGGTGTCGACTGGAATGCCCGGATCCTTCCGGTGCGCGTCCTCGGCAAGTGCAGGGGCGACGACATCGACGCGGCCGATGGCATCGCGTGGGCCGGCGGCGTCGCCGTTCCCAACGCGCCACCCAACGCCAACCCCGCGCACGTGATCAACCTGAGCCTGGGCGACCCGGGGCCCTGTCCGCAGTTCTTCCAGGACGCGATCGATGCGGCGTTCGCCCGCGGCGTCACGCGCGCGATCGTTGCATCAGCCGGCAACCAGGCAAGTGCCGCGAGCCACTTTCCGTCGTCGTGCGATGGTGTCCTCGCGATCGGCGCGTCGACGTTCGGCGGCAGCCGGGCCGGATACTCGAACTTCGGCGCGCGCGTGGACCTGATGGCGCCGGGCGGCAATGGCGTGGCCTTCAGCGCATATAACTTCCTGGCGCTCGACAACACCGGCGCGACAGTTCCGGTGGCGGACAGCACGTCCTCGTGGAGCGGCACGAGCTTCTCGGCGCCGCTCGTCAGCGGCGTCGTGTCGTTGATGCTCTCGGTCGCTCCCGACCTGACCGCGGCGCAGGTGCGCGCAATCCTCAAGGCGGGTGCCAAACCGTTTCCCGCGGGTTCGACCTGCAACACGACGATCTGCGGGGCGGGCCTCCTCGACGCGCCCGGGGCGTTGCGCGGGGCACTCGCGGCGGCCGGTGCGCCGACGCGGGTCACACTCGTCGAGTATTACCACGCGGCATTCGACCACTACTTCATCACGTGGATGCCGGCGGAGATCGCGCTGCTCGACGCCGGCACGACGATCAAGGGCTGGACGCGCACGGGCAAGTCCTTCACCGCGTTGATGAACGCTGGCGAGGGCACTGCCGCTGTCTGCCGGATCTACATTCCTCCTGGCAAGGGCGACGGCCACTTCTTCGGCCGCGACGCTGCCGAGTGCGACGGCACGATGGCGAAGAATCCGACGTTCATCCTCGAGGACCCGGCATTCTTCCACCTGTATCCGCCGAGCGCAGGAAACTGCGCAATGGGTACGGTGGCCGTGTACCGGCTCTACTCGAACCGCGCGGACGCGAATCACCGCTACACGACCGATCGCGCCGTGCGCGACGCGATGGTGGCGAAGGGCTGGCTCGCCGAGGGTGACGGGCCCGACATCGTCGCGATGTGCGCGCCGCAATAGCGACGACCGCGCGGTCCGAAATTCGAGCCTGGCTCGGTTTTCGCAGCTGTTTGCGGCAGCCGAGGTAGAGTAGCCGAATGAAGCAGGCCGCGCCGGCGCCGAAGCCGCCCGAGCAACGCGAGCGCACCGCCGCGGAGATCGTCACGCCGGAGCTCGTGCGCAAAGTGCGCATCGGGCTTGCGGTGTTCGGTGCGGCGGTCCTTCTGCTCATGTTCGCCGTCCCGCGCGTAGCGCCGCCCCCCGCGTCGCTCTCGGACCCAAACCAGGCGTTCGTCGACAAGGTCGGGATCGTGTCGCCGGCGTTCGCCCGCGAGTGGGCCGGCGCCCTGCTCAACGACGATCGTGCCGAGATCGCCATCTTCGTCGACCGCAAGCCGCCGGAGGGCGAGCTCTCCGCCTGGGCGATCCAGACGGCCAGCGACTGGAAGATCGGAGCGGCGAAGAACGATACCGGGGTCGTGCTGTTCGTCTTCACGGAGCCCCGGCTCGCGCGCATCGACGTGGGCTACGGCCTCGAGAGCAAGCTGACCGACGCGCGCGTGCGCCAGCTACTGGAAGCGCATCTTGCCCCTGCCTTCGCGGCCGGGGAGTACGAGCGCGGCATCGACGCGATCGTCTTCGCAATCCGCAAGGAGATCGGAGGCGACGACGCCGACTCGATCCACGCGCGCGCCGCGGAGGCGCGCAAGCGCAAGGACGTTCCGTGGAGCACCGAGATTGCGACCGCGGTCTCGCGCGTGCCTTATGTCACGGTGGCGATCGGCAAGAGGTTCCTCGAGGAAGGTCCGTTCGAGCGCCTCGGCATCATCGTCTTCGTGTCCGTAGGTCTCGTCGTGCTCGGATTCGGCGTCGGCGCAGGGGTCAACACGCTGTGGCGCCTGTCGACGATTCCGGCCGCGCTGCGCGCACGCCGGTCGGGCGAGGCCAACGGACCGAAACTCGGCACGATCGCCTTCGAAACGGCGAGCGGCCTGTTCATCTGCTTCGTCTGCGTCTCGCTCGTGGCGATGGTCCTTCTCGTGTCGGAGAGCTTCTTCACGAGGCAGGGCCGCTTCAGCGGCGCGGGCGCGGTGATCGTCTGGCCGGAGGCGAGCCGCTGACTCAGCCGGTGCGCGTCACGTCCGTCGCGCAAATCCCAGGAATCGGGCGCCTCGACATGCTGCAGCAGCCCGACGGGGCCAGAACCAGCACGGCCGTGAAAAGGGGCCAGGCTCGAATTTCGCGAGCTGTGCCACGAAATTCGAGCCTGGCCCCTTTTCAGTGCGCCCCCATCAGCGCGAGCAGCACCCCGCCGGCGACCACAC
>Ga0209253_10001126_pt1 | contig 23344 bp, 22 predicted proteins | sample FrelakmetBRP12BR_FD_187145 | JGI IMG/M metagenome (GOLD analysis project Ga0209253, IMG submission 187145) | Freshwater lake sediment microbial communities from the University of Notre Dame, USA, for methane emissions studies - BRP12 BR (SPAdes)... | ecosystem: Environmental > Aquatic >...
GTTTTATACGATAATGACAGTATCTTAAGCAATTCTATATGTCTATTGCAAAATTGGTACTAGGATTACCCTTTTTATGACCTTTATTCAACACCCTCTTGATATTCTCTTGTGACGTTTATTTGACGCAGTCCTGATATAATGTGTATAGACAATTCCCAAGACCAGTCCTTGAGGGGACATGCTGGTCAGGATCACCTCTCTGCCTCTCCTATATTGGGCGGCTTTATGGGAGAGGCAGGGATGGGGGTTTAAGCCAGGATAAAAAAAACTAGTGAGTGACCTGCCTGGGTCACTCACTAGTGCTTAAGTGAAGCTGCGACTATTCTGTTTCCTTAGGGGGTTCTTCTTGAAGTGTTCTTATACCGTTGCGAACCTGGGTAATGGCGCGTTCCATTTCCATTTCCAGGTTGCGTAGCGTTTCTAACACATACTCATCTGCTTCTTTGCGGATTATTTCACCATCGGCATAAGCCTGAGCTTTGATCTGTTCTGCCTGGGTGTATGCAGCCTGAACGAGCTGGTCGCGCTCGACAAGCTCGCTGCTACGGTCACGAGCGAGGTTCACTGTACGATTGGCTTCTTCTTGTGCTTGGGCAATCAAGCGATCCCTCTGAGCCATTAATTGTTGAGCTTTTTTTACTTCTTCAGGGATTGAGACGCGCATCTGGTCTATCAGGTCCAACATACGGTCCTCATCGACGATGACATTATGGGTGAAGGGAAGAGGACGGCTTTCATTTAGGAGCTCCTCAAGCCGATCAATCATTTGCAAGATATCCATATATTCCCTCCATTGTACCCGATGTTATTCTAAAAAGTATATAAGTCTTTGAGCATAAAAAGAGATAAATCAAATAAATTAATGAAAATTCTATACACAAGATTACAACGAAATCTTCAAAACGTCAACATTGTAAATACTAATGATTCAAAGCAGCTCAATCCCGCATCGAGGTAGGTGGAAAGATTAGATCGCTCTCGGATAATTCTTGTATACGACTCTTGAGAGCAAGTTCCACATGGGGAGGAACCATGCTGCTGATATCACCGTTCAAAGCAGCGATCTCACGAACCGTAGAAGAGGATAAGAATGTATGCTCTTCATTTGTAATTAGTGATATAACTTCGATATCTTGTGCAAGCCGATGGTTTGCTAAAGCCATGCGAAATTCGTATTCGAAATCCGAGAAAACCCTTAAGCCACGCACAATCACCTGTGCACCGATCTTGTGGCAGAAATCCACGGTTAATCCACTATATCCGATCACAGATATATTTGGGTCATTGGTAATTGATAAGCGTACTAGCTCGATTCGTTCATCGGGAGGGAATATAAGAGACTTCATCGGACGATCATATACAGCGATAACGACTTCCTCGAAAAGCCGCGCTGCCCGCCTGGCAATATCCAGATGGCCATAATGGATTGGGTCGAAAGTACCGGGGAAAAGAGCTTTTACTGTCATCTAGTTTTTCTCTCCTTGGTAGATTGATTTACCCACCAATATTAACTGATATCTCCCTGACCAATGCTCCAGAAGCGCTTAAGTGACTGTGCAAGCAGGTGATGTTCGGGTGAATTCAGCTCTGGATCGATCTCAAATATCGCTTTAGCTGATTGCCTGGCTTGTTCGATCAGATGGATGTCGGTCAGGTTTGCAAGACGAAGTTCAGAATATCCCGATTGGCGTGTTCCAAGGAATTCGCCAGGGCCTCGCTGTTCAAGGTCGCGCTGCGCAAGCATAAATCCATCATTTGATTCAACCATAGCAGCAAGGCGTTCATTTTCAGCAGCATCGGGTGTATCAGGAATTAGGATACAGTAGCTTTGGTATTGACTGCGACCAACACGTCCGCGAAATTGGTGCAGTTGTGACAATCCAAAGCGATTGGCACCTTCAATCAGCATGACTGTAGCGTTCGGGATGTCAACACCCACTTCAACCACCGAGGTGGATACCAGGATATGGAGCCTACCTGTAGAAAAATCAGTCATGATCGAATCTTTTTCATCGGCCTTCATCCGACCATGAAGTAAACCGACCTGGTATTCCGGAAACACTTCTTTTTGTAAACGTGCATGCTCTTCGACCGCTGCCAAAGACTCGATGCTTTCACTTTCCTCTACCAAGGGATAAATAATAAAACATTGACGCCCTTGATCGATTTGGTTCCGAATAAAAACATAAGCACGTTCACGTTCACGCGGGTAAAAAACTTGGGTTTCAATCGGTTGGCGTCCCGGGGGCATCTCGTCCATTACGGAGAGGTCCAGGTCACCATAGACGGTCAGAGCTAATGAGCGAGGGATAGGTGTGGCGGTCATGACGAGCAGATGGGGATTTTCACCCTTAGAACGTAAAATGGCGCGCTGTTCAACACCAAAGCGGTGCTGCTCATCAATCACTGCCAATTGAAGATTGTTAAAACTTACCGGTTCTTCAAGGAGGGCATGGGTGCCCACTACCAGCTTGACTGCACCGTTGGCAAGACCCGAACGGATCTCTTGCTTTTCTGACTCAGGTGTAGATCCCAAAAGTAAACGGATTTGCCCTGGTTCTAATGGGTGTCTGATTCCATCACCTTCAGCATTTGAATCACTTTCATCCCAGGCAAGCAAATTGAGCATATTCTTATAATGTTGTTCTGCCAGGATGCTGGTTGGTGCGAGTAAGGATGTTTGAGCATCATGGCGAACGAGCATCGCAATGCCCAATGCAGCAATCACGGTCTTACCTGACCCTACGTCACCCTGAAGCAGCCTATTCATCGGATGACCGGATGCCAGGTCTGCTCTGACATCTTTAAGAGCTTTATGTTGGGCAGTGGTTAATGAGTAGGGTAGATGAGCTACCAAAGGATTCAACCATTCATCCGGAGTCTCATATACTCGTGCGGAGCGATTTTGCCAATTCCTTTTTTGACTCAACACACCTAGTTGAAGCATCAAAATCTCATCAAATGCCAAACGATATCGAGCAGAGCTTAACTGGTTGGCAGAAGATGGGAAATGGGCTTGAAGTAGCGCGGTTGGGAGGTCCATCAGACCAGCCGACTCGAGGATAGACTCAGGCAGAGGTTCAGCTACCCGCGGAGACCAATAGGTTACTACATCATACATGAAGCGACGCAACCAGCGCTGTGTGATATTGGAAGTGAGTGGGTATACAGGAACGATACGATTCGTATGCAGGTTCTGGGTTTCCAGGGGTTCCCATTCTGGACTGTTCATGACCAATCGACCCAAGTATTGGTCGATTTTCCCTGATAAAACTATTTGTGTACCTAGTAATAACCGCTTTCCTATCCACGGCTGATTGAACCAGGTGACCTTTAAAAAGCCCGTTCCATCCGTAATAACAGCTTCCGTGATCTGGTAGCGACCTCCACGGATTGGGCGTGAGTTTATTGAATCAACCGTCCCAATAACGGTGACTTCTTCACCATATTTCAATCGCTGAATTGGCTTAAGCTGAGTGTAATCATCATACCGGCGGGGAAAGTTATAGAGCATATCACCCAGGGTATTCAAACCCAACCGGGCAAGTGTTTGGGCGTGTTTTGGGCCCACCCCCGGAAGGACGGTCGTTGGAGCTGATAAAGCCGCTGGTTGTGAGGTAGGTTTATTCTGGCTTGTTTTAATCTCGGGATGCTGACTGCCTTGATGAGGAGCAACGCTTTTACTGGATGGGAGAGATTCACCTGCGTTTTCTTCACCTTTGGATGACATGGGCGGTTTTTCAACAGGTAGAGGTAGCGGAGGATATGTTTCTTCAGACTCGCGCTGTAGACGATTCCAGAGACCATTCAGGGTTTCATAGCGAGATTTTTGCGAAAAGCTTTCGTAGTCTCGTAAGCGACCAAGCACAGATTGAATGAGGTCAGCTGGGAGATCATCAGCCTGGGCTTCTGCCAGCCACGGTTCAACCATGCGTTCAAAACCGCCGATAACTGCACGGTTGTTATAATTCTGTTGAGCTTCCAATAAAATGAATTTTTTTAGCTTCTGAAGGGATGGTTTCATTGATGGTAATTTTACCATCAGGACGGGCGTATGGACATCCAGCGAGGAAACATCTAATATAATAACTTATCCAGTATTATTATTCAGTTACAGCAACAAAACCCAACCCATTCGGTCCAACATGGACGCCTATGACTGAGGTGACATTTACGATAAGGGGACTCTGTGCTACCACAGTTAGAAATTCTTTAGTAAATTGGATGGCATCCTGTTCTGCATTTGTATGTAAAATTGCCAAGCGTTCCAACGGACCCAAGTCGGACAACATCTTTCGTAAACGCTCGATGCCTTTTTGACGGGTTCGTGTTTCACCCATACGGACAACTTTACCTTCATTGATGCTGAGGAAGGGCTTAATCTGAAGTAAATTGCCGATATTGGAACGCGCCCAGGAAACTCGCCCACTGCGGCGTACATACTCAAGTGTATCAAGCATGGCAAGCAAATGGGTACGATTGCGGATATCTTCGATGACTTTCTGAATTTCACTAGCTGGTGTGCCAGACCTGGCAGCTTCAGCAGCTGCAAGCACCTGAAAACCGATTCCAAGGGATAAATGGAAGGAATCGATGACCCGGATACGGTTGCCAAAGGCTTTAGCAGCGACAACTGCAGAGTTATAGATTCCGCTCAGATTACTGGCAACATGAATTGAGATAATTTGCTCAGCGCCTGAACTAAATAGGCTCTCATATACCTTTTGAAATGAGCCAATGGATGGTGCTGCTGTGGTTGGAACCATTTTCATTGCTGGTAACTTTTGATAAAGTTCTTCCCTGGAGATCCCTCGTCCGTCTTCAAGGCTGTGCCCATCAATAACCAGAATTGCGGGAACAACTTTGATATCATTTTTTATCGCAAGTTCAGAGGAAATATCAGCGGTGCTGTCAGTGACAATACCAATCTTCAATTTATACCTCCTTGGGAATATTTTCCATGGTAACCAGACCTATGCAATGCGGTCCAAGAATAGTAGCAAGAGCCAAACTAAGACTGTGTTCACATAAAGGGGTTGTACGGATATTTTGATTGATGCGATCACGCAGATTTTTACTTTCCTGTTCAAAAGTCGTAATCCCCTGGAGTAATGCCAGATATTTAAGGTTTTCAAACTCAGAGACAAATTCAAACATGATATCAACCAGGTGACGTGGGCTGCGGATTTTTTGGGTATGTACAAGTCTGCCATTTTCAAGGGTAAAAAAGGGAATAACCCCCAACATTTCACCTACGATTGCCTGAGCAGGATCCATCAGACCTGCTCGATATAGATGTGAGAGATCTGGGATACAAAAGACGGAGTAGATATGGCTGACCATACCCCGAATGAGGCGAGTAATCTCAAAGCCGGTGTATCCCCTATGTATACACTCAGCAGCTGCCTGAACCAACAGGCCAAGCCCTATAGCTGTATTTCGCGAGTCAATGATAAAGATGTTGGCAGGGGTTTTAATAGACTGATTTGCAGATTGGGCGTTGGATCCTGCCTCACTCAAATGGGTTGAGAGCAGAATCACAACTATTTCTTTATATTTCATGCCTAAAGTAGTATAAGCACTCCGAAAAGCCTCGATGGAGGGTGGAATGGCGAGTGGCGGATTAATTTTATTCAGCGAGGAATGATAGATTGAAAGATCTTTACTATCCGGAATAATTTGATTATTCACATGGATTGAATGAGGAAGGATCATGACATGTTCTTGTCCCGCAAAGACTGATTTCGAAAAACATACGCTGCTATCAGTCAAGATACAAGTGTGCGGCATAGATGGCAAGGGAAGGATTCATTCGATCGAGATGATAAACTGATAATGAGGTTGTCCACCTTCCTGGACTTCAATTTCTTGTCTAGGGTACTCTTTGCGAATAGAATCCGCAATCGAATCCACTTCCATGCGCGAGACCTCTAGTCCATAAAACAAGGTGATCAGCTCATATTGATCAGCATGTGCTTTTTCCAATAAACCCAGGGTAGCTGTTGATAGGTCTTCAGCTGCTAAAACTAACTTACCATTTAACAAGCTAATGATCTGGCCTTGGGTGACATTCACCCCGTCAATTTCCACGCTTCGAGTGGCCGTAGTTATTTCACCAGTCTCAACATCATTAAGCACAGAATTCATATCTGCAGCAACCTCTTCAGGATGACCAGTAGGGATCAATCGCAGCATTGCTGCCATGCCTTGAGGAATTGTACGGCTGGGAATTACGGTAACATGTTTTACGGTTAGTTGCGCGGCAGCCTGGGCTGCAAGAATGATGTTTTTATTATTGGGCAGTATGAATACATAATCAGTGGGGAAATTCTCAAATGCATTCAGGATTTCCTGAGTACTTGGATTCATCGTTTGGCCACCTTCCACAATTGCAGATACTCCCAGGCTGGCAAATACTCTGGCAATCCCTAGCCCTGGCGCGACTGCTACAGTAGCAATCTGTCCGGGTTCTATGGTAGTGAATTGAATTGTGGCACTGCGATCATGATCGACCTGCTCCATTTGGGCATGGAGATTTTCAATCGCTGCTTTCGTGACAACTCCAAGAGATTTCGAATATTCAATTGGTGCATATAGATTCTCCGATGCTACATGAATATGCATCCGGTATATCCCATCACCTTCGCCAATCTGAATGGAGGTGCCAATTTGTTGGAGCTCTTCATAAAATTGAGGGAAATTTAGCTCATCATGGGGGTGAAAATCCACCACCACTTCGTAATCCTGCCCTGGTTCAATACTGTCAAAAGCATTCTCCAGCTTCATGGCTGATAACGGTTGAATCGATGCAATATTCACATCCAGCGGTAACCCCATGACGTATCGTAGCATACCTTCTAGAATGAAAAAAAGACCTTTCCCGCCCGCATCCACGACACCTGCATCTTTTAATACTGAAAGAAGCTCAGGAGTCCTGGAGACTGACTTATCAGCAGCGGAAACGATACGCTCGAGGAGTTCGTATGGATCTTGGGTATCTACAATAGATCTTTCTGCTTCTGCAGCAATATCCTTTGCTACAGTGAGTATAGTCCCTTCAACAGGACGTACTACGCCACGATAGGCTGTATTACGACCATGATGAAGCGCATTTACGAAAGAGCGACCTTCCAAAAATTCAAAATTATCGAGGGCATGGGCAAATCCGCGCCATAGCTGTGAAAGAATAACTCCTGAATTGCCACGGGCTCCCATCAAAGCCCCATGCGCCACTTTTTGTGATATCCTACCAATGTTATGCTCAGGGGAATTTACAATTTCCTCACATGCAGCCTGCATGGTTAATACCATATTTGTTCCAGTATCTCCATCAGGTACGGGAAATACGTTGAGACTATTTACAGTTTGCTGGTTGGTTCTTAGCCAGGTCAAGCCTGCATCGACCAACGATTTAAATACCTGACCATCGATAGGGTATTTCTGCATAGGGTATCTTGGTTCAGGTTCAGGTTCTGGTTTTTCGTTTTCTGGTGCATCCATATATTAGGCTCCGGGAAACTTCCTCGAACGAGATCAATATGAACTAATCCATGTCGCTGACACGAAGGCCTCGGACATGGACATTTACCTGCTCGACAGGCATTCCCAAGGCTTTTTCTACATGAAACTTTACCGTGTTATTAACACTTGATGCAACCGAGGTGATTCGGGTACCGTATTCGATAATCACATAGATATCGATCGAGATTTTATCTCCATCATATTTCACTTCAATCCCATGGGTGGGATCTTTTACAATAACCTGAGTGATCCCTTCCACAAGATTCTTAGAGGTAAGACCGACAACGCCATAAGATTGCCGGGCTGCGTTGTAAGCAATCGTTGCTATGGCTCGGGGAGATACAGTTATACGACCAAGTTGGAAATTATCATTACTCATGAAAGACCTCACATGAAAGGAATAAATATTTAAAAATTTATCTTCTTGTAATCAAATACAATATGTGGTAATATTGGCGGGCTTAATCGAACATTCAGCTGTTGCAATTGAAACGTAATTATAGCTTGGTTTTCTGGAAAATTGTCAAACATCTTTTCTGGAAGTGGCTGACCCCCAGGATGCAAAGCAGAACCTTTGGGAAAGGTAGTTATAAATGGCAAAGTGTGCAAATTGCGGTAAAACGACAACTTATGGAAGAAATCGACCTTGGTCAAATAAAAGCACAAGGCGGACTTTCCGCCCTAACTTACAGGCTGTTACTGTCTATGAGGGTGGAAGGAAAATTCGTAAGGTGATGTGTGCCAAGTGTCTACGCACAATGGTAAAAACTTCATAGAATTGCAATATTTCTATTTCCATAAAGTCACGGTGCGAGCCGTGACTTTATATTTAACCCGTAAGTTGGGATCGTAATTGTTGGATGCCGGAGGTGATCCCCTCCGGATGATTGAAGATGGATGTGGCAGCCACGAATACATTTGCGCCTGCATTTCGGACCAATGGAAGCGTAGCTGCATTGATACCGCCATCAACTTCAAGCCAGATGGGGTGATCAATTTTATCCAATTCGAGCCGTAAAGCAGAAATTTTAGAAAGAACCTGAGGTAAAAAAACTTGACCTGCATACCCTGGGTTGACGGTTAGAACCAATACCAGGTCGACCAACGGCAGGAAAGGTACGACCAAATCAACGGGGGTGGATGGTTTAAGGACTACCCCAGCTTTGCAACCCAGATCATGAATAGCCTGCACGGTACAGTCCAGGTGAGGGCAAGTCTCAATGTGAACGCTGAGGATGGTTGACCCTGCTCGAGCGAAGGAGGCAAGTAAATTCTCGGGTGATTCAACCATAAGATGAACATCCAAGGGCAATTGCGTAACTTTACGGCATGTTTCAATGATGACAGGTCCGAACGTCAGGTTGGGGACGAAGTGACCATCCATCACATCCACATGAATCCAATCTGCTCCAGCCATTTCAGCTTCATGGATTTGTTCACCCAGGTTGGAAAGGTCAGCTGCCAACATGGACGCAGAAATTATATAGGGAGAATGCATTTGGAATTATCCACCCGGAGGATTGTAGAGCATATAAATCCAGATCCACATTGGTACTAGCCCACCCAAGGTGATCACAGCTAAGAGCACCAACCCCCAAGTGAGCCAATCAATATCCATCGAATTATTCGAGGTGTATACTGTCTCTGCCGCCCTTGACGCTGATTTCGGTTTAGCTGGAAAATAAGCTATTTTATCAGCGGGCTGGATATTCTCAAGCATCTGCGACGGTAGAGGAGCAGGTGGAGTCTGCACGGATGAGCGGTTAATTTCACTGGTGGTGGTTTTTACTGTCTGGTTATTATCCTGCGAGGGGGCTTTGTTAGACCGACTCAGTGAGATTAATACTCGACCAAGTTGATCTGCGGTACGATATCGAGATGATGGTTCTTTTGATAATACTTTCAAACATACCCGTTCTAAATCTGGTGGAACGAGGGGATTATATTGGGAAGGTGGTGCGGGTGGGATTGAACGATGCATACGAGAAAGCTCTGCGGCGGAATTTGCAATAAATGGCAGGCGACCGGCGAGCATTTCATATAAAATAATGCCCAGGCTATACACATCCGAGGCGGGTGATGGTGGATGACCAGATGCCTGTTCAGGGGAGAAATACTGGGGTGACCCCCATACAACATGGTTAGTCTCTTGCGGATGAATAGATGCCAGCGCGCGGGCAATCCCGAAGTCAGTAACTTTCAGCCTATGGTCGGGTGTTACGATCATATTGTGAGGTTTTACATCACAATGGACCAAACCTGTTCGATGAGCATAACCCACACCAGCACATGCCTGGATCATGAGTGTAAGAGCTTCAGCAACACTCAGGATTCCTCGGCTTCCCAAAATCGTTTTAAGATCTGTACCTGGAACATATTCCATGACAATGAAAATCTGTTGATCATTAAATCCAAAGTCATGAATCATAACGATATTAGGATGGGAGAGATTTGCTGCGGCTTTTGCTTCCTGCCTGAAGCGTTCACGAAATGCTGGATTACCCGAGAAATCCTCCCGCAGAAGTTTTATCGCGACCGTGCGCTCGAGCATAATGTCACGAGCGCGATATACTTCTGCCATACCTCCAGATCCGATGCGTCCATCGATCTGATAACGATTGTTCAGCAGGTTTGGGTTGTTTATCATCGTGACATATTCTAGCACGATTGTCGATGCTGTGAAAAATTCGAGTAAAATGAGTATATGCGCGATGCAGATATGATTTATAACCCCAGTGCCGGCAGGTTCCCATCAGGAATCCTGGCTGAAAGAGCTGCCAATGTACTTCGGGCTAATGGGTGGAGAATACGTTTGATTAAAACGGAAAATAGCGAACATGTGACCCAACTAGCACGCACAGCTGCGTTGGAAGGAAAAGAAGCATTATTTGTTGTGGGTGGTGATGGTACAGTAAATATGGCGGTGCGCGGTTTATCAGGCAGCGCAACAGCCTTAGGAGTACTGCCTGGTGGGACTGGTAATGTCCTGGCACAGGAGCTCGGTTTACCTGGAATTCGATGGACGCGCTTGATGGCTCTAGAAGAGAGCGCGCGGATATTAGCTGAAGCCAGCTTAAGAGATGTAGATGTTGGTATGTGTGGAAATACCCCCTTTTTAATGTGGGCTGGTGTGGGTTTGGATGCGTTTGCAATTCATCACATTGAACCAAGACCAAGGGGTGAGAAGTTCTTTGCAAATATGACCTATGTAGCCTCGACTGTCTGGCATGCAAGTTACTGGCGCGGCAACAATTTACATGTATCTGCTGATCATTTACACATAAGCGGTCATTATTTACTAGCTGTGATGAGCAATATCCATCTATATGCAGGTGGACTTGCAAATATATCTCCATCTGCGCGAATGGACGACGGAATGTTTGACTTATGGCTCTTTGAAGGGGATAACCTAGGTGATACGATCCAGTTAGCCTGGAATTTATTTGGTGGCAGGCATGTTGATTCGGAACATGTACGACATCTCTCATTCCAACATTTAATATTAGAATCTGATACTCCGTTGTACGTACAGGTAGATGCAGAACCGATTCCTAGCCATGATCATTCTGTAGAAGTAAAAGTAATTTCGAAAGGATTACGATTATTGGTTCCAAAAGAAACACCCCGAGAGCTGTTCACCCAAAGCAATAACCAATAACTGGAACATTTACGTGAAAAAAATCAGTGTATTTATACGTAAATATCCAATAAGTATTTTATTTTTGGCTTTCCCGTTAGCTCTATTTTCAGAGATATTGCACTGGTCACCGATCGCAACCTTTTGTTTTGCAGCTATTGCAATCGTTCCTTTTGCTGGTTTCATTGGATCTGCCACCGAATCAATTGCAGCCTATACCAATCCAAAGATTGGAGCACTGCTAAATGCTACCTTGGGAAATGCAGCTGAACTGATCATCACCATTGTTGCCATCAAGGCTGGGTATCTTGAATTGGTTAAAGCATCGATTACAGGATCCATTCTTGGAAATCTGCTACTTGTGCTGGGGATGTCTATGCTATTGGGTGGTTTACGCCATGGAATCCAAACATTTGATCGTAAGCAAGCCAGTAATAATGCAATAATGCTTGTATTATCTGTAATAATCCTGCTTATCCCGTCCTTATTAAGCCATTATATAGGTGATATAGAAACGCCTGCACCAAAGGTAGAAACACTTAGCCTTGGGGTTGCAATCATTATGATCATTTTATATATCCTTGGTCTTATCTTCAGCTATAAAGTTATCGGAGGGCCAGTTGTTACCCAAGAGGAAGCAGGTTCGACTCACCTAGGCTGGTCGTTCCGTAAAGGGATGGTGATTTTAGTCCTTTCAACCGCAGGAGTGGCGTATCTATCAGAAATGTTGGTTGGTGCAATTGAGCCCGTCGTAGCTGCTTCGGGGATATCAGAATTTTTTATTGGGCTAATCTTTATTCCCATAATTGGAAACGTTGCAGAACACATGGTAGCGGTGCAGGTGGCAATGAAAAATAAAATGACTTTAAGCGTGGAAATCGCCATTTCTTCAAGCTTGCAGATTGCACTATTCGTAGCACCTTTACTTGTGTTTATTAGCTTATTTATAGGTAATCCACTCACGCTAATATTTAACCAACTTGAGCTCATTGCATTAATAGCTGGCGTTTTAATTGCAGCACTTGTCTCCGCAGATGGAGAATCTAATTGGTTAGAGGGGGCTGAATTATTAGCGATTTACATTATCCTTGCACTAGCCTTCTTCTTAATTCCTACTTAGTTAGAAAATGTACAAATCCTTTCGTAACTGGTTTAATATAAGGATTATCCTTGGGGCGATCTTATTTGCCATGATTGTTTTTATGTTTTTTTTAGGAATATTATGGACGGCGAGGGGGAAGACCGTTGCCCAAACTCCGGCTACTGCATTATTGAGCATTATTGAAGCACCCACAGGAACACCAACCACTCCTGCCATAGCACCCACAACAACTTTGAATCCAGATTCAACACAGGAATCTGGACTGCCGGTTGCTGAGAAAAATATTGGTGATTTTGTTCAAGTTAGTGGAACTGGCGGTGATGGATTACGGCTGCATGTGACCCCAGGCGTTTCAAGCGATGTTGATTACATCGCAATTGAATCAGAGGTCTTCATTATAAAAGATGGACCAGTCGATTCGGATGGATATTTTTGGTGGTTATTACGGGATCCATATTCTGAAAAAACTCTCGGCTGGGGAGTTGCAGACTACCTGAGGGTGATACAAAATCCATAAATTTACATTATCAGATTTTGTAATGTGATTCGATTTGCGTGTTTATGCGATTCGATATATATTATTATTTGGACTCTACGCATAAATGAATGATTTATTTCCGCAAGGGCTCATATTAAACAAGAAGGATAAAAAACTGATCATCACGTGGAGTGATGATCACATCAGCGCATATACATTTTCGATCTTACGGTATGCATGTCCATGTGTTGAATGTAGGGGCGGGCATGACCAGATGAGTGCTGAACCACCGGGGGAAATATTTTATATGCCAGTAGAAGATAATCCGACAACGCGGTTGAAAAATATAGAAAATATTGGGAGTTACGGGATTACGATTGAGTGGGAAGACGGGCATCATTTCGGGATTTATAACTGGCTTTATTTAAGAGCATTATGCCCCTGCCCGATATGTCGTGAGATGATGATCTATGGACAATAAACCAGCATCATCCATCTATTCTATAGTTGAAAAAGCATATTTTCTTCTTCAGGCTGGAGATGTCCTCACCCACTGCCTGGAAGATGGAACAACAGAACCAGTACATGAAATGGTCCAGGAAATGGTACTCGCTGGACCACAGAACCTGGAGGCATTACGAGAAATTCTTGGTGAAGCGTTGAAGCGCAAAGCACAGGTATATGATGATTTAAACCAGGTAACTAACCAATTATCCATAATCCTTAAAGGGTATGGGATAAGCCTGGATAGGCAGGGAGGTAATCATGTCCTTCTGTCTTTAGATGAGCGCCAATTATTAATAATGCTCGATGAGCAAAAAATCGATGATGCTGAAGAGCGCGCTGGAGCATTGATGATCCTAACGAATAGCCAGGAACTTATCTCAACACTAACTGGAAAAATTCAGCTACTAGAGAATATTGAAATATATCTTCAAGACTGGTTATTGGGATTGACATACCAATCCATCAAGCAGAAAGAAGACGAACCTGATAACGACATTATCAATAACGATGTACTATAACCATTTTGAAAATACCTATTTCTAATAATTCAACCCAAATAGAGCATCGAATACAGCCCAGTATATAAAGCAGCAATTCCAAATGCAAGGATGATCAATCCTGATATCCTATTTACCCATAGCAATCCGGTTGGGGTAAAACGGGTTCGGAACATACTAACGCCTGTGCTTAATAAAATCCACCAACAGGCCGAACCAATGAACACCCCGAGCACAATAACAACAGAAGATAAATTATTCCCTTTCACGTCAAGTAAACCCAACCCGGCAAATATCGCTGCAAAGGAAAGGATGGTCAATGGATTGGTGAGCGTTAGGATAAAGGTGGATCCATATGCATTTACTAAACCTAACTGGTTAGACTGGGAGGAATACTCTGCTGGTTTGGTGAAAATTGTTTTTATACCAAGGTAACATAAGAATGCCCCACCTAATAAACGCAACCAGGATTGCTGATGGATCAAGAAGCTCGATATAAAAGTAAGTCCAAATGCAGCTATACAACCGTACACAGCATCTGCGGTAGCCGCACCCAACCCGGAAACAAGCCCAGCCAGTCTCCCCGAGGTTAGGGTACGCTTGATGCAAAGTATACCAATTGGACCCACCGGTGCAGCGATGGAGAAACCTATGACCAGACCTTTAATAAATAATGAGATGTCCAAAGCGGATTTTTTCCCGATTTTTTCTACCTTTAATGATCACTGATTTTAACCTATCGGATTGAATAAAAACCAACCAAAACAAAATTATTACATCAAATTAGTCCAAATTTTTTTGGCAAAATAAATCACATCACTCGTGGTAAACTTTTCTGATGGAAACCATGACGAACCAACAGATCGCAAACACATTTGAGAAAATTGCCGATTTATTAGAGATTAAGGGAGAGAATATCTATAAAATCCTGGCGTATCGTAAGGCCGCTGATAACCTGAACAACCTGAGCCGGGATGTGAACGAAATTTGGAAGGAAGGGAAACTTACCGAGCTGGATGGAGTGGGTAAAGCCATCGCAGAAAAAATTGATGAACTGCTTTCCACAGGGCATCTATCCTTCCTGGAAAAATTAGAGGGGGAAGTACCACCAAGCCTGACAGAGCTTCTGCAAGTTCCTGACCTGGGTCCGAAGAAAATAGCGCTCTTTTGGAAGCAATTAGGAATTACAAACATTGTTGAGTTGGATAAGGCTGCCAGGGAAGGAAAGCTACAAAGCCTTCCGGGGATGGGGGAGAAATCGGAAGCAAAAATCATCGCAGGAATTGAAGCACTCGGAAGGCGCAGCAAGCGCGTTTCGCTAGGAAGAGCATGGCCATTTACCCAGGAGCTATTAGGGTACCTGCGACAAATCCCAGGAGTGAATGCGGTAGAGTTGGGAGGTAGCCTGCGTAGAATGCGGTCAACTGTGGGTGATATTGATATCCTGGCATCTGCCAAAGATTCGAGCCGTGTCATGGAAGCGTTCATTTCCCGTAATGATGTTAGGCGGGTGTTGGGGAAAGGTGAAACCAAAGCAAGCGTCGAGTTCAACCACGGATTGCAAGCCCAATTATGGGTGCACCCGCCTGAACATTGGGGTACTGCCCTGATCTATGCGACAGGCTCGAAGGATCATAATGTACGCTTGCGAGAATATGCAATCAAGCAAGGCTTCTCGCTCTCGGAGCACTCTTTGAAACGTGAGGATGGTAGCGAAGTTTTCTGTGCAGATGAAGCAGAAGTGTATAAAATACTTGGTTTACCATGGATTGCGCCAGAGCTACGTGAAGACCGGGGAGAGGTTCAAGCTGCAGCCTTAGGAAAATTGCCGAATTTAATAGTGCTTAAGGATATAGTCGCCGAATTACATTCTCACTCAACATGGAGTGATGGAAAATTATCTATCCGAGAGATGGCTGAAGCAGCGTATCAGCATGGATATAAATTGCTGTCAATCACAGATCACACCAACAGCCTGGGAATCACACAAGGGATGAGTCCGGTGGATGCCAAAGAGCAACGCAAGGAGATCGATGCTATAAATAAGGATTTGGGGGATCGGATTTATATCCTGCAGGGAGCAGAAGTAGAAATCAAATCGGATGGTAAACTGGATTTTTCAGATGAAGTGTTGGCTGATCTGGATATCGTATTCGCGTCATTGCACTCTGGCTTACGTCAACCACGTGAAAAAATAACCGAGAGGTTGATCAGTGCCATGCATAATCCGCATGTGGATGTCATTGGCCATCCAACTGGCAGATTGTATCCAGACCGAGAACCGTCCGACCTGGATATGGATGCAGTTCTCAAAGCAGCGGTCGATACCGGGGTGGCATTGGAAATTAATGCTCATCCTGCGCGTTTGGATTTGGATGATTTGCATGCAAGAAGGGCTATAGAATTGGGTGTGAGGCTGAGTATTAATACAGATGCGCATAATGATTCGGATATGGATCTCATGCATTTTGGTGTTTCTACAGCGCGTAGAGCCTGGGTGGAAGCTGAAGATGTGATCAATACCTGGAGCCCAAAGAAGATATTGGATTGGTTAAAGAGCAGGGGATGAGAATAGCTGGATATTAACTTTTGGAGTCAAAACATAAGTGAACCGCTTTCGAGCAGATTTGGTTTTACTATTGGTCGCTTTGATATGGGGAAGTGCGTTTACGGTTCAACGGGTAGCTGCCCAATATTTTGATCCGTTCACATTTAATGGACTACGGTTCCTACTGGGTGGTTTGGTCTTATTCCCATTCAGCAAGCTTAATCCGTTCCATAAGGCTAATAGACCATCCAAGGGAAAGGTCGAAGAATCTACGAAAACGATTGGGTATCAAAAAGTAGATCGAAAATCGATATTCTTTATACTACTGGCAGGCATATTATTGTTTGGCGCAGCAGGATTACAACAGGCAGGTCTGGAAACTACCACAGCGGGGAATGCAGGATTTATAACCACCCTTTATGTGGTTTTCGTGCCTGTGATCATGGTGATATTTTTCAGAGAGAGAATTCATTGGGTATCGTGGCTTTGCGCGGGAATTGCCATCATTGGAAGCTTGCTTTTGAGTATTGGGGGTACATTACGGCTCTCGCATGGTGATGCCCTGGTTTTGGCAGGGGCAATGCTGTGGGCTATCCACATGATCCTGGTCAGTCGGGCTGTTAAGCACATGGATGTGATCACGTTCTCAGCCGGGCAATACTTAGCTGTTGGTGTTATAAATATGATTGTCAGTTTATGGCTTCATATGAACTATGACGGATTGGCCTCCGGGTGGTGGACTATACTTTACATTGGCTTGATTTCCACGGCGATTGGTTATACTTTACAAGGTGTTGGGCAGAAGTTCGCCCCTCCGACGGATGCAACCATTTTGCTCAGTATGGAGGCAGTATTTGCAGCACTGACTGGATTTATCTTCCTTGGAGAGACTATGCAGGCAGTGCAATTGGTAGGATGTGGACTCATCCTTACTGCGGTCTTTGTGACACAGCTGAATGCAAGCAGATCAAATCCATCAATAGCCAAAACAAAAAAATATCATGAAATGATCAGGTAAGAAAAACGGGACGATAAAATGACTGAACTAATGAATATAAAAATGTCGGTGGATGAAATCGTGACAAATCTGGTGAGTTTAATCCAGGCAGAAACAATCAATCCGCCCGGTAACGAACTTCCAGCAATCCTGGTCATTAAAGATATCTTGGAGAGGGCTGGATTTCCTCAAGACGCATTAACGATCGTTGAATCTGTGTCTAATCGGGCAAATCTCGTTGCCAGGATCAAAGGGGATGGTTCAGAACGGCCACTTTTATTGAGTGGTCATTTAGATGTCGTGCCTGTTGAGCGAGATCGATGGAGCCGTAATCCGTTTGGGGGTGAGGTGGTAAATGGAGTAGTTTGGGGGCGGGGTGCATTGGATATGAAGGGCTTTTTAGCAATGTATTTGCAAGTATTTCTGGATATCTTCCGTCAGAAGGTACCCCTCAAGAGAGATTTAATTCTGGCTGCAATTGCTGATGAGGAAGCAGGATTTACACATGGTTCAAAATTCCTGGTTGAGCAGCATCGTGAGTTGATAAATGCAGAGTATGGACTTACAGAGGGAGGTGCCATAACTTATTATTTTGGAAAAACCAGGTTATATACCATCCAGGTGGCAGAGAAGGGTGTATGCTGGCTGCGAGCACGCGCAATTGGTAAACCAGGCCATGCATCGATCCCGCATTCGGATAATCCGGTTTTTTTTCTTGCCCAGGCGATTGAAAAGCTGCGCAGGGTTGGTCACTTACCCGTTCACATAACACCGACGTTCTTAAAGATGCTGGACTCAGCTGGCTCACAAATTCAATCACCGCTTAGTTCACTTACCAGATTACTTCATTCGCCAATCTTGATGAGTATGCTGCTGGATCGATTAAAAGGAGATAGCCGAAATATGCTGCGGGCAATGGTGACCAATACTCTATCTCCGACGATATTACGCGCCGGAAGCAAGGTGAATGTTATCCCATCAATTGCTGAAGCAGAAATTGACTGCCGATTGGTGCCAGGACAAACTCCGGAGGATGTAAAAAGGGAAATCCGCCATATTATTGGAGATAGGATCGAGTTAGAGACAGTATATACAACCAGCGGAGCGGAATTCTCAACTGAGACAGCATTATATAAAATACTTGAACAAAGAACACGCAAGATGGATCCGGATGGTCTGACAATACCCATGTTAATGCCAGGGGCGACTGACGCCTGTCAATATCAAAATGCGGGAATTAAAGTATATGGATTCACTCCGGGGATATTACCGCCTGGATTTCCTATTATGCAGTTAGCCCATGGGCATGATGAGCGGGTGCCGGTTTCATATTTTGAGACCGGACTGCCTGTATTATGGGATGTGGTAAACGATTTTTGTGGGAGACCAGGATGATTAGGGCGGAGCGATTGATTATCCACCACCTATAACCGCTAATAGCTTCACGATATCCCCATCCTGCAAGACGTAATCCTTGTTTTGCTGTTCATCATTCACAAATACCCCCGCAACCAGATCGGGGTTGATCCCAATTTTAATTATTGTCTCGCGAACCGATTGTCCGGCTTCGACGGTGGTCTCTTTCAACTCGCCGATATAGGTTTTTAGCATTCCTAGGGGTCGTATCGTGGCAGTCATGACAATAATATAGTGAGGTTCGAGATTCAACCAGTATCTCGAACCTCCGATATAATTAGAAATTTAGGCGACCATTGCAGATAGATTGAGGATTTCCAATGTCCCCTGGGTGGGGATGCCATCGGAGTTCCAACCACGCTGTTGGTAGTACATATCCAACAACTTTTGGACATCTTCAAATTTGGTGATCTGACCAGCAGTCACTCCAGTCTTGGGTGGCTCGGTATAAAAACGTGGAGCAGGAAGATCCCACTCCCGCCCAAAACCTTCATTTTCTCTTGCCCAATACATGCGGGTTAGATTCCAAATACGATTTCCAACCGCTTCCAAATCTTCCCAGGTACGCTTAATCCCGGTAATGGACTCTAAGAGTGGGCAATATAAATCACGGTCGATGCCAAGCTCTACCCACTGCAAGCGGCACGAACCCATGACATCAAACATAGGACGGAAATTCTGCAACCAGATGATACGGGCAACTTTTTCGGGAACAACTTTATCGCGTCCAACCTGCAAATCATACGTGATAGCCCAGGAACGGTTGTGATGAGCGCCAACATCGCAGGTCATATACGCCAATAACATGGCCGTGGCATTGTGTGTGGCATAGGCAGATTGTTCCATGCCCTTAACTTGAATGGCAAACTTTTCACTTCCTTGGCCGACCTGCTGAGCAGCGCGCTTGGTTCCTAGGGCGAGGAGGTTCCCCATTTTACCCTCCCGATAGGCAATCTTTTTAATCAATGCGAAGACTGCGTCAAGATTACCGAATTTAAGCTCTAGACCATCCGTGTCCGCTTTGGTGAAGATGCCTTTTTCATAGCATTCCATCGCCCAACCGATGCAGCCGCCAGCACTGATAGAATCTATACCAAGGTCATCCGCCAAGCGGTTAGCTTCCGCCACAGCCTGAATATCACCAACGCCCAGGTTTGATCCCATCATACCAATGGTTTCATATTCAGGACCCTCGACCTGAGTGTTATAGCGCTTCATATTTGAATATTTGCCACAGGGAGAGGGGCAACCAAAACAGCCTTTATCGGTAACAACGATCTCTTTACGCATCGTCTGACCGTAGATATTGGATCCTTGTTCAAATGAACCGGCGCTGAAATTGCGCGTCGGCAGAGCACCAACTTCGTCGCACCAGCTGGTCACTACCGTTGTGCCATATCTAGACCACTCAGCCAAACCTTCAGCATCCTTACAAGCCTTATAGAGCGCCATGCCTGCCTTGCGATAACCATCCATATCTGCTACAGGCACTGTCTTTGTGCCATGCAGGACAATGGCTTTTACTTTCTTGCTCCCCATCACTGCGCCTACACCGCCACGACCAGCTTGACGACCGAAATCATGATTAATGCAAGCATAGAGGACCTGGTTTTCACCACCAGGTCCAATAGCGGCGATCTGGAATTCCTCCCCATATTTGTTCTTGAGCTCAACTTCTACATCAATGGCGCCTTTTCCCCAAAGGGAGGAGGCATCTAAAAGCTGAATTTTATCGTTATCAATGAATAAATAGACTGGGTTAGGGCTGGCACCTTCGAGGATGATGGTATCCAGACCTGCATACTTCATTTCAGCAGTGAAATGACCTCCCAGGGAGGCATCTGCATAGCCACCGGTGAGGGGAGACTTGGTTGTCCAATCACATTTTCCGCCACCTGGAGCCAACATCCCGGACAATGGACCTGTGGATATGATAAGCTTGTTCTCCGGTCCGAGCGGATCGGCATGCTTGGGAACTTCTTTAAATAAGAAATATATCCCGAAACCGCGTCCACCGATAAAATCCCTTGCCAACTGAGCAGGTATGGGTTCCTGGGTTATTTTTCCTTCGGTGAGATTGACTCTTAGAATTTTTCCACCGTAACCATTCATGGTTGCCTCCTAATTCGCAATCCACAGCGCGCTGGTTCCGCACACGCTGACACAGTCTCCGCACAGGTCACATTTCCATGCGGTATTGGCTAACTCGGCCCGTACAAACATCACATCCTCCGGACACTCAGGCACACAGGCTTCACATAGGTTGCACTCAGCGTAATCGACATAGTATGCACCGCGTTCATTCAATTTTATTGCTTCAGTTGGACAAACTTCAGCACAGTCTCCACATTGGGTGCAGACTTTCATTTCATAAACACCGGGATTGGGGAAATGAGGTATTAGGTTGAGTGAGGCTTTCTTGGGATTGCTTTCCTGGAAAAGATTGAGTGAACAAGCCACCAAGCAAGCTCGACACCCAGAGCATTTGGCACTATCGGCGTATAGCCGCATAGCTGACCTCCTTCATTAAAGTATATTTATTAGAACCTTTGATGTAAACGTGTAAATATAATACAAAAAAGAAAAACTTTGAACGTTGTATATAGATTATATCAATTTATATTTTGTGGGTAGAGACAGATGTCCTAAGTGTCACAGGACAGGTGTCTTAATCATTAGTCAGTGTTTAGTTGTTAGATACCCACAGAATTATTTCGGGTGAATATCACTTGCCCCAATTCAGCATATCCGGTATAACAGAATGTATTGATTTGACTCTTGTGTAGGAGAAGCATATGACAATTGTCATCGATGGAGCAGGATTATCGGTTGAAAAACTCACGCAGATTGCGCGCCTTGGTGAGAAAGTTGAACTGCATCCAGAAGCATTGGAGCGGATCAAAGCTTGCAGGCAGATGGTGGAGGCAAAGGTTGCTGCCCATGAGATCATGTATGGGGTGAATACTGGCATCGGAGAGTTCTCCGAAAGGGTTTTAAATGATGATCAAGTGCAACAATTCCAGAAGTATCTCATTTACAACCACGCTGCTGGCATAGGAGAACCCTGTCCGATCGAGTTTGTACGTGGTGCGATGGCAGGTAGGGTGAATGTTCATGCACACGGTAATTCGGGATGCCGTGCTGAGATAACCATGACTCTGATGGATATGCTCAATAAAGGTGTGACACCGGTGGTATGCCAGAAAGGTTCTGTGGGAGCGTGTGGGGACCTGGCACCCATGTCACAGATTGCTTTACTGCTGATGGGTGAAGGTGAGGCATTTTATCAGGGTGAACGAATGCCAGGACACGTTGCGCTACAACGAGCTGGAATACCAATCCCAGGATTGCAGGCGAGAGACGGTCTGGCGACGATCAATGGGTCTAATCTGCTAACGGCGATGAGCGCTCTGCACATCTATGATATGGAACGTTGGTTAAAACAAGCAGAGATTGCTTGCGCCATGAGCCTGGAAGCATTATTGGCGAATTTAAAACCCTATGACGTGCGTTTACACCAGGTGAGAGGTTTTATAGGGGCGATTCGCACTGCGAGAACAATCATGAAGTGTATTGCAGGCAGTGACCTGGCCACTGGCAAGATGAAGACGAAGGTTCAAGATGCTTATTCGATGCGCTCGTCACCTCAAGTGATTGGAGCAGCACATGATGCTATCGATTATGCGAGGAGCCAGGTAGAAATTGAACTTAATGGCGTGGGGGATAATCCAATATTCCTCCCAGAGTTTCAACTGACCTTAACCGGGGCAAATTTCCAGGGTTCACCAGTTAGTTTACCCATGGATATGGCTGGAGCGGCCATTACCATGGTTTGCGTACTTTCAGAAAGACGTTTGAACCGGTTGACCAACCCAGCCTTGAGCGTGGGACTGCCTGAATTCCTGACTAAAGGAGCAGGTATGTTCTCGGGTATGATGCTCAGCCAATATACGGCTGATATGATGATCGTGGAACAGCGCATACTATGCATGCCAGCGAGTATACAATCCATCCCGGCCGCAGCCGATCAGGAGGATTTTGTCTCCATGGGGATGAATACTGCGATTAAGAATGGTCAGATCCTTGATAATGCTTACGGTATCCTGGGAATTGAATTCATGGCAGCTGCGCAAGCTTTAGATTTCCGAGATTTTACACCTGGAAGGGGAGTACAAGTTGCTCATCAGGTTATCAGAAAGTATATTGCTCACCTGGATGAAGATCGACCGCTTTACCCGGATCATAATACAATAAAAGCATTGATAAAATCAGGGGAGATCCTCGATGAAGTAGAAAAAGCTATTGGTGTTTTAGATTAATTTCCCCAATAACTTCGCTAATTATCAAGACACACGATACTCGAATTGGAGAGTTTTGTGTGTCTTTTGGTTTGCGCTTTTTGTGCCCTTCTTAATGATTTCGTGGGGATCTTATCGGTCCACCTCCTTTTATATAAATGGAATAAGGCGACAAGATCCATCCTATTCTCGTTCAATTCAACATTTCAATGGAGGTGGGATAGTATTAATATGAATATTTGTATCATCTCAATAAATCGGGGTAGTAGAGTTAAAGTTTCGAGAACGACCATCCCAAATTGAGTTCTTTGGCACGTTTCTTGACCAGATCAGCCAATAG
>Ga0209253_10001127_pt1 | contig 23302 bp, 22 predicted proteins | sample FrelakmetBRP12BR_FD_187145 | JGI IMG/M metagenome (GOLD analysis project Ga0209253, IMG submission 187145) | Freshwater lake sediment microbial communities from the University of Notre Dame, USA, for methane emissions studies - BRP12 BR (SPAdes)... | ecosystem: Environmental > Aquatic >...
CGGTCCAGCTAAAGCACAAGTGAGCTTGGGAGCAGTTGAGTCATTGACTGAAGGAAATACGTTGCTTCTTTCCTGGTGCCGTCTTGTCAGGAGTCAGCCACCCTGCCCAACAGTTGCCACTTCTACTGTAGTAGATGGATAAGCCCAGGTACTGTGCCACGCACTTATTACCAAGTCAGGATAACCTGCTTGTCCCAGGCTGCCGTTGTAGCGCCCGAGCGCGCGGAAATAACTTCCCTTTTCGATGTCGAGGTAATGCCGCAGGATGGTGCAGCCGTAGCGCAAGTTGGTACGCAAGTGAAACAGATTGTGATCACTGACGCCAATCTCCCTTGCCCAGAACGGCATCACCTGCATGTAACCCCGCGCACCGGCTATAGATACGGCATACTTCCTGAAACCGCTTTCAACCTGAATGACGCTTAACACCAGTTGTGGATCCAGTCCCGCACGAACGGCTTCGTAATGAACCGTAGCTAGAAAATCGTCGCGCTCTTTTTGTCTAGGTATACGCTTTTCCAGTCGTTTAGTCATGCTGGCGAGCCATGCCTTGCCTTCGCTTTCGGATGAAAATGCCAGACGTGGAACTGCCCGGTCGCTCACCGCACGTTGCATCACTGCTTTTACGCTGGCAGAAAGCGGCTCATAGATCTGGGCGCCGGCCTGAGCAAAAGTGGGGAATAACAGTAGAAGTATCCCGACTAACTTCCACATATCCTTGATCTCACAAAATTAACTGCATTTTGCAAGGGAATGATCTGAGAGTGGGCGTCACGCCGCCCCTGATATTCGATATTGCCCTCTTTCAGGCCACGTTCGCCGATGACGATGCGATGAGGAATACCAATTAATTCCATGTCAGCAAACATTATGCCGGGACGTTCGTCACGGTCATCCAGCAGAACTTCGATGCCAGCGGCGGAAAACTCTTTATACAGCTTTTCTGTTTCGGCTTTTACCTGTGCACTCTTCTTCAGACCGATGGGCACAATGACAATCTGGAATGGCGCCATTGCAGCCGGAAAAATGATGCCATGTGCATCGTGGTCCTGCTCAATGGCAGCCGCGACGATGCGCGATACACCGATGCCGTAACAACCCATTTCCATCACTCGCGTCTGACCGGACTCGTCCAAATAATGGGCTCTCATTGCTTCCGAATATTTGGTGCGCAACTGAAAAATATGCCCGACCTCGATACCGCGGCAGATCTCCAGTTTCCCCTTACCGTCGGGGGAGAGGTCATCAGTAACCACGTTACGAATATCGAAAATATGATCAGGCTCTTTCGTGTCACGGCCAAAATTGACACCGGTTAAATGATGGTCCTCTTCGTTCGCGCCACAAACGAAATTGCTCATTACCGCGACGGCCTTATCGGTAATAACAGGCAGTCCCAAACCGACTGGTCCTATATATCCTGGACGGCAGCGGGTTTTTGCGAGAATCTCTTCTTCGTTTGCCAACCGGAATCCGGCAAGGAAAGGAGCCTTCCCGATTTTTACCTCATTGAGATGATGATCTCCGCGTAACAGCAGCAAATACATTTCGCCATTTGCAACAATTGCCAAGGTCTTTACGGTTTGTTCGATAGGAACGTTCAGAAATGCCGCAACATCTTCACAGGTTTTTTTGCCCGGTGTTGCGATTTTTTGCATTGCTCTATTGGCCGCTTCGCGCGGTTTTGCCGGTGGCAGCGCCTCAGCCAGTTCGAGGTTGGCAGCGTAATTCGAATCCGGACAGAAAGCGATGGCATCCTCGCCTGAGTCCGCCAGCACATGAAACTCATGCGAGCCGCTGCCGCCTATTGCTCCAGGATCCGCCGTTACTGCACGAAATCTCAATCCCAAGCGAGTAAATATCTGGCCATAAGTGTCATGCATTAACCGGTAGGTCTGCTCCAGACTGGCTACATCGGCGTGGAACGAATAAGCGTCTTTCATCACGAATTCGCGCGCGCGCATCACGCCAAAGCGGGGCCGGATCTCGTCGCGGAACTTGGTTTGAATCTGATAAAGATTGAGCGGCAACTGACGATAACTTTTGATCTCCCGCCGGGCGATGTCGGTTATGACTTCTTCATGCGTGGGGCCAAAACAGAAATCGCGCTGGTGCCTGTCCTTTATTTTCAGCATCTGCGGGCCGAATATGTTCCAGCGTCCGGACTCCTGCCACAATTCGGCAGGCTGCACCGCAGGCATGAGGAGTTCCACCGCTCCACTCTTGTCCATTTCCTCACGCACAATGCTCTCAACCTTGCGCAATACTCTCAGACCCAGCGGCATCCAGGTATAGAGTCCACTGCCAAGACGCTTGATGAGTCCAGCACGCAACATCAGCTTGTGACTTATCAGCTCCGCTTCAGCCGGGGCTTCCTTGAGAGTGGAAATAAAAAAATGTGATGCGCGCATGTCCGCTCCGATGTGGCGATTAAACGGAAGCGATTCTACCGCGAAAGACCGCAGTGCGTCTTGTTTGGCGCTGGGCGCTGCCATCGCCGGATTTCGCAGTGGAACCCAAGGTTGGCAAGACTGTCTCAAACGCACCACCATATTGGCGCCGTCTTCCAGAATGGAGTCGAGCTTGGCCGTATGAAAAACAGTAACGCGGGCAGATGGTTTATTAATCTGATGATCGCTTTCAATCTGGGATAAAATGTGGAAAAATTCGCAGTATTGTGACGAATCATCGGGTGAATCACATGATCGACCGTAACGGATATCGCTCCAATGTTGGCATTATTCTACTAAACTCGAAAAACGAGGTGTTTTGGGGCAAACGTATCAAGCAAGACTCTTGGCAATTTCCCCAGGGCGGCATCAAGCCGGGCGAAAGTCCGGAGCAGGCGATGTATCGGGAATTGACGGAAGAGGTGGGTTTGCATCCTCGCCATGTCAAGATCATTGGCCGCACACGCGACTGGCTGCGCTATGAAGTGCCGGATCAGTGGGTAAGACGCGAGTGGCGCAGAAACTACCGAGGACAAAAGCAGATCTGGTATCTATTACGTCTGGTTGGGCGAGATTGCGATGTGTCGTTACGCACGAGCGCCCGTCCTGAATTCGATGCCTGGCGCTGGAATCAGTATTGGGTAGAATTGGAATCGGTAGTCGAGTTCAAGCGCCACGTCTATCAGCAAGCTTTGACCGAATTAGCCCGCCTGCTTAACCACGATCTCCATGACAGCAACTGTTACAGCGGCTATAGTCATAATGAGGTACAGCCCCCGGCCATGGCTGCACCTGCCAAACAGGGTGAGTGAATCTGCTCGGAAGCGGATTTATGTGGGTTAGCATGGTGCAAATATCATGGCCAGATTCTTGTAAAGGGTTTATATTTCGTCAGGCGTAATCGGCTGCGCCACTACAGCCGCGTTTTAAGGAGAATACCGATGATATTGCGAGCACTCATTGTATCGCTGCTATCTATTGGAGCTGTTGCCGCTTCAACCACTGCGTCAGCCAACGAACCTATCCAGCCGATTAAAGCAGCTGCGCCAAAGAATGCAAGTATGGTGGAATTGGGCAAAATGCTCTTTTTTGACCCGCGTCTGTCCAAATCCGGATTTATCTCCTGCAACTCTTGCCATAACTTGAGCATGGGTGGTACCGACAACATAAAAACTTCTATTGGGCATAAATGGCAACAGGGACCCATCAATGCACCAACGGTGCTGAACTCCAGCATGATGCTGGCACAATTCTGGGATGGTCGCGCCAAGGATCTGAAGGAGCAGGCCGGCGGGCCTATTGCCAACCCAGGTGAGATGGCTTTCACCCACGAACTGGCCGTGGACGTGCTACGCTCAGTCCCGCAGTATCGCGCCCGCTTCAAGCAGGTGTTCGGATCGGATCAAGTTAACATTGGTATGGTGACCGACGCCATCGCTGCTTTCGAAGAAACCCTGGTAACGCCTGATTCCCGCTTCGATAAGTGGCTTAAGGGTGACAAGAAAGCCCTCAGCCAAGCTGAACTTGATGGTTATAAACTATTCAAGGACAGCGGCTGCACCAGCTGTCATTATGGGACGGCCGTAGGCGGTACCTCGTTTCAAAAGATGGGTGTTCGCGAACCCTACAAGACGGCCAGCAAGGAAGAGGGTCGGATAGGAGTTACCGGCAAGGCGACGGATCGTTTTGTGTTCAAGGTACCTACCCTGCGCAATGTAGAACTGACTTATCCCTACTTTCACGATGGTGCCGCCGAGACTCTGGAAGATGCAGTGGACACCATGGGTCGGATACAACTGGGCCGCGACTTCAGCAAGGAGGAAAACGCCAAGATCGTAGCCTTCCTGAAGACGCTGACCGGCAAACAGCCTGATTTCAAACTGCCCATCCTGCCGCCTTCCACTAATGAGACTCCACGACCAAAGCCTTTTGACTAATTAGCGGAGAAACTGTCGTACTTGTTTAAGGCAGGGCCTCCTGGATTCAGGAAAAGTGTCTCATCAATTGATGCCCAAGCTGCACACGCAGCTTGGGCATTTTTATTGGGTGGAGCATCCAGAGCTTCTACCACGAATTTCAAACCCAGCCTGTACCAACCAAAAGTAGCCAAACAGCCGTTAGGGAGCCCTAACTGCGCCGGGTACAGTGACAAGTGCTCACCCCTCTCTCTTGCCCTCCTGTTCCATGAATTCCATTCGCTCAAGCCAATCTTGAATAGAAAAATAACCGGTTTGAATTTGTGGAGCTACTGCCGTTTTCTTCCGTTCGGGAAGATGGATTTACTCCTTAAAATCAAGTAGAGTTATCGCTTGAATAATTAAAACAGGGAGTCACCCATGAGCGCCAAAGGGCAATTGTTACAAGACCCGTTTCTGAACGCCCTGCGGAAGGAGCACATTCCGGTATCGATTTATCTGGTAAATGGTATTAAGCTGCAAGGGCATATTGACTCGTTTGATCAGTACGTGGTTCTACTGAAAAATACCGTCACCCAGATGGTATATAAGCACGCAATATCCACCGTGGTTCCTGCCAGAGCCGTTACCATTCCATTTGATGCCCCAGCCACACCTGATGCTTGATCAGCCCGCTGGCAGTGCTGCCAACATTAATGCTGCCATACTGGTTGGCCTTGATTTTGGCGGCAGTTGCTACGCGGAGAACTTGGAAGAATTGCGGCAACTAGCCGCAAGTGATGGGCTTACAGTCCCTGCGGTAATCAAAGGCAGGCGCTCTCACCCCGACCCTGTTTATTACGCCGGCAGCGGCAAGGTGGGCGAGATTGCCGCCGCACTGGAACAAACTGGCGCCTCGCTGGTGATTTTCAATCATAATCTTTCTCCCGCCCAACAACGCAACCTGGAGCAGCGCCTCCAGTGTCGCGTGTTAGACCGCACCAACCTGATTTTGGATATCTTCGCCCAGCGCGCGAAGAGTCACGAGGGCAAACTGCAGGTGGAACTGGCGCAACTTGAGCATCTCGCTACTCGTCTGGTGCGTGGCTGGACCCATCTGGAACGACAAAAAGGCGGTATCGGCTTGCGCGGTCCCGGCGAAACCCAGTTGGAAACCGACCGGCAACTGCTGCGGAAGCGGGTTAAATCGCTCAGGGAGAAACTCGTCAAATTCCAGCGCCAACGTGAGGTACAGCGCCGTTCCAGGCAACGTGCTGACGTTATGTCCATTTCCATTGTCGGCTACACCAATGCGGGCAAGTCCACCCTGTTCAATAGCCTTACCCGCGCACACACCTATGCTGCCGATCAATTGTTTGCCACTCTGGATGCCACCACGCGCAAGCTATTTATCCCCGAGTATGGACCACTAGTGATCTCCGATACGGTAGGTTTCATTCGCGAATTGCCACATACATTGATTGCCGCATTCCGTGCTACGCTGGAGGAAACGATGCAGGCTGACATGCTGCTCCATGTAGTGGATGCTGGCAGCCCCAATCGGGATGAACAAATCGGGGAGGTCAACAAAGTATTGAAGGAAATCGGTGCCGACGCAATTCCGCAGATTCTCGTACTGAATAAGATAGATCTGACCAATTTATCGGTGGGATCTGCGGGCTACGGGCGCGATGAGTGTGGTAGAATAATGCAAATTCGTTTGAGTGCGAGAACTGGCGAGGGGCTTGAATTTGTTAGGCTGGCGCTGGCCGAGGCAATTGAACAACGCACTTCGCAACGGTACAAGATACCGCCCCAAGTTGGAAATATAGTCAGCGGATGCGCTGCGGTTTCTTATTAAATCAGCCATCAGCTTGACCATTTGACGGCTGTATCTATATTCAACGGAAAACTAGGAATCAACATGGGATTAAACGACCCGCAGTGGGGAAGAAAAAAAGGTAACTCAGGTCCACCTGATCTCGACGAGTTGTGGCGCAACGTTAACAAGAAGCTCAACAACCTTTTTAAGCGCAAGGGTGGCGGGGGTGAAGGGTCGGGCGGAGGTGAAGGGCCAGCCGGCGGCAGTCCTAAACGATATCGCGGCGGCGTTGGCCTGCTTGCTGGACTGCTCCTGCTGATGTGGGTATCGAGCGGATTTTACATTGTTAACGAAGGTCAGCGCGGTGTGGTGCTGCGTTTTGGCAAATATGCCGAAACCACCCAGGCAGGACTCCGCTGGCATCTGCCCTATCCGGTCGAAGTGGTGGAAGCCGTTAACGTGAGCCAGGTGCGTACGGTGGAAATCGGCTACCGCAATAATGTAAGAAGCAAGGTGCTAAAGGAGTCACTGATGTTGACCGATGACGAAAACATCATCGACATTCAGTTCGCAGTGCAATACATTCTCAAGAATCCTGAAGATTTCCTGTTTAACAACCGTGAACCGGAAAGCGCTGTGATGCAGGCGGCGGAAGCCGCGATTCGTGAAGCTATCGGCAAAAGCAAAATGGACTTCGTACTTTACGAAGGACGCGAACAGGTGGCAGCGCAAACGACCAAGCTAATGCAGGAAATCCTCGATCGTTACAAGATAGGGGTCGCAATCAGCAAAGTGACCATGCAGAATGCGCAACCGCCTGAACAGGTGCAGGCGGCGTTCGACGATGCTGTGAAAGCTGGCCAGGATAGGGAACGGCAGAAAAATGAAGGCCAGGCTTACGCCAATGACGTCATTCCCAAGGCCAGAGGTAATGCCGCGCGCCTGCTGGAAGAGGCTGAAGGGTACAAACAGCGTGTGATCGTCAGCTCTGAGGGTGATGCCAGCCGTTTCAAACAGATTCTCGTCGAATACAGCAAAGCGCCCGGCGTAACCCGTGACCGTCTGTATCTGGACATGATGCAGCAAGTGCTTTCCAGTTCCAGCAAGATACTGGTGGACCAGAAAAGTGGCAACAACTTGCTTTATCTGCCGCTGGATAAGCTGATACAAACAAGCGGGCCTTCCCCGTCGCCCGCTCCGGTGCCGGAAACACCGCTCCCGGTTGCCCAAGAGGCAGGGCATGACAGCGCCGCTCGTACACGCGAGGCATTTCGTGGCCGTGAACGGGAGACAAGATAAATGAAAAAATATACTTCAACGCTATTGGGCGCCATCGCCGCCCTGTTCTTTCTTGCCAGCTCAGCACTGTTTATCGTCGACCAGCGTCAGCAGGCAATCGTGTTCCAATTGGGTGAAGTGGTCGACGTAAAAACTTCACCGGGGCTTTATTTCAAGATTCCCCTGGTGCAGAACGTACGCTTTTTTGAATCACGTATCATGACTATGGATACGGCCGAACCGGAACGTTTCATTACTTCGGAGAAAAAGAATGTGCTGGTGGACTTGTTCGTCAAGTGGCGCATCGTCGATGTAAAACAATACTACATCAGCGTTCGCGGTGACGAAATACTGGCACAAACCCGTTTAGCCCAAACAGTAAATTCCAGCATGCGCGATGAATTTGGTAACCGCACGGTGCACGACGTGGTTTCCGGCGAACGTGACAAGATTATGGAAATCATGCGCCAGAAAGCGGATGCTGATGCCCGCAAGATTGGAGTGGAAGTGGTGGATGTGCGCCTGAAACGCGTAGATTTGCCACAGGAAGTAAGCGAGTCAGTCTATCGCCGGATGGAAGCAGAGAGAAAGCGCGTAGCTAATGAATTGCGCTCGACCGGTGCGGCGGAATCGGAAAAAATTCGTGCCGATGCTGACCGACAGCGGGAAGTGCTCCTGGCGGAAGCCTACCGGAAAGCCCAAGAGGTCAAGGGTGAGGGCGACGCCAAGGCATCATCAATCTACGCTGGTGCCTTTCAGCAGAACCCGGAATTCTATTCCTTCTACCGCAGCTTGGAAGCCTATAAGCAGACCTTCAAGAACAAAGGGGACATGATGGTGCTTGAACCTGGTTCTGAGTTTTTCAAGTATCTGAAGAATCCGGGCCGGGGCGGGAAATAGACAGCCCTCCATAAATTTAATTTACGTGTGACCATCTTGCGGACTGCTATGGGCCGCTGTATTACGCGATAATTTTATTTGTGGTCTTGAATTTATTGAGGTGTCTGTCGGAGCTTATCGCGGCATGTTGGATACTTTGCTAATTGCATTCGCGCTGATGCTGGTATTGGAAGGAATGCTGCCATTCCTGCTGCCTAGTATGTGGCGTGAAGCTTTCAAAAAACTGACCGAAGCTGGCGATAACCAGATACGCTTCATCGGCTTGACTTCGATGCTGGCGGGGTTGCTGCTGCTTTATCTTGTGAAATAACTCCCGTTATCCCATTTTCATGCAGCCGTATCTGAGTCGCAAACATGCGTAATTGGCTCCTTCCCGAATACATTGAGGATATCCTGCCGGCTGAGGCGCTAGCGATTGAAGCGAAGCGTCGGCACATCATGGATTGGCTGTTGGTACATGGCTATCAACTGGTGGGGCCGCCCCTGCTGGAGTACGTGGAGTCGCTGCTCTCAGGCAGCGGGGGTGACTCGAATTTACGCATGTTCAAAGTGGTCGACCAGTTGAGCGGCAGGATGATGGGCTTACGCGCTGACATGACGCCCCAGGCTGCACGTATCGATGCGCACTTGCTGAACCGCAATGGCGTCACCCGTCTGTGCTATGCAGGCAGTGTGCTACATACCGTGCCATCGGGACTGACCCGCACCCGTGAACCGCTCCAGATTGGAGCGGAACTATACGGCCATGCCGGATTGGAAAGCGATCTGGAAATCCAGCGGCTTATGCTGCAATCCCTGGCGATTGCCGGGATAGAAAAAATCCACCTTGATCTCGGCCATATCGCTGTATTTCGCAGCCTGGTTAAGGGTGCGGGAATTCCCAGCGGATTGGAAACGGAATTATTCGGTGTACTCCAGGCCAAGGACGTCTCCGCATTAAAGGATCTCTGTGCCGGACTGGACAAACGCGTGGACAAGAATGCACGGCAAGCGTTGATGCTGTTGCCGGAATTGTATGGCGGCAGGAAAGTGCTGGCACGGGCACGCAAGCTTCTGCCGGATTACCCCGAGATTCAAACGGCACTGGACGAACTGGAAGCAGTGGCGGCAGAATTAATGCCGCTGGTGGATACCTTGGCATTCGATCTGGCTGACTTGCGCGGCTATCAATATCACAGCGGCATGGTGTTCGCTGCCTACGCCAAAGGCTGTCCTAACGCGGTTGCTTTGGGAGGTCGCTATGATGAAATTGGTAAAGCATTTGGAAGGGCACGTCCGGCCACTGGCTTCAGCATGGATTTACGCGAATTGTCGGGGCTGGTAAAACTTGATCCCTATCCGAAAGGAATCCTTGCGCCTTACAAGAGAAACGATAAAGCACTTGAGAAAGAGATCGAACGTCTCCGCAACGAAGACCAGATCGTAGTTATGGAATTGCCAGGGCATGAGAGTGATCAAGACGCATTTGACTGTGACAGGCAACTGGTGATGCACAAAGGGGTCTGGAAAATAGAGGAAATCTGAATTTAAACCAGAAAATGATACGCAGAGAATTGTAGCAATGCCGCAATACTCACCAACCTGATATTCCTCTTCATTTAGTTTTGAAAAAAATATTTCCAGAGATCCAGAGACATGACTAAAAACGTGGTCGTCATTGGCACCCAGTGGGGTGACGAAGGCAAAGGTAAAATAGTGGACTGGCTTACGGATCACGCTCAGGGTGTGGTGCGTTTCCAGGGTGGACATAATGCAGGCCACACGCTGGTAATTGGCGGCAAGAAAACCGTGCTGCATCTGATCCCATCTGGAATTCTGCGCAGCAATGTTGCCTGCTATATCGGCAACGGTGTCGTAGTATCTCCGCAGGCATTGCTGGAAGAGGTCAGCATGCTGGAGCAGGCGGGAGTTGATGTGCAGGGGCGACTACGCATAAGTGAAGCCTGTCCGCTTATTTTGCCTTGCCACAGTGCACTGGACAGTGCGCGGGAAACCGCCAAAGGCACGGACAAGATCGGCACCACGGGACGGGGTATCGGCCCCGCCTACGAGGACAAAGTGGCACGGCGCGCGGTGCGCCTACAGGATCTATTTCACCGCGACCGCTTCGCTGCCAAACTGGGTGAAATGTTGGACTATCATAACTTCGTTCTAAAAAATTATTTTCACGCGCCAATAGTTGATTTTCAGCAAACCATGGATGACACCCTGTCGCTGGCAGAGCGGATCAAGCCGATGGTGGCAGATGTGCCGCGACTTTTGTTCGAAGCCAACAAGGACGGCAGCAACTTGCTGTTCGAGGGGGCGCAAGGAACACTGCTTGACATAGATCACGGTACTTATCCGTTTGTTACATCGAGTAATTGCATCGCCGGTGCTGCAACGACTGGCAGTGGGGTAGGTCCGCAAATGCTGCATTATGTGCTGGGCATCACCAAGGCCTATACCACGCGGGTTGGCGCCGGACCTTTTCCTACCGAACTGGATGATGACGTAGGCAAACATCTGGCCAAGCGTGGCAATGAATTCGGCGCAACCACAGGGCGTCCACGCCGTTGTGGCTGGTTTGACGCTGCAGCGCTGAAACGTTCGATCCAGATCAACGGTGTATCGGGGTTATGTGTCACCAAACTCGATGTGTTGGATGGTGTCGAAACCCTGAGCTTAGGTGTGGGTTACAAATCGAGTGGCAATGGCGAGGGGGGGAAATTCAGCAGCATTTTGCCGGTGGGGGCCGATGAATTAGCCCTTTGTGAGCCGGTTTACGAGGAAATGCCTGGATGGATGGGCAGTACCGTAGGAATCAAGAACTTCGAACAACTGCCCAAAGCGGCACAGGATTACCTGAAGCGCATGGAAGAAGTGTGCGAAGTGCCGGTGGACATGATTTCAACCGGGCCGGATCGGGAAGAAACCATCGTACTGCGACACCCCTTCAAATAGTTCCAGATCATGTTTGAGTCGCCACCGGCGACTCAAACAATCCCCTGATTCCCTCTTCCGTTGGCGCTTGTACCACCCCTATTTCCGTGACCAGAGCCGTCACCAGCCCGACTGGCGTCACATCGAAAGCGGGGTTGCGAATCGCTACGCCGGGTGCCGCCCACTGGCAATCGCGATAACCGGTCACTTCTTCCGCCGCACGTTCTTCAATCGGAATCAACCCACCAGACGCTGTGGCAAGATCAATCGTTGACAGCGGGCAGGCCACATAAAACGGGATACTATGGCGAGCGGCGAGCACCGCCAACATATAGGTTCCGATCTTGTTGGCGACATCGCCGTTGGCCGCGACACGGTCCGCCCCCACCACGATCGCATGGATTTCACCTCGGCTCATGAAATGCCCTGCCATGTTGTCGGTGATCAGTGTTACCAGGATTTTTTCCTGCACCATTTCCCACGCGGTTAGCCGTGCACCCTGCAGAAAAGGTCTGGTTTCACAGGCGATAATGGAAATTTTCTTGCCTTGGTCGCGTGCCGAGCGAATCACGCCCAGTGCCGTGCCATGACCGGCAGTGGCAAGCGCCCCGGCATTGCAATAGGTCAGCACTGTTGAATTATCGGAAAGCAGCATTGCGCCATGCTCACCCAGCTGGCAGTTAATACGAATGTCTTCCGCCGTTATTTCATGCGCTGTCGCTAATAGCTTGGCAGCAATGATTGTATTGCTGTCTGTTTTGCTGCTGTGCCAAATTTCACGCATTTTTTTTAAAGCCCACAACAGGTTGATTGCAGTGGGACGGCTTTGAGCAAGCATGGCAAAACCTTGTTCCAACCCGCGGGCAAAATTCTCCGGACTTTCTTGTTCCAGCCGTAGTGCCTCCAATGCGAAACCGTAAGCTGCGGCGCAGCCGATCGCGGGCGCTCCGCGTACCACCATGCTGCGTATGGCTTCGGCCACGGTCACCGCAGAATCGAACGCCAGATATTCGAAATGTGCCGGTAAGACGCGCTGGTCTATCATTTCCAACTTGTTATCCCGCCAACGCAGCGTTTCGATCTTTTCTGGATCGGATCTCATAGCCAGCTCACGTTAAATTACCCGCTCGTTGCCGCCATCCACCGGCACCTGTGCGGCAGTGGTCTTGGCGAATAGCGGCCCACACATCTCCGCTGCCAGTTCTGCCACGTCGCGGCTGGTCACTTCGGTCTTGAGAACATTGTTCTTCTTGTATTGCTCCACCGAGAGACCATATTGCGTCGCGCGCGACTGGAGCACATCCTTGGTCCAAATGCTGGTATCAAACACGGCGTTGGGATGCAGGATATTGATGCGGATATTGTCTGCGCCCCATTCCAACGCTGCCACCCGCGCCAGTTGATTGAGCGCCGCTTTCGACGCAGAATATGCCGCTGCACCGGGACCGGGGGCGGGTACATTTTTCGAGCCGATAACGACCACGCGCCCGCCTTCGGGAGCAAGCCTCAGCAGCGGATGGCATTCGCGCAGCAGCACAAGATTGGCGTCCAGATTGATGCTCATCACCTTGCGCCATTCATCGCTAGCGAGGGATTCGATAGGCTGGCTGGCAGGGAAAATCCCGGCATTCAGTATCAGCATGTCGAGTCCGCCGTAAGTTTTCACGCAGACTTCCAGCGCGTTGACCATGGCGCTCTCATCGCTGACATCACAGCATAGACCAAGGTAGTCGCCGCGCTTGAACAGGCTTGTAATGCCCGCATCAAGATCAAGGCCGACAACCACCGCACCCCGCGCCAGCAGCGCTTCGGCGCAAGCCTTGCCGATGCCGGATGCCGCACCAGTGACGAGCGCGATTTGGCCGGAGAAAAGCGGCGGTTTGCCGCTTTTCTTGAGCTTGGCCTGCTCCAGATCCCAGTATTCCACCGCAAATAGCTCGTCAGTAGAAAGCGCCTGGAAGCCGCCCAGCGCGGTAGCGCGCTGAATGATCTCCATGGTGTGCTGATAGATCTCCGCGATGATGGCCGCGTCTTTTGCGTTTCTCCCCACCGTGCATAGGCCTAGTTCCGGGTCGAGAATGACCCGTGGCGCCGCATCGAGCATGGTTTTCTTTTCTCTGGCAGGAACGGCATGCTGCTCGAAATATTGCCGGTAGGCCTGCGTATAGGCCTGCACATCCCGTCCCAGCATGGGAATGCGTTTGGTGCGGATGATGTGATCGGGTGTCGCCGGGCCTTGCTGCGAAATAACCGCGACATCGTCGCGCCGGGAAAAAACAAGACTGGCATCATCCATGTAGGTAGCCAGAATCACCGGGTAACCCGCTGCGGTGGAAACCTCCTTGCGCAGCGCGGCCAATTCCAGCCGCAGCGGTTTTCCGGAAACTCCTTGTGATAAACGGGTAACCTGCCATGCATTTTTTTGCTTGAGGTAATCCTCCGCCTGGCTGACCAGCACGATCATGCGCTCATAGGCTTCCTTCGCGGTTGCGCCGAAGGAAAAGATGCCGTGGTTCATCAGCACCATGCCGATGGTATCGGCACTGGCCTGCCTGGCGAATTCCCCGACACAGACCCGCGCCAGATCGAAGCCCGGCATCACGTAGGGAATCACCACCACGGTATCGCCATAAATTTTACGGATGTGCGCTTCACCGCGTGGCGTGTTAGTTACGGTCACCACAGCATCAGCATGGGTGTGATCCACGTATTTGAACGGCAAGCAGGCATGCAGGATCGTTTCAATGGAGGGTGCGGGCGCAGATGATTTTGTCATATGCGTCATCAGTTCGTTCACCATTTGCGGATCGGACAATGCTTCCAGTCTGGCAAGCCGCAGCAAATGATGCATGCGCACCGGCGAAAAGCCTGCTTCTTCGATGGCTTCCAGATCCCAGCCGCTACCCTTGACGTAGAGAATGTCCTCTTCTTCGCCGAACAGATTCTGTTCACGAATTTTGACCGAGGTGTTGCCACCGCCGTGCAGCACCAGCGATTTGTCGCATCCCAGTAAACGGGACGAGTAAACCCGCAGCGCCAGATCAGTTTGATAATACGCCGCCTCAACATCGTTCCAGAGATTTTTCATAACTATTTTCCGAGCCTGTTCAGTTATTATATCCGGCCTGTGTTCATTCCCGGAGAAGCGTGTGAAATCGTTCACTGTGCATCTCGCAAACTGGCAAGTCCATGGTCCGGCGTTGCGCGCCATCCGCGAAACGGTGTTCATTCACGAACAGCATGTTCCTGTCGAACTGGAATGGGACGAATTCGATGCAAATTGTCTGCACATGCTGGCACTGGATTCAGCGGGTTACCCCATCGGCACGGCGCGGTTGCTGCCGGACGGCCATATCGGGCGCATGGCGGTACTCAAGGACTGGCGTGGCCGCAGCGTAGGCAGTGCGCTGTTGCTACGGTTATTGGCAGAAGCGAGGAAACGGCATCTGCAACAAGTGATTGTCAACGCGCAGACCTATGCCGCCGTGTTTTACGCGAGATTTGGTTTCCAGACGGCGGGAGAGGAATTTATCGACGCGGGTATTCCCCACGTGAGAATGGTGCTGCAATTGCCCTGACAAACCGGTTGAGCAGATGTTGCAGGAGCGAACGAGAAACGCCAGCCCATCACAACCCCGCTGGCGTTCGTTGCCGCTGCCCACAGATTGCCGGATCAGAACGGCAGCATAAAGTCCATCGAGAACAGGACCTGGTCCTTCTGACCGCCAAAGGGCCTATAAGCTGCGGTTGTAAGGCTGTCCGCCCGGTCGTAGCGGATATTCGGACGGACATTAAACTGTTGCAGCGCCTTCGTCTCAATCTTCAGCCTCTTCGCCGGTTTCCAGTTTGCGCCTATGGTGACCGCATAATAATCGGCTGGGACAGATGTAGCGAGGGCCCCCCCCCCATGCAGCGCATAGCTATGAAGGCCGCCATCGGGACCAACATTAGTGGCGGCGTTAACCCGGCCTGGCTGCCAGACACGGAAGCCATCCCGATCACGGAACCACTCGCCCCGTATACCGACCGAGAGGTCGGGCGCGACGTCGTAGTACGTGTGCGTGTTGATGCCATACCATTGCGCTTGTCCCTGCCCAGCAGGTGAAGTGACATTGTCGGCATAACCATGATCATGCTGTAGAATAAAGTGCGTCTTGGGGGTGATCATGTGCTTCAGCACGACGCTGTACATGCCCCAGAAAGCATTGTTACGTGACGATACCTGACTGCCGGTACCGGCGATATTGGCCGAACTTCTCTTATCGTCGCTGGTCCAGGTGAGGCCGCCGATGCCGCCCCAGTTATCCATCTGTCTGTTAAAGTTGCCATCCCAGCCACCGGTGCCGCTGCCGGTGATAGCGCCACTCATGAACACCACATTCTTGTCGACCGTGTAGTTGGTCAATACGCCGGTATGAGTAAAGGGCTCGCCGTACTGCATGGTGTAGGCATGGCTGTAGAAGAAGTTGTTGGGTGCCGGAACCGATTCATAACCGATTGGCGTATAAAAATGGCCCACCTTGACATTGAGGCCGTTGCCGATCGGCGCATAGGCCTCGACAAAAGCCTGCGGCAGGGCGATGCCATAATTGCGGGTAGAGTCGCAGCACAAGTAAAGATCCCAAGTGCCCCTGTTCGGCAGCAGGATAGTATTGTCATTTACGTCGTATGCAGGATTACCGTAAGCCTGAGTAAAAATAGCGTCGGTGCCGAACATGAAGTCCGCCCGGAATCCCAGATCCCACGACTTGCCTTCCTTCACCACGGCACGCTGTAAGAAGAAATTGAGCTGATTCATCTGCGCTTGATTGGCGCGATCACCGAAAGTGACCGGGCCATTGTAGCCATAGGTCGAGTGACTCGGGTTGAAAGTCGCTCCGCCATTCACCCAACCTCCAACCTCTATGCCCTTATCCTTGAAAAATTTCGGCATGATGAGGTTATTCAGACTAGCGTTCGCTTGTAAACTGGTCACACCCATTGTAAGAGACAGCAACCCACCAGCTGCGATAACTGCCATCCGATGCCTGCGAACTGATGTGCGTTGCATTTTCGTTGCTCCCTTCACGTTTAAGGACTGGACAGAAACACTAAAATCAAAATGGACATTGTGCCGAAAAATAACTGATTTTCCATGAAATGTCCATGAAATAATTCCGAAGAATTAAGGACAAGCAGCGCCTGAAGTCATGAATCGCGGAAACCCTTATCTGGCAATGGATCCAGTCGGGAAATCAGAGGACAGCTATGCCGCTGGAAGTTGCGAGGAGAGCGGAAGTGGGGATGATCAACGCGCCCCCTTGGAGCAAGTAACCCGGATGTGGCAATTCTGCTTGATGTCTATCCCAAGAATAACTTGTACGCCGGATTCTTGCTTTCATCCCAGTAACGGTAGCCAAGTTGGCCGAGAAACGTCTTGAACTCGGCCTTCTCTGCAGGCGGCACCTCCATGCCCACCAGTACGCGGCCGTAATCGGTACCGTGGTTGCGGTAGTGAAACAGGCTGATGTTCCAGTGGTGGCTCATGCTGTCCAGGAATTTCATCAGCGCGCCGGGACGATCAGGAAACTCGAAGCGATAAAGAATTTCATTCTTTACCCCGTGCGCGCGCCCTCCAACCAGATGGCGCACATGCAGTTTCGCCATTTCATTGTCACTGAGGTCTTCAGCATGCAGGCCGATTTTCTCCAGACTCCTAATCAGTTTTGTCGCCTCGCCGCGGTCGCGCACTGACACACCGACAAACACATGCGCCTCTTTCGGGTCGGCGTAGCGGTAGTTGAATTCCGTGATGCTTTTCGTTCCCAGCATGGCGCAGAATTTCTTGAAGCTGCCGGGTTCTTCAGGAATGGTCACCGACATCACCGCTTCGCGCTGTTCACCCAGTTCCGCCCGCTCGGAAACATGACGCAAACGATCAAAATTCATGTTGGCACCAGAGGCGATCGCCACCAGGGTCTTGCCACGAATTTTCCCGCGCTTGGCGTAAGCCTTGGCGCCTGCGACGGAGAGCGCGCCGGCAGGCTCCAGAATGGCGCGCGTGTCTTCGAACACATCCTTGATTGCGGCGCAGATGGCGTCAGTGTCCACCAGGATGATCTCATCCACCAGATCGCGGCACAGACGGAAGGTCTCTTCACCTACTTGCTTCACCGCCACACCATCCGCAAACAGCCCCACCTGGGTAAGCTTGATGCGGCGGCCCTCCTGCAGCGACCGGTACATGGAATCAGCGTCGACCGGTTCGACTCCGATAATTCTGACTCCCGGGTGCAGCCTTTTTACATATGCGGCGATGCCGGAAATAAGTCCGCCGCCGCCTACCGGCACAAATATGGCGTGGATGGCTCCAGTATGCTGGCGCAGGATTTCCATGCCGATGGTGCCCTGCCCCGCGATGATGTCGGGATCGTCATAAGGGTGTACAAAAGTGGCACGTTCCTCTGCTGCGAGTTTCAGTGCTTGCGTGTAGGCTTCGTCATAGGCGTCGCCGTGCAGCAGCACGGTCGCGCCACGCGCCTCAACCGCCTGTGTCTTGATTTGCGGCGTAGTGATGGGCATCACGATTGTGGCGCGGCAATTAAGCCGCTGCGCCGCCAGCGCCACTCCCTGGGCGTGGTTGCCAGCAGAAGCCGCCACCACGCCGCGCTTGAGTTGGGCAGGTGAAAGTTTGACCATTTTGTTGTAGGCCCCACGCAGTTTGAATGAGAACACCTGCTGCATGTCCTCGCGCTTCAGCAGCAACCGGTTATGCATGCGGGCAGACAGATTGGGGGCGAACTCCAAGGGGGTTTCTACCGCCACATCATAAACCTGGGCGGTGAGAATTCTTTCGAGATAATCATTTTTCATCGGGACGCGCACTTGAGGAATCAGAAGTTGAGGCGAATTCTAGCATGCTGACAGACGCACTCAGAATCCGGGTTAATTGTTAAATTTCGCGGATGGAGCTATTCTAACGGCTGATTGAGAGTTTTCATCACCGCAAGGATATCATGACACAAGATGAACAAAAACGCGCGGTTGCACAAGCCGCCATTCAGCATGTTCCCGCTGGGTGCATTGTCGGCGTGGGAACCGGTTCTACCGCGAATTATTTCATAGAAGAACTGGCCCGGATCAAGCATAAAATTGAAGGCGCGGTAGCAAGCTCCGAAGCAACTGCCCAACGCCTCAGAAGCCATGGCATCGAGGTCATGGATCTGAACAGTGTCAACGAACTCCCGCTGTATGTGGATGGTGCGGACGAAGTCACCAAACATCTGCACATGATTAAAGGTGGCGGTGGGGCGTTGACGCGGGAAAAAATCGTCGCTGCGGTAGCGAGAAAATTTGTCTGTGTTGCTGACCAGAGCAAGTTGGTGGAGGTACTCGGCGAATTTCCGCTGCCGGTCGAAGTCATTCCGATGGCGCGCAGCTATGTTGCACGCGAAATTGCGCGACTGGGTGGACAACCCATGCTGCGTCATGGATTCACTACCGATAACGGCAACGTAATTCTGGATGTGCGCGGCCTGCAAATCCTCAACCCGGTGGAATTGGAAACAGCTCTCAACCAGATAACTGGTGTTGTAACCAATGGACTGTTCGCACGGCGCGGGGCCAACGTGTTGTTGCTCGGCACCGACAGCGGTATCCGGACGATTGCTATCTGATGTGAGCAGTAACAAAACTGTCACAATCGGCGAGTACCATTTTCTGTTTCTAACCAATCAAAAGGCGTGCAATGGCAATCAGCGAACATATATCTAAGCAGTTTGACGCCGAACTGGAGGCGGTGCGCTCGAGCGTGCTGCAAATGGGTGGATTGGTGGAGGAGCAGATCGAACATGCGCTCGAAGCACTTACTACCGGCAATATAGATCTGATTGAGCAAGTTATCGCCGATGATCACCGCGTCAATGCAATGGAAGTGTCAATAGACGAAATCTGCAGTCAGATCATTGCACGCCGACAACCCACTGCCGGCGATTTACGCATGATCATGATGGTCATCAAAACCATTACCGATCTGGAGCGCATCGGCGACGAAGCGGCAAAGATCGCACGCATGGCGAAGCTGATATATGCCGCTGGCCGTACGCACATGCCGCGTTTCATCGAGATCAGGCATGTCGCCAACATCGCACTGGAAATGTTGCGCAAATCATTGGATGCTTTTGCGCGTCTGGATCTGACAGCGGCAGCCCAGGTTGTACGTCAGGACGAGCTGGTGGACGAAGAATTCCGCTCCATCATACGGCAACTGATCACTTTCATGATGGAAGACCCACGTAAGATCTCCACTGCACTGGAAATCCTATTTGCGGCGAAAGCCATTGAGCGCATCGGTGATCACGCCAAGAACATGTCGGAATATGTAGTCTATCTGGTCAAGGGCAAGGATGTGCGTCATGTAACCGTCGAGGAGATCGAGCGCGAGGTACGGGAATAAGCAATTTAGCATCCATTGGAAGTTCCACTAGGAAACCATGACCGAATATTCCACCCTGGCTGCGGTTGATCTTGGCTCCAACAGCTTTCGCCTGCAGGTGGCACGGGTGGTGGGCAAACAAATTTATCCGCTGGACAATTTAGGCGAAATGGTGCGTCTTGCTGCCGGGCTCACTGCCGATAAGCGGCTGGATGAGGACTCCCAGACCCGTGCCCTGGATTGTCTGAAACGCTTTGGCGAGCGTCTGCGGGGGTTTCCGCTGCATACCGTGCGCGCAGTTGGAACCAACTCACTACGAGTGGCAAAAAATGCCCCCGCGTTCCTGAAAAAAGCTGAGGCCGCTCTGGGATTCCCCATTGAAGTTATTGCCGGACGCGAGGAAGCGCGGCTAATTTATTTGGGTGTTGCTCATGGCCTGCCGGTTTCCAGCAACAATCGCCTGGTAGTGGATATTGGCGGCGGCTCTACCGAATTTATCATTGGTAACCGTTTAAAGCCGGTCAAGCTGGAAAGCCTCTACATGGGCTGTGTCAGTCATAGCCTGCGCTTTTTCCCGGATGGAAAAATAACCAAAGGTGCGATGAAGCAAGCGGAGCTGGCAGCGCGCACCGAAGTGCAGACAATTGTTGCCGAGTTCTCTGCTGACCAGTGGCAAGATACCTTTGGCTCCTCCGGTACAGCACGTGCGCTGGGCGATATTTTGAAACTGAACAGCTTCGGCGATGGCAGTAGCAGTGGGGACATCACAGCGGCAGGACTGGAAAATTTTCGTAATTATCTGCTTAAAGTTGGCGATAGCAAAAAACTTGAAATTGCCGGCTTACGCGCTGAGCGTGCACCTGTCATTGTTGGCGGATTCGTCATCATGTCTGCAATATTTTCAGAACTGGGTATTCACCGCCTGTCACCGGCGATGGGTGCGCTACGCCAAGGTGTGCTCTATGACCTGCTGGGTCGTTTCCATAATCATGACATGCGCGAAGTGACGGTGCGGCAATTCATGCGGCGCTACCAAGTAGATCCCGCCCAGGCGGGGCGAGTGGAATCGCTGGCACTGACGCTGGCGAAGCAGTTGCTGACGGGCTCCCCTGATGAATTGGAAGATACACTCCGAATTCTGTCTTGGGCGGCGCGATTGCATGAAGTCGGTATTTCGGTGGCTCACTCTGGCTACCACAAACATTCCGCATACATTCTTGGCAACGCTGACATGCCAGGTTTCTCAAAAATGGAACAAGCGCGTCTGAGTCTGCTCGCGCTCGCCCACCGGGGCGCTCTCGGCAAGGCACGGGATTTGGTCGCAGAGCTGCAGGATTTGAAGCTGCTGTTCGCACTGCGACTGGCGGCACTGTTTCACCGCAGCCGTAGTGATATTGAGTTGCCCCGATTAGAAATATTCCTAGGCGACACCGAGTGCGCGTTGCGCATCGAAAGCGAATGGCTGGAACGCAACCCTTTGACCGACACCGCGTTACATACCGAAGTTGAGGAGTGGGCGACTCTCGGTTTCGATTTGCGCATCATCAAGAATCGACCGGGAGCAATACAGGTGCATGACTCCCGCGCATCAAACCCATGACATCCCACACTAAAAAGCGATCCGTCAAAGCCGGCCTACCTCCAGGCGCACTGGTACATATCGGCGAAAAGAAAGCTGCCGCCTCCAGTGTCACCCTGCTGGATTACGATGAAAGCGACGTGCGTGAATCTGTTATAACCGCTGCCGATCTGGCCGACAAGGTCAGAGCTGCGCGCGGCACCGTGTGGCTCAATCTTCACGGCCTGGGTGATACCACTATACTGGAGCAAATCGGCGCTAGTTTCGGCCTGCACCCGCTGGTACTGGAAGACATACTCAACACCGAGCAGCGCTCAAAACTGGAAGACTACGGTGACATCTCTACGTAGTGCTGAAAACCTTCGGTTATGAGAACAATGGGGGGGAGGAAAAAATTGATTCGGACCAGATCAGCCTGGTGCTGGGGAAAAATTTCGTGCTGTCGTTTCTTGAAACAGACGGCACACAGTTCAGTTCGGTGCGTGAGCGGCTGCAGTCAGGCAAGGGGCAGATCAGGAAGTCTGGTGCGGATTTTCTGATGTATGGCCTGATTGACGCCATTGTTGACAGCTATTTCGTCATTCTGGAACGGCTCGACGAAAGAACCGAAGCACTGGAAATAGAGCTGATAGCTCACCCACAGCCCAGCACTCTGCACGCAATTTACCGCCTCAAACGCGAAGGCGTTTTTTTGCGCAGAACTTTGTGGCCGCTGCGCGAAGTCATCAGCTCGCTGCAGCGCGGCGACTCACCGTTATTTTTTAGCCGGAATACGTTGCTCTATTTGCGTGACGTGTATGACCATACCATTCACATCATTGATGTCGGTGGAGTCTCTACGCGATCTGACAGCGGGTATGCTCGACATTTACATATCCAGCGTGAGCTACCGCATCAGTACGGTAATGAAAGTTCTCACCGTTATCACCACCATATTCATGCCGCTGGCTCTAATCGCCGGCATCTACGGCATGAACTTCAAACATATGCCGGGACTGGGATGGGATTGGGGATTTTCTACGGTGCTGGGGGTAATGACCATTATCAGCATCGCTATGCTGGCATTATTCCGCTGGAAGAAATGGCTGTAGTGGAATAAGGCAACTGAAATAATGCTCACCCCTTCTACAACTCGAATACCTGCCCGCGCTTCAGTCTCTCCGGTTTGAATTCTCCTGCCGTTGCCAAAAGTTCTGCCATGGTGGCGTCCTCGTTGCCTGGCTCCAGGTGAGTAATCAGAAGATGCACCGATTTGTTGAGCCGCTTGAGCCCCCGTGCCAGCAATTCAGGGCGCATGTGGCCAGAAGCCTCAGCGCCTGAGGTGTTGTGATTGAGAAAGGTTGCCTCAATCATCAGATAATACAGGTTGCCAATGGCATTTAATGCATCCCAGAACGGCTCATGATAAGTGGTGTCGCCGCTGAATACAAAACTTGCCTGGCCACTGTCAAATTGGTAGGCCACGCCCGGGACCGCGTGATGCACCGGCAGTGGGGTTATTTTTCTTCCCGACAATTCCACAGTTTGCCCTACCGCAACAGAACGGAATGCCACATAAGGCCTGGCGGGCGATGGCAACACCGTGTAATCCGGCCACAGACGATAGTTGAACAGATCCTGCTTGAGTATGGCTATGGTCTCAGACAAGGCGTAAACCGTGAGGGGCGCCTCCCGGTGCGGCCCCACAGCGTCCGCCAGCATCGGCAGCAGTGCGACGTGGTCGAGATGGGAGTGGGTCAGAAATACCGTGTTGATGCGCTGCATCGCAACCAACGTCAAATCTCCTGTACCGGTGCCTGCATCAATCAGAATGTCGTCGTCCAACAGTAGGCAGGTGGTCCGCAAATCTGCCGCTATACCGCCACTGCATCCAAGTATGGTTATGCGCATTTCACCCCCAAATACTAAAATCTAGAATAGTTTATTTGTTCTCCTCCTTACTTTCAAATTTCTTGACAGGTATTGGTTGAGGCGTTAGGCTACGCGGGTCGTTGGAATGGGCTATTCTGGGAAATGGGGATAGGTTCAGACGGCCACGAACAC
>Ga0209253_10001128_pt1 | contig 23302 bp, 17 predicted proteins | sample FrelakmetBRP12BR_FD_187145 | JGI IMG/M metagenome (GOLD analysis project Ga0209253, IMG submission 187145) | Freshwater lake sediment microbial communities from the University of Notre Dame, USA, for methane emissions studies - BRP12 BR (SPAdes)... | ecosystem: Environmental > Aquatic >...
TTCCCGCTCAGGTTTGTTCTTGTCCTGATGGCCATCGTCGCCGCTACCTTCCTCGTGCTCGCCGTCGCTTGCGGGGGGGACGAGGAGGAGTCGCCAAAGGCCTCGCCCACAGCAACGGCAGCGGAAACGCCGACCGCTGGCGAGACACCGGAGAAGACGCCCGCAGGCGGAGCGGGCGAGGCGCCAAGCATTCCCACCTACCCTGGAGCCACCGAGGTTTTCAGCGGGACGTTCGACACTGGAGGGGCCTTTCCCTTCCCCCTGGGCGAGGATGTCCCTGTCGATCCTGCGGAGTTCAGCAACGTTCAATACACCATCTATCAGACCGACGCCTCCTCAGACAAGATCGCCGACTTCTACAAGGAGGAGTTAAAGGGCTGGAAGAATGAAGGGTCGTTTGCTCTGGAGGGACTGAATGGCGAGGTGATGATGTGGAGCAAGGAAGATCGGAATGTCGTCGCTTGGCTGGCGGTCTTTGAGGAGGCGGGAGCGACCAGCTTGGTCATTGCCACGGGGACTCGCCAGTAACAGAATCCAAGAGTAACTGGTGCTGCAATCCACCCCTGGCGGATGCCCGCCTGCGACAGGGTGAGGAGCAGCAGTTGAGAGAGAAGAAGGCCCCGGCTACGCTGTCCGCGAGCGCTGGGCGAGTATCTGCGGGAGAGACTGCCGACCCTGGTTCTGCCGCGCTTGTAGAAAGCTCGCGAATACAGACTCTTTGCGGCAGAGGCGGTACCCTAGTACGAGTGAAGGCCCGCCCTCTGACGAGCGGGCCTTTCCTGTCAACGGCGGGATTAAAAGGGGGTGCGGCCCTTCTCTTCCCATATGTTATGACGTTCAAGGGCGGCAAAAGTTTCGGTCTTCGCTGCCCAATTTGCGGCTAAGATGGAGTGAAGTCGCTCGCCCGTATCTAGCCACCAGTGGCCCTCAAGGACGGCCGCTGCCGGCAGGCCGGCGGGCACGAAATCTGGAGCCGGGGAAGGGATTCGAACCCCCGACCCGCGCTTTACGAAAGCGCTGCTCTACCCCTGAGCTACCCCGGCCCCGTCGATCCTTATCTTAACACCTTGCAGGCGGCGGGAGAAAACCCCGCAGAGTGTTGCCGCCAGCGGGCCGCGCCAGCTATATCATCGTGAAGCCGCCGCCAACACTGAGGCTTTGGCCGGTGATGTAGTTGGCGACGTCGGAGGCCAGAAAGAGGACAGCATTCGCCGTGTCGTCCGCCGTTCCCAGGCGCCGCAGGGGATAGAGCCGCGCAGCCTTCTCCTGCATCTCGGGTGTAAACACCTGCAGCATGACCTTCCACAGGCTGTGCTCGCCTACCTCATCCTCACTGCGAGGTATGGTGACGGCGGGACAGACCGAATTGAGGGTGATCCCGTAGCGGCCCACCTCGCGGGCCAGCGACTTCGTGAGGCCTATGATCCCCGCCTTGCAGGCCGCATACACCGCCTCGCGGTACTCCCCCACGCGCCCAGCCTCGGAGCTTATGCTGACAACGCGGCCGTAGCCATTCTCTATCATGTGGGGCAGGACAGCCCGCATGCAGTTCATTACGCTCCACAGGTTGAGATTGACCGACTTCTCCCAGTCCTCGCGCGGCTGGTCCAGGAAGAGGCGATCGAGGACCCAGCCCACGTTGTTGACCAAGACGTGGATGCGGCCGAACTCGTCGATGGTCCGGCCGACCATGGCCTCGACCTGCTCATGGTCAGTCACATCGGTTCTAGTGACGATAGTCCTGCCTCCGCCCCCTAGTGCGTTGGCCTGAGACGCCGCCTTGTGGGCCTGGCTCTCGTCGATGTCAGCGATGACCACGTTGGCCCCCTCGCGGGCAAAGCCTAAGGCGATAGCTCGGCCAATGTGGGATGCGCCGCCGGTGACGATGACGGTCTTGCCTGCTAGCTGCAGATCCATGGCATACACCCTTTCCTACAACGTTGCGGCCCGCCAAATAGCGAGCAGCGGCCTCCAGCCGCGAGACCGCTGCTCTGCATCTCAGCTTGCTCGCCCCGCCGGCAGATCGGAATCAGGCCCGCAAGGCCCAGGGGCCTCCTCGACCACCATAGCCCTGCCAGGCGGAACGGCTGTGGCCGATCTCTCTGAGCGTTGGCAAGACCCTATTGCCAGCGGCTTACGCGTTCAGAGCGGCCACGATGCGGGCGATCTCTTCGTTGGACTGGCCAAAGGGCTGCGCCCCCTCCAGCTTCTTGATGTCCCCTATCCGGTCCCGGATGTCCTCGATGGTGATGCCCTTCTGGGCGTTCAGGACAATACCCGGACCCTCTACCATGACAGCCCGCGAGAAGTAGCCGGCACCCGCTGTAAAGATGATGCCGCTGTCGGTGCACGCCTCGGAACACATGTAGGCCACCATGGGCGTCACGTACTCGGGCTTCAGCTTCTCCACCATGTCCGGCGGCATGACCGTGGCCGTCATCCGAGTACCGGCTATGGGAGCGATGGTGTTGACCAGGATGTTGTATCGGGCGCCTTCCAGCTTGAGGGTGTGCATGAACCCCACCAGGCCCAACTTGGCTGCGCCATAGTTGGCCTGGCCGAAGTTCCCGTACAGCCCGGTGTTCGAGGTGGTCATGACGATGCGACCGTAGTTGTTCTCCCTCATGACGGGGAAAGCCGCCTTGGTCACGTTGAAGCCACCCTTCAGGTGCACCGCCAGTACCTTATCGAAGTCTATCTCCTCCATCTTCATGAAGGACTTGTCGCGGAGGATGCCGGCGTTGTTGATAAGGATGTCCACCTTTCCGAAGGCGTCCAGGGCGGTCTTCACAATCGCCTCGCCACCCGCCCAGGTGTCCACACCATCGTAGTTCGCTACTGCCTCACCCCCCGCGGCGCGGATCTCCTCCACAACCTTATCCGCCATTGAGGTCCCTGAGCCGGTGCCATCGAAGGTGCCTCCCAGGTCGTTGACCACGACCTTAGCGCCGCGAGACGCCAGCAGAAGGGCATGCGAGCGCCCCAGTCCACCACCGGCGCCGGTGACAATAGCCACCCTTCCGTCGAATCGAACCTCAGCCATTTCTGCCTCCTCTCTGAAACTCGCAATAAGAATTCCCAACCTTGGGTGAATCACCGCCTGGCGTCATCGACCACGACGCTCGGGCGGCGATTCGATTGTTCAGCCGAGCATAATCTTACCACCAGGGTCGCTGGGCGCAAATCCCCCAAAATGTTGCCCAATTCGGCCCTCCCTAGAGCACCAGGTAGGTGGATAGCCCCTCTCTGAGAGGCGTGAGCCGCAGGCCGAGGGCCTCCACCAGTTCCGAGCTGTCGGCCAGGGCATCCATGGTTATGAAGTCGATAGCATCAGGTGTGAGAGGAGGCCCCGGCAGGAACCGTAGCAGGGCGGCCTGGGCCTTCATCAGCACCTTGGGGATGGGCAAGAGGAAGCGCCGCCTACCCATCACCCCCAGGGCCGTGCGGATGATCTCCTTCATGGTCAGCACCTCCGGGCCGCCTATCTCGAACACCCTGTTGTCGGCTGCCCGGTTGTCCACCGCCTCCGCCACGGCCCAGCCCAGGTCGTCGATGAACACCGGCTGAAGGCGCTGCCTGCTGCCGTCGCCGATTATGGGCACAAAGGGGAGGAAGCGGCTCATCGTCAGGAAACGGTTGAGGCTGTGATCCTCCGGCCCGTAGACCCAGGACGGCCGAAAGATGACGTAGGTGATGCCGCTACCCCTGACGGCCGTCTCCGCCCGCCACTTGGCCCGAAACCAGTGGTACTTGGCGTCGGGGGCGGCGCCGGCACCGCTCAGGTAGATGTAGCGCTGGACGCCCGCCGCCTTGGCCGCCTCCACCAGGCGCTCCGTGCCGACGGCATCGATCTCCTCGAAGGTGTAGCCTCGGCGCCGATTCTCGATGGGCGAGTTGGGGAACTGGACGCAGCCGATGACCACCTCCGCCCCCTGAAGGGCAGCGGCCAAGCTCGCCGGTTCTCTCACATCCCCCTCGCGGTACTCGACCTCACTGTGGGGAAAACGAGTCGCCGCCTTGGTCGCGTTGCGCGTGAGGACGGCGACCGGCTTGCCGCGACGGGCCAGCTCGCGCACAATGCCACCGCCCACGAATCCGGTGCCGCCGGCTACCAAGATCATCTCAACCTCTGCTCGCGCTCCTGTCTCAGGCGGCTGGCGTCTAGATCGCCTGAAGCTCGCCGATCAGTGCCTTCAGCCGCTCCTTATCTCCCTGGTTACGGACGGGGATGACGAGGGCGATGCGATTGACTATGCCGCCCCAGCGCTCCCTGATCCTGGCCGCGATCTCGTCATAGGTGCCAATGACGGCGAACTGCTCCAGCATCTCGTCGCTGATCTGCCGCTTCATCTCGGCCCACCTGCCCTCGGCGGCCAGTTGGTGCAGGTTGAGGCAGGTCTCACCCCAACCGTGGATGTCCAGAACGCCCTTGTAGGTTCGGGTGGAGCCGTAGAAGGCGATCTGGGCGCGGATGACCTCCTTCTGCCTCTCCACGTCCTCCTCCTTCTCGCCGGTGATGATGAAGCCGCCGCCGGAAATGTCGATATCCTTCAGGGAGCGGCCGGCCTTCTTGGCCGCTGCCTCCATGTTGGGCAGGATGACCTCCCGCAGGTACTTGGGCGTGCAGAATCCGTGCAGGCGAACGCCGTCGCACAGCTCGGCCGCCAGGCGGCACATGTAGGGATTGACCGCCGAGATGTGAATGGGGACGTGCGGATGCTCGATTGGCCCGGGGTCGAAGGCGGGGGTCATAAGGGTATAGGTATAGTGCTTGCCACGGAAGTTGGGACGGCTCTTGTTCTGCCAGGAGTCCCAGATCGCCCTCAGCACCAGGATGTACTCCCGCAGGCGCGGCCCGGCCGGCGACGGCCAGGGGGTGCTGTAGCGCCGCTCGTTGTGGCCCTTCACCTGGGTGCCCAGCCCCAAGAGGAGACGCCCCCGCGACAAGGCCTGGATGTCCCAGGCCATCTGAGCAACCGCCAGGGGGCTGCGGGGGAAGGCGATGGCTACCGCCGAGCCAAGAGTGACCCGCTGCGTGTGCTCGGCGGCGATGGCCAGGGGCAGGAAAGGGTCGTGGCCAACCTCGAAGGACAGGACGCCGTCGTAGCCCAGCTCCTCGGCCTCAGTGGCGGCGGCCGCCACAGGCTCCAGGCCACCTATCGGCAGAGCGGTTTCCACCTTCATCGATTCTTTCCCCGGTAGTCAACAGCCCAGAAGGTGTTCCGTTCCCCTTGTACTGGGCGGCTACAGCGCCCCGATTCTATTGGCCCCCGCCGAGGGAGCGAATCCTACGGTCGGCGGTCAGATACAAGGGAACAGGGGCCCGGCTGGTGCCGGGGACCCTGAACGGACAACCAGTGTAGGGCGCTTTCCTCGTCGCTAGTCGTGCCGGCCGAGGATTGTCAGCGAGCAGACGGAGCCCGGCCCGCCCAGGTTGTGAGCCATGCCCAGGACGGGGTCCTTCACCTGCAGGCCGTCGGCGCGCCCCTGGAGCTGCTTGGTCACCTCATACAACATGCGGCAGCCGGTGGCGCCGATGGGGTGGCCGAAGCACTTGAGACCGCCGCTGGGGTTGATGGGGATGGCCCCCTCCACCTCGGTCATGCCGTCTCGGACAGCCTCGGCGGCCTTCGGCGGGTCGACGAAGCCCAGGTCGCCCATGTTGAACAGCTCGGTGCTGGTGAAGCAGTCATGCACCTCGGCGAAGCCGATCTCCTTGACGGGGTCCTTGATTCCTGCCTCCTCGTAGGCCACGGCAGCCGCCTTCTTGGTGGCGGGGAAGCCCAGCCAGTTGTAGCCCGGCCTGTACATGGGGTAGGTAGAGTCAACAGCGAGGGCGTTGGCCTTCACCACCACATAGTCGTCCTTATGCTTCATTGTCTTGGCGATCTCCGGCCGAGTGATCACCAGGGCGGCGGAGCCATCGGACATGGCGCAGCAGTCGAAGCGGCCCAAAGGCCAGGCGATCATCGGGGCCTTCAGGGCATCGTCCATGGTGATTGCCCGACGGAAGTGGGCCTTAGGGTGGGCAACGCCGTTCTTGTGGTTCTTGACGGCCACGCGCGCCAGGTCCTCCCTGGTCCAGCCCCACTCGTGGAAGGCGCGGGTGGCAGCCAGAGCGAACAAGCCCGGTGCGCTGACTCCACCCATCACTGGGTGGCCCCCCTCCATGGGCAGGCCACTGGAGCCTTGGTCCAGAAGCTTCTCCACGCCGCAGGCGACCACGATGTCGTAGGCGCCGGCTGCCACCGCGAAGCAGGCGTTGCGGAAAGCGTCCATGCCGGAGGCGCAGAAGTTCTCTACGCGGGTAACAGGCTTGCCGAAGAGCTTCATGGGCTCGGCGAATGTGCCTCCCGATATGCCGGTAAAGTGGTACAGCACTCCCACCCAGGCCGCCTCGATGTCCTGAGGGGTGATGCCAGCGTCGTCCAGGGCCTCGTACACCGCCTCTACTAGCAGGTCCTCCTGATCCTTCTCCCAGAGCTCGCCGAACTTGGTGCAACCAACGCCGGCGATAGCCACTCGATCCTTAATCCCAGGCATGTTTCCTCCTTTACGCTGAGCGTCGGCGAGAAGGCTTAGCCTCCCCTCACCGGCTGGCACTTCCAGTAGTAGTTGTGGAATCCTGCTCCCTCGTGGAGGCAGCGCAGGGTCAGCTCCACCGTCATGCCAATGCTTACCTCTTTGGGGTCGCAGTCGGTCATCTGCAGGAAGGTGCGGCCCCCGCCCTCCAAATCAAGGACAACCCTGGGGACGGGGGTGCTCAGGTACTCGCCGCCGACCAGATGGTCGAGGGTGAAGGTGAACACTGTCCCCTTGCGGGCCAGCTTGACCTCGTCCAGCTCATCCTTTGTGCCGCACTGCACGCACACCCGCGGGATGGGGTACTGTACCGTACCGCACTTGCGGCAGCGGGCGCCATAGAGGGCCAGCTCCATCTTGCTGTCTCGCCAGTAGATAACAGGCGACGACTTGGGAACGAACCTATCCCTGACCATGAGCTTGCGGAAGGACGCGTAGGCGTTGTAGTTGGGAAGCATCCGCTTGGTCATGAGGTAGGTCTGAATCGATCTCTTGCCGGGAACGGCAGGGAAAGCGTCGTTGACCTCCACCAGGAAGGCATCAGCGCCGTCACCGTAGTTCGCCACGAGGAGCTTGTCGCCGGCCTTGGCCGCGTCCAGGGCCGCCGCCAGCATCATCAGCACCTGGGGCGTGCCTGTGTTGCCCAGCAAGAGAAACCCCGTGTCCTGGACCTGAGGCATCTCCAGGCCTAGCTGGCGGCCGAGGGCGACGTTGGAGCGAGGATCGCCAGCGGAAAAGACCCCCTTGCTTATGTCCTTGGGGCCAACGCCCTCTTTCTCCGCCAGCGCCTTCGCTGCCGCCACCATGCTAGCCATGTAGCCATACTGGGTGTCCAGCTTCGGCTCGAAGGCGCGCACATAGCGGTCACTGGAGCGCCGCCAAGGGCCGATGACCTCGCTGGTGACAGACTGAAAGCCACGAACAGTCGCCGGACCATCCGCGGATAGAAGGAAGGCGGCGCCGCCGTCGCCCAGAAGCTGCTCCCACATCGTCTCCGGCTCGGCCGGCCGATTATCCGCCGCCACCACCAGCACGCGCTTGGCCGAGCCGCTCTCGATGGCGTCGCAGGCCGCCCTCATGGCCACGGTGGCCGCGCGGACGGAGTCAGTGAAATCGGCGGTAAAGATGTTCTGGCGCATGTCCAGGGCGCTAGCGACCACAGAAGCGCACTGCTTCTCGTCATAGGGGGGAGTGGTGCTGGCAAAGTAGACACCGTCGACACTGGCCGGGTCGATGCCTGCCATGCACTCGAAGCCGGCGGCGATCGCCATGGTGATGCTATCCTCATCGGCGCTGGCCACCGAGCGCTCCCCGGGTACGCCGGGAATGCCCCAAGCCTGGCTCATCTCCTGGCGTCCCAATCGGAATACGGGTATGTAACCTCCGTAGGATGCTATCGCTACCATTCAACCCTCCTCAGCCCACAACCGTTGTGGTGAAACCGCGTTTTGGCTATCTGCGACAACAGGTCCGCAGCGTTGGGTCGTAGTAGGAGCAGAAGGCGTCGTCCCAGTAGGGGTCCTCGAAAAGAAAACCCCGCTCCTCCTGGCCGTCGCCGCCCTCGGCAGCCTCCTTGCGCCCGTCCGGCTGCTCTTTGGCCCGTTGCCGAGGCGCTCCCGCCTTCTTTGCCCTTGCACCGCGGGGCTTGTCGTCGTTCTTCATCGAAGGTGACTCCCATCACAGTCTATTCCAGAGGCCGCCTTCCAACAAGGCCAAGAAATATTCTGGATTTGCCTTTCCGCATGATACGAGCTGCGCACCAGCGGCCCCGCCTCCACGTGGCGGAATCCCAGGCGCTGGCCCTCCTCGGCCAGCTCCCGAAATTCCTGGGGCCTGTAGTAGCGAGCCACCGGCAGTTGCTTTGCCGAGGGCTGCAAGTACTGGCCGATGGTCAGGATGCCGCAGCCAGCCGCAGCCAGGTCAGCCATGGCCTGCAACAGCTCTTGGCCGGTCTCTCCCAGGCCCACCATCAGGCCGCTCTTGGTGGGGATGGTGGGCTCGAGGGACTTGGCCCCGGCCAGAAGCTCCAGCGAGCGCTCGTAGACGGCCTTGGGGCGCACCCGCGGATAGAGGCGGCGCACCGTCTCCAGGTTATGGTTGAGGATATCCGGCCGCGCCGCCATGAGCATGGCCAGGGCCTGCCGCGAGCCCTGGAAATCGGGCACGAGCACCTCCACGCTGGTGGTCGGCGACAGGCGGCGAATCTGGCGGATGGTATCGGCGAAGACGGCCGCGCCGCCGTCGGGCAGGTCGTCGCGGGTGACGGAGGTGATGACAGCGTGCCTCAGGCCCAGACGGTGCGCCAACTCGGCCACGCGCAGGGGCTCCTCGCTGTCCAGGCCGACCGGCCCCCCGCTCCTGACGGCGCAGAAGCGGCAGGCGCGGCTGCAGACGTCGCCCAGGATCATGAAGGTGGCGGTGCCAGCCTGGAAGCACTCGCCGATGTTGGGGCAGCGGGCCTCCTCGCAGACGGTGTGCAGGGCAGAGGCTCGCAGCATGGCCTTCAGGCGCAGGTAGCGCGGCCCGCCAGGGAAGGGCACCTTCAGCCACGCTGGCTTGCGCGGCCGCTGCTCGCTCGTCGATCGTTGGCTAGCCATCGGTGCCCATAATGATAGCACCAGCGAGCCCTTTCAGCGCGCTCAGGAAGAGATGGCCCCGGCCAGGGCTACTGGCTGCGTGCCAGCCGCGACTGCGTCCTGACTATCGGGTAGCCGCCACGGGCGGCGGCGGGAAGCTCGGAGGCCTGGGCCTAGCCTGCCAAGGCCCTCTTGCGCTAAGATGATGCCACTACAGGGGGAGGTTGATGCCATGAGCACCAGCGAAAGCAAGGAATACGTCCTCCGGATGGCCAAGGAACAGGATGTCAAGTTCATCCGCTTTTGGTTCACCGACATCCTGGGCAACCTGAAGAGCGTGGCCATCACCGTCGAGGAATTGGAAGGCGCTCTGGAGGAGGGTATCGGCTTTGACGGCTCCTCCATCGAGGGCTTCGCCCGCATCGACGAGAGCGACATGGTGGCCATGCCCGACCCCAATACCTTCGTCATCCTCCCCTGGCGCCCCACTGAGAACCGGGTGGCCCGCATCTTCTGCGACATCCTCCAGCCCGGCGGCCAGCCTTTCGAGGGAGACCCCCGCTATGTCCTCAAGCGCAACCTCAAGCGAGCCGCCGACCTGGGCTACACCTTTTACGTCGCCCCCGAGCTGGAGTACTTCTACTTCGCCAGCCCCGAGAGCACCACCGTCCTGGATAGAGGCGGCTACTTCGACCTTACCCCCCTGGACGCCGCCACCGACCTGCGGCGAGAGACCGTTCTGGCCCTGGAGGAGATGGGCATCGGCGTGGAGGCCAGCCACCACGAGGTGGCCCCCAGTCAGCACGAGATCGACCTGCGCTACACCGACGCTCTCACTATGGCCGACAGCACCATGACCTATCGCCTGATAGTCAAAGAGGTCGCCCTCATGCACGGCGTCCATGCCAGCTTCATGCCCAAGCCCCTGGCCGACCAAAACGGCAGCGGCATGCACGTCCATCAGTCCCTGTTCCGGGGCGAACGCAACGCCTTCTTCGACGCTAACGATCAGCACTACCTATCGGCCATCGCCAAGAGCTACATCGCCGGTCTGCTCCGTCACGCCCGCGAGATAACCCTCGTCACCAACCAGTGGGTGAACTCTTACAAGCGGCTGGTGCCGGGCTACGAGGCGCCGGTCTATCTCTCCTGGGCCCTACGCAATCGCTCCGACCTCATCCGCGTGCCCCAATACAAGCCGGGCAAAGAGGAAGACACGCGCATCGAGTATCGCTCCCCCGATCCAGCCGCCAATCCCTACCTGGTCTTCGCCGTGATGTTAGCGGCCGGCCTGGAGGGCATCGAGAAGCAGTACCCCTGCCCCGAGCCCGTGGAGGAGAACGTCTTTCTGATGGGAGCGGAGGAGCGGCAGAAGCGGAACATCGCCCACCTGCCGGGCAGCCTCTTCGAGGCCATCGAGCTGGCCGAGCAAAGCGAGCTGCTGCGGCGCTGCCTGGGGGATCACCTTTTCGAGATCCTTCTGAAGAACAAGCTCATCGAGTGGAGCGAGTATCGCCGCCACGTCACCGACTACGAGATCAAGCGCTATCTGCCCATTTTGTAGCGGCTGAGCCCGTCGGCCAGAAAAAGGGCCTGAGCAAGTCGGCAACCTGGCATGATCCGCATCGAAAAGAAAACCCACCGTCGCCTAAGCGAAGGTGGGGAGGTAATAAGCCCGGCATCAACTAGTTGATACCGGGGAGCTCATCCACATAAAATCATACAACCCCTTACCAACTTGTCAAGAGGGTTAAGCCAAATAATCTCTCAGGATCGATTCGGCAATCAGCACCTGCCAAGGAGGCTCTTGTTTCAATGGACCGGGTGATGGTGTTTATTGACGGTAGCAATCTCTATCACGGACTGAAAGAGACCCTTGGACATGCACGAGTTGACTTCCAACGCTTCTGCTCCCAACTTTGTGGTTCAAGCCGAAGGCTCGTCCACGTACATTATTACAATGTTCCCTTAAGACAGGGGGACGATCCAGCGCGCTATGCACGACAGCAAAAGTTTTTCGCTCAGCTTCACAAGATTCCACACTTTACCATTCATCTTGGCCGGCTTGTGGACCGAGAGAGACAGGAGAGCTGCCCTGAATGCTCAGCGAACTATGCAGTGAAGTACCAGACAGAGAAAGGCGTTGATGTCCAAATAGCCTCTCACATGCTTACGTTTGCCTTTGACAACCAGTACGACACAGCTATTCTGGTAAGTGAAGATGGTGACTTCGCTCCCGTTGTTGCGGAGGTCCTACGGCTGAACAAGCAAGTTGAGAATGCAGAATTCCCTAGCAGGATACCGAGCTTTCTCTCACGGGCTTGTTCACGTGTTATTCGCTTAGATGGCCCGTTTCTTCAGGGTTGCGCCTTTTGATGTCGGAGATTTGCCTTTCCTCGCCTCTCTCGTTGTCCCCTTGGGGAGCCCGGGCCACCGCTGCCCAGGCGACCGTGTTGTTAGGAAGCCTACGTTAGTTCCTCCAGGCGGGCCTGCAAGCCCTCCAGGCGAGCGCGGGCGGCCGCCAGCTTCTCCTCCTCCTTGCCCACCACCGCCGCCGGAGCGCGCGTGCGGAACTGCTCGTTGGCCAGCTTGGCCTCCAGGCGAGCGACCTCCGCCTGGGCGTCGTCGACCTCGCGGCGCAGGCGGGCCCGCTCAACCTCCACATCGAACAAACCAGCCAGGGGGATCACTACCTGCACGTCGCGGAGAACGGCGGTGATCACCTGCTCTCGCGGGGCAGCCCCGGCTCCATCGACAATGTGCAGGGGCCGCACCCGAGCCAACGTCTCAATGATCAGGCGGCTGGTCTCGGCTGCCCTGCGCATACCGTCAGCTACCAGGTAGACCTCCACGTATCGGGCCGGCTCCACGCCCTGCTCGGCCCGAATGTTACGGATGGCCCGCACTACGTCCATCACCGCCTGGGCCTGGGCCTCCGCCTCGCTGTCCAGCCAGCGCTTGTTCGCCCTCGGCCAGTGCGCAGCGATCAGAGGCTCGGCCTCAGCCAGGCGCAGGTGCGGCCTCAGGTTCTGCCAGATAGCCTCCGTCAGGAAGGGCATGAAAGGATGGAGCAGGCGCAGGCTCATGTCCAGCACGTGCGCCAGCAGGGGCAGCGGCGAAGGGTCGTTGGCCTTCAGGCGCACCTTCGCCATCTCGATGTACCAGTCGCAGAAGTCGCCCCAGAAGAAGTCATGCACCTGGCGACCGGCCTCGCCCACCTGAAAAGCAGAGAGCAGCTTTTCGACATCGCCGGTCAGCCCGTGCAGGCGCGACATGATCCAGCGGTCCTCCAGGGGCATGCCGTCCCGCTGGCCTGGCTGCGGCGGCTCCACCGTCTCGTCCGCCAGGCTGGTGATGACGAAGCGAGCGGCGTTCCAGACCTTGTTGGCGAAGTTGCGGCCACCCTCCAGGCGCTCGTCGGAGATACGCATATCGTTGCCGGGGGCACCACCGGTGGCCAGCACGTAGCGGAGGGCGTCGGTGCCGTACTTGGTGGCGGCCTGCACCGGGTCGACCACGTTGCCCAGGCTCTTGGTCATCTTGCGCCCGTCGCGGTCGCGCAGAAGCCCGTGCAGGTAGACGGTGCGGAAGGGCACCTGGCCCATGTTGTATAGACCCATCATGATCATGCGGGCCACCCAGAAGAAGAGAATGTCGTAGCCCGTCTCCATGACGGTCGTGGGATAGAAGTAGCGCAGGCCTTCCGTGTCGTCGGGCCAGCCCAAGGTGGAGTGAGGCCAGAGGGCGGAGGAGAACCAGGTGTCCAGCACGTCCGGGTCCTGCTGGATGCTGGTCGATCCACAGTGCTCGCACTGGCTGGGGTCCTCCAGGGCCACCGTCACCTGGCTGCAGTCGTCGCAGTACCAGACGGGGATGCGGTGCCCCCACCAGAGCTGACGGGAGATGCACCAGTCGCGGATGTTTTCCATCCAGTGGAGGTAGACCCGCGTGAACCGCCGCGGCATGATCTTGATCCGCCCGTCCTTGACCGCCGCCATGGCCGGCTCGGCCAGCGGCTTCATGCTCACGAACCACTGCTGGCTGACGACGGGCTCGATGATGGTGTCGCAGCGCTGGCAGTGGCCGATGGAGTGGCCATAGGGCTCGATCTTCTCGATAAGGCCCATGGCCTCCAGGTCATGCACGATGGCATCGCGACAAACAAAGCGGTCCTGGCCAGCGTAGGGGCCAGCTTCTTCGTTCATCAGACCGTCCGGCCCCACCGCCACGATGGCGGGCAGGCCGTGGCGCTCACCCACCTCGAAGTCCACCTGGTCATGGCCAGGCGTTATCTTCAGGGCGCCCGTGCCGAAGGCGGGATCGACCGCAGCGTCGGCAACCACCGGGATGTGACGATTGATGATGGGCAAGAGTGCCGTGCGGCCGACAATGCCCTGATAGCGAGGCTCGCTCGGATTCACCGCCACCGCCACGTCGGCGACGATGGTCTCTGGCCGGGTGGTGGCGATGGTAATGTGCTCGTCGCCAGGCTCGCCTCTCTCGTCCAGCAGGGGGTAGCGGACGTACCAGAGGTGATCAGCGTGCTCCTTGTGCTCCACCTCCAGGTCGGACAGGGCGGTCTGGCAGCGGGGGCACCAGTTGATGATCCGGTTGCCCCGATAGATGAGGCCGTCGCGATAGAGGTTGACGAAGGTAGTGCGCACCGCCTTCTGGGGCCCCTCATCCATGGTGAAGCGCTCGCGCGTCCAGTCGCAGGAGGCGCCCAGCCGCTGATGCTGGCAGCTGATGATGTGACGATACCTCCCCACCCACCGCCACACGCGCTCCAGGAAGGCATCGCGCCCCAGGTCGTGGCGGGTGAGGCCCTCCTTGAGGAGCTCCTTCTCCACCACGTTCTGGGTGGCGATGCCGGCATGATCGACCCCAGGTAGCCAGAGAGTGGGGTCGCCCTTCATGCGGTGCCAGCGGATGAGCAGGTCCTCGATGGTGGTGGTGAGGGCGTGGCCCAGGTGCAGCTCACCCGTGACGTTAGGGGGCGGCATAATGATGGTGAAAGGCTGCTTGGCGGGATCGATGCGGGCGGTGAAGTAGCCCCCTTCCAGCCAGAGGCGATAGAAGCTCTCCTCCACCTGGCTGGGGTCGTAAGCCTTGGCCATCTCAGCGTGAGGGCTGTGGCCGCCTTTCTCAGCCTGGCTGGTCATCGTCAGCAGCTCCCTGCCTACCATCAGGCAGGCACGATGGTTCACAACAACCCCAGCCTGTCCTCCGTGCGGACTCCGCCTCTGCGGATGGCGGAGAAGGCCGGGGTATGGGGGAGGCCAATCCGATGCCCCCCGAATAGTGGGCTATCGGCTCGCCGCCCCAAGTGGTAGCATTCTAATATTCCTATCTATCTGCGTCAAACCAGTTTGAGCGTTGGCCCACTCGGAAGGTCGTTTCTCGAACGAGTTTATGGCAATTGTTGCCGATACCACTTGCGCTTAGAGAGAAAACCAGTAATATATTCGGTGCTAAGGCTAGGTGCCTTGCACATCATGCCCACGGCGGTTAATCTCTAGAATCGTGACTGGACTACAGATAAACGCTGTCACCAAGGCTTTCGGCGGGATCATCGCCCTGGACGACGTATCGTTTGAGGTGCGGCCGGGCGAGATCGTGGGTCTTATTGGGCCCAACGGCGCCGGTAAGACCACCGTCTTCAACTGCATAAGCCGCTTGTACGACGTCGACCGCGGCGAAATGTCCTTCAATGGCCATAATCTACTCAAACTGGGCGCCGACGACGTTGTAAACGTTGGCATCGCTCGCACCTTCCAGAACGTAGAGCTGTTCAAGACCATGACCGTCATAGAGAACCTGATGGTGGGCCAGCACAGCCGCTTCAACCCACCCCTCACGGATAACATGTTCATGCGGTATGCCACCGTTTCCGCGCGCATGGCTGTCGAGGTGGTCGCCTGCGCCGGCCGCCTACCGATGGCATGGAGGGAGGAGCGGTTGGCGCGGGACACTGCAGAAGAAGTGATCAAATTCCTCGGCCTTGACGCGGTGAAGAATATACCGGCTGGCGCGCTTGCCTTCGGCATCCAGAAGGCCGTGGAGCTAGCACGAGCCCTGGTTTCCAGGCCACAGCTCATCCTTCTGGACGAGCCAGCCGGCGGTCTCAGCCATCAGGAGTTGGGTCACCTAGGCCAGATTATTAAGAGCATCCGCGACGAATTCCGGGTGACCATCCTGGTGGTAGAGCACCACATGGAGCTTGTCATGCCCATCTGCGATCGCATTTGCGTCCTCAACTTCGGCCGGAAGATCGCCGAGGGGACACCGGCGGAGGTGCAAAAGGACCCCGCCGTGATCGAGGCCTACCTGGGAGATTAGGGTCAATGCTACAAGTCCGCGACCTTGTCGCCGCCTACGGGCCCATCGTTGCCCTCCACGGCGTGTCACTGGATGTGCCGGACGGAAGCATTGTAGCGGTGCTGGGGGCCAACGGCGCCGGCAAGAGCTCCACCCTGCGGGCCATATCGGGCCTGCTACGGCCCAAGAGCGGCAGCATCAAGTTCGCGGGGCAGCGGATCGACCACCTCGCGGCAGAACAGATCGTGTCTCTGGGCATGTCCCACATCCCTGAGGGCCGGCAACTGTTCGCCGAGCTTACAGTGCTGGAGAACCTTAGGCTGGGGGCCTACTCCAGGTTCGCCCGAGCCGATGGCGGCGGTGGTCTGGCCCACCGTCAAGGCTTATCTCTACTTGGCCGACTTCAGCACGACCTGATTCAGGCCGCTACAGGGGGCATTCGAGATCTGGCACGAGGCATCAGGGAATATCGGCAGCGAAGGCAGGACTTCGATGCGGCCCTCAACCAGATATTCGATTACTTCCCCATACTGGCCCAGCGAAAGAATCAGATATCCGGCACTCTCAGCGGCGGCGAGCAGCAGATGCTGGCCATCGGCCGCGGCTTGATGGCTCGCCCCCGCCTTCTCCTGCTGGACGAGCCCTCCATGGGCCTGGCCCCCCTGATCACACGCGAGATCTTCGAGATTGTCCAGGCCATCAACCGAACGCAGGGAATGACTATCCTCGTGGTGGAGCAGAACGCCAATCTTGCTCTGGAAATCGCCCATTACGGCTACGTGTTGGAGACAGGTCGCATCGCCCTGGCAGATACAAGCGATAACCTGCGAAAGAGCGAAGCGGTGCGGCGCTCCTATCTGGGCCAATAGGAAGTCAGGAGGATCGAAGTGGCCGAGTTTTGGCAGCAGGTGGTGGGGGGCCTGGCTACAGGCAGTGTCTACGGGCTGCTGGCTCTGGCCCTCGTCCTCATCTATCGCTCCACCAGCGTCCTCAACTTCGCCCAGGGCGAGATGGCTATGTTCACCACCTTCATAGCCTGGTCGATCCTGCAATGGGGGGAATACTGGATCATGTTCCCCCTTGTCCTGGTCATAGCGGCTGGCATCGGCGCTCTCGTCGAGCGGGTGGTCATCCGACCGGTAGAGGGAGCACCCGTCCTGAACATCATCATCGTCACCCTGGGGCTGTTTGCCATCTTCAACAACTTAGCCTCCTGGCGCTGGGGTGGCATCCCCAAGGGCTTCCCCACCCCCCCTGAGATCCATGTGACGGGGATCAAGTTCTTCGGCGGAGGGGCTCTGGATGTCGGGCCGACGGCAGTCAGCTACCATGACCTGACCATTATGATTTTCGCGGTGGGTATCATGATCGCCCTCTATCTGTTCTTCCAGTACACCCCTCTGGGCCTGGCCATGCGGGCCACCGCTCAGAACCCCGTCGCCAGCCGCCTGATGGGCATCAGGGTGGGGCGCATGCTAACGGTGGGCTGGGCCCTCTCAGCCGTCGTCGGGGCGGTGGCCGGGCTGCTCATCGCCCCCCTCGTTCTGCTTCAACCCCCCATGATGATGGGCGTTCTCCTGTACGCCATGGCCGCCGCCGTCGTGGGTGGCCTGGACAGCCCTGTGGGGGCGGTAGTTGGCGGCCTCATTATCGGCGTAAGCGAGGCGCTGGTGGGAACCTATACCCCAAAGGACTTGCTGGGGCCCGACATGAAGCTGACGGTGACTCTGGTGATCATCCTTGTGGTGCTACTGGTCAGGCCGACCGGCATCTTTGGTAGACGAACGCTGAGGCGGGTATGAGGCGCCTGAGCCCACCGCGGACATCACAGATCATCATCTTCGCCGTCCTGGCGTTCTTCCTGATCTGGTGGGTGCCCTTCAGCCACGTGCTGCCCGATGGGGTTCCCCTGCGCTTGCCCCCTTATCGCACCTACCAGGCCAGCATGATTGCGATGTGGGTGATCGTGGCCCTGGGCCTCAACATTCTCACCGGCTACAACGGCCAGATCTCCCTGGGCCATGGCGCTTTCGTGGCCGTAGGCGGCTATACCGCTGCCATCCTGATGGTCGATTATGGCTGGCCTTTCTGGGTTACCATAATCGCGGGGGGCGTCATTGCTGGTGCCCTGGGCTTTCTCGTCGGCATTCCGGCCCTGCGACTCACAGGCCCCTACCTGGCAATGGCCACCCTGGGCCTGGCCCTGGCCACCCCTCAGATTCTAAAGAAATACGACGGCCTCACCCACGGCACCCAGGGCATCAACGTTAGGCCAGAGGTGCCACCTACACCGGAGTTCATAAAGGACTGGTTCGGCATCAGCCTGACCAACGATCAGTGGATATACCTCTTGGTCTTGTTCATCGCCTTCCTGATGGCCATCCTTGCCCTGAACATTGTCCGCAGCCGCATCGGCAGGGCCTTTGTGGCCATTCGCGACAGCGAGATAGCGGCCCAAGCGATGGGCATTAGCGTGCCCCGCTACAAGACCATGGCCTTCGCCATCAGCGCCTTCTACGCCGGCGTCGCTGGCGGGGCCTACGTTCAGGTGGTGGGATACGTCAGCCCCGAGAGCTTCGGCTTCTTGATGTCCATAAACTTCTTGACCACCATCGTGGTAGGGGGCCTGGCCTCCACACTGGGTTCCGTCCTGGGCGCAGCCGGCCTAGTCCTGGTGCCCTCCGAGCTGCCGGGCCTCTTGGGCCATATCCCCGGCTTCAATGTCAGCCAGGACCTTTCCTGGGCTTTCTACGGCGGCGCTCTCATCCTGACGATGATCTTCGCCCCTTATGGTCTGGCGGGCCTTTTCCATCGTTCCGTCAGGCGGGTGTCTAGCTGGGCACCGCGCTCCCGTGCCGGCATCCTGGTTGGACTGGTGGTGGGCGTCGCTGTGGCTGCAGGAGTGGGGTTCGCATTAGGCCTGGCCGCTTTCTTGATAACTACGGCCTGGGTCTGGGCCCCGCCACTCGTGGGGGTGGGGGCACGTAGTTACAGCCGCTGGGTCGGGGCGCTCAGGAGCCCCCTGGGATCGCCAGGACGGGCCGAAGCGGGGCCAGAGGCTCCGTCATCCCAGGACCATCCAGACGCTGAAAGATGAAAGTGGGGTGATGGCAGCCACGCGGTGCAAGGGAAACTCCTCACAGCGGGGTGTGTTCGGTTTGGCAAGGCAAGCTTCTGATGAATTGGGCCACCAACAGCCACCGGCGGCCCCTAGCGCAAAACTGTCTTGGTGGGCTAGGATATCATCGCTCTCCCTGAGATAGGGAGAGCAGGTATGATAATCCAATGAAAGGAGGCTAAGGAGCCGTGCGGAAGATAGGCAAGTTCTGTTTGGTCTTCCTTGCGATAGGGGCGCTGTTGCTGGTGCTGGCAGCGGCCTGCGGGGGGGACGAGGAGGAGAAGGGAACCCCCACCGCCACACGTCCGGCGGCGACCGCCACTAGTACTGCCGCCGCGACTGCCAAACCCACCACCAAACCCACCACCGCACCTACCGCCGCCGCGACTGCCACACCTACCGCCGCACCCACCACGGCGCCTACCACCGCACCCACCACCGCGCCTACCACCGCGCCCACCACTGAGCCCTCACCTGCTGCAATGCAGGTGGAGGACATCAAAGGCATCAACGACGAAAGGATACTCCTGGGCAGCCACTTCGCCAAGACCGGCACCTACGGGGCGGCGTTCGCTCCTGTGATCAAGGGCGCGGAAGCCTACTTCAGATATGTCAATGCGGAGCTAGGAGGCATCGCCGCCTGCGGTGGCCGCGACATCGAGCTCAAGGTGATTGATGATGCCTACGACCCCGCCAACTCCCCCGGGGCCGTGCGCGAGCTGGTGGAGCAGGACGAGGTGTTAGCCATCTTCGCCGGCCTGGGGACGGCCGCCCACTCAGCCGTCTGGGAGTACCTAAACGAAAAAGGGGTGCCCGACCTGTGGATCATGTCCGGGGCCCACAAGTGGGCCGCCACCCCCGACGAGCACCCCTGGTCGGTTGCCATCCTGCCTGACTACTACGTCGAGGGGACGATCTTCGGCAAGTACATCTCGGCGAACCTGCCGGGCAAGAAGGTGGGCGTCCTCTACCAGAACGATGACTTCGGCAAGGACGAGCTGGCCGGCGTGAAGAACGGCCTCGACCCCACCAAGAACGAGCTGATAGCCGAGCAAAGCTATGAGGCCACCGCCGTCGACATCCGCTCTCAGGTCACCAACATGAAGAATGCCGGCGTAGAGGTGGTGGTTGGGGGCGGCATCCCAGGCCACATGGCTCAGGCCATCAAGGCGGCCGACCAGCTGGGCTGGGATGCCCAGTTCTTCATCTGCTACGTCAATTCTGACGAGGCCATGTTCACGTATGCCGGCGGCGCAAAGGTCATGGAGGGGGTCATGACCATGCAGGCCAACAAGATGGCGGCCTGGACTGACGACCCGGCGATAGCCGAGCACCACCGGATCATGAGGGAGTACGGTGACATTGCTCCCGGCAACTTCACCGTTATGGGCCAACTGGCGGCGGAAACGATGGTCGAGGCGCTGACCAGGGCCTGCAACAATGGCAACCTGACGCGCCAGGGCCTGATGGACGCCATCCACACCTTCCAGGACGTCAATAGCGACCTCGGCCTGCCGGGCATCGGCTTCACTTTCAGCCCGACCGACCACTACGCCGTCGAATCCATGAGGCTCCTGGTGGCTACGGTGACGCCCGAGGGCAAGGGCAAGTACGAGTACGTCGGCGAGAACATCTCGTTCAGGTAGAGATCAACCGCAGTGGACAGGGCGGCGCGCCGCTCGCGGGGCGCCGCCCTCTCTTCACCCAGCCGCTAGGGAACCTCGATGACGCTGGGGGGCTCTCGCAGAACGTTGCTGAGGCAGCGTGCCCGGCAGGGCTCCAGGCGGCGGAGCATGCTCAGGGCACGCCGGATGTCGCAAGCTACTCTGGCCGGATCGCAGTAGCGTAGGCGATACTTGAACAACCAGTAGGTGAACTCCTTGGCCTCCATCAGGGAGACGGTGTCGGTCTCTCCTATGCCTTGCTCCTGCCGGAACTGGCACAATAGGTCTTGGCGGGAGCGCCCATAGAGGCGCTGGAAGGCCTCTTCGTCCACCGACAGGTGGTTTTCCCACACACGCGAGCGCTGCTCCTTGCGAACGTCCTCTTCAATTACCAGATGGAGCATCTCCTCCAGGGTGACGCCGTAGAGATAGTTGAGGTGAGCCCGATACTTGGCGTGGCCCATGAGGTGGCGGAACTCCTCCTCGCTGAGGTCGAGAGGCGGCTGCCCGAAGAACAGCAGTGCTTCATGCTCTTCCCGCGGGATCAGGTCGCCCACTGCCTCGCACAGGCGCTCCGCCAATAGAAGCCAGTCGAAGGCCTCGCCACCGACAAGGTAGCGGTAGTGTCGCTCGCCCACCGTCTCCTCGGGCAGAGGCCAGCGGGCGATGGCCTGCAGGAGGGCGATGAACCAGGGCTTGCCGTCGGCCACCTCCTGACACAGGTTGGTCAGCAGTTGCTCGGCCTCAATGGACTTCTTCCTGGCCACAGCCCTTGCGCTCATGGGTACTGCCGCTTCCCTCGTCCAGCTTGCGGCGGCCTAGGCCGCCCTGCCGCAGCACCTCTTGTACTTAAGGCCGCTGCCGCAGGGGCAGGGGTCGTTCCTGCCCACCTTGCGAGGCGCTGCTGGCGGTCCCCCCTCGGGTCGGCCGGCGCTCGACCGCCTCCGTCCGCCTGGCCGCGCCCCCACCGCTGCCGGCCGCCGCGGCGCGGGCACAGCCTGAGGGGTCAAGGTCACGTGATATATCCTGCGGGTTATGTTGCGCCGTATGTGATCCATGAGCTGCTGCCACATGTCATGGGCTTCTCGCTTGAAGGCTACCAAGGGATCCTGACCACCGTAGCCAGCCAGGCCGACGCCCTGGCGCATCTCGTCCAGGGCTGTCAGGTGCCCCACCCACAGCCTATCGATAGTGCCCAGCATCACTAGGCGTTCCAGGATGCGCATGTTCTCGGCACCTGTTTTTTGCTCTTTTGCCTCGTACTCCTCCTGGGCGTGGGCCAGAAGCTCCTCAGCTATGCGCTCGCGGGACATGTCAGCGAAGTGAGCCTGGGTGAAGTGCGGCGGCAGCGGCATGACAGCCTTCATCTCATTGAGCAGCCCTTTGAGATCCCGCTCTTCCTGCTGATGGTCGGTCAGGTAGGAGCCCACCAGCTCGTTGATCTCCTCGGCGATCATACCCTGGATGTTGACTTTGAGATCAGCCCCCTCCAGGATCTTGTTCCGCTCGGTATAGATGAGGTCGCGATGGGTGTTCATCACGTCGTCGTATTCAACCACGTGCTTGCGGATGTCGAAGTTGTGACCCTCCACCTTGGTCTGGGCCGACTCGATGGCCCTGCTGGCCATGCGGCTCTCCAGGGGCATGTCCTCATCCATGCCCAGGCGACCCATCATGCCCCCTACCCATTCGGGGGCGAAGCGACGCATCACGTCATCGCCAAATGAGACGAAGAAACGGGAGCTGCCAGGGTCGCCCTGACGGCCGGCACGACCGCGAAGCTGATTATCGATGCGGCGCGCCTCGTGGCGCTCCGTGCCGACGATGTGCAGGCCGCCTACCTCCACCAACTTATCGTGGTCGGCCTGCCATATCTGGCGGGCCTCTCGCCGTATGCGCTCCAACTCCTCAGGGGGAGCGGTGTCGGGGTCGATGCCCTTCTTGCGGTAGAGCTCCTCGGCCAGGCGGCCGGGGTTGCCGCCCAGGATGATGTCAACGCCACGGCCGGCCATGTTGGTGGCGATGGTGACGCCGCCATAGCGCCCGGCCTGAGCAATGATCTGGGCTTCGCGCTCGTGGTGCTTGGCGTTCAGCACCTGAGGCTCCTTGAGGGGACAAACGGGGTGGTACTGGCCGCACTCGGGGTTGCGGCATTTGCTGCGCCGCTTGAGGAGATCAGCTAGGTGCTCGGATATCTCGATGGAGACGGTGCCCGCCAGCACCGGCCGGCCGAGGGCGTGCATCTCCTCGATATCCTTCACCACCGCCAGGAACTTGCCCTCGGGTGTGCGGTAGATGAAGTCGGAATTGTCCTGGCGTTTCATCGGGCTGTTGGTGGGAATGGGAATGACGTCCAAGCCATAGATGGTGTGGAACTCCTCCCTTTCGGTGTAGGCGGTACCGGTCATGCCGGCCAGCTTCTCGTAGAGGCGGAAGCAGTTCTGGAGGGTGATGGTGGCGTAGGTCACGCTCTCCCGCTGCACCCGCACGCCCTCCTTGGCCTCGACCGCCTGGTGAAGGCCATCCGACCAGCGGCGGCCGAACATCAGGCGGCCGGTGAACTCATCGACGATGACGACCTCGCCATCCTTCACCACGTACTCGCGATCGCGCTGATAGATGGCGTGGGCCTTAAGGGCGGCCTCCAGGAAGCGAGTCAAGCGATAGTTCTGAGAGTCGTAGATGTTCTTGATGTTCAGCCATTTCTCGAGCTTGGCCATCCCTTCCTCGGTGAGGGACACCGAACGGCTCTTGTGGTCTATGGTGTAGTCCGCTTCCGGCTGGAGGCGGGGCACCAGCCGAGCGAACATGCGGTAGACCTCCTCCGTCTCCTCGGCCGGGCCGCTGATGATGAGGGGGGTGCGCGCTTCGTCGATGAGGATGTTGTCCACCTCGTCCACGATGGCGTAATGGTGGGGATGGTATGGCCGTTGGACAACCTGGGAGAGATCGGACACCATATTGTCCCGCAGGTAGTCGAAGCCGAACTCGTTGTTGGTGCCGTAGGTGATGTCGGCCAGATAGGCCTCGCGGCGGGGCACCGG
>Ga0209253_10001129_pt1 | contig 23288 bp, 20 predicted proteins | sample FrelakmetBRP12BR_FD_187145 | JGI IMG/M metagenome (GOLD analysis project Ga0209253, IMG submission 187145) | Freshwater lake sediment microbial communities from the University of Notre Dame, USA, for methane emissions studies - BRP12 BR (SPAdes)... | ecosystem: Environmental > Aquatic >...
GGTCACATGCTGCTGGTGGGCGTGGGACTCTTCGGCGCCTACGGGGCGGGGCTCTGGTGGATCGCCGGGCGGTCGGACGCGCAACCGCTGCCCGGCGTCACGCAGGCTCTGGCCAGCGCGCAATTTTATCTCGCCAACGTCGGTCTTCCCGGCATGCTGGCCGGTTCGGTGCTGCCGGTCGGGCTGGGGCTGGACCGGATCGGAGTCCTCTTCGGGTTCATGGAAGCGGCCGCGGGCGTCCTCTTCGCCGTGCTCCTTTCCCGCGCCCTCAAGTGCCAGGGGAGCACGCGTTGTCACTGATGGACATTACGTGCGGGGATTGCGGGGCCCGCTTCCACCTGGACCGGGCGCTGCTGAAGGATTCGAGCGCGGCACGCATCCGTTGCCGGAAGTGCGGCGGCCCCATCGTGGTGCGGGTGACGGAGGAATCCCCGGTCCCCGTGCTTCCGCCACAGGAAACGATCCCGCCTTCCACCGTTGAACCGGCGGCACCCGCGCAGGAGCCGGCATCGCCCTGGCCCGTGGAGCCGTCCGAGCCCGCACCCTCCGGGAAGCCCGGTCCGAACTTTGCCCGCCTGGAGGATATGTTCGCTCCGCCCGGGGAAGAGGCCGCTCCGGATACGGCTCCTCCCGAGGAGCATCCCGCGGAGGCGGCGGCTGCAACCGTGCCGGAGCGCAAGGCACCCTCCCGCCGCGCGCCCTTCCCGCTCAACGTCCTCGTCCTCTTCGTGTCGTGGATCCTCCTGCTGGCCGGAGGCGCGTTCTACTTCGGAACCACGAAATCCGGGCAGGAGATGTTGGGCACGCTGTTCGCGGGCTGGGGATCGTCGCGGACGGGGAGCGCCCCGGAGGGACCGGCCTACGACATCCGGAATGTGAAATGGTCGATCGAAAAGGAAACCGCGAGCGGCGCTCTCTTCGTCGTCACGGGGGAGGTCGCCAACGTCGGGAACGTCCCGAGCGCAGGGATCCGCATCCAGGCGACCCTCCTGGGGAAGGACAACCAGGCGCTCGCGGAAAAAGCGGCCTTCGCGGGGAATCTTCTCGACAACGCGTCGTTGGGGCGGATGGACCGTCCGGCGATCGAGGGGGCGATGTCCAACCGCTTCGGGACGGGGAACGGGAACAGGGAGATCCCGCCGGGCAAGGCGTTGCCGTTCATGGTACTATTTTTCGATCCCCCGTTGGAGATCGATGCCGTCATGGTGAAGGCGATCGATGCGCGATAATAAGCGATCCATGAAATGAGCCCTCCAGGATCCGGTGAGGCGAAGCACGTTCCGCCCGCGCAGGGGCGGGCGTCGAGGGGACCGAGGGATTTCCTCACGATCCTCTTCAAACACCGGACCAGGGTGTCGGTGATTTTTCTCGCCGCGGTGCTCGCCGCGATCCTCTGGTCGTTCCTGCTCCCTCCCACCTACGAGGCCACGTCGAGCCTGATGGTCAAGTCGTCCCTCAACCAGGAAGAGGCGGTCAACTCGGAGATCCGGATCCTCTCGAGCCGCGCGCTGATCGAAAAGGCCCTCGCCACCCTGAAGGTCGAGACCGTCTACCCGGACCTGGCCAGGAACCCTCCCTCCGGGATGACCCCTCTCCAGGCGGCCGTCCCCGTCTTCGGGAAGAATCTCACCGTGGAGGGGGTCAGGAAATCGAACGTCATCGAGGTGTCCTTCCGGCACAAGGACCCGCGGGTGGCGGCCCGGGCCGTGAACCTCCTGGTCGACGATTACAAGGAGAAACACCTCCAGGTCTTCGGCGACCCCCAGTCGTCCCTCCTCGAACGGCAGCTCGCCGACTACGAACGGAAGCTCATGCAGTCGGAGAGCCTCATGGAGGCCTTCAAACGGGAGAACCGGATCTTCTCCCCGGAAGAGCAGAGGAGCCTGCTCCTGAAGCGGTACCAGGAGGAGAAGCTCCTCGCGGAGACCACCCGCGAGGAGATCCGGCTCGCCCGGGAGTCCCTGAGGGAGCAGGAAAGCGCCAAGACCCGGGCCGACCTGAACTCCCTGAACGCCAGGGCGGCGGCCCTGACGAAGCGGTCGGGAACCCTGGAGAAGGAGATCCGGTCGTTCGACCTGCTGGACAACGAGTACCAGAAGCTGAAGCGGGAAGTGGCCTCCAACGAGGAGAAGTACCGCACCTGGCTGCAGCGGGTGGAGGAGGCCCGCGTCTCGGAGGAGATGAACCGGAAGAAAACGGCCGACATCCGCGTGATCCAGGCGGCGGACGTCCCCGTAAAGCCGATCACGCCGAACAAGGGATGGAACCTCCTGCTGGGGATGCTCCTCGGCGCCGTCGCGGGCCTCGGGGTCGCCTTCCTCTCCGAATCCATGTCGGAGAGTTTTTCCACGCCGGGAATCGCCGAGAAGCAGCTTGCGCTGCCCGTGCTCGCGACGATCCCGCACAGGGACTGAACTCCGCCATGTACCTCGACTTCTATCACCTGAACCGGGAGCCGTTCCGGATCACCCCGGACCCGGAGTTCCTTTACCTGAGCCCCAGCCACAAGGAGGCGCTGGCCGCCATCGCCTACGGCGTGGAGCAGCGGAAGGGGATCATCGCGGTGACCGGGGAGGTGGGGACGGGAAAGACGACCATCCTGCGCTACTACCTCGGCAAGGCCGATCCGGAACGGTTGAAGGCGGCCCAGGTGTTCAACCCCGCCGTCTCCTTCCCGGCCCTTTTACAGACGATCTTCCGGGAACTCGGGATCCCCCCCGGATCCGACGAAGTCAGCGGGAGGGTCGACCGGTTTCACCGGTACCTGATCGAGGAGTACGAAAAGGACAACGCGGTCGTGCTGTTCATCGACGAGGCCCAGAACATGCCGGTGGCGACGCTGGAAAACCTGCGGATGCTCTCGAACCTGGAAAGCTCCGAAGACAAGCTTCTCCAGATCGTGCTGTGCGGTCAGACGGAGCTGGAAACCCTTCTCGACCGGAACGAGCTGCGGCAATTGAAGAGCCGGATCGCCGTCCGGGCCACGATCGCCCCGCTGCGCCGGAAGGAAAGCCTGGCGTACATCCGCCACCGGCTGTCGATGTCCGCCCGGAAGGAATCCGACATCTTCACGAAAGCGGCCCTGGAGAGGATCGTCCGCAAGGCGAAAGGGAACCCGAGGTCGATCAACATCCTGTGCGACAACGCGCTGATCACCGGGTACGGATACGACGAGAAAAGCGTCGGGTACCGGACCGCCGGGGAGATCATCGCGGACCTGGAGGGGAGGTCCCCCCCGGGAATCCGGGTATGGGCCCTCGCCTCGATCGGCCTGTTCCTGTTCCTGGCCGCGGGATTCTGGGTTTCTGCGAGGTACCCCGCCGCACCTCCGCAAACCGCGCACAACCCCGTCGTTATCCGGCTCGAATCCCGACGATGAGAGGATAGGCTTTCCGGGAGGATCGCCAGGAGACCCATGGGAAACATCTACGAAGCGTTGGAAAAGGCCCAGCGGGAGAGGCGGGGGCGGAAACAGGCCCCCATGTTCGTCGTCCTTCCCCCCGGGGAACGGCCTTCGACCGGTTTTGCTGTCGTCGCGGAAAAGGAGATGGTCACCCTTTCGCGGAGCATCGACGCCCTCCTGGAAGCGTCCCCCAAAAGAGTCCTCCAGTTCATCGGATCCCAGCCCGGCGAAGGCACCTCCACCGTCGTCCGGGACTTCGCCATGGTCTCCGCCGCCCGGCTCGGGAAAACGGTCCTTCTCCTGGACGCCGACACCCGGAGCCCCATACAGTACCTTTCCTTCAACCTGCAACCGGAATTCGGGTGGGAGGAGATCCTGAGAAACAAGAGAACCTTCCGGAAAGCGATCTGCAGGATCGGGGATACGAAATTGCACGTCTATCCGGCTCCCCCCGGTTCGGCGTCCCTGCCCAAAGCGCTTTTTTCCCCCGAGATCAAGGAATTCTGGGAAGCGGCCAAGGAGAGATTCGATCTCGTCCTGATCGACTCCGCCCCGGCGTCCGCGTCTCCCGACGGGGTCGCCCTGTCCCGCTTCGTGGACGGCGTGGTCCTCGTGCTTTCGGCCGACAAGACCCGCAAGCCCGTGGCGGAAAGCCTCAAGAACCGGATTCTCCAGAACGGCGGGAATCTCCTCGGGATGGTGTTCAACAACCGCCGATACCACATTCCCGAGTTCGTCTACAAGAGATTGTAGGCGCGGTCCTCGTATCGCTGATCCGCATCGCTATCGTCAAGACGTTGCGCCTCCTCCAGGAGATCGAGTACCCGCGGTTCCCGTCCCATCCCGGGCTCCATTTCGAAAAGTTGCACGGGTTCATCGAGCCGGAAACGGGCGATCCACTCTATTCCATCCGGATCTCCTGATCCAATCGCCCCCGACGAGCTGCGCTCGTCCTGTTCGAACGCCCCCTTCCGGGGGCGTTCGCATTTCCGGCATCGGCTCACCGGCACGGTAAATGCTCTCCTCGGATCCAAATCCTTTCCGCGGGGGTAACAGACCGATGACCGTTCCGATGGAACGAGTGGCAGACCGGATCCTATCCATCCGTGGACATCGGGTGGTATTGGAGACCGATATTCCAAGGTCACCGACCAGGACTTGGGGATGAAAATTTCAGAAGGGGGTGATAACATTACCCCCATGAGGGCCGTCCTGATCCGCCATTCCCGGTTGAAGTTGGCCGATGGGGGGTTGATCGAGGTGAAATTGTGGGGCGTGCCGGCGTCTACCGACAAACCCCACGAGTACAAGTACTCCCTGGTATACATCGAAGAGGGGAGGCGCGTCATCGGCTACGATAACGCAGAACGGCGGGGCGATCATCGACACTATGGGGACAGGGAGGAACCTTATGGGTTTACCTCCCTTGACCGGCTGGTAAGCGATTTTTTGAAGGATCTCGCCAGATGGAGGGGGGAGAGATGAAGGTCAAGAGACTCAGTATCGGGATCAGGAGCGTAGACGAAGTCATGGGAGATTTCGTCGAAACCGCCAAGGCGATTGAACGGGGAAAGCAGGTGGCTCCGAAGAAGGGGTTGTATTTCACCGACCTGCGTGCGTTCCGTCGGGCGCTGACAGACCAGAGACTTGCCCTGTTGCGTGCGATCAGGTCGAAGAACCCGGACTCGGTCTACGCGTTGGCGAAGGTTGTCATGAGGGACGTGAAAAACGTTTCGGCCGACCTGGCGATCCTTGAACAATTGGGAGCGGTCGAACTCATGAAAACGAAGACGCCCCGGGGGAAGGTTAAACCCACTGTCCCATACGACTCGATCCATCTGGATATTGCCGTTTGATCCTGCCCGTGCTTTGCTGATGGTGGCCTCCGAAAATCCTGAAGCTGTTGCAGAGGTGTTGGGATAAGGTCGGGCCTCCACTTCCGAGGTGTACGGCGACCCGGCCGAGCATCCGCAGACGGAGTCGTACTGGGGGAAGGTCCGCGGATGCACCCGAACGACGGCCGGGTGGTGTCGGACTTCATCGTCCAGACGCTGAAGGGGGAGCCGATCACGCTGTATGGGACGGGGAGCCAGTCGCGCTCCTTCTGCTACGTGGACGACCTCGTCACCGGGATGATCGCGATGATGGACCAGGACAAAATGAGGCGGTCAAGCGCAATCGTACCCGATTCCCGGAAGACTTCATGTTTCAGATGACCGCGGAGGAATACACCGCTTTGAAATCGCAATTTGCGATCTCAAAGACAGGGCGCACGAGGGGCCACACGCCTCCCGCGTAGTACGGGTTCCCCTGGTGGGCGTCGATGGATGTCGGGGGCGGAACGCGGTCACCATCGATCAGCATCCCCTCGATGTGGGCAGCGACGGCCTCGCGGGCAGATTCCAACGCATCCTGCATCGTCCTTCCGGCCGAAAAGCATCCCGGCAGATCCGGGACGCTGACGCCGTAATCGCTCCCTTTCTCCTTGTGGATTGCGACCGGGTACCGCATCTCAAGCCCCCCATGTCCAACCGGCCTGTCGGAAGATGCTTCGGAGCGTCCCCGCCGGCATGGTGCATGCCGTCTTCGGATGGAAATCCTTTCCACGGGGTGAACACTCCTCCTTTCGCGATACGTTTTTGTAAGAAATGGAGGAGCGATGTAACGGTTCCCGCAGGGGATCGACTGGGAGCCAGGCGATGAACTGATGGATATCGTAATAGATTCAACACAAATAGTTTCCGGCACGAGGTATGCAAATTCTCCGGGCACAATGCGTTCAAATACGCTCGGAGGAGGTACGGAATGAAATCGCTCGTCAGGGGAACATCGGCACTCTTCTTCGCCGCAGCCATCCTTATCGCGACCATGCAACCCGCCGCGGCCGCCTTCTCCTGGTACGACTGGACCGGCGGCTACCAGGTGGTGCACGACACCAGGGACCTCTCTCTTGGCAAAGGACAGGACATCCGCAACGCCTTCTATGCAGTGGACGGCGACTACCGGTATTTCCGCATGGAGTTGTACGGCAAGCCCAACCAGGGCGCCAACGGGTTCGCCAACCTGTACGGCTTCTTCATCCAGTCGGGCAACGGAAACAAATTCCCGGAGTTCACGACCCCGTTGGGGTTCAACGTGGACAGCTATCTCGACGTGGGCGTGAAACCCAAGCTCGGCGGTGGCCTGAAGTACACCGCGGACAGCGGCACGTTCAGCGGCGGGACGGAATACGCCTTCGATCTCAAGTATGAAAGGAACGGGAAATACCTCGACTGGGCGATCCCGAAGGACCAGCTCCCGGACAACTTCACCTGGCTCGCCGCCACGCTGAAAAAAGGCAGCTGGATCGTCCTGAATTCGACCGCCCCCGTCGCGACCCCGATCCCCAGCGCCGCGCTGCTCCTGGGCACCGGGGTCATCGGCCTGATCGGGTTGCGCAGAAGGAGCGCAGGGAAGGCGTAGGAACGGATCCGGCTCGAACGAACGCCGAACAAAGGCAGGGTCGTCTTGACCCTGCCTTTGTTCTTTATGCGCCGGGAACGGCGCGAAACACCGTGATCGGCGGGGGTGAAACCCCCGCAGGCAAGCATCTCTCCGGGTAAAACCCCTACGGGGGGCAGGCACCATGGGCGGTAGCCTGCCCGGGGCCGATGAAATCGACATTCCCATGAAGGTGAAGAGGACGCAAGTGGAACCGGGGCTCCGTTCCGTCGAGTGGCGTTACCTCCTGCCCATCGTGTTCCTGGCGCATGTAACGGCATGTGGCGGCAATGCCGCGATGGAAACAACGGATAACGGGAAGATCTATTTTGTGGATCGGACAGGCGGCGTCGACACGAACTCAGGGATGGCCATGGATAACGCATGGAAAACCATCTCGAAGGTCAACGCATCGTCCTTCACCCCCGGAGACACGATCCTTTTCAAGCGTGGGGAATCCTGGCGGGAGCAGTTGGTGATTTCAAGCTCGGGAAATACGGGGAACCCGATCACTTACGGAGCATACGGTACCGGTGCGTCACCTGTGATCGTGGGAAGCGGATCGGAGTACGCACTGTCGGTTGACAGCAGGAATAATGTAACCATCCAGGATTTTGAATTCAACAATGATGGATACACGGCCATCAGAATGACCTCTTTGTCCGGTACAAATCATCGGAATACCATACAGAGATGCAGGATTGTCGTTACTGGTTCAAACCCGGGTGCTCACAGCATTCTACTGTTTTTAACGAACCCGTTTTACGGCTTGAATATAGTAAACAATGAAATAACGAATACCTCTGGGCAAGGGGTAAGAGCGGAATTGTTTGGAGTTTCTCTTTACGATATGAACATAAGTTACAATGATTTCCACGATATCGGCTTACAAGCGATCCGATTTTATGAGATGAAAGAATATACTTCGTCAACGTCCTCCCCGTACGGAATCAGCATCGACCACAATACGTTTACGGATATAAAAAATTCCGCAATTGAAACCACGGCAGGGATGCGCCCTGTCGAAGGACACCCCAACTACATAGGGTACAACAATGCGTTACGGATCGGGTCGGATGCGGTCCCAAACGTAAATGCTTTTCAATTGAACTGGATACGGTCCGCGATCATAGAACACAATTACATTGATACTATCCGTACTTCCGCTCCCGATGGTGACGGGATCATTCTGGATTTCTCCTTTTCCGACAATAACTATATGTGTGATGATCTCGTCGTTCGATATAACACCGTGACCGGGTCCAATGCGTCTCTTGGAAGGACATCCGCAATAAATGTCATCGCCGTAACGAATAGCCGTATCTATCACAATATCTTATATAACAATCAAATCGGGATCAGTCTGACTACTTCGATGCCTGCCGGGAATGTGTTCTTTAATAACGTGATGGATAATAACTTCTACGGAGCGTTGGAAACACACGCCAATCTCGGGCACGGCGACGCTCCCGCTTCGACATGGAAAAACAATATATTCAGCAACAATAAAGTGGGTTTTTATGTACAGAAAGGATCCGCGCTGCCGACGGAAAGCCACAATTTATTTTATGGAAACAGCAATGACAATAATATCTGGGTGATCGAAAAAGGGAATCTGGCGTTATCCGGAACGGACAAGACCGGCAATCCATCCTTTTTCAACAGATCTTCGAGGGACTACCGGATAACTTTCTCGTCGGACGCCTATGGCGCCGGCACCTTCGTCGGCGTTACCTCCGATATCCTCGGCAATCCCATCGATGACGGCATCGCGACGAATATCGGGGCGTACGAAATCCATTTCTGACCGCAATCCCCATCGTTCCATCCATGGATCATTCCCTGGGCCTCCCTCGAGAGGCCCAAAGGAGGTCCGCATCGTTCCCGAGGCGGCATCCATGCTGGCCAGGCATCGTCATCACATCGAGATCGTCTCCTCCCTGGTCGTCATTCAGTTTTTCACCCTGATCGTCGGCTTCATTACTCAAATAAAAATCGCCAACACATTGGGGAAGGAGGTATTCGGACAACTTGCCTTCGGACTCGCGCTGGGCGCATGCGGGCAGGTCGTCATCCGGTTCGGTCTGGATCGTACCCTGGTTCGCGACCTGATTCACGATCCCGAACACACGGCGAAAATCGTACGCGCCAGCCTGGTGTTGCGATATTCGATTACGGCGCTGGTGGTGTCCGCTTTGCTCTTCTGGAAGATGGTATTTTCCGCATCCGACGTGGATTGGGGCCTGATGTTCATCGTGATCGGAAACTCGATCCTCTCCCTGGACCTTCAACCGGTGTATGACGCGTGGCAGAAGATCCGGCGACACGCGGTCTACTACCTGATCCAGAGGGGAATCTATTTCGGCGTCGTCTGGTTGACGATCCTGCTTTTCCCGGGGGAACTGACCATCCGTTGGCTTGGCCTGGCTACGCTCGGAACCGTCCTGATGTATCTTTTTCTCCAGCATCGATGGGCGATGCGGCAACTTCCGCCGGTCCCGGTCGGGAAAAAGCTGTTCGGGGAAGTATTCGACCTGGCTCGCCGGAATCTCTGGGTCTGGCTTGCCGCCCTCTCCGGTCTGTTCCTGGTGCAATTCAACCAGTTGATCCTCAAACGCTACATGGGGTATGCGGAGTTGGGAAGCTACGCGGCCGGATGGCAGATCGTCATGGTCGGCATGCTGTTTCTGGAGCAGGTCGCCCGTATCGGGAGGCCGGCCACGGCGCGACACACCCGGCCCGAGGTTCCTTCCGGGGTCCGCAAGCGTTTCCTGGTCAAATATTCCATCGTCATGCTCGCGGCCGTATTGCCGATCGTTCTGATCATGACCTGTTTCCCCGGGCTTATTTACAAATATGTGTATACCCCGGAATACGCCACGGGGTCGAACATTCTCCCGGTCTTCGGGATCTACCTGCTCGTCGTTTCGTTGGGAATGGTGAGCTCTCAATATATCCTGGCGATAAAAAAGGAATTCCTGTACCTCGTCAGCGTGCTCGCGGGCGGGGTGATGAGCATCTTTTTCTGCGGCTACCTGATCCCGAACATGGGGCAGGGAGGAGCCGCCTGGGCGGTGTTGCTGTCGCACGGGACATCGATCCTGATCTACTCGGCGGTGATGGTTCACGATGTCGGGAATCGATCGAAACAACATATTCCTGCAGCGCTCGGGATCAGGGGCCATGCTCCGGGGAAATAACTGTTTCCTGGGCGGTTATTACGGGATGAGGAACACCGGGGACGACGCCTTGCTTGCCGTCGCGTCCTGGGGGATCCGGCGGTTCCTCGCCCCCGACAGGATTTTCGTCACTTCCGCGGAAGTCCCGGAAATCCCGTCGCGTGAGATGCTGGTTCCGGCGTATGCGGCTTCCCCCCGCTTTCGGGGAGAGAACGGCCTGAGGGCGTATTGCCGATCCGCCCGGTGTGCGTCAGTCGTGTTCGGGGGGGGGTCGGTGTTCCACTCCGCCGGGTATATCAAGGCGGCAAGAAGGTTCCTGGCGCTTTCCGGGAAAGGCCCGAAAGTTGCGCTGGGGGTTTCCATCGGCCCTTTCCGCGACACCGCAAGCGAAAGGGAGTGCGCGAAACTGCTCCGGCTCTTCGATTTTGTCGGAGTCCGCGACGCCGAGAGCAAGGACATCGCTTCCGGGATTTCCCCCGACGTCGTTTGCGAAAAAACCTTCGACCTCGCCGCCCTGATGCGCCGGATCCTTCCATCATCGGGAGTTTCCCCCCCCGCAGAGGAAAAGAGAAGGGGACTGGGTTTCGCTTTATGCGATTACGACAGGTTCGTGGGAGGAAATCCCGAACGGGATCGGGAGCGGAAAAGAAAATGGAAAGATCTCGTCGGCGGGCTGGAAGCGGAAGAGGTGGAGGAGTTGGTCTTCCTGGAGTTCAACGGCCATCCTGTGTTCGGAGACGGGGACCTGATCCGCGAAGTCGCTTCCGCTGCGCCGCGGATCCCCGTGCGGTGCGTCTCCTATTCCTCCGATCCCTTCCATTTTCTTCGAGTGATCGGGAATCTCAAAGGACTGGTCGCCATGCGGCTCCACGCCGGTATTTTTGCATACCTCGCGAAAACGCCTTTCCTTTTTGTCTCGTATCACGCGAAGTGCCGGGCCTGGGCCGGGGAAGTGGGGATGCCGTCGGAGTGTCTCTTCGACGGCGAATCGTTTGAAGTGGATCGGATCCGGCCCTCGATATCCGATCTCCTTTCGGGAAAGCACGGGAACTGCGGCCTTCAAATCGCCATTGCCGAAGAGAAGGCGATGAGGAATTGGTCCTGGAAATGAAATTGTCCGTTGTCATCCCCCTGTATGACAAGCGGCATTGTGTCGAACGCGCCGTACATTCCGTGCTGGCCCAAACCTTCGAGGATTTCGAAGTATTGGTCGTAGATGACGGCTCCACGGATGGCGGTGGGGAAGTGGTGAGGAATATTGCGGACCCGCGGGTGATCCTCATCCGGCAAAAGAACCGGGGAGTGTCGGTCGCAAGAAACCGGGGCATCGAGCGGGCACGGGGGGAGCTGGTTGCCTTTCTCGACGCGGACGACGAATGGAGGCCGGGTTTCCTCGAGACCGTAACGGCTTTGAGGAAGCGGTTCCCCGAGGCGGGGATGTATGCCTGCGCGTACGAATGCAGAAGGAAAAACCGGGTTCGCCTTCCAAAAGTGCGTGGGGTGCCGCTTCCCCCTTGGGAAGGGTTGATGCCCGGTTATTTCCGGTCGGCGGCGTTGGGGGACCCTCCTGTCCATACTTCCTCCGTCGCCATCCCGAGAGAGATCCTGCGGGAGGTGGGGGGATTCCCCGTAGGCAGGAGAATGGGTGAGGATCTGGATCTGTGGGGGCGGATTTCCCTGCGGTACCCGGTTGTATTCAGTTGGAGTCCCGGGGGTGTGTACCACCAAGATGCGGAGAATCGTGCCTGTGACCGCTTCACGGGAGAGGACGAGCACCCCTTTCTGGAAACCTTCCGTGGCCTGCAGGAGAAGGGGGAGATCACGCCCACGATCCGTTGCGACCTCGAACTTTATGTGGGCCGGCTTCAACTGGAAAACGCACGGCAGCATGTCCTCATCGGTAACTATCGAAGGGCGCGCCAACTCTGCGCGCAGATGGCCGCCGGGCAGTTTACGCTCCGAAAGTGGATGTGGGGTGGGCGTTGGAACCGGATCACGCGGGGGATCTGGGAAGCGAAGACGATGCTCCTTGGGAAGGTGTGTTGAATGGAGTTAGCATTGCGACCCGCGATCACGGTTTCCTCCTCCAAATGGGCCTTCCCCGTCGCGGGATATCTTTCGTATGTGGTGCTGTTTCTCGCCGGATTTTTCAGCGGCCAATCCGTGTTCAATATCGGCGGGTTCGCGCTGATGCTCCTGATACTTACCGCGGGCAATTCCCGTCTGTTCTTCGCCGTGGAATGGAACGCGGCCACGCTTCTGGCCTTCCTTTCGATGCTCGCCGCCGTCCTGTCGTATGCGATGAACCTCACCACGGGTTCCGGCGTTTACCTGGTGAAGTACCTGATGCTCCTGTATCTGTACGTCATCCTATCCACCTACGCGCTGAGCCCGATGAATTCGAACGCCACCGGCAGGTGGCTCGTCCTCGGCATCTATATTCTCCTCGCCGCATCCCTCCTTGCCGGCGGGTCATTCCGCTCCGGGGATGTCTCCAGGGTTTCCGGGGTCTTCGCAAACCCGAACAACCTGGCGTTGATCGGTCTTTCGCTGCTGTTCTTCCTGTCTCCGGGGAAACCGGCGTGGAACATCGCACAGATCGCGCTGGTCCTCGCCGTCCTGGTGATCGCATCGACGACGGGGGCCGTGGTGGGCGTGGTTGCGGCCCTGTTGTACAAATACAAGAGCCGCATTTCCCCGCAGATGGTGGTGGGCGGCCTGGTGCTGTTGCTGGTCCTCGCGGTACTCCTGAGCCTTCCATCCGTACGGGCTTCCCATCCTGTTCAGAAGTTCGAGGGGCAATTCCGCCTGATCTACGAGAACCTCGACCGGCTGAAACTCGGCCGCTCCATCGACTACGGCAACCTGCGGGAAGCGTATGGGGCGGAATCCCTTTCCGGCTACTGGCGTCTTGCGCATTGGACAAAAGCGGCGTCGATGTTCCTCTCGGCGCAATTCCCCGTCTGGTTCTTCGGTTTCGGGATCGGTGCTTCGAAGGAGCTGCTGGGGAACCTGCCGCACAACGAATACCTGCGTCTGGTGTTCGAGCAGGGGATCCTTGGGGGAGGCATCGCGTTTCTCTTTTTCCTGGAATGTTTCCGGAGAGTCGAACCGGAGATGAAGTACAACTTCGTCGCGGTCTTCGTATTCGCGCTGACGGAGAACATCATCGACAATATGGTCTTCATGTCCATCTTCCTGATGGGCCTGGTCTCCTTCCGTTCCGTGGCGTTTCGACGGCTCCGGGAGAAAGAAGCGTTCCTTCGATCCTAGGTGCGGGGGTTGTGGTGCGGAGAATACCGAATTCCTTCTTGTTGATCGCCGCGGTGATCGGGATCGCGATCCCCGTATCCGCATCGGGGAATTCCTCTCGAAGCCTTTCCCGGGAAGGATTGGAGCAATTCACGCGGCTGGAAGACGGGCGGCGGGTCATTCACCTGCCACGGGGGACGTACACTCTTCCCGGAACCTTGCACCTGTCTTCGGGCACCGTTCTCGAAGGGGAAGGCGAGGGAACCGTCCTTCGTCCGGAGAAGAGCTTCCGCGGAGCAAGGTTGGTGACGAATGCCGACCCGACGAACGGAAATACCGATATCACGGTGCGTTCCCTGGAGATCGAAGTGGGGGAAGCTCTATTCGTCGGGGAGAACCCGGGCATTCTCCGGTTCGAGAATGTGAGGAATTTGGAACTGAAGGATCTGACCCTTCGACTCCGGTCCAAATTCTACGGGATCGACCTGGCTTCGGGTTGCCGGGACGCCCTGGTCGAAGGATGCTCCATCGTCAACGAGGGCGAGGGTGGGTGCATCATGGTCCGCAACCGCGACGCCTCCCCCGAGCGGCCCACAAGGAACGTCCGGATACTGCGCAACAGGCTCGGGTCCGTGAAGGTGGATGAACCGCTGGCGGTGTTCGGGTGGCGGGGGGTGGTGCAGGACGTGGAGGTGCGTGAGAACCAGGTGGAGGCGACAGGGGCTTCTTTCGGCATCACGGCCTACGGGATCGATACCCCGGGTCACACCGGATCCCTTGCGAGGGCGAGGATTGAGGCGAACGAGGTTCGCGGAGGAAAGATCGGGGCAGTCGGTGTCAAGGGAGGCGCGCGGGAGGTGGACGTCGTTGGCAACCGGATCATTTCGCCTGCAGGGGATGGAATCTTCCTGCATACGGGTGGCAAGAAACTCCCGGCAATCCGGGACGTTCGGGTCCGGGGGAATGTCATTTCCAACGCCGGGCGGCACGGGATCTTTGCGACGGGCGAGGGCGTCTCGGTCGAGAGGAACGAGATCAGCGATTGCGGGAAAGCGGGGATCTACGTGGGCGACAACGTGACGGTCGCGGAAAACCGCATAACCAACGCTTCCCCAGGAATCCTCGTCGAAGGGACCCGTGACCGGACCGTGCGCGGAAACAGGACGCGGAACGCTCCGATCCGGGTACTTGGGGGAGACCGGTCAGGGATCTCGGAGAACATCGAGGAGTAGACGCGTGCGGATCGCCTTCGCCAACAACTATTACTACCTTCGGGGGGGCTCGGAACGCGTTTTTTTCGACGAGATCTCCGTGCTGGAGGGAGTCGGGCATCAGGTCGCCGTCTTTTCACGGGAACACGCGAGCAACGTCCCGACGCCCTATTCACGATATTTCCCTTCCGACCTGCACTACGAGGGGGTTCCAGTCACACGGAAGTTCGCCGCAGCTGCAAGCCTGGTCTATTCGTCCCGATGCGGGAGGAAATTCGGGGAGCTCCTGGAGGACTTCCGCCCGGACCTCGTCCATGGCCACAACATCTACGGAAGGCTGACGACGGCGGTCCTCGACGCTGCGAGAAAGAGGGATGTCCCGGCGGTCATGACCCTCCACGACCACAAGCTGATCTGCCCGTCGTACCTCATGCTCAGTAGGGGAGCGGTGTGCGAGCGGTGCGAGGGGAGGAAATTTTACCATTGCCTGCTGGAACGTTGCCACAAGGGGGGGGTCGTCCCGTCCCTCGTCAATACCATCGAAGCGACCTGTAACCGGTTTCTCGATAAATATCGGGATGTGCGGTATTTCCTCTGCCCGAGCGCCTTCCTGAAGGAGAAACACGCCCGGTACGGCATTCCCGAGGAACGCCTCGAGACCGTCCCGAATTTCCTCCGCATCGAGGGGTATTCCCCCGGCGAGGAAGGGGGGGAGTATGTGCTCTACGCCGGCCGCCTGTCGAGTGAAAAGGGGTTGTCCACGCTCCTCCGCGCGGTAGACGGTCTCGATGTGCCCCTGCGGATCGTCGGGGACGGGCCGATGCGGGAAAGACTGGAATCACGCGCACGGGAGAAGGGACGGAAGAACGTGGTCTTCGAAGGCTACAGGACGGGAAAGGAACTTGCGGACATCTTCCGGCGGTCCCTGTTCGTGGTGTTCCCCTCGGAGTGTTACGAAAACGCGCCGATGAGCATCCTGGAAGCGTTTGCCTACGGGAAGCCGGTCCTCGGAGCGGACATCGGGGGTGTTCCGGAGATGATCACGGACGGGGAGACCGGCTTCCTGTTCCCCCCGGGGGATGCGGCGGCGCTCCGTGAGCGGGTTCGCTACCTGGCGGAGCGGCCGTCCCTGATCGCCGCGATGGGGCGGAAGGCGCGCCGCAGGGTCGAGGAGCGTCACACGCCGGGGGTTCATCTGAAACGGTTGACCGACGTCTACGCGAAGGCGCTCTCGTGAACACTTCGGGCATCCTCCCGGGAACGGGTGTCGAGGCGACGTGAGGATCGCCTACATCGCCGTGAAAGGTCTCCCCATCGGCGGCGGCGTGGAGAAGGTCACCGAGGAGCTCGGCTCCCGACTGGTGGCCAAAGGGCACGAAGTCACCGTCTACTCCAGCCGCGATTACGGAACGACCGACGGCACCTACAAGGGGATGGAGATCCGGACGGTTCCATCGGTCAACAGCAAGTCGTTCCACAAGCTCTCCATCTGCTACCGAGCGACCCGCGACGTGATGACTCGAAGAGATGCGGACATCGTTCACGTTCATGCCGTCGGGCCCTCGGTCTTCTCCATCTTCCCGCGCATGGTCGGCATCCCCACGGTGGTGCAGACCCACGGCGTGGAGTGGAAGCGGGACAAGTGGGGCTTCATCGGGAGGACCTTTTTCAAGCTGGCCGACTACTCGGTGGTCTATTTCCCCGACAGGGCGACGGCGGTCTCGAAAGTCCAGCGGGACTACTTCATGGAGAGGTTCGGCCGGGAGGTCCTCTACATCCCCAACGGCGCCAGTCCGGTGGACCGCCGCTATCCGGCCTGGCTCCTTGAGCAGGGGATCCTGCCGAACCGGTACATTCTCTTCGCGGCGCGACTGGTCGAGGAGAAAGGGGCGCACTTCCTCATCGAGGCGTTCAGGAAGTTGAAAACGGATATGCAGCTGGTCATCGCGGGGGACGCGGCCTACGCGGAGCATTACAAGGCGGTTCTTCGAGGGCTTGCGGGGGATGACCCGCGCATCCGTTTCACCGGCTTCGTCACCGGGGCGCCGATGGAGGAACTGTTCAGCAACGCCTACCTCTTCTGCCTCCCCTCGACGCTCGAGGGACTTCCCGTGGCGCTCCTGGAGGCGATGAACTACGGCAACTGCTGCGTGGCGAGCGACATCCCGGAGAACGTCGAGGTTCTGGAAGATCACGGGTACCTGTTCCGGAACCGGGACCCGGAGGACCTTCGGAGAGCGCTGCAAGCCCTCGTCGACTCCCCGGGGAAGATCGCCGCGAAAAGGGCGGTTGCGAAGACGCACGTGGAGCGGACCTATTCCTGGGATCGCGTAGCGAACGAGATGGAAGCGCTCTATTTCTCCCTGATTCGTTCGAAATCCAATTAATACAGGGTTCTCCGGAGAAACGATGGACGGAATCATCGCCGTGACCTACCGGTGCAACGCGCGTTGCACGATGTGCGACACGTGGCGGCATCCGAGCGATAAAGCGCTGGAGATATCCGCGAAGGATCTGGTTTCCCTTCCTCGGATGGCCCGGCTGAACGTAACGGGAGGGGAGCCGTTCCTCAGGGACGACCTCGGAGAGATCCTCGAGGTGGTGAAGAAGAAAGCCAAACGGGTGGTCATCAGCAGCAACGGCTTTCTCACGAAGAGGACGCTCGAGGTGATGAGCAGGCACAGGGACGTGGGTATCCGGGTCAGCCTCGACGGGATGGAAGAGGTTCACGACACGATCCGGGGATTCAAGGGGGCATATCGAAAGGCTTTGGAAACCGTACGGGGGTTGAAGGAACTCGGAATAAAGGACCTCGGCATCGCCGTGACGATATCGGACCGGAACGCGAAGGACCTGGTTCCGCTGTTCCGCATCGCGGAGGAGCAAGGCGTGGAACTTGCCACCGCCATTCTCCACAACGCCTACTATTTCCACAAGGAAGACAACGTGATCGACAACAAGGAGTTCGTGGGGGATGAGATCAGGAAATTGATGGCGGCCTACATGGGATCCCCCCACCCCAAGAACTGGTTCCGCGCCTGTTTCACGCAGGGACTCATCGATCACGTGAACGGGATACCAAGGGCCATGAAGTGCACGATGGCCACCGATTCCTTCTTCGTGGACCCCTTTGGCGATATCAGGCCCTGCAACGTCATGAACCTCCCCTTTGGAAATATAAAAGGGAAATCTTTCCCGGAAATATGGAGCAGCCCCGAAGCGGAAGAGGCGCGAAAGAGAGTGGCGGCCTGCAGTTCCAACTGCTGGATGATCGGGAGCGTCGGTCACCTCATGCGAAAAAATCCGTGGAAGCCGATCGGGTGGATCGCAAGCAACAAGTTGGGGAATGCCGGGTAAGTCCTTGGGCCAATTCCTGATTCGCGATATCCGGACCAAACTATCGGTATTGGCCGTGCTGTTCGTCGCGGCGTACTGGATCCCGTTGAAAGGGATCGTGAATACGTGGATGACGAACGAGGACTACTCCTACGGGTTCATCGTCCCGTTCATTTCCGCATACCTTGTTTGGGAAAGAAGGGATGCGCTGCGTAATATTTCGTTCCGGAGCTCGTGGAAGGTTCTCCCTCTGTTGCTCGTGTTTGTGGCGATATCGGTCTATTCGATTCTCGGGTCGAGCGGAAACGTTTCACGCCCGGCGATCCCCTTTCTTATTATCCTGATGCTTGCCTTCAGCTTCGGAACGGATTTTGTCGGGAAGATCCTGTTGCCGCTGGTTTTCCTGTTCTTCATGATCCCGGTCCCCGACATCCTGGAGAGGACGCTGGGGATCTATCTGAAGTCGATTTCCTCCGAATTGGCCGGTCTGTTCATCCGCCTGTTCGGGCTTTCCGTTCACGTCAGCGGGAACGTCATCGACCTTGGATTCAATCAATTGCAGGTGGTGGATGCCTGCAACGGACTGCGATATCTCCTCCCTCTGCTTGCGCTCGGAGTGCTGTATTCCCACTTCTTCGAAAGGGAACGATGGAAAAAGGGATTTTGCATCGCCGCCTCGATCCCGATCGCAATCTTGATGAATTCCCTCCGGATCGGAGTTACCGGGATCCTCACGAATTATTACGGTTCGAACGTCGCGGAAGGGTTCCTGCACGCGTTTTCCGGTTGGGTCATCTTCGTCGGTTCCTTCCTGATCCTGTTCGCCATCGGGAAAGCGCTTTCCCTTTTACCGTCGAGCCAGGGGGGAAAAAATCCCGTCACGGGTCCCTTGGCGTCAACCGCGGGAAAGGGGCCGCATGGCGGCGATGGGGCCGGAGGCGGAAACAGGGCCTTCCTGGTTTCCACCGCCCTGCTGATCCTCGTGGCGGGCCTGACGTTAAGCACAAAAGCCATGCCTGCCGTAAAACTGGAGGGGGGGATATCGGGTTTCCCGCACTCCTTCGGCGGTTGGAAAGGTAGCGAAGAGATCATCGATCCCGAAACCATCAGGCAATCCGGGGCCCAGGAAGCGTTCAGCGGCAGCTATAAGGGCATGGGAGAAAAAGAGGTATCGCTGTTCCTCGGTTATCGAAGCACCGCTTTCCTCGAGAACGAAAACTTCTTCCACAGTCCGACGGTTTGCCTGCCATCCGCGGGTTGGGAGATCGGAAAATCCGTCGTCAGGACCATTTCCGGCGTTCCCGTCTTCGGGGACCTGAAGGTCAGCGAAATGGTGGTCGACAGCATGGGTTCGAAGCTGCTTGTGTATTTCTGGTTTCAAACGAAAAGTCGCGCCACCCACAATAAAGATGTCAACCGGCTCCATCTTTCCCTTCACGCCATTGCCCGCGACAACACGCATGATCTGTTCATACGACAAATCACCCCCGTCGGTGATGAAACGATTGCCGACGCGGAAAAACGAATGGACCACTTCGCCAGGGAGATGATGGTCGCCATGAACCGATTCCTGAAAGAGACGCAAATCCCGTACAGATAAGCGCCGGTGATCTTCCTCTCCACACTTCTGATCTCGATCTTCATCACCATCGGCCTGATCCCCGTCCTGCAGACGCTCGCGTCGCGGATGAACCTGGTGGACAGCCCCGGTGCACGGAAGGTCCATTCGGCGCCCATCCCGCGGGTCGGCGGGATCGCGATGGCCGCGGGGGCGTTCCTCCCGGTCATCCTTTGGAACCGATCCGACCCCTTCGTCCGGGCCTACCTTGCCGGGGCCGCCATCATGATCGTTTTCGGAATCGCCGACGACATCCGGAACCTTACGCCCAAGTGGAAGCTGCTGGGACAGTTTCTCGCGGCGCTGGTCGTCGTCTTCGCCGGCGGCGTGAAGGTTCATCATCTGGGGGCGCTGCTCCCGGAGAGCGTCGTCCTTGCGGAATGGATCTGCGTCCCGTTGACGTTGCTGATCATCGTGGGGGTGACCAACGCGGTCAACCTGGCCGACGGGCTCGACGGTCTGGCCGGGGGCATCTGCCTCCTCGTCTTTGCCTGCATCGGGTACCTCGCCTGGCTGGAGGAGGATCTCGTCATCGGGTTGGTCGCCCTGGCGCTTGCCGGGTCCATCTTCGGGTTCCTCCGGTTCAATACGCACCCTGCGACGGTCTTCATGGGGGACACGGGAAGCCAGCTGCTCGGGTTCTCCGCGGTTACGCTTTCGATCGACCTGACACAACGTGAATCACCGATAAGTCCCCTGGTCCCCCTGGTCCTGCTTGGCCTGCCGGTTCTCGACACGCTGTCGGTGATGGCGATCCGCGTCGCACGACGGCGGCCGCTGTTCTCCGCCGATATGAACCACCTCCACCACAACCTGATGGCGTGCGGATTGCACCAAGGGGAGTCCGTCGTCACGATCTACGTCCTCCAGATGTTCCTGGTCGTGTCCGCCTTCCTCTTCCGTTTCCACTCGGACTGGATGCTCCTGGGCGGCTACCTCGCTTTCTCCGCCGTCACGATTCTTTTCATCACGGTCGCGACCCGGACGGGGTGGACCCTCCGGGCCGACGATAACGCCACCTTTTTCGGCTCCCGTCTCCTGAGAAAAGCGAAATCCGAGGGGATCGGCATCCGGAAACTGTTCCCGATCCTCGAATTCGGCCTCCCGTTCCTCCTGATCGTGACCTGCCTCGTGCCGACAAGGGTCCCCAGCTATGTTTCCTGGTGCGCGCTGGGATCCCTCGGGGTGATTCTCGCCGCCCGGTACTTCCGGAAGGAGAGGGTGGGGGACGTGTTGCGCTTCGTGCTGTACATCATGATCCCCGTCGTCGTTTACGCGGGGTCGACCGCCCCGGCCGGGTGGATGAAGGGGGCCCCCCTTCGGCTCATCAACACGGTTTTCGTCGTGCTGGCGGTGCTGGACATCGCGGTTTCGAAACTGTCGAGACGCAGGGAGGGGTTCAACAGCACGCCGCTGGACTTCCTGGTCATCCTGCTTGCGGTCCTGGTCCCCAACCTTCCGGAGCGAAGCCTGCAGGAATACAACCTGGGGCTGGTGGCGACCAAGATCATCATCCTGTATTTCAGCTACGAAGTCCTGATCGCGGAGGTCCAGATGAAGTGCGACCGTGTGATGGTGGGCACCCTTGGGGCGCTGGCGGTGGTCTTCCTGAAAGGGGTCGTGTGATGGAATGCGATATCAATATACGGAGAGGCGGTCGGAGGACGTCCCGCTATCTGGTTCTGCTTGCCGTTGTCGTTGCCGGGATGATATCCGGGTGCAGCGGGCCGGACGAGAAGAAGATGAAGTTCTACAACCGCGGGGTGGACTATTACGGGAAGGCGGAGTACGTAAAGGCCGGCCTCGAGTTTAAAAACGCCATACAGATCGATCCCAAGTTCGACAACTCCTATTACATGCTCGGGATGACGCAGATGATGCGGGGCGATTTCGGCGGCGCCTACAAGAGTCTCGGCCGGGCCACGGAACTGAACCCGAAGATGCTGCCGGCGCAGATCCAGTTGGGGAAACTGCTCGTCGGCGCGGGCGAGCGGGGCAAGGCGATGGAGCGGGCGGAGATCATCCTTCGGGAAGATCCCGGGAACGAGGACGCCCAGATCCTGAAAGCCGCCGTGTTCCTCGCGGGAAACGAATACGGGAAGGCGCGCGCCCACCTGGAAGGGTTGTTGAACCGGGGTGTCGTGAAGCCGGACGTCTACATGCTCCTCGCTTCGTCGTACACCCGCGACAAGGAGTATCGCAGCGCGGAAGGGGTGCTGATGAAGGGGCTGGAGGCCCACGGGAAGTTCCTCCCGATGCATCGCGGCCTCGCCGACGTCTACATGGCGACCGGGAGGACGGAGGAAACCGCCGCCGAGGTGCGCAAGGTCATCGAACTGGAGCCCGAAAATTACGGCAACCTGCTCACCCTGGCGGGGTTGTACTGGGATACGGGACAGCAGGCGAAAGGGCGGGAGGTTCTCGACAATCTTGTCGCGGCCAGGCCCGCCGACGAGGAGCGCCGTCTGGACGTCGCCGGGTTTTTCGTTTCCCGGGGCGCGGGGAAGGACGCGGAGCAGACCCTGCTGGAGGGAATCCGCCAGAACGGAAAGAGTTTCCGGCTTCGCTTCGTACTGAGCGACCTCTACCGGGAAACCGGCAGGACCGACCACGCGGTCGCCGTGCTCCGGGAGTGCCTGGCACTCGACAAGGACCCGGCCAGCCCGGACATCCTCCAGGCGAAAGTCTCCCTGGCCCGTGTCCACGTGGTGCGGAAGGAACTCGACAAGGCGGGCGGGTACGTCGACGAGGTGATCAAGGGGAGCCCGAGGAACGTGGACGCCCACCTGCTCAAGGGGAACCTCTACCTGCTGCGGCAGGACGGAGCCGGGGCCGTGGCGGAGTTCCGCACGGTGGTCGACGAGAAGCCCCGGTTTGCAGCCGGGTATGTCTTCCTGGCGGAGGCGCATCTGCTCAAGAACGAGAAGGGACTGGCGCAGGAGACGCTGCAGAGGGCCCTCAAAGTCGACCCGGGGTCGCCGGATGTCCGCCGGGCGTTGGCGCGCGTTCACTCGATGAAGGAAGAATTCCCGAAGGCGGAGGAGTACCTCAGGAAAAACCTCGAGGAGCAGCCGGAGAACCTTCAGGCGATGGCCGACCTGGGAGACCTGTACCTCGCGGCGAAGGACTGGAAGCGGGCGGAGGCGTCCTACGTGGACATCCGGCGAAAGGCCCCGCAGAGCGCGCTGGGGTACATGCGGATGGGGGAATATTTCGCCGCACAGAAGAAATGGGACCGCGCCGCCGAAGAGTACGAGGAGGCGGTGAAGCGGGACCCGGGGCAGGACGCCCTGTTCACATCGCTTGTCCGGATCTACGCAGGGCAGAAGGAGTTCGGCCCCGCGATCGCCGCGTGTGAGGTCCGGGTCCGGCGGAACCCCAAGGACGGTTTCGCCTGGCACCTGATGGGGCAGGTGTATATGGCGCAGGGGGATCCCCGGAAGGCGGAGGAGGCGTTCCGGAAGGCGATGGACGCCGACCCGGACAACCTGGCGAACTACCAGTCGCTGGCCCGGCTCTACGCTTCCGGGAAGGATTATCCCAGGGCCGTGCAGGTCTACGAGATGGCGGTGGCGAAACGGCCGGACTTCTGGCCCGCGGCGAACGACCTGGCCGCCCTCTTGAGCGACCACGGGAAGGCGAAAGGAGACCTCGACCGGGCCCTGTCGCTGGCGCAGCGTACGGCCAGGAGTCGTCCAGAGGAGGGCGTCGTCCAGGACACCCTCGGCTGGGTGTATTACCGGAAGGGCGACACGAGGCGGGCGCTGGAGTACCTCCGGATCGCGCAGGGCAAGCTCCCCGAAAACCCC